>ENA-ORDA01000105-ORDA01000105.1-marine-metagenome-genome-assembly--contig:-NODE-105-length-83239-cov-6.040391_pt1 | contig 83239 bp, 75 predicted proteins | sample MGYA00237778_ERZ508506 | MGnify/ENA primary metagenome ERZ508506 (study PRJEB26177, sample SAMN06267891) | marine metagenome | isolation source: Monterey Bay, California, USA | place: Pacific...
CCGCGTAGCCGTCGTGGCCATCCCAGTGTTGCGTGTTTTGCTTGGGGCAGTCACCACTGAAGACACTGGGCAACAGACAAGGCATAACCATGGGGTCAGCAGTGACGTTATTGGAGTGCTGCGCCAAAATGACCCGATTTAAGCTGCATGCTGGGGTTCAAGCTCGGCTAAACTTAGCACTACTGTTTTACAATTATCCGGGCGCGGCAATAAAAGCAGTAAGAAACTGCTGCTGCAACCACCGAGCACGTCCCAAATAACGGCGCCACTCGACGTAACATTTTCAACGAGGCAAAAATGATCCGTACGATCAGCCAAAAATTACTGTCTCTTGCCGCTTTGGCAGGTGCAATGGTGTTCTCAACGTTGTCCCTAGGAAGCACCGACTACGTGGGTACAGCGACCTGTGCGGGTTGTCACGAGCAGCCCTTCGCCGATTGGCAGGGCTCCCACCATGACCTAGCCATGCAGGCGGTTACCGAAAAATCCGTGCTCGGAAACTTTAACGACGCCACGTTTACCTATGCGGGCACAACCTCCACCTTTTATCGCAAGGATGATGCTTTTTGGGTACGCACCGACAACGCAGCCGGAGAGCTCGAGGACTTTCGCGTTGCTTGGGTCTTTGGCGTCTTTCCCTTGCAACAGTATTTGCTGCCAATCGGTGACGGCAAACTGCAGGCCTTAACCATTGCTTGGGATGCCCGTTCAAAATCTGAAGGCGGACAGCGTTGGTACCACCTCTATCCCGATGACGCGATTAAAGCCGGGGACCCCTTGCATTGGACGGGCCCGTATCAGAACTGGAATACACGTTGCGCCGAATGTCATAGCACCAATGTACAAAAGCATTACAACCCCACAGAGGGCAGTTTTGCGACGACGTGGGACGCCGACAATGTCGGCTGCGAAGGCTGCCATGGACCCGGAGCTCAGCACGTTGCATTAGTAAAAGAAAATACCACTACGCAAGCACCCTATGGCGGATTTGAAATGTCCCTCGCAGCAAAGGGCCAGTGGGCTTGGGCTGAGAATGCCAGTATTGCCCACCGCAGCAGCCCACTCACTGACAACATTCAAATTGACAACTGTGCCCGCTGCCACGCGCGCCGCAGTACCCTTGGGGACTACCACTACGGTGCCGATCTGCTCGACACCCACCGGCTATCGCTTATTGAGGAGCCCCTCTATTGGCCTGATGGCCAAATTCGCGATGAGGTGTACGTCTACGGATCTTTTGTACAAAGCAAAATGCATCAAGCGGGTGTTGTCTGTACCAACTGCCACAACCCTCACAGCAACACCCCAATTGCCGAAGGTAATGGGCTATGCGCTCAATGCCATATGCCCACCACCTATGACTCGCCCCAGCACCATCGACACGCGGCAAATAGCACCGGCGCCCAATGCGTTGAATGCCACATGCCCGCGCAACTCTACATGGGTGTCGATTCACGCCGGGATCACAGCATGCGCATTCCAAGACCCGATCTGTCATTAATGACCGGCAGCCCCAATGCCTGCACCCAGTGCCATACAGACCAATCAAACTCCTGGGCCCTCGATAGTCTTCGCGATTGGGGCATTAAATTTGATAGCCCACGCCGTCATCCAGCAATGGCTCTGCGGGGTGCCCACGCACAAGATATTCGCAGTCGACCTTCGCTGAAAAAAATTATTGATGACACCTCAGCTACGCCCATATTGCGCGCTTCTGCGCTGGTGCAGTACGGCAACTTGGCACCACCCGATTTATCCCAGACTGCCGGTATGCTGCTAGCCTCAAAAAATACGCTACTACGCAGCAGCGCTGTGCGCGCCAGCGCGCCCCTGCCGCCGACACAGCGTTACCTCATGTTGCGCACACTTATTAACGACCCGGTTCAAGGTGTGCGTATGGCTGTTGCAGAACAACTCGCCTCCACACCGCTGGAAGAATTACGTCAACAGGACCTACCGCCATTGTTAGCGCTATTTAGCGAGTACGAACGCGTCCTAACCGAGCATGCTGATATGCCCTCATCACTACTGCAGCTTGCCAATTACTGGCTCGCTCGGGGTGACATTGGTCGCGCAGAAGCGTCACTGCGAGAAGCCCTTCGGATTAACCCGCAGCTTGATCCCGCTCGGGTCAATCTAGCCGATGTCCTGCGTGCTCAGGGCCGGGACAACGAGGCACGGGCGCTGCTGAAGCAAGGTATTGCGACCTCCCTAGCGCCAGGTGCGCTGCATCACTCGCTGGGTCTGTTAGAGTTTCGAGAAGGTAATAGCACCGCCGCCATCACCGAATTGGCCAAAGCTGCCGAGCTGGAGGCCCAAGGCTCGCGCCACCGCTATGTGTATGCCATTGCGCTTCATGATACCGGACAACCTGCACAGGCCTTCGCGCTACTGGAACAGCTCAATCAGGACCAGCCCGGCAACCCTGAAGTGCTCTCAGCGCTAATCAGCTATGCAGAGGGAGCGGGCGATGTTGCAAAACAAGGGCGCTATCAAGGTCAGCTACAAGGGGTTTTGCAAAGTGCCGGAGTGCGGTGATCGACTCACTTTTTAACGAGTTTCAGATTAACGCTCACGGGGACTACCGCGGCGATTGCCTCTAGACCCGCAATCTTTCGCAATGCCGCAACGCCCCCCTCTAAGCCAAAATCAGCGGCAGATATTAAAATAGGCCGCACAGTGCTAACCCAGGCGCGCCCTCCCACAGATACAATGCGCAAGTGCGCCTCTGCCGTGCTCTCGACACCGTGGAGTGACAGCGTAAAAGGCTTAACAAGTTCTAAAGGTGCCCCCGATTCAACCTGAGCAAGCTCTTGCATATCGAGCTGCGCAGTGACCACCGCTTCGGGATATTGCATGACCTCGAAAAATAGATCGCGCATGCGCTGGTTACGAATATCAACCTGCGTCTCGACGGTGCTGAGATCAATACTAACCTTCAACTGCCCCTTTTTATTGAGGCTGCCGGTAACGCCTGAAAAATAATTATGTTCAGCAATGGCATTATTTTTAATCGATACATAACCCACCTTAGATGCTGCGGTAAGCCGCCAATCTGCAAGGGTTGCCTGGGTAACAAGCAGCAATAAAACGCAGGTAAGTGATCGAATCCAAATTGGCATGGGTATCTCCTCAGGTGCCGACTATTACGCAATAGTGGCTTATCCGGCGATGTCGGCCAAGTCGCCCTTCGACTCCAGCCAAGTTTTTCTGTCACCTGATCGTTTCTTGGCCAGCAGCATATCAAAAGTGCCGTGGGTATCGGCATCGGCATCGAGCACCAACTGCACCAACCGTCGAGTATCAGGATCCATTGTTGTCTCACGGAGCTGCCCTGGATTCATCTCTCCCAACCCCTTAAAACGCTGGACGTTGGGTTTGGCACGCTTATTTTCTGCCGCCAAACGCTCGAGTATGCCGTTGCGCTCAGCGTCGTCGAGTGCGTAATACACCTCTTTACCGACATCGATTCGATACAAGGGCGGCATGGCGACATAAACATGCCCCGCTCGCACCAGCGGCTGGAAATGCCGTAAAAATAGTGCGCAGATCAGGGTCGCAATGTGCAGACCGTCGGAGTCTGCGTCAGCAAGAATGCAGACCTTGTGATAGCGCAACCCAGACAGATCATCGCTAGCCGGATCGATCCCTAAAGCCACAGATATATTGTAAACCTCTGCGGAGGCGAGAATTTCTTGGGCATCGACCTCCCAGGTATTCAAAATCTTACCGCGCAGCGGCAAGATCGCCTGAAACTCACGGTTTCGAGCTTGTTTGGCCGAGCCACCCGCCGAGTCTCCCTCGACGAGAAATAACTCGCCATAGGCGGGGTCTTCAGAGGTGCAGTCTGCTAGCTTGCCCGGCAGTGCAGGACCTGAAGTCACCTTTTTTCGCACAACTTTTTTGGCCGACCGCAAGCGCGCTTGCGCGCGATTAATACACAGCTCAGCTAACAACTCCGCCTCGGCGGTGTGCTGATTTAACCAGAGGCTAAAGGCATCTTTGGCCACGCCAGAAACAAAGCCTGCAGCCTCCCGGGAAGACAAACGCTCTTTGGTCTGCCCAGAAAATTGCGGATCCTGAAGCTTTGACGACAGAACAAAACAACAGCGGTCCCAAATATCCTCTGCGGTGAGCTTTACCCCACGGGGCAAGAGACTGCGAAGCTCACAGAATTCGCGCAAAGCCTCAAGCAAGCCCGAGCGCAATCCATTAACGTGCGTGCCCCCCTGGGCCGTGGGTATTAAATTGACATACGACTCAGCGACTACATCGCCTCCCTCAGGTAGCCACTGAATAGCCCAATCAACAGCCTCTGTTTCGCCGCTGAAGTGATACGTAAAGGGCTTTTCAGGAATAACGGGATAATCGATGGTCGCATCCATCAGATAATCAGAAATACCATCTTCATAAAACCATTCGCTACGCTCATTCTTTTTCTCATCGAGCAGCGTGACCCGAAGACCCGGGCAGAGCACGGCCTTGGCACGCAAAACGTGAATTAAACGGGGCATGGAAAAATTCGGGGAGTCAAAATACTGTGGGTCGGGGTCAAAACGAATTTGAGTACCGGTGTTGCGTTTGCCGCAGGTACCGGCTACCGCAAGGTCTTCAACTTTTTCGCCGCCCTCAAACGCCATGGTGTAAATGTTGCCATCGCGCTTGATCGTAATATCGAGCCTTTTTGACAGCGCGTTGACTACCGAAACGCCGACGCCGTGGAGGCCACCACTAAATTGATAATTTTTGTCTGAAAATTTACCGCCAGCATGTAGGGTCGATAAAATAACCTCGACCCCGGGCAGTTTTTGAACCGGGTGTAAATCGACCGGCATACCCCGACCGTTATCTTGAATGCTAATACCACCGGTACTGTGCAACACAACGTCTACCTGATCAGCATGACCAGCCAAAGCCTCGTCTACAGAGTTGTCGATTACCTCTTGAGCAAGGTGATTGGGCCGCAGCGTATCGGTATACATACCGGGACGTTTGCGCACGGGTTCTAACCCGGTGAGGACCTCAATTGCATCGGCGTTGTACTGGCTCATTGGCGTTTTGTCATTCTCTATCGATGTCAGACTATTGTTAGGTCAATTTTTCATGACTCATGAATCAGCCGAAACAGGCACTGAGCCCACCCCGCCGCGTATTTCAAGCTTAAAGGTAGCCGCCCGAATCTAGATCTACTGGAAACTCCCGGTCGGTAACCCGCTCGACACCAGTCTCAATCTCACCCGAGGGTGCTAATCGCAACCAGCGGTATCCGGGTGCCTGATTGCCTACCTTAAAATTTACCTGATTAGGCGCAAATTGAATGCACGTGGATGGTGTCGTGAGGTAGCGAATGTTGCCACTTATTTGGTCACTTTCTTGATGAACATGTCCCGCTATGACCACAACCTGATTGCGACAGCGCTGCACCTCAAGCTCAAATGCCGAACTGTTAGCGACGCGCTGGGGGTCTAACCAATCACAACCCACTGGTTGTAAGGGATGATGCAAGGCCACAAGCAGGTGCTTCCCCTCCTGATTAGCCCTGTCGACAGCCTGAGAGAGTGCGTCGAGCTCATTGGCGGCAAGATACCCCCCCACTTCATCGGTTTGCTGAGAATCCAGCATCACAACCAGCCAATGGGGGTTTGTAACGGTTCGGATAAAGCGCTCGCGATCTACCACAGACTCATCGCAGTCATCGTGGTTACCGGGCAACCAAAAACTTGGAGCGGGAATGGCCTCCAGTGCCTGTGCGAAGCGCTGATAGGCATCACCTGCCCCATCTCCGGCGATATCACCGGTAATCAATAGTGCATCGGGTGGCTCCGGGCGAGCCTCGACCAGCTCAAGAACAGCAGCCAGCGAATCATCGGTATCGACGTTGAGTAATCGGCCACCCCGAGCAGCCATAAGATGGGCATCGGTGACCTGAACGAGCGTGAGGGTATCACCGTTATTCAGGGTGTAATTACCACGTAAAGCGCTATTCATGGCCAGAAGGCATCCATGAAGTGAAATCAGTCGTCAGTCGGCCCTCAGCCAAACAGAGCTCGAGTATTTCGGCGAGGTATCGGTTCTGCTGAATTTTTTCATCCCGTTGGTACATGTTGGGGTTGGGGTAATCGTAACGACCCTCAAGGTGTCGATGACGCTGAAAGGCTACAATTTCAGCCATGCTGGCATCGTGGTAGAGCCTAAGATCTAAATTCATTGCCGGTAAGCCCTGCTGGCCCCGTTGAGTTACACGGAACAGCGTGGTGTAGCGGGTGCGCTCAACAACATCAAACACTAGGGTTAAGTGATCCGCTGTGATCTCGACAGAGTTGTTCGTTTCATAACCCGGAAAAACACGCAGCAAACGCAGATAGTTGGTTTCGCACAAACTGTGCAAATCGCCAATGTCTACGCTGTAACGCGACCGCCTGTTTCGGGTACGACCCATTTGTTCCTTCATCGGATTCTCTTTAGCCATAGTCGGAGTGTAGCAATAGCTGAGGCCCAGCGCAGGATAGAAACAACGACGGACTGTTTTGGATCTGTCGTATCAGGTTAAAAGTTCACCTTCACCGGGCTGCGTCGAGTGTTAGACTATGTCCCGCGAAACCGCGCTCACTTAAGGAGTTTCCATGACACCCCTGTTTATCCGCCGCACCCTGCTAGGGCTCGCCGTGGCGGTCTTAATGCCCATAAGCTCACAGAGCTACAGCGACACATTACTCGATATTTATGAACTGGCGCTGCAAAACGATGCTCAGCTGCGCGCGCAGGAAGCCCAATACCTTGCCAATTTGGAAACAGAAAATCTGGCACTGTCAGCACTTCTACCTCAAGTAAGCGCCGGGTACAGTATTTCAGGCAATGTGAATGAGACGGTAAGCCCACAAATCGTTGGCTTTGACGGCGATCCCAGCACTGGCCAAACCGTTCCCATCATCGCCGATGGCTTTAACAAGCGAGACACCGAAACCGAGGGCTGGAATGTCGCCCTTGCTCAGCCCCTGTTTGATCTCTCTGCCTGGTACAACTTGCAGTCAGGGCAGGAGTTCAGCAAACAAGCCGAGGCGGAATTTGCTGCAGCAACGCAAAACTTGATTGTACGCACCGTCGATGCTTACTTGGCGGTCCTGCGAGCTCAAGATAATTTAGCAGCTGCCTCAGCCGCTGAACGCGCTTTCTCACGACAACTGGAACAAACCCAGCAACGTTTTGAGGTTGGCCTCATAGCCATCACTGACGTCTACGAGGCTGAAGCGGCCCGAGATTTAGCCGAGGTTCAGCGCATTGTTGAAGAAAACAATGTTGCAGTGGCCAAGGAGCGACTGTCTATTTTGACCGGGCAAACACACGGTGACCTTTTCCGTCTCAGTGAAGACTTTGAGGCACAGCCCCCAGCGCCTGCGGATCGTGCAGCATGGGTAAAGTTTGCCTTGGATAATAACTACGATCTAGCAGCAGCACGCTACGCCGAAGAGTCAGCGAGGCAGGGGGCCAAAGCGAGCGCTATGGGGCATGCTCCGACCGTCACGGCGAGTTATCAGTACTCGGACACAGACACCGATGGAAGCCAGATCTCTGAACCGCGACAATTATTCCAAATACAACCCGACTCCCAAGATACCCGTGAAGTCTGGGAAGTTCGCTTAAACGTGCCCATTTTTCAGGGTGGGCGCCTGCATGCCCAGCGGCGACAATCGGCTCAACAACATATTGCTGCGAAAGAAAGCCGCGTAAACCTTGAGCGCACGACGATCACTAACGCACGCTCGCTGCACATGACTGTGAAATCTGATGCCGCCCGCGTCAGAGCTCGTAAGCAGTCGATTCGCTCGGCGCAAAGCGCACTCGATGCGACTGAAGCCGGCTATGACGTTGGAACGCGAAACATTGTTGACGTGCTGAACGCACAAAACCTGCTTTACACCTCGTTACGAGACTACGCCAACGCACGCTATGACTATGTCGTGAACCTGCTCAGGCTCAAAGAAAACTCGGGGACGCTATCACCCGACGATGTCGCGCGACTCGATGCAGCCCTAATTCCACCCCCGCCAGCATCCGCCGCGGGTACTGAAAGTGAGCCCGACGGCACGACGCCCTGATTAACCAGATCAGGGTTGACGCTAGCCCTCGCTCTCTTGGTTTTATTGAGCCCCCGCGCCATCACTGCTGAGCGTATCAGGGGGTTCAACAGCACAATTTCTGTCAGCAAAAACAAGATGTGACGGTAACAATCCCCATGGTGACCTCCAACACAACGGCACTCAAAGCGACCTTGTAATGACGTCTACAAAACCTTGAATGCGTAACAAGCGTGGTAGCGTAAGTCTTAGTAAAGGTTGCGGTCGTCATTTTAAAGCCACCCAGCCAACGCCTAATTAGCAGGTATACCAAACCACACCCGCCCGCCTGCAGGTGCTTCATGCAGGTGCCTGACAGATAACCCCTCGCCCTCCAGTATACTGGGCGCAAATTAAGCGCGATTTGGAGCGACTCATGGCCACCCCCCCCGGAACTAATGTCCGAGGCTTTCTCACCGATGACGAGGGCGAATTATTATCTGCCCTAGCTTGCGAGGCTGGAAACCTCGGGCCTGTCCTAGAAATAGGCAGTTGGTGCGGGCGCTCCACAATTTGGCTGGCACAAGGCGCTAAATTAGCCGGCACCGTCGTGCTTGCGCTTGATCACCATCGCGGCTCAGAAGAGCACCAACCGGGTGAAATGTTTTTCGATGCCGACCTTGTAGATGGTGAAGGTCGTGTTGATACCCTGCGCGAGTTCCGTCGTAACATTGCTCAAGCTGGGGTTGAGGATACCGTCATTCCGATTGTGGCCGGCACCCAACAGGCACAAACCATCTTGCCGCACACGCTCGGCATGGTCTTTATTGACGGTGGCCATAGTCTTGAGGCCGCATTAACCGACTGGCGCAACGTAGGTCATAGGGTGCTACCCGGGGGCATTCTGGCCATACACGATGTATTTCCCGACGCCAGCACCGGGGGGCAGGCGCCCTTCACTATTTGGCGCCTCGCCATTGATTCTGGGCTTTACGAAGCCTGTGATGCTGTTGACTCACTGAGAGCACTGCGTCGACTCGCCTAACTTAATCTCGAGCAGCGCTGACCGACAGTGGTTGGGGGGGTTCACACACTTCGAGGAACAGGGTGGCGGCCGGTGTGTGGTGGGTTAGCGCATCGGCGGCAAGCATAATGGCGCCGGCAGTCCATGTAGGCTTCTCATCGGGCCACAACACCTTCTCGACAAATTGATACCCCGTCCACCAGGCACCGTCGCCATCGCGCCACTGGGTGAGCCAAGAAAATAGCTCTGCCGCACGATTACGTTCACCCGCAGCCAATAGCGCTAGGGTCAGCTCACAAGATTCGGCAACGGTTACCCAAGGTTCTTGGGTTTCGCAGCGGCAACCCATACCGGTCTCAACAAATTCGTTCCAGCGCGCATCAAGGCGTTCAATCGCAGCCGGCCCCTGCACCCAGCCCGTAATGATTGGATAAAACCAATCCATGGCATAGCGCGATTTAGAAGCCCAAGTTCTATCGAAGCGATCGGGGCGGGAGCGCAGAGCAACGCCTAAGGCCGCCCGAGCTTCGATCCATTCATTGCGCTGCACGCCCAGGGTTCCGGCAATATGTCCCGCACATTCAAGGCTTTTGTAAATAGAGCTGCAACCCGTGACCAGAGCGTCGCCCATGGGAGCCCCATTCGCGTCGACAGCCCAGTCGACCTCCCCGGCCGCACCCTGCAGTTTTAGTACAAAATCCATAGCGGCATCGACAACCGGGAAAAACTCTTGCAAAAAAGCGAGGTCACCGGTGATGAGATAATGGTGCCAAACACCCGTGGCAACATAAGCCACATAGTTGGATTCCCGACGATCGGGATTGTCAGGCTCACCCTCGCGGTAACTGCGCCACCAACTGCCATCATCCAACTGCGTGTCCGCAAGCCAGCGATAAGCGCGCTCAGCCGCTGTGAACTCGCCGGCAATCGACAGCCCCATGGCCGCTTCGGTGTGATCCCAGGGATCAGAGTGCCCCCCCTCAAACCAGGGAATCTCTCCCCAAGGGCGCTGAGTGCGCAGCAGAAAATCGACCGTAGGTTGCAAAAATTCACGGGGATAGAGGCCACGACTTAAGTACAGACCACTCACGGACTAACACCTCGAGGCTTGTTGAAATACATCACAACGCTTTTCCCCATCCAGGGATTACAGAGCTTGTCGATCCACCGTGTTAAAGCCGGCTGCTCCATGAGGTCCCAAACCAAAAAGCGGTGATACGCCGCGACCCAAGGCTGCTCCTCGCCCTCACGCCATAGCAAACAACGCAGCCACCAGTAAGGCACGTGTAAGGCGTGAGCGCCATGCTGGCGATAGCAGTTGAGGCCATGACGGTGAATTTCTTGCCGCAGAAAGCCCGCATTAAAAATACGAATATGACCACCGGGTGTATTGTAATACTCCTTACTCAGCCACCAGCAAAGTCGCTCTGGCCAAGCCCTGGGAACACTCACACACAAATTTCCCCCGGGCTTTAACACGCGATTTAACTCTCCAATCACGGCGATAAAGTTGGGAATATGCTCAAGCACTTCACTGCAAATTACATGATCGAAGTGGTTATCGGGAAACGGTAAGGCGGTCGCATCACCCTGAAGAAATTCTATTTCTCCTTGAGGATTATAAGCCTCCATATCGGCAATGCGGCCGCGGGCTGTTTCCAGATCGGCTAAACCTAAGTCAACGCCCACAGCCGTCACGCCCGACTTTAAATAAGCGGCCAGCGTGTGCCGACCCTCACCACAACCGACATCGAGAAGCATCTGCCCCGAACCTAAGGCAAGGCTTTGAAAGTCTACGGTTAGCACGCGACAACATCCCCCTGCTTGGATAAAGATTCAACGGGTTGCAAACAGCCATTACTAGAATGCCCTGCCATAGCGCCTCGGTAGTAGCGCACCAATCGGGCCGCACAGACGTCCCAGCTAAATTCGTTGACACCACGTTCACGGGCACATTCCCCCAACGCCGCTCTAGCCCCCGGATCATCCAGTAAAGCTTTGATAGCAGTTGCAAGCGCCTCAGCGTCTCCTGCAGGGACCACCACGCCCCCCTCTCCAGCCACTTCGGGCAAGGCCCCGCCGTCACTCACGATAAGAGGAATGCCGCAGGCCATAGCCTCAACAGCTGGCAAGCCAAAACCTTCATATAGGGAGGGTACAACCGCCAACGTACTTTCGGCATATAACTCAACAATCGTGGCGTGATCCACACCACTCACCCAACGAATGTGCGCTTCTAAGTTCAGCTGAGATACCAGCTGCTCTGTCGCACCCCCAACTCGGGGCTTGCCTACCAATACCAAATTAAGCTCCCGACCTTCTTGTCGAAGGGTCGCAGCCGCACGCAGTAAAACTTGTAGCCCCTTATGCGGCGTATCGGCAGACGCCGTTGCCATAATTTGTGCTGGCTTACGCTCGATATGTGGCATAGGTCTAAATAAGTCAGCCTCGACGCCGTTGTACATCACAGCAATTGTAGCGGGATCAACGCCAAAATCGGCGATGATATCGGTGCGCGACGCCTGTGAAACGGTCACGATGTAATTTAGCTGACGGGCAACAGCCGTTTGCATCGTCAAAAAATCGTGCCAGCGTCGAATCATCAACCGACGCGTCCAGCGCGGCTCTGCGGCCAACGCTAATTTACGATCCCGGGTAATCGGATGATGAATCGTAGTGACCAGCGGGATACCCGCTTTCTGAATATCCAATATCCCGTCTGACAGCGTCTGATTGTCGTGAACAACATCGAACTCGTCAGCATGTGCCAACAACCAATCCCGGGCCCGCTCACCAAAGGTCCAGGGCTCGATAAAGCCACCGGTTAATTTGCTCAACCATTCAGTCCGCGCCAAAGGATCCTTAAATAGCTGACCAATGCTGACCGACTTTAGGCCATGGGCATACAAATCTAGGCTGGGTAGTTTTTGCAGCTGTACTTCAACATCGAGATCAGGATAGGGCGGACCCGAGATCACAGTCACTGTGTGTCCAAGTTTCACCAGCGCACGGCTCAAATATTTGAGGTAAACCCCCTGCCCGCCAGAGAATGGTGCCGAACGATATCCCAGCAACGCTATTCTCAGCGGACTTGAGGACAAAGGCTCAGCATCGGTGACGATGGAGAGGTCCTGTCCGACATTTTGAGCAGAGGCGTTAATGGGGCTTTCTCCGGCGAAAAATCGCGATTGTACAGCTTTTGACAGTAAGCGTGCCCATAAATTTGGGACTAAGAATGTCAATAAATACGCCCACTGAACACTGCTTCGATAACCCGGTTTGCAGCATGAATCCCGGTAATTCAGGTTGCAGCGCAAGGCCCGACTGGCGAACTCTTGCGCTATTAGAGAATTGGATTGACTGAGGTGTGGGTCCACCTAACCATCTTTCAAGCTAATGCTGGCCTCACCTACCACGTGAGCATCGAGACCTGACAAAGCGTAAGGAAGGGTTTATCGTTGCCAACCGGCGACTCATGGTGCGACTAAACATGCACAACACAGCTTACAAGGGAATCATACTTGCGGGAGGGTCCGGCACGCGGCTGCACCCACTCACCAGCACGGTCAGCAAGCAACTTATGCCGATCTATGACAAGCCCATGATTTACTATCCCCTAGCCACCCTAATGCTAGCGGGCATACGGGATATTCTAGTCATTACTACCCCTCGAGATCAGCAGGCTTTCGCCGACCTTCTAGGTAACGGTGAGCACTGGGGAATTAACATTAGCTATACCGTACAACCCAGCCCCGATGGCCTGGCTCAGGCCTTCATCTTGGGTGCCGATTTCATTGGCAGCGCACCGACGGCTCTAGTGTTGGGTGACAATATTTTTTACGGGGGCGGCTTAACAGAAAAACTACGTCTTGCCTCGCACCGAGAAACTGGAGCCTCTGTCTTTGCCTACTATGTGAACGATCCCGAACGCTACGGCGTAGTGGAATTTGACGCCGCAGGCCAAGCAGTAAGTATCGAAGAAAAACCCGAGGTCGCACTATCTAACTATGCGGTGACTGGCCTTTATTTTTATGACAACGCCGTCGTCGATATTGCTCGAAATATTGAGCCCTCAGCCCGGGGTGAACTGGAAATTACTGACGTGAATCGGGCCTATTTGGAGCAGGGCAACCTAGCGGTGGAAGTCATGTCCCGGGGCACAGCCTGGCTAGATACGGGCACCCACAACTCGTTACTCGATGCCGCCAATTTTATTCGTGTTGTTGAAGAGCGACAGGGTCTTAAAATCGCCTGTCCCGAAGAAATTGCTTTTCGTATGGGTTACATCGACGCCGACCAACTGCTGGCACTCGCCAAACCCCTCGCTAAAAGTGGTTATGGCCTTTACCTTGAAGGCTTACTGCGCGACACAGGAACTTACTGGGATGGATATTGAAGCGACACCGCTCTCTGGGGTTATGCTGATAAAACCGCGAGTTTTTGGTGACGATCGAGGATTTTTTCTGGAAAGCTGGAACCACCGCGCCTTCGCTGAGGCCGGTATTCCTAATGACTTTGTGCAAGACAACCATTCCCGCTCGCGGCGAGGCATACTCCGCGGCTTGCATTTTCAGACACAGCAAACCCAGGGGAAGTTAGTGCGGGTTATCAATGGCTCGGTTTTCGATGTGGCTGTTGATCTGCGCAGCAACTCAGCAACCTTCGGTCAATGGTTCGGCTGCCTGCTAAGCGCCGAAAATAAAACTCAACTCTGGGTACCGCCAGGCTTTGCCCACGGCTTCTATGTGGTGTCCGAGTTTGCTGATTTTCTCTACAAATGCACCGACTATTACCACCCCGAAAGCGAACTTAGCCTCGCCTGGGACGATGCCGACGTCAACATTCAATGGCCATTAGTCGACGGGGAAGCGCCCGAACTATCAGATAAAGATGCCAATGCCCTAAGCTGGTCAGAAGTGCCCAAATTTGATCTCTGAGGTTTTGAAGCCTTTTGACGTCTAAGTAGCAGGTTTTTATTAGGCCCGTTGCAACAGGGGTCGCCACCAGTCTTCGTTGTCTAAATACCAATTAAGCGTTTTAGCGATACCGGTTTCAAAAGTTTCGCTTGGTACAAAGCCTAATTCTTTCTCAATTTTGTTTGCGTCAATAGCATAGCGCCAGTCGTGGCCTGCACGATCATCGACGAACTGAATCAGCCCCCGCGACTCTCGGTTCGCAGCAGGAGACTTCGGAAAACGCGCGGCCAGACTTGGCTCAGACGCAAAACGCGCATCAAGGTGATCACAAAGGAGCTCGACAATCGCTAGATTTGCCCACTCGTTGTTACCACCAATATTATAGGTCTCGCCCGGCTTTCCCGAATCAATTACTCGATCAATACCGCGGGCATGATCGACAACATAGAGCCAGTCGCGAATATTTGTGCCATCCCCATAAACAGGCAAGGGTCGGCCGTCTAAAATATTAGTGAGACACAGCGGGATCAGTTTTTCAGGGAAATGAAAGGGACCGTAATTGTTAGAGCAATTACTGGTCGTCACTTCCAATCCGTAAGTGTGGTGGTAAGCCCGAACTAAGTGATCGCTTCCCGCCTTGCTGGCTGAGTAAGGTGAGTTGGGCTCGTAGCGTAGATCTTCGGTAAAAGCTGGGGCATCACGAGTTAGTGACCCAAATACTTCGTCGGTGGACACGTGATGAAACCGGTGGGGGCGACCCGTTCCGGCAAGCCAATGGGCCCTGGCCGCTGCTAATAACGTATGGGTGCCCACCAGGTTGGTTTGAATAAACGCATCAGGCCCTGTTATCGAGCGATCAACGTGACTCTCGGCAGCAAAGTGCACCAAAGTATCGACGTCATAATTAACCAAGGTCTCGCTGACTCGACCTCCATCGCAGATGTCGCCTTGTACAAAGTGCAGTTGCCCCGCCGCCTCAAGGGGCGCCAGGCTGGCTCGATTACCCGCATAAGTCAGCGCATCGTAGGCCACTACGGTATCGTTGGGATGGGCCTGAACCCAGTGATAAACGAAGTTAGCGCCGATAAACCCCGCGGCCCCTGTGACCATTAGAGATCGCGTCATGGCTGCTGCTTCTCATTTTGCTGTTCGTGTTGTTGCAGGTCGACAAGCATTGCGCGCAACTGGCTTGTCCAATGATTGCCGGAATGGCCTAATAGTTTGCGTGTCAACGTCTTATCCAAAACGCTGTAAGCCGGCCGCCGGGCTGGGGTCGGATACTGCGATGCAGGTATCGGCAACAGGGTCGCCGCTTGGCGCAGCAGGCCCAATTCAAGCGCGATTTCACGAATAGCCACGGCAAAGTCATACCAGCTGCAGGCCCCTGCATCGCTCCAATGATAAATACCTGATGCGTCGCCATGGTCGGCTAAGCCCCAACACGCCAATGCCAGCCCCCGAGCCCGGGTCGGTGTACCGATCTGATCCTCTACTACCGAAAGCTGCTCTCGCTCGGCCATCAGGCGCAACATGGTTTTCACAAAATTACCGCCGTGACGCGAGTACACCCAACCTGTTCTCAAAATTACCGAGCTGCCGCCGGCGGCTATTACCGCATTCTCCCCGTCTAACTTGCTGCGACCGTAGACACCCAGTGGATTTGGTTCAGCATCGGGGGCATAAGGGTGACCCTGCGTCCCGTCAAAAACAAAATCTGTAGAGACGTGTAGAAAACGGATATTGCGCTCTCGACACTGCAGCGCAAGAATTTCGGGACCCATGGCATTAACACGGTGTGCCAACTCCGGCTCTGACTCCGCGGCGTCGACTGCGGTAAAAGCGGCTGCATTAATCACCCAGCTAGGCCCAGTGTCATCCAGCGCTTTTGCCACCTGAACAGGATCGGCGATGTCCAACATTGATCGCGTCATAGGGATGGCTTGGCACTGCTCGGGGCAGGTCAAAACTAACTCTTGGCCCAGTTGCCCTCCCGCGCCACAGACCAGAGCCTTTGACATCAAGGCAGGCGGGCCTCTATCCAATCGGCATACTGACCAATAATTTCTTCGCCTTCGGGCTCGTTAAAAATCTCATGATAGAGACCGGGCAAAACGTTGAGGGTGAAATCAGTAGCGCCAACCTTAGCTGCAAAGGTCTCAGAGCCTATGGGCGCGGCTAGCGTGTCAGCGCCGCCGTGCATAATGAGCATCGGTAAGGTAATCGAGCCCGCCTCTGTCATAACGCGATCCATAGCGTCAAAAAGCGCAATGCCTAAGCCCGCAGTGACCTTCCCATGGTTTACCAGTGGATCAGCTTCGTAAGCGGCCACCACCTCCGCATCACGACTAACCCCAGAACCGTCAAGGGCTAGCATGCCTGCCCGAGGCATGAGTTTTGCGAGCAAACGCCCAATCCACATAACCGGCGCCGGCGGTACTTCAGCCGCCGCAAATGCGGGGCCACTCAATAGCGCACCGTGGTACTGGCCTTGGTCTTCAAGCAAAAGCCGGCCCGTAATAAGCCCCCCCATGCTGTGACCTAGTACAAAACAAGGTAAGTCGGGATAGCTCTGCGCCAGCACCTGACGGCAATCTCGAACTCCCGCTAAATAGTCATCAAAGTGGTTTACAAACACACGGTGCCCGGGTGACTCGCCGTGGCCCAAGTGATCGGGGGCAACGACGGCAAAACCCCGAGCAGTCAGGGCAGCTGCAACCCCTTGGTAGCGCCCGCTGTGCTCCCCCAGCCCATGAATTAACAAAACGGTGGCACGAGGCTCCACTACAGGCTGCCAGTGTCGATAACGAATACCCGAGGGCAGTGTTTCAAAATGTGCCTGAGTCATAACCAACCTTATATTAAGCGGTGCCTGACGAAGCGATCGTCAATCAGTAACCGGGGTTAACCAATCACGATACCGAGCATGCTCACCGCGAACGCTTTGGAAGTAGATGCTCTGAAGCTTTTCGGTGATGGGGCCGCGGCCACCCGCACCGACCTGACGGCTATCAAGCTCCCTTACGGGCACCACCTCTGCTGCGGTGCCGGTGAAAAACGCCTCATCACAGATATAAACTTCATCTCTTGTGATACGCCTTTCCCGAACTTCATACCCTTCATCGTGAGCTATTTTAAAAATAGCATCGCGAGTGATGCCTTCGAGACAGGATGTCAGGTCCGGAGTGTAAATAACGCCATCGCGCACCATAAAAAAGTTTTCGCCACTTCCCTCAGCGACATAGCCCTCGTTATCGAGCATAAGCGCTTCCTCACAGCCACTATCGATGGCCTCGCGCAGAGCTAGGATGGAATTGATGTAATTGCCGTTGGCCTTGGCTTTACACATCGTAATGTTGACGTGATGGCGGGTGTAGCTTGATGTGCGTACAGCGATACCGCGATCCCGTGCCTCAGGGTCCATATAAGAAGGCCAGGGCCAAGCTGCGATCATGACATGGGTTTTTAAATTATCGGCCCGCAAGCCCATACCCTCTGACCCTAAAAAACACATTGGGCGCAAATAGCCTTCCTCGAGACCGTTAACCCGAACCACCTCGCGCTGGGCCTCGTTTAAAGCGTCTTTATCCCATGGCATGCTCATCTGTAGAATTTTTGCAGAGCGAAACAGGCGATCGGTATGCTCTTTTAATCGAAATATACAGGTGCCTTGATCGGGTGTGCTGTAAGCACGGACGCCTTCAAAGACACCAAGACCGTAGTGAAAGGTGTGGGTCAAAACATGCACCTTTGCCTCCTGCCAGGGCACGAGCTCACCGTCGAGCCAAATTTTTCCGCTCAGTTTAGACAGGTCCATGTTATTTCCTCTTAACCATTAGCTACATCAATTTCTAGTGCAGGCAGACCGGGTAAGATCCCATCCCTGATCTGGGTAACCGCAACAAGTTGTTGAATAAATTTTGAACGTTTACCCACCAAGTCTACATCTTCAAGAACGGCGCGATGCACCTCGGCGCGATACACTAAATACGCAGCACGCAGTGTGTCGGCATCTTGCGCTGACAGCAAGTCATGATCAACGAGGGCGTTTAGCAAATTAACGACATCGGTCGCCTGTGCGAGGTCGGGATGGGCAGCAGCATGCTGCAGCACTAGGAATTGCACCACAAATTCAATATCAACAATACCACCCGGATCACGCTTAATATCAAATTCATCAGGACCGGCATCAAGGCGGCTCTCAGCACCCTCAAACATCCGCAGCCGCATGGAAACCACAGCATCACGCAGCCCCGTATCAGACCTGGGCTGTCGTAATATTTCCAGTCGCAAAGCCTCGAGCTGATGGCACAAGCCCGCCGAGCCTGCTACGGGTCGCGCCCGCACTAGAGCCTGATGTTCCCAGGTCCATGCCGATTCGTGCTGGTATTTTTGAAAGCTGCCTAAGTTTACGCAGGGTAATCCCGAACCGCCGTCAGGGCGCAGGCGCAGATCAACTTCATAAAGCCGACCCTGAGCAACGTTAGTGGAGAGTACGTGCACCACACGCTGGGCAAGACGTGTAAAAAACCGCGTATTCTCGATTACTTTCGGACCCGACGTCGTGCCTCGTCCACCGTCATAAACGAAGACCAGATCAAGATCAGAGCCGTACCCCAGCTCAATACCACCGAGCTTTCCGTAACCCATGACAGCAAACCCAGCATCATCCCCCTGAGGTTCTCCATGGCGGGTTACCAGCTCTGCTCGAGCAACTTGAATGGCTTGATTCACCATAACTTCAGCAAGGAAGGTGAGATTATCGCTGGCCACCATGACTGGCAGCGAACCATTAAGCTCGCTAGCCGCTACTCTTAGAACCACCGCATCTTTAATGCCCGCCATCGCGTGCATCTGTTGCTCTAGATCATCCTCAGGCACTCGCAGCAGCTGATCCTGCACTAAAGCACCCATTTCACTGCGATTGGGCGCTCGATAAAGTCGATCTTCGTGAAGGAGCTCTTCAACCAACTCTGGACGCTGAGCGAGCTTGTGCGCGATCCACGGACTCGCCACGTTGAGTGAGACAAGCTGCTCTAATGCCTGCGGGTGCTCGGTCATCATCACAAGGTAAGCGCTACGCCGCAGCACAGCGCTGACAAAAGGTAAGGTGCGCGTAATGGCAAGATCAGCGTTGTCGGTCTTCGCTGCAACGGAGATCAACTGAGGTAAGAACGCTTCGAGGCGATGGCGACTTTCTGATTGCACCGCCTGAACGCGACCACCGCTCATAAAAGTCTCCACGGTCGCCCAAGTCGAACTAGCGTCACGGTATCCCAACGCCGCCAGAGCTTCAGGGGATAAATCGGCATACTGCAGGCCAACCGAAGCGGCAACTTCCAACGACTGGTCCTCAGGGAGAGTTACCAGACTACGGAAGTACTCCGACACGCGCTGGCGCACAGCCTCGCAGCTCGTGATCATGGCCGCCCAATCGGAATAACCCATCAACAGGGCTACCTGCGCCTGCGTGATGGGATCACCGGGTAACTCCTGCGTCTGGGTATCACATAGCCCCTGAAGAATATTTTCGAGACGCCTCAAAAAACGATAGGCATCGATCAGGCCCTGTCGATCTTCGACACTAATAAAGTCAAGATCTGCAAGGCACTGATATGCCAATTCCAGAGGCCGAACTTGTAATTCAGGATGCCGTCCGCCGTGAATAAGCTGTTTACACTGAACAATAAACTCTATTTCTCTAATACCGCCATAACCGCGCTTAATGTTGGTTTGCAAATTGCTGCGCAAGGTTTCGGCAGCAATCATTTCCCGCATCTCTCTCAGCGCGTGCAAGGCGCCGTAATCTGTATAGCGGCGATAAACAAAGGCGCGCTTTAGATCCTCTAGGGGCTTTTGATTTTCAGCTGACCCCGTGATCACTCGTGCCTTGATCATGGCGTAACGCTCCCAGTCGCGACCATGTTGCTGGTAGTAAACTTCAAGAGCGTTGTAATTTACGACCAAAGGCCCGCTGCTACCAAAGGGACGTAAGCGCATATCTACACGGAAAACAAAGCCATCGACTGTTTTAGCATCTAACAACTTGATGACAAGCTGACCGACCCGAATAAAAAACTCCTGATTACTCAGCTTTTTTTTGCCGCCCTGAGTTTCACCTGCTTCCGGGTAAGCAAAGATAAGGTCGATATCTGAAGACAGGTTAAGTTCGCCACCACCAAGCTTACCCATACCCAAGACCACTAACTCTTGGGCCTCACCAGACCACTCGCCATAGGGAGTACCAAATCTCTGAGACAGTTTCGCCGTAGCCCAGCGCACCGAAAACTGAATCGTGATGTCGGCTAACCGTGTTAACGCCTCAAACGTCTCCGCAAGGGTGACTCGACCTGATAATTCACAAGCAACAATTCTTAACATTTGCCGGTTACGAAAAATCCGTAGGGCTGACATGACGTCATCATCGCTGGTGTTGTCGATGACTAGCGCCTGCAGCGCAACCTCCCAAGACGCTGCCTCAAGATCACTGTGCTGAAACAATCGTCCCGCCTCTAGCTCAGTCACCGCCCAATCATGGTGACGGATAAACTGATCTCGAAAAAATTCACTGGTTGCCAAAAGCCGATCAAAATCAGCGGACAAGGTGGGGTCGCCCAATACCGTTTGCAACCGGGCCCAGAGAGGAGCCTCAAGCTGCTCGGTAAAATACCCCCAACTTTTCGCTAGCGCGGCAGCGAGGGGCTGGGGCACCGAAGTTTGCTCAGTCATCAAGAGCGGGCGCGACGCGCATGACCTCTTCGAGTGTCGTTTCACCTCGAGCAATTTTCTCAGCGCCCGCCACCCTAAGGGGCATCATGCCAGCAACCACAGATCGCTCTCGAATTTGACGAATATCATGACTATCTGTGATCACGTTTTGAACACCTGCATCAGCCACAAGCACCTCATAAATACCCTCGCGACCACGATAGCCCGTATCTCTACAAGCCTTGCAGCCCACCGGGCGATAAAGCACCTCAGGCATTACAACCGGATAATCCCCCACTAATGATTGCCAACCGTCAATGTCGGTAGGTTCAAGTTGCTTGCAATGACTACAAAGCGTTCTTACGAGGCGTTGCGACATAACACCCCGAACGGTGGCACGAATCAGAAACGCGGGGACCCCTAACTCCACCAATCGTGAAATCGCACTGGGAGAGTCATTGGTATGGAGGGTACTCAGCACCAAATGTCCGGTAAGTGCCGCCTGGATAGCCATATTAGCGGTTTCCAGATCGCGGATTTCACCGACCATTATGATGTCTGGATCTTGCCGCATCAGGGCACGGACGCCCGAGGCGAAATCTAGCTCGATAGTGGTATTCACCTGCATTTGATTGAATGCGGGCTCTACCATTTCGATCGGGTCCTCGATGGTGCAAACATTGACGTCCGCGTTTGCGAGCTGCCGCAGGGTAGAATAAAGCGTGGTGGTTTTTCCTGAGCCCGTGGGGCCCGTTACAAGAACGATACCTGTGCCCTGCTCAATAATATTTTGCCAGCGCTCGTCATCGCTACCGCGTAAGCCCAGCTCCTCAAAGCTTTTTAGCAACACCTCCGGATCAAAAATGCGCATAACCAATTTCTCACCAAATGCCGTTGGCAGCGTTGAGAGGCGCAGCTCTACCTCATTGCCCTCGGGTGTCCGCGTTTTCAAGCGCCCATCCTGGGGGCGGCGTTTTTCTGCTACATCTAAACGCCCAAGAATTTTAAACCGGCTGGTCACCGCCGATGCGACTGTAGCGGGCAACTCGTAAACCTTATGAAGCACGCCGTCGATACGAAAACGGACATTCCCTAACTCTCGCCGGGGTTCAATATGAATATCGCTAGCGCGCTGCTCAAAAGCATATTGTAAGAGCCAGTCGACAACGCTAACGATATGCTGGTCGTTGGCATCGAGTTCCGACTTACCGCCCAACTGGACCATGGCCTCTAGGTTTACCAGATTGCCACCTTCGCCGCGATTAAGCGCTCGGGCTCCCTGAACCGAACGTGCCATCACATAAAACTCTTTCGTGTATCGAGCTATGTCTCGAGGGTCTGCCAATACCCGACGTATTGGCAGTCGAGTTGCATGTTCCAGATCCCGCACCCAACCCGTAATCCAGGGCTCGCTACTCGCAATCGTGATTTTCATATCATCAACAGCGACGGCAAGAATTTGATGACGCTCTGCGAAAGCTTCAGACATGACTTCAGCAACCGCCTTGGAATCAATTTTGAGCGGGTCAATGTCGAAGACCCCCTGCCCCGTTTCCTGAGAAAGAAAATCTAACAGTGCAGCCATATCCAGAACCTCACCCGGGGCTCTTAAGTCAGGCAGCTTTTGCTCAGCTAGGAACGGAAGTGGAGTGAGGCGCATTTGCCGCATGGATTTGAGCCGCACCAAATCTTTAGCCGACATCCGGCCGGCTCGTGTCAGCCCTTCGGCAAGGCCTATCATATCTAGGCGGGACTCTGGAGGTATCATCATATGGTCAGTCATAGCTGCAGTTTACGCGCTGAAAAATCTCTGTCACCGATAAACCACCACCAGAAAAGAATTTTTTGATCAGCCGCTCCTGAGGTAGGACAAACCTATCGGTGATCTACTGGCTGACAATCGGCGAGCAATATGACGTCAAAAGACTCACCAACAGACCGGACACCATCGAATATTTTGTGCGAACAATGGCGCTGCCACCGCCCCAGACCGACATAAACCCACTGATAGCGCCGCTAAGTTTTCACCAAGCCAGCCAAAAATTCCCAAGATTCTCAAGGGGGCTTTCGGGTAGTCTCGCGTTTTAAAACCTGAAGCTCCAGCATAAAGAGGCTTATACCTTGGCGTCCTCCAACCATCACATAGAGTGGTTTCGACATACCAGTCCGTATATCCGGGCCCACCGTGGTCGGACCTTCGTGATCTACTTGGGTAATGGCGCTCTAGAAAGCGATCAATTTAATAATCTAATAAATGATCTCTGCCTACTGCACCTTCTGGGTATTAGGCTGGTGCTGGTCCACGCCACGCGTAGTGAAGTTGAGCAAGCGCTGGTTGCGCTAGGTATTACTGGGCAGCTTCACCGAGGTATTCGGATTACTGATGCCGAGGTTTTGGGTGTGGTGCGCGACGTTTCCGCGACTCAGCGCTTACAGTTAGAAAGCCAGCTGTCCCAAGGGCTTCCCGATTCACCCATGCACGGTGCCCGTCTGCGAGTGGTAAGCGGCAATTTCATCACAGCGAGACCCGTCGGCATTGTCGATGGCGTCGATTTCCTTTTCACGGGGGCCGTGCGGCGGCTTGACGCCGTCGGCATGACGGCCGCCCTCGACAATCAAGCCATTGTGCTGTTGTCACCACTGGGCTTTTCTACCACCGGAGAAGTCTTTAATTTGAGTGCTGACGAAGTAGCAACCGCGGCCGCGATTGCTCTAGGTGCTGACAAATTGATTTTTATGGGTGACACCGAGGGGCTTAAAGATAAGCAAGGCACCTTAGTCCGCCAGTGCACCGTAGCCGCTGCCCGTGCGCTTCCCATTGAGAACCCCATGCAAGCCAGCCAACGTGACGCCGCCTGCCGCGCCTGTGAACAGGGTGTCAGTCGTGCGCACTTTTTAAGCTACGCCCATAACGGTGCACTTATTGAAGAACTATTTAGCCATGATGGTGCTGGTACGTTGGTGAGCGAGGCCGTCTTCGAGCAACACCGCAGAGCGAGTATTGATGATATCGCCGGCGTGCTCGACTTAGTAAAACCCCTTGAAGAAACCGGCGTATTAGTCCGTCGTTCCCGAGAGCGTTTTGAACAGGAGATTACCAACTTTACCGTATTAGAGCGCGATGGTCGGGTATTAGCCTGCGCTGCACTTTATCCTTTTGAGGGTACTCAAACAGCTGAAATCGCCTGTATTGCCACCCACCCCGACTACCGCAACAGCGGTAGAGGCATGCACTTGCTCGAGCTTCTGCAGATTCAGGCTCAAGAACAAGGTATCCGCCAACTCTTTGTGCTTACCACTCAGACTACCCACTGGTTTATCGAGCAGGGTTTCGTTGATGCCAGCCTTGATCAGCTTCCTTCCGAACGTCAAGCGCTCTATAACTTGCAACGAAACTCTAAAGTACTGATTAAGAGCCTCGACTGACCAGTCTTAACTGGTAGAATTCTCGCCTTACTCGGGAGAAAACGGCATGCCCCAATACCGATCCAAAACATCGACCGCTGGACGTAATATGGCGGGCGCCAGAGCGCTGTGGCGCGCCACTGGAATGACTGACGGCGATTTCGAAAAGCCCATTATTGCCGTGGTGAATTCTTTCACCCAGTTTGTCCCCGGCCATGTGCACTTAAAAGATATGGGTCAGCTGGTGGCCAGAGAAATCGAAGCTGCTGGTGGCGTTGCCAAAGAGTTCAACACCATAGCGGTCGACGATGGTATCGCCATGGGTCACGACGGCATGCTTTATAGCCTACCCTCTCGAGACATTATTGCTGACTCTGTCGAGTATATGGTCAATGCGCACTGTGCCGATGCGATGGTCTGTATTTCCAATTGCGACAAAATCACTCCGGGAATGCTCAACGCTGCCATGCGTTTGAATATTCCCTGTGTTTTTGTTTCTGGAGGACCCATGGAGGCCGGCAAAACCAAGCTGTCTGAACACAAACTCGATCTTGTAGACGCCATGGTTATCGCGGCTGACGACTCTGCAGACGATGCGACGGTTGAGGCCTATGAGCGGTCTGCCTGCCCAACCTGTGGCTCCTGCTCAGGTATGTTTACCGCCAACTCAATGAACTGCCTTACCGAAGCGCTGGGTTTAAGCTTGCCCGGAAATGGCTCACTACTAGCAACCCACGCCGATCGAGAAGCGTTATTTAAGCGCGCAGGCCGTGTCTCTGTTGCGCTTGCACGGCGTTGGTACGAGCAAGATGATGCCTCTGCTCTCCCTCGAAACATAGCCAACCGTCAGGCATTTGAAAACGCCATGTGTCTGGATATTGCTATGGGCGGCTCCACGAATACCATTTTGCATCTACTCGCTGCGGCACAAGAGGCCAACCTCGATTTTTCTATGACAGATATCGACACCCTAAGCCGACAAGTACCCCAGCTGTGCAAAGTTGCTCCCAGTACACCGCTGTACCACATGGAAGATGTTCACCGCGCGGGGGGCGTTATGGCCATTCTCGGGGAGCTTGCCCGGGGCGGCCTCATCAATACCAACACCTTCACGGTGCACACCGCCTCACTAGGTGATGCACTTTCAGAGTGGGATATCGCGCAAACCAAAAGCGCCGATGTGCACAAACTTTTTTCAGCCGGGCCTGCTGGCATACCAACACAGCAAGCCTTCAGTCAAGCTACCCGCTGGCCTAGCCTTGATCTTGATAGAGCGGGAGGCTGCATACGCGATGTCGCCCACGCTTACTCTCAGGAGGGTGGCTTAGCCGTTTTATTTGGCAATATTGCTGAGGACGGCTGCGTAGTTAAGACCGCGGGGGTGGATGACGACGTCTTGTGTTTCAGCGGACCTGCCCATATTTGTGAAAGTCAGGAAGCCGCTGTGGCCGATATCCTCGAAGATCGCGTTGCCGCAGGTGCCGTTGTAATCATTCGTTATGAGGGGCCTCGAGGCGGGCCGGGAATGCAAGAAATGCTGTATCCCACCAGCTATCTAAAGTCGAAAGGTCTAGGCAAAGCTTGTGCACTAGTGACCGACGGCCGCTTCTCGGGCGGCACGTCTGGGCTGTCGATAGGACATGTGTCACCCGAAGCCGCTGCCGGTGGCGCAATTGGTCTAGTCCAGCCCGGGGATACTATCGCAATTGACATTCCCAACCGACGCATTGATGTCTTGCTCGAGCCAGCAGCCCTAGACAATCGGCGAGTGGAAATGGATAACTCACAAAAACCCTGGCAGCCCCAAGCCGCACGCCCAAGGCAGGTCAGCGCCGCCTTAAAAGTTTACGCTCGCATGGTAACCAGCGCCGACAAGGGTGCCGTTAGGGATTTATCGCTGCTGGACTAAAAGGCTTAGCCTGTGCAACCAGTGCAGTAAAGTCATCGCGATAATTGTCAATTTTCTGCCGCAAGCGACGGTCTTGCTTTGGCGTACGCAGGTTTATCACTTCCATGAGTAGCGTTTGCGATAACGCGCTGTTGTGCGCGTATACCGCGGCATATTCTGGGGAACGTGCCGCTTCCCGGCCAGACAGAACGCTATGAACTTGAGAGGGCCAGTCCGCCGTATTTTGGGCGATTATATCAGCGAGTTCTGAGGTCCAACGGGCTCTGTCTTCAATCCAAACGCCATCAAACCGCTGATAGTCTCGGGTACGAAGCACTAAAATATCCTTTTGCTGGTCTGTCAATCTGCCCAAAAACTTACTCAGGTTATCGGCGAATTGCTCCTGCGCATTATCTTGATAGGCCTCATCTGATCGAGACAGTAACCTTTCGCGTTGTTCTTCCTGTTCGTCCTCCAGCGCCAGCATGAATTCCTGTCGCTGCTCGAGGCTTAACGTAGTGCCAAAGTCGACCATTAAATCGAGAATACGGTCCTCGAGCCGATCCGCTGCATCAGACAATTCAAGAAAGAGTGCTTCAACAGTCGCGGCATCCAGACTCGGGTCAAGATTGCGCTCAAAATCTGTCAACAAACGGGTATAGCTAGGCAGCTCCTCGCGCCGGTGCCAGGCGAGTAATCGATCTATTCGGTCTTGAAAGTCGGCTGACTGCTCTGAATTGAGGGTGACGTAATCATCAACGTACCAATCGATCAGGGTGTCTATTCTGTTGTAAAAAAACCGCGTACCCGAGCAGGCGGTGATGGTCAAAAGCATGACCAGAACAAAGACGCCTTTAGCGCCACATGGGTATCGTACCTTCAACATTTGTGGGATCCCGTGGTGACGGTTCTTCTATATAAACTTGGTCTCTACCTTTACGTTTAGCCTCATACATTGCCCGGTCAACACGTAGCAACCAATCCTCAGCTGAGTCGACTATCGACACGTCGCAAATACCGATACTTACCGTTACTCGGCGATCAGCAATAACCTCTTGCGCAGCAATCTTGCTGCGTAGGTCATCCGCGATTTTTCGTGCAGTCTGAGCACCCACCTCGCTAAGGAGCACGACAAATTCCTCCCCACCCAAGCGGAACAGCATGTCAGCACCTCGAATCCTGCTGTCTATTAAAGCCACAATAGCTTTAAGCACCCGGTCACCTTCGACATGACCCATTTCGTCATTGATTCGCTTGAAATAATCAATATCGAGTAACAGGAGTGAAGACAGCCGCGCGTAACGGTGGTAATCCGCAAAGTGCCTTCGAGTTTGAGGTAACAAATACCGTCGGTTATACGCACCGGTCAGAGGGTCAGTCAGTGCAAGGTCTGCTAACTCATCGGTCTGCCGTGTCTGCAGTTGCATCATCGCCAAACTTAAAAGCCAGGTTGAAAAAATAGCGGCATCAAATGCCAAACCCTGACCAAAGCCCTGCCAGCCGTGCGCCCAAAACAGTGCGATTAAGGTAATCAGCCCCCCAGCAAATGCGATCGTAAGGGGCAATAGGGCTGTTAACCCGATCATCAGCAAAAAGACCCACAACTCCTGATACATAGACCCGAGTTTCACCGACCAGATAATAGTCACTAGGGTTATGGCTAGCGCAAATATCGGGGGGATTAAAATCTTATCATGACGAAAAAATCGATAGGTTGTGACAGCGAGTAACAAGGTCGCCAACCCGGAATAAACACTAAGTGCTATGGGGCTAGGTGTGAGTAACAGACCTTCGGTCAGCACCACTGCCGAAGCACACAGCATTATAGGCAGAAGCAAACGATACAAAATTAAACGCCGCTCGTACTGCAAATCTTCAGGGTTAAACCCTTGTGAAGAACACGTATCAGTGCGCAACAGACTACGCCAAAAACGCGCAGGTGCCTTAAAGCCCGTCGCGTCGTAAAGCGGTATCTCTTGGTCCCGATTGGTCATGCACACGCGCTCTTAACGCTACTCATACTCAGTTGCTTTAGTGTGACACAGGGAGCCATGTTTAACAGCCGTGAAGCGTCGACAAAATTAAGCGGCATTCTCGGTCAATTGGCAGTGGCCCTGTAATGCCGAGAGAATCGCATTCAAAGTAGCTTGCACAATATCGTTACTGCGCCCCACACCGCAGGGCCTAGCACCCTCAATATTCAGTTGGACGTAGCACACGGCTTCCGCATCAGAGCTTTGCCCCAAGGTATGTTCGCTGTACTCCACCAGCACCATCTTTTTACCTGTCACTTGCTCCATCGCATCGATAAAAGCATCGAGTACTCCGGTGCCCCTACCCTGAATTTGCGTCTCTCCATCACTCGCACCCAAAACAGCGGTTAACTGATGTTCGGCCTCGTCTTTGGTAACTTCATACCGTCCCAAACTCCAAGCACCCGGAACATTTAAATAGGTGTCGCAAAAAAGCTGGTGAATTTGATCAGAAGCGACTTCAGCCTCGCTTTGCTCCGCGAGGTGTTGCACTGCGCTGCTGAAGTCTATCTGGAGCCATCTGGGTAAGTCGTAACCGTGGTCGCGATGTAAAACATAAGCAACACCGCCCTTGCCAGATTGGCTGTTGATGCGAATGACTTCTTGATAAGTTCGCCCGATATCATGGGGGTCAATAGGTAAGTACGCCACATCCCAGGCATCGTCATCACCCCTAAGGGCGAGGCATTTATTAATCGCATCTTGATGGCTGCCAGAAAATGCGGTGAATACCAATTCGCCGGCATAGGGATGACGAGGATGAACGGGCAACTGCGTGCAGTCTCGAACAGTTGCGATAATAGCGTCCATATTGTCAAACTTGAGCTCAGGGTCGATACCCTGACTGTAGAGGTTCATCGCCATCGTCACGATGTCCATATTTCCCGTGCGCTCACCGTTACCCATTAGGGTGCCCTCGACACGATCGGCCCCTGCCATAACGCCCAACTCACCCGCAGCGACCGCACAACCGCGATCATTGTGTGTATGCAATGAAATCAGTATCGCGTCGCGATTGGCGACGTGATCACAGAACCATTCAATCTGATCGGCATAAATATTGGGAGTGCTCATCTCAACAGTAGCAGGCAAGTTGATAATCACCGGCTGCTCCGGAGTCGGACTCAGAACCAGGTTAACCGCATCACAAATTTCAACAGCAAAATCTAGCTCAGTTCCCGTAAAGCTTTCGGGGCTGTACTCAAAAACCCACTCCGTCTCGGGGTGTCGATCTGCCTCGGCCTTAACAAGCTTAGCGCCCTCGACGGCGATTTCAGTAATACCTGCCCTGTCCAGCTTAAACACATCCCGACGCTGGACGATGGACGTGGAGTTATAAAAATGCACTACTGCACGCTTCACCCCACTCAAGGCTTCAAAGGTTTTAGCAATAAGCTCAGCCCGTGCCTGAACCAGCACCTGAACAGTTACATCATCGGGGATGCGATCTTCAGTAATCAGCTTTCTCAAAAAATCGAAATCATGGCTCGAGGCCGAGGGAAATCCTACCTCAATGGTTTTAAAACCAATATCTAAAAGCTGTTCCCACAGGCGCAACTTTTGCTGGGCATTCATGGGCTCGACTAGGGCCTGATTACCGTCGCGAAGATCGACTGAACACCATTGGGGTGCGCGATCAATGACACGGTCAGGCCAGCGTCGGTCAGCTTTGGGAATCGGCGCAAAAGACCGGTATTTATGGGCGTCAAAATTTGCTGAGGCGGGTAGCTTCATGATGAAGGCTTCTCTGTAATATCTGCCCTTAGTGTAACGCGGTCCGATGAGGTTTTTTATCCAAATAACCCAATAATTTGGCCTATCTAAGCGATTATTGGTAATATAAACCCAATATATTAGAGAAAAACACTAAAATGGCCGACTTAGAAATTGATCGGATAGACCTCAAAATTCTCGATTTGTTACAGCGCGATGCGGGTCTTAGTAACCTTGAGCTGGCTGATCGCGTCGGGTTGACCGCGACTCCCTGTGCGCGCCGCGTGAAGCGGCTGGAAGCTGCTGGAGTCATCGTTGAACGCATTACTCTGCTCGATCAAACAAAGTTAGGCCTGGCGCTAACTGCTCATATCGGAATCACCATGGACGAGCATACCCCCGAACGATTTGCTGCCTTTGAAGAAGCTGTTGCGCAATATCCGGAAGTAATGGAGTGTTGTGTGGTCACGGGTCAAAGTGCTGACTACCTGATTAAGGCCGTTGTCGCCGACATGGTCCACTACGAGCAGTTCCTTTTAGGAAAACTGACGCGGATCCCAGGGGTCTCTGGTGTCCATTCAAGCTTTGAACTAAGAAAAGTGGTGACCCATGCTGCCCTGCCGTTGAGTCATAGCGGACGCTGAGTCACTAAAGGTCAGGACTTTTTGGCAAGCTCCTGCTGCACGAGAAAATCGGCAATCTTCAGCATGTTTGCTTGGCTGCCAGCCTTACGCGCTTCAATCAAATATTTTCCGTTGACCAGAACCGACGGGGTCCCTGAAATTTTAGCAGATCGAGCTCGAGCTTCAGCCTGACTGACTTGGCTATTGACCCCAAAAGAGTCAAAGGCACGGTCAAAGTCTTCAGCACTTATACCATTGGCAACAAACAGCTCACGAATCGCGCCTTTTGAACCCAGTCGATTGCGTTCAACGTGCATGGCCTTAAAAATAGCGTCATGCATTGGTTCCATTACATCCAAGGTTTCAGCGGTAAAATATGCCTTAGCATGTAATTTCATACCCTCATTCCACGCGGCGGGCGAAGGCTGTAAACGCGAACCCTCTGGAAGTGACTGCTTCCACGCTTGCAGCATGGGCTCAAACGTATAGCAGTGGCCGCAACCGTACCAAAAAAACTCGGTAACAATTACCTGGTCTGTGGGCCCCACACGCACCGCAGGACTCACAACCGTGTAGTGCTCTCCTTCCTGCCATGTTGTCTCAGCCCAAACCAAAGCGGGGGACGCAAACAGCGCGATAATGGCGATTAAAATATTACGTCGGACTGTCAACATCACGCTCTCCACTTGTTTACTTAGCCTTTGGCCTTGGCTCGCTACCCATGAAATTACCGCAGTGCAGCAGGTCAATCTCATATCGGATCTTAGACCTACTAACACGGCCTAGGGTTCCCCTCAGGGATCAGCGAAGTCCTGCAGCGTAACTTGCCACCGCTTCGATTTCCTTATCGCTCAGCTCAAATGCTGTTGTACGCATTATTTTACTGTCGCCATCGTTTGTTCGTCCGGCAGGATCTTCATAGCCTGTACGGAACATCTTCAACTGCGCAGCAATATAGTCTGGGTGCTGTCCGGCCAAGCCTGGGAATCCACCGGGACCATTGCCTTTGCCCGATGGGCTGTGACAGCCTGAACACGCTGCGACTTTACGCTCCATAATGCCCGCCATATAAACTTTTCTGCCCAATTCCATGAGGTCAGCGTCAGCAAGTTCGGGAGTGCGGGTTTGTTCGTCGTAGAACGCCGCTATGTCGGCGAGGTCTTGATCAGACATATTGTCCACTTGCCCTGCCATCGCAGCAACGACGCGGCGTCCGTCGCGAATATCCTTCATCTGCTTTAGCAGATACTTGTCGCCCAAGCCCGCAAGCTTAGGGAAACTGGGTACGACACTGTTGCCGTCTGCGCCGTGACAAGCACCACAGGTTATGGCTTTCGCCTCCCCTGCAGCCGCATCACCCTGCAGCATATCTCCAGCATGAGCCAATGACGTCCCTAGCACTAAGGCTATCGTTGCGATTGTTTTAACCATAATCCGCTTCCCCTGTGGGGTTCCTCTATTCAATTTACGACTCACCAGAGGCCATATAACTGATAAGTTCTCGATAATCTTCATCACTGCAATCCGAGCAAAGGCCAGTAGGCGGCATTGCATTGAGCCCCTTTTTTACCGACTCGAGCAAAGCATCCATGCCTTTCGCGAGGCGGGGCTCCCATGCCCTTGCGTCGCCGGTCTTTGGCGCTCCAGCTGCACCAGACACATGGCACATGGCACAAGATCTTCCATATTTACCCATGTCAGGTTCTGCAAACGCAGGCGTCACGACTGCGGCCATTAAGAGGGCTAACAATCTAACCATGTGCCGCAATGACGTTACGCCTTTCATACCCTTACCTCATTATGCGCCGTGGGGACTCAAGAGCACCACAAGCAGTTTTAACCAACTTTTAAGCTTAACCCTTTAAATCTGGCGTGGCATTATAGACAATCACCCCCCGGGACAAAAGCCAATCATGGCCCTTGATTCAACCCCCAAAATCCCGCTGCCAAATATCGACTTTCGCGTTGCTTCTTTTTTGCAAAGCGCGAGCAACCTTGGTAACGCGCCGTCAGATACAGGATCTGAAGTCGCCTTTGCCGGGCGCTCTAACGCCGGCAAATCGAGTGCCATCAACACGTTAACCAGCAATCGCAAGCTGGCGCGAACAAGCCGGACACCCGGGCGTACCCAGCTGATCAACTTTTTTTCACTCAGCGACAGCCAACGGCTGGTCGACTTGCCAGGCTATGGCTACGCCAAAGTTCCCCTGAAAATGAAGCAAGAGTGGAATCGGCATATGGCCGACTACCTGCAACGGCGCGAAAGCCTACGCGGACTCATTTTACTGATGGACATACGACATCCGCTCACCGATGCCGATGAACAAATGATCGGCTGGGCATCGAAAGCGCAGATGCCCATTCACGCATTACTCACAAAAGCCGATAAGCTAAAACGTGGTCCCGCCAAAGCCACGCTCCTTAGCGTACAGGCCCGGCTTCTAGAGTTTGGAGATTTAGCCAGCGCGCAACTCTTCTCATCTCTGAAAGAAGATGGCTTACCAGCCCTGCGTACAAAGCTCAAAACATGGTTAACCGATGACTCGGTCTTCGAAGAGCCGGACCCTCCGTCTGATCAGTGAGCCTGATCCCAGTTCGTGCCCACACCGGCTTCGACCAGCAAAGGCACATCGAGGGAAGCCACATCAGCCATTAAGTCTGGTATCGCGGAGGTTAATGTAGCCACCTCGGTATCTGCTACTTCAAACACTAACTCATCATGCACCTGCATGATCATTAGAGCATCAATATCTGTTTTGGACAGCCATTCATCCACCGCAATCATAGCCAGCTTTATAATATCCGCCGCCGTACCCTGCATAGGCGCATTAATGGCCGTGCGCTCAGCCGCCATTTGCCGTTGCTTGTTGCGAGCGTTAATTTCAGGCAGGTACAGGCGACGTCCAAAGAGCGTCTCGACATAGCCTTGGCTATGCGCCAGCTCCCGTGTCTGGGTCATGTAATCAGCGACCCCAGGGTAGCGCTCAAAATAACGATCGATGTACGCCTGAGCCTCATGACGCCCCAGCCGTAATTGTTTGGCTAAGCCAAAGGCTGACATGCCATAAATAAGGCCAAAGTTGATAGCCTTGGCCTCTCGCCTTTGATCGCTAGAAACGTCCTCGAGAGGCACGCCGAAAACCTCCGCAGCGGTTGCACTGTGCACATCGAGGTTGGCTCCAAAGGCGCCAAGAAGACCCTTGTCTTGAGATAAATGGGCCATGATCCTCAATTCAATCTGAGAATAATCTGCGGCCACAATGCTCCGGCCCGCTGGCGCGCAAAACGCCTGTCGAATACGCCGACCTTCTGCGGTTCGAATGGGGATATTTTGTAAATTAGGGTCAGAAGATGACAGACGCCCCGTCGCGGTAACGGCCTGATGATAAGACGTGTGAACACGGCCTGTACCCGGGTCAATCATGTCGGGGAGTCGATCGGTATAGGTCGATCGAAGTTTAGACAGGCTCCGGTATTCCATCAGGACTGCTGGCAATGGGTAATCAAGTGCTAACTCGGCAAGCACGTCTTCCGCTGTAGACGGCGCCCCCTTGGGTGTTTTTTTCAATACAGGCAGTTCGAGTTTCTGAAAGAGTATTTCACCCAACTGTTTCGGCGATCCCAGATTGAAGGCCTGTCCAGCAAGGTCGTGGGCGCTCTGCTCTAGGGTTGCCAAACGCTCACCCAGCTCATGGCTTTGATCAGCGAGGAGCTGACGGTCTACCCGGGCACCGTTGCGCTCGATACGAGATAAAATGGGCACCAGTGGCAACTCAATATCGCGATAGAGCGTGCTCAGACAAGCCTCACTTTCCAGCTTGGGCCACAAGGTTTGATGCAATTTTAAAGTCACCGCCGCGTCTTCAGCTGCGTAGGGTGCTGCCTGCTCGATGGCCACTGCATTGAACGTAATTTGCTTGGCGCCTTTACCCGCGACCTCCTCAAAATGCGTGGTTTTTTCTCCCAAGTATTTGAGGGCCAAAGTGTCCATATCATGGCGACTACCAGTGGCATCCAGAACGTAGGATTCCAGCATCGAGTCGTGGGCAATGCCCCGCAGGGTAATGCCATAATTTGCTAGGACATTGGCATCGTACTTAAGATTTTGGCCCACCTTTGCACGCTGGGAATCCTCTAATAAAGGCCGCAACCGTGTCAGCACGAGATCGCGATTGAGCTGCTCAGGAGCACCGGGGTAGTCATGGGCTAAGGGTATGTAGGCGGCCCTGTCTGTCGCAACGGCCAATGCCACGCCCACAATTTCAGCCTGCATGTAATCGAGACTCGTTGTTTCTGTATCAAAGGCAAATAAGGGCGCCTCTTCTATCGCCGCTAACCACTCGTCAAGTTGCGACAGGGACAGCACGGTAATCACCTCTAGTGGCGGCGCTAACGGCTCAACAACCGCTGCTTCGCTGGGTGAATCTAGGGCGTCGTCGGTCAGCGCTTCAGAGAGCCAGCCCTTAAATTCAAGCTCTTTGTACCAGTAAGTCAGTGCCGCTGAGTCAGGAGCCTTCGCTAATAAATCATCAGTCGACAGTTCTAGCTCGCAGTCTGTCTTAATGGTTGCAAGCCGATAAGAGAGCTCTGCGGATTCGCGGTGTTCGGCGAGGCGTGCACCCAGTTTTTGAGCACCACGCACAGCAAGGTCAGCGACGCGAGACAGGTCTGCGAAAATATCGTTCAGACCACCTAAATTTTGCAGCAGGGCCAAAGCCGTCTTCTCACCAACACCGGGGACCCCAGGGATGTTGTCTACCTTGTCCCCTTGCAGTGCGAGCAAATCAATAATGAGTTCAGGTGGCACGCCAAATTTGTCAACCACACCACCATGATCCATGGTGGTGTTAGTCATAGTATTGATAAGCGTCACGTGGTCTCCCACCAACTGCGCCATGTCCTTATCGCCGGTTGAGATCAAAACCGACTGCTGACGGGCTGCAGCTTCTAACGCAAGGGTACCAATAACATCATCGGCTTCAACGCCACTGACACACACAAGGGGCAAACCCATCGCGCGAATCATGGCGTGTATAGGCTCGATCTGTTCACGCAACTCTTCGGGCATAGGTGGACGGTTGGCTTTATATTCCGCATAGATTTCATTGCGAAACGTAGGGCCTTTGGCGTCAAACACCACAACCACTTGATCCCCTGGGTAGTCAGCCACAAGCCGTCGCACCATGCCGACAACACCCTTCGCCGCCCCCGTATTCAATCCCTTAGAGTTGGTTAATGGGGGTAGCGCGTGATACGCACGAAACAAATACGAAGAGCCATCAATTAGAATGAGTGAACCACTCATGGTGTCAATCCTCCCACAGGTATCGTGCTGATCGATAAGTGACCTTCGCCTTTGCTAAATCTAGGGGCGCCTTAAAAAACCCATGGTAATCCCCTCTAGGGTTTATCAGTACGACATTGGCGCTGTGATCCAACTCGTAAGTACCGTCGGGAGCGGTCACCTTCCTAAAGGGAGCGTTAAAACTTCTCGCAAAACTGAGAATCTTAATAAAATCTCCTGTCACCCCCGTAAATGTCGCGTCAAAATATGGGACATAAGCCGCTAATACTTCCGGGGTATCCCGAGCAGGATCCACCGTCACCATAACAACTTGCGTATCGGCTGCCTCAGTGGTTTCTAACTCTTTTTTAAGCTTCGCCAAGAAAGACATTGTCGTAGGGCAAATGTCAGGACAGTGAGTGAATCCAAAAAATAGCAGCGTCCAGTCGCCTTTAAGCGACTCTTTTGTGAAGGGTGCACCTCGGTGATCAAGCAGGGTAAAAGCACCAGGATCTCTCGGCGTATCAAAAATATACAACCCGTTAATCTGCATTTCAGTAAGGGTCATGACCCTAGGTTGCTGAATCCGATTGACGAAGCTCACCAAAATGACCGCAATGAATAACAGGATACCCGCAACGGTAAGCCAAACTCGGGTTTTTGTTGCCAATGCCAAAATAAGAAACTCCGCAGTTATTGCCGGGCTAAATCAGCAAGCCCAGTAACCAATGGTCAACCAACATGATGATGAACAGCACCAAGAGATAAGTAATCGAATACTTAAAGGTTTTCATGGGGGCGTTAACGTTCTGGCCTCGCATAATCTCAATAGACCAGTACAAGAATATAACGCCCAGCACGACGGCTCCGACTAAATAAATGGCTCCACTCATGTGGGTAGCAAAGGGCATGAGCGTAATCAGAAACATGAGGATGGTGTAGAGCAAAATATGCAGTGCGGTAAATCCGACACCATGGGTCACGGGCAGCATAGGAATACCCACGGAGGCATACTCCTCACGTCGATGTATTGCCAGCGCCCAAAAATGGGGTGGGGTCCAAGCAAAAATAATCAAAACTAATAGAAGCGCATGGCCGTGAATTTCTCCGGTCACTGCCGTCCAACCCAGCAGGGGTGGTGCAGCGCCGGCCAAACCGCCGATCACGATATTTTGGGGCGTCGCTCGTTTTAAAAACATCGTATAAATAAAGGCATAACCAATAAGACTGGCCACCGTCAGCACAGCGGTCAGTACATTCACCCAAACCACGAGAACCCAAACCCCAAGCAAGGCCAATGCGGCAGCGAAAAGAATCGCGTCGCGCTGGGTAATGCGCCCCGTTGCAACAGGGCGCGCTTGGGTTCTGGCCATCTGTTGGTCAATCCGCTCATCCACGATGTGATTGATTGCCGCGGCTGCACCCGCGCACAGTGCAATACCGAGATTGCCCAGAACCAATGGCTGCCAGGGAACCCAGCCCGGCACTGCCATACACATGCCAATCAGTGCCGTAACAATCATCAGTGCGACCACCCGGGGCTTAGTCAGCTCTAGGTAATCCTGCCAAAGCGGGGTCAGGGGGGCTGTTGACTCAGACATCATTAACCCCCCGAATTTTTGAGTAGAAATTTGAGATCGGCAATAACAGCCTTGTAATCAAGGTCATCGCCGAAGTGCATCATTACCCACCCGGCAGGATCCACGAGATACCAACCGCCTTCTTGTTCCAAGCCTGACTTCGGTGAGAGCTCTGAAAACAGCCCCTCAAAAACTGCTGGTGTTGTATCCAACGCAACTAAACCCGCATGTCCCGCAGACAAGTATTCCAAAACCGTCCCAGACTCAAAGTTAGCGGGCCATCCCTCTGGCTTAAGGGCGGGCGATTCCATCGATACAGTCGCACTCCCATGATCAGCAATAAAGACGCGACGTACACGATTAAACTCACGGCCCAGGGCTATGTGAATCTGGCGGGTGAACCAGATTCGACGCTCACAGGCAGAATCGCAAGACTGGCCTGCATTCGCCACCACTAATGTCCAGCGCGGCTCAAGATCGCTCCAACGAAACGGGCGACCCGCGTCGTCGGCAAATACCACCGGCTGTACTTCACGAGGGGGCGCAACCAAGGTCCCGTTGTTGGCGGTGCCAATGGCACCAACGAGATTGAGGTCGCCCTCGACGACAAAATACCAGAGCCAAGAAGCCGCCAACATCATGGTCAATGGAATACCAGCAATGAGCAATAAAACGGCGCGACCCTGCCCCCGGGTTTCAGACTGTGACGACATACTGTTTCCTCAGAGTTGCGAGCGGGCCTTAGCACCACGTATTAGGCTCAGCACGTTAGAGCTACGCACAATAAAGGCGAGCAACAAAACCCCCGCCATGGTAAACCATTGGACAGCGTAACCGGTGTGCTTCGCTGGGGATTGGTTCACAACCGACCAACTCGCAGAAAAAGCGGCTGGATCCTCAGGAGCAATACGTACCAAGACCGGTAATACCGGCTCACCAAACTGCCGCGACAAGGACTGCGCAAAATTTGCTGCATCGTAATCTTGCACCACCCCGGGTAAGTCAGCTGGTACAGTTTGTTCTTCCAATAAATAAGCCGAACTTGTTGGTATATAAACCCTTCCTGCGAGGCGAACTTCCCCGGGCATCAGATTCGGCTCAGGTATGCTTCGACGGGCAGAATCACCGCTTATCCAACCAAGATTTACCGGCACGCGGCCTTCATCAGTTTTTACCAGCGCAACGACCTCGTAACCAAAACGACCATTATTAATTCGGTTATCGACCAGCACATACTGTGTGGGGTTCAGCTGCCCAACGACAGAAACCTTACGGTCGGCAAACGTGAGCCATTCAGACTTCGACCCACTAAGTTGGCTCTGGGACTCAAACAGCTGGGTATGGGAGAGTGCTACCATGTCGAGTCGCTGGGCGTTGCGAAGCGCTAGAACGCGCTTTTCTTCGGCGCGGTCTAACTGCCAGAACCCCAAATAAAGCAATCCGGGAAACAGCAGCAACGTAAATAGTGTTAACCGCCATTCGAACAAAAGCTCCAATGGTCCCAAATTTATGTGATGTAAGCGAGCGGTCACTACCGTTCAATACCCCGAGGATGCTACGGTGCTTAAAATATTAATCATTTTACTGATGGTGGCATTGGTCATTAGTCTGGGTTCCGGACTGTACTTTCTAATGGTAGACCAAGGCAATCTTGAGAAAAAACGCTTGTTTACCTCACTAGGCATACGCTTGGGGTTAGCGACAGCCCTCATCGTCACCATTATATTTGGCGTAGCCACCGGACAGTTGGGTAATAAAAACCCCTGGGACGCTGGCACGATCGAGCGAGGGTCAGAGCAAATTGAGCGTTAACCTACACACGTTGTGTCAAGTTTAACGCTCAATCCTAGGGGCGGCGCTGTTACAAGATGTAGACGAACAGGAACAAAAATACCCAAACAACGTCGACGAAGTGCCAGTACCAGCTAGAGGCTTCAAAGCCAAAATGATCAGACGCCGTGAAGTGATGGCCCCTGACCGATCGAAGAAGCTGGATTAACAGCATGGTCATGCCCATGAAGACGTGGAAGCCGTGGAAGCCTGTCAACATGAAGAACGTAGACCCATAGATCCCGGAGTTCAATGTGAGGCCGAAGAGGACGTAGGCTTCGTAATACTCTGCCGCCTGCAACCCAACAAAGATAATGCCCAGTGCAACCGTAATGCCCAACCAAAGGTTGAATTTGCTGCGTTGATCTTTAAGCAGTGCGGTGTGAGCAACGTGCACAGTAAAACTTGAAGACAGCAAAATAATTGTGTTCCACATCGGCAACCATTGATACCAATGGTGCGCGTCAGCGAAGCTCATACTGCGCTCTTGGGTAAGGAACGCGCCGTTGTTGGCAATGGGCTGAATGTCGGTACCGCCCACCGCCTCTTGTGGAGTAATAGTTGGCGGCCATGAAAACTCGAAGCCGGGCCAAAGCAAACCGTTCATGCGTCCGCCATCACCTTCTCCAGCAAGCCACGGCCCCGCGAGTTGACGCACATAAAAAAGGGTTCCAAAGAACGCGAAAAAGAACATCACTTCAGAAAAAATAAACCAGAACATGCCCAGCACGTAGCTGTGGTTCAACTGGGCACTGTTCATGCCCTGCATGTTTTCTCGAATCGTGGTGCGAAACCAACTCGCCAAAGTAAAAATGAAGAACACCAGACCCGCAGCCAGAACCCATTTAGCATTACCTGACTCGTGGGTTTCTCCGAAAGTCATATCATTGAGAAGCAAGCCCGCCCCAAAGACAGTAAGTATCAATCCTACCGTCGCACGAACAGCCAAACTTGAGCTGTCGGGCACATGGTATTTTTCGTACCCTGCGGGTGCATGTTCAGTAGCGGCCATTTTTGTTCTCCATCGTTCCGCTCACTTCGAGTGAGTCGGGTTTAGCGGGCGGCGATCGTATTGCCGGCCATTGTTGTGACATCAAAGAGTGTGTAAGACAACGTAATCGTGCGGATATCCTTAGGGAGATCCTGATCGACGACAAATTGCAGCGGCATCTCCGTAGATGCGAGCCCTTCGAGAGGTTGCTGATTAAAACAGAAACACTCGGTTTTATGAAAATATCCTGCTGCACGAGACGGCGTTACGCTAGGTATTGCCTGAGCAATCATCGGTAAATTCGTCGGGTTTTCAGCGTAAAAAATGGTATCTGTTGCGGCGCCGGGGTGCACCGTGAGCTGGGTTACCTGCGGCCGAAACCCCCAAGGCATACCGTCATTGTTGGTGGCAATAAATTGAATCTTGATCTCGCGACTCGTATCAATGGCAGCAGGAACAGCGGTATACGCAACGCTTGACGTCTTTCCATTGATGCCCAAAGCGTCACACAGCACGTCATACAGCGGCACCATGACCACGAAGACAAAAGCAAACATGGCGCAAGCCACCGCCGCTAACTTTATCGCGGTGTCTGCGCCAGGATTTCGACTCAGTCTGAGCACCTATGCTATCCCGATTAACCGTGTGCCGGCGTTGCTTCGATCTTCGGGGGAACTTCGAAGGTGTGATAGGGCGCAGGCGTTGGCAACGTCCACTCTAGTCCTTCAGCACCATCCCAGACCTGCTCATCAGACACCTTTTCTCCTGACACAATCGTGGCAATCACGTTGTAGAGGAACATAATTTGGCTGGCACCGTACACAAACGCACCAATTGAAGACATCATATTGAAGTCGGCAAACTGTAGGGCGTAATCCGGTACGCGGCGAGGCATGCCGGCCAATCCAACAAAGTGCTGTGGGAAAAATGTAACGTTGAATCCCACAAAGCTGATCCAGAAGTGCACTTTACCCATCGTCTCGTTGTACATGCGGCCAGTCCACTTGGGCAGCCAGAAGTACACCGCCGACGTCATGGAAAAGACAGCTCCCGCGACCATGACGTAGTGGAAGTGTGCCACTACAAAGTAAGTATCGTGATACTGGAAATCCGCAGGGGCGATAGACAACATCAGCCCTGTAAATCCACCAATAGTGAACAGCACTAGGAATCCAATCGAGAAAAGCATGGGCGTCTCAAAAGACAGCGAGCCCCGCCACATGGTGCTCACCCAGTTGAAAACCTTGACCCCAGTCGGGACCGCAATCAGCATTGTGGCGTACATAAAGAACAGCTCGCCAGCAACCGGCATACCTACGGTGTACATGTGATGCGCCCAAACGACAAAGGACAAAATCGCGATAGCAGCCGTGGCGTACACCATCGACGCATACCCGAACAGCGGCTTTCGAGAAAACGCTGGAATCACCTGAGAAACCACACCGAATGCAGGCAGGATAATAATGTAGACCTCGGGGTGCCCAAAGAACCAAAAGATGTGCTGAAACAGTACGGGATCACCACCGCCGGCAGCAGAAAAGAAGCTGGTGCCAAAGTGTATGTCCATTAGCATCATGGTTACCGCGCCGGCTAACACTGGCATTACAGCTACCAACAGAAACGCCGTGATGAACCACGTCCAGACGAACAGAGGCATCTTCATGTAAGTCATACCGGGGGCACGCATGTTCATGATCGTCGCAATGATGTTGATGGACCCCATGATGGATGAGATACCAAGGACGTGAATTGCAAAGATAAAGAAGGTGACCGAAGGCGCTGCATAGGTAGTCGACAGTGGCGCATAAAACGTCCAGCCAAAAGCGGGAGCACCGCCTTCCATGAACAGTGTAGAAGCCAACATTAGAAACCCGGGAGGCAGAATCCAGAAGCTCCAGTTGTTCATGCGGGGTAGCGCCATATCTGGAGCGCCGATCATCATGGGTATGAGCCAGTTAGCTAGCCCTACAAAAGAAGGCATGATGGCCCCGAAGACCATAACCAGACCGTGTAACGTGGTCATTTGATTGAAGAAACCTGGCTCTACCAGTTGCATACCGGGCTGAAATAACTCTGCCCGAATGATCATGGCGAAAGTGCCACCTAAAATAAACATCGCAAAGGAGAACCACAGGTACATCGTGCCGATGTCCTTATGGTTAGTGGTAAACAGCCAGCGTGATAGGCCCTTGGCCGGTCCGTGATGATGATCGCCCATCGTTATATCTCCCCTTAACCCTGCTTGTGTTGCGCGACGTCGGATGGCTGCACCACGTCACCTGTATTATTGCCGAACGCATTGCGCTGATAGGTGATGACTGCCGCCATCTCTACATCTGTGAGCTGCTCACCAAACGCCTGCATGGCCGTGCCAGCAACACCCTTGATACCCACATCGAGGTGCACACCTAGATCGCCCATGGCAATCGAGCTACCAGAAATCGCTTTGCCTACTCCGCCTTCACCCTGACCGCCATGACACGCCAGACATTGGGTTTTATAAACCGCTTCTCCCTCTGTCATCAGTGCGTCCAGACTCAGATCGACCGACGATGCAGCAATTTGTGCATCTTTGTCTGCGCGCTTTGCTGACATCCAGCCCTGAAACTCATCCTGACTCACAGCATGAACAACAATAGGCATAAACCCATGATAAGAGCCGCACAGCTCCGTACATTGACCGCGATAAATGCCTTCCTGATCAACCTTAGACCATGCTTCGTTGATGAACCCAGGAATCGCATCACGCTTAACGGCAATCTCAGGCACCCACCATGAATGGATAACATCGTTGGCGGTTATTAGAAAGCGAACTTTAGTGTCCACAGGAATCACCAGAGGCTCGTCTACTTCGAGCAGATAATGCTCACCTTTAGCCTCGGAATTATAAATTTCCTCTTGAGGCGTGGCTAAGTTGGAGAAAAACGAAACATTTTCGCCCTCGGCATTAAGGTACTCATAGCGCCACTTCCACTGATGGCCGGTGACCAGAATGTCGAGCTCGGCATCATCGTTGTCGTAGACCTCCAAAAGTGTCGAGGTCGCTGGTACGGCCATACCAATTAAGATCAAAAAAGGCACCACAGTCCATGCAATTTCAACCTTGGTGCTCTCATGGAACTGAGAAGCTACAAATCCTTTGGACTTTCGGTGGTAAACGATGGAATACAACATCACCCCAAACACACCAACCCCGATCACTATACAAATGATCATGATCAACATGTGCAGGTCATAAATTTCAGCGCCCACTCTGGTGACCCCAGGGGACATATTCACCTGATTTTGGGCCAAAGCCATAATGGGTAGAGCTGACAGTGCAGCCCCTGCAGTAACTAAGCTTTTCTTGATCGACATCACAGCCTCTCCACGGTGACGCAGGGGCGGGCGTCTAAAGTGTTTTCCGATCGCGCACCGCTGCCACCACGCTAAGTGTGGGCTGCTTGAAACGACCAGTGTTCCCCCAAAATCTAATAAGACATCCCACGTAGTAATGGGGCTGTCTCGCGGTGGCCAATTATCGTGCTCTGACCAAAGCGCCGCGAATTATAAACCAATGATGCAATAAACGCAGCGTAAGCGGTGTTTTTCACTAACATTCGAGCCTGTAGTGATCGGCACGGCAGTATGGTGGCTTATCTTGTGTACCGCCACGCTACTAACCACTACATCTAGACTGTGGAATTTACCGTTGCGGCCGCGGTCGTGATACTACCCATCAAGACTTGTCGTTAGGGTCTATCAGGCGCACCACGTCAGCAGGGGTTTCAACGCGCCGTGCAGCTGGTCTAGACACTCGCGTCGAGAGAGGCGCTGGTGTGTCCCCTGGTCGCTCATCAGAAAAACCGCAGTCTATGCAGGACCTTGTCACGCCATCGCCACTGACTACAATTCGGTCCATGACGCCGCATCGAGGACAGACGGCGCCAGCAATAAAACGCCTAGGCTGGTTGTTTTCCTTTTCAGTCATGGCAAACGTTTCCGGTATTAATGTCTAATGGAGCGCAAATTCGTCCTGTATTTTAAAAGACTTACGAGGGATTCAACATGCGAACGGTTTCTTACCGAGCAGAAGACAATATCAGAAACTGGCGTGGAACCCAGCCACGCATCGGGGCTAGGGTGATGGTCGATCCAAGTGCCGTCGTGCTTGGCGACATTACACTAGGGGACGACGTTAGTATTTGGGGGAATTGCTCCATACGTGCCGACATGCACCGGATCAGCATTGGTGACAACACAAATATTCAAGATAACTCGGTGCTGCATATAACCCACGCCGGTGACTTCAACCCCGACGGATACCCCTTGATCATCGGTAATCAGGTAACCGTAGGACACAGAGCCGTCCTGCACGGCTGCACCCTTGGCAATCGCGTCTTGGTCGGCATGGGGGCGATTGTCATGGACGGTGTGGTTGTTGAGGATGAGGTAATGATTGCAGGAGGGGCGCTGGTCACTCCCGGTAAACAGCTAGAAAGCGGTTGGCTCTATGGCGGCAGCCCTGCGAAGCCCATGCGGGAAATAACAGAGAAAGAACGCGGCTTTTTAACTTACAGCGCCGAAAACTACGCTCGGCTGAAGCAACAGTACCTTGACGATACAGTATCCGTTTAAGTATTCAGCCGTTAGCCGGCCATCAGCCCGTGGCGCAATCCACTAATCACTTCTTCTGTGCCAGGGCGCTGCCCTCGCCAGAGGTAGTAGCTTTCAGCTGCCTGCTCGACCAACATACCTAAACCGTCCGCGATCGCCCATGCCGCCTGTGCCGCTGACCATCGCATAAAAGCCGTGGGTTCTGCCGCATAAACCAGGTCATAACAACAGCATCTGGGCGCCAACTGAATATCCGCCAAGTCTGGCATTTCATTGCCTAAGCTGGCGCTGGTAGCGTTGATCACAAGATCAAATACACCCCCCGCCGCAGCTTCAAGGCCACCTGCCGCCACAGTGAGTTCGGTGCTGGAAAACCTCTCAGCCAATTCTGCAGCTCGATCAGCAGTACGATTTACAATCGTCAATGATCCTAGTCGCTCACTCAGCAACGGGTGAACAATTCCTCTCACCGCGCCGCCGGCACCAATTATTAGCGTTCGACGCCCCTGTAACTGCCAGCCGAGATTTGCCACCATATCGCGAACCATGCCAACCCCATCTGTATTAGCGGCATGCAAGCCACCCTCACGCTGAGGTACCAAACAGTTAGATGCCCCTGCTCGCTGCGCAGCGGCGCTAGCAGAATCGGCCAGTGCAAAGGCGCGCTCTTTAAAAGGCACGGTAATATTAAGGCCCATCCCACCGTGTTGGAAAAATCCGCGAACCTTTTCTTCAAACTGTTCGTGTTCAACCCGCACAGCACGATAACTCAATGACTCTTCGAGCTGCTGTGCGAAAGCTTGATGAATAACCGGAGACTTTGACTGTTTAATCGGATTGCCGAAAACAGCGTAGTTGGCTTGCGGGGTAATCAAGAGGGCGCTCCAGATTTATCAGCAGAGAGCCAATCCCGAGGCACCAAAAAGTAATCCGTTAAATCGGCCTCGGGGCTTTTAGGCTCAGCCTTATGCCCATACTCCCATCGCACCAATGGCGGTAAAGACATCAAAATAGACTCTGTACGACCATTAGACTGCAGCCCAAATAAAGTTCCGCGATCATAAACAAGATTGAATTCAACGTAACGGCCACGGCGGTACAGCTGCCACTGGCGCTCACGCTCGCCCCAGGATTCATCCTTTCTACGCTCTACAATGGGCACATAACCCTCTAGAAAGTGGTCGCCTACATTGCGCATAAACGAAAAGGTCTTATCAAAGCCCCATTCGTTGAGATCATCAAAAAAGAGCCCCCCTACACCCCGGGGCTCATTGCGATGTTTTAGATGAAAATACTCATCACACCACGTCTTGTACTTTGGATAAACCTCAGGGCCATAAGGCTCACAGGCCGCTGCCGCTGTTTGGTGCCAGTGAACGGCATCATCAAAAAAGCCATAATATGGGGTGAGATCAAAACCACCGCCCATCCACCAAATTGGCTCCTTTCCTGGCTGCTCAGCCACAAACAAGCGAACGTTGGCATGGGCTGTCGGGACGTAAGGGTTGTGCGGGTGAATCACCAGAGAAACACCCATCGCCTGAAAACTACGTCCAGCTAATTGCGGTCGAACCGCTGTGGCAGAGCCGGGCAAACTTTCGCCTCTCACATGCGAAAAATTGACCCCTGCCTTTTCAAAAACTGCACCCTCAGCAAGTACACGACTGACTCCACCACCACCCTCAGGGCGGTCCCAGGTTTCTTCCTCAAAGGATCCCGACCCATCAATGGTCGTTAACCGGTCACAAATACTCTTTTGCAGATTTCTCAGATACTGCTCAACCGCATTGATGTCCATACCTACCCCGTTTGTTGTAGCGTGCAAATGCTAACGTCACCCGCACTATTTAATGCCTGTTCAAGCACGCAGAACCTCGCCGGTTCCGACCCTACGTATTGTTGATGGTGACGCCTCTAAATCAACGACGCCGGGCGCCCGCACCAAACCCCTGCCGAAATAACGCACCACCTGAAAACTATGGCGCGCCGGCTGCGCCCCGGCTGGATTAGCAGATGTAGACACCACGGGTCTGCCCAGGCGATAACTCAGCAGAGCCAAAGCCGGCGCACTGGTCACACGAATAGCTATTTCATCGCTTTCACCCGTAATCCAGTCGGGATACAAACCGCGATTAGGAACCAGCCATGTGTTAGGTCCCGGCCAACTAAGTTCCAGCTCATTGCGCTGCGCAGAATCTAAAGGCTTTAACAGAGGGCCCAACATCGCGCTCGATGCAGCCACGATAATCAGGCCCTTCGAAATAGGGCGATGCTTCATCGCTAACAACTGCAACACCGCATCCTCCGAAAGCGGGTCGCAGGTAAGACCCCAGACCGCCTCTGCAGGGCATGCGACCACACCCTCCTGCTCAACCTGCTGAACCACTTCATTCATGCGCTGTGCTGGTAACTTCACGGATGCCTCACCGCTCTTAAACCCGCAGAAGTCTGCTCTACATAACCTTGAAGCTCAAGCTGTGTCACCATTGCCAACAACTGCCTAGAAGAACACTGCAGTGCCGAGGCAAGGGACGCCAAGTCATGTTCACCATCACCTAGCAGAGTTAGAAGTTGACGTTTAGCAGGTTCGAGTGGCGCCAACGGCGTTGTTTCACTGGCATTTGATGAATAATCGAGGGCGTCAGCCGTCAATTCTGCCCACCCCGATAAATGCACCCCAAGGTGCTCAATAACGGCAGCTGGCGTGTCAATAAGCTGGGCGCCCTGAGATAAAAGACGCAAACAACCAGCACCGCCTCTATGAAACAGCGACCACGGTGCTGCAAATACCTCTCTACCCTGCTCCACCGCCGCATTAGCTGTAATCAAGGAACCGCTAGGATGTCCGGCTTCTATAACTACCGTGGCAAGACAGAGCCCAGACAAAGTTCGGTTGCGCCGTGGAAAATGCCCTCGATGGGGAACCACCCCCGGACAGAACTCGCTGAGCAACGCACCCTGAGCTGCCACTTCTTCTGCCAGCCGGTAATGTTCACTGGGATATATGCGATCCATGCCTGTGGCCATAACCGCGAGAGTTTGGCCACCACTGCGCAAAGCACCGCGGTGAGCGGCGGCATCAATGCCACGAGCCAAGCCGCTGACCACAAGAAATCCAGCCGCCGCCAACTGATAGCCCATCTGATCAGCCAATTTCAAGCCATCTCGAGACGGGCGTCGAGTACCAACAATGGCAATTGCAGGACGGCTTAAACAATTGATATCGCCACTAACAAACAGCGCAAGGGGAGCATCAGATAGTCCGCTCAGTAACGGCGGATACAGATCGCAGCCTGAGGATTGCCTGCCCCAGTGAAGTAGATGACAAGACAATAAAGGCTTTAAACTCGCAACCTGCCGGCTTTTCGATACCCTCAACGAGGCCCGAAGTTCCGCGCCGTCAAAAGGCCATGTGCCATGGGGCTCCAATAGCTGAGGCGGCGTAAAACCCTGAGCCAACAGTTTTCGTTTTGAAGCACGATCTAGCATTTTTGTGGTGAGAAACTCAAACCACAGCTGATCAGCTGCCGCATTCCGTGCGAGCACGTAAGACATACCGCTCTTCCCTGAGCCTATGAATCGTCCATCTTTCTAAGGGCAGTCCTACCTATGGGTAGTCCTGCCCGTGGAATCGCTAAACTCAAGGATTCCGTATTTTATCGCCAACAGCCAGAGGCCGCGTTGCCGTGAGCACCAGCCCAAAGCTAGCCTTTTCATAGACAGCAAATACCATCAAAACACCAGCCCTCACGTCGGGCAATGCCACCATTTCTTGCTTAACAGGGTCCTGAACGATCTCGCCGGTCTGGTAAATCGCAAACACATCGCCAACCATCACTGCTTCGCGATCACCGCGGTTAATGGTAACTATGCTCATAGGGCCAATTTGAGTTACGCCAGAATTTACAGCGACCATAAACCCGTTTTCGATTTCAACGCCTGGAGATTTGGGCTGAAAAAACGCATCCATAATGCCCGCCTGCAGGGGAATCAGCCGATCGCCTATACGGATTTCTTCCGTCATACGCGTAATCTCAAATTCCTTAACGGCATCGGAAGAACCCTCTGTGCCACCAGAGGTCAGTGAGGCACTGCCAATATCCAAAGCCGTAATACCCAAAACCTCCTGGGTCGTTGGATCTATGACTGGGCTACCCTCTCGGATAATGCCAAAAACCTGATCCCCGCTGGCGACAGGCCCACGCACATAAATACGGTCACCCAAGCCACTAATAATGCGCTGGGCATCCCCTGCGATAACATAGGGTAAATCTGAGAAAGCACCAGATTCGAGAATTCGATTATTCCTCAGAAACGGGTCGATCTGATCACGGGGAATAGGCGGTATTGCGGTATCGAGCGACTGACTGCGAACGTTAGGAGAAAGCTTGAGGCCCCCACGACTCGACAGACCCAACCGAGGACGTCCTCCCTCCCAACGCAGGGCCAACACGTCTCCCGGGTAAATACGGTGGGGATTATCAAGCTGTGGATTAGTGTCCCACAGTTCAGGCCAACGCCAAGCTTCCTGCAAATAAACACCACTGATTCCCCACAGCGTATCGCCTTGCTGCACCACATAGTTCAAAGGGACATCATTATTCAACGCTGGGGAATTTGATGGCGGTGGCTGCGCTACCGATACCACCGAGATAAACACAAAGAAAAAACCCCACAAAAACCGCAGGCCTGCAAACTTAGATAAGAAGCGTCTTCCTCCTCCTACCAAAGATCGATTCACCATCTGGCTGCCCTCTATGTTTGTTGCTGTGTCTATTGCGTTCAATACCATCACCGGCGATCAATCGTCCTGTTGCACAAGTGCATAGTTACACAAGTGCATAATTTGTTCGTTAGGACGAAAGCCCCTCACTGACGCTATAATATAAGTCTGATCCGCCGGATAAGCACTGGCAAGCGCAAATGCTGCCATCTTATACCCTTACACACCACTGCAAAGTCACGGCCCTTACCATGGCAATACTGTCGATTCTTGAATTTCCAGACCCAAGACTACGTACCATTGCTGTACCTGTCACACACGTCGATGCCCGGGTGCAGCGGCTAACCGACGATATGCTTGAAACGATGTACGACGCCCCAGGAATTGGGCTGGCAGCAACACAAGTTGATGTCCACGAGCGCGTTATTGTTATAGATATCTCAGAAAACAAAGACCAACCACAGATTTTTATTAATCCGGTGGTGGAAGCTATCGATCAAACTCTCGGCGAATACGATGAAGGGTGCCTTTCAGTGCCCGGTTTTTACGAGACTATTCGGCGCCCCGAACGTATTCGAGTCACCGCAAAAGACCGTGACGGTGAACTATTTTCCCGAGAACTTGATGGCCTTTTGGCCATCTGCTTGCAACATGAAATCGATCACCTCGAGGGAAAGCTTTTCGTGGACTACCTCTCACCGCTGAAGCGACAGCGAATTCGAGGCAAACTCGAAAAGGCTCAGCGCCAGCGTGGCTAAAATATGAGCGCCTCAAGGCGGGTAGTTTTTGCTGGCACACCTGAATTCGCTGCGGCCCATCTCGATGCCCTAGTCGCTGCGGGCCATGATGTTTGCGCGGTACTCACCCAACCCGATCGGCCCGCAGGTCGTGGAAAACAGCTACAGACCTCTGCTGTAAAGCGCCTTGCCCAAGCCAACGAAATTCCCGTGCTGCAACCCGCTTCGCTGCGAACCCCAGAGAGCCACGCTGTATTGGAGGCGCTAAATGCCGAGATTATGGTGGTCGTGGCCTATGGACTGATTCTGCCGCAATCGATTCTCAATATTCCCAAACATGGCTGCCTGAATGTTCACGCCTCATTACTTCCACGCTGGCGTGGCGCCGCACCCATACAGCGCGCTATTGAAGCTGGGGACGCCCACACGGGTGTCACCATCATGCAAATGGACGCCGGACTTGATACAGGCGCCATGGTTGCCAAAGGCACTCTCGACATAACAGCCTCAGAAACCAGCGGCACGCTTCATGACCGACTGATCGATCTGGGCCCCGGGCTGTTGCTTGAGGTCCTTGAAGACTTGCCACACCGCCTGACTCAGGCCACGCCTCAAGAAGACGGCGACGCCACCTATGCCGCTAAAATCACCAAGCAAGAAGCACAGCTCGATTGGGCGCTCGATGCAAAAGCCCTGTCTCGAAAGGTCCGAGCGTTTAACCCCACGTCGGTCTGCTTCAGTTATTTGGGCAATGAACGCCTGAAAATATGGCAGGCCAGTGCGCTGCCAACGCCGCATAACGGCACTCCGGGGCATATTATCGAATCTGGCCCAGACGGTATTGTTGTTGCCTGCGGCATCGGCGCCCTTAACATTACAGTTGCGCAGTTTCCCGGAGCTAAAGCGCTGCCCGTCGCAGATTTACTGAATGGCCGAAGCCACCAACTCACCAAAAACCAGCAATTCACGCCCACCGGCAATCCAATTTGAAAGCCAGGTTAACAAGTCGAGCAATCGCGGCACGAATACTGGCAGCCGTATATAACGGGGAATCTCTCGTCAGGGCACTGCCCAAGGGGCTCGAACCACTTAGCCTTGAAAATAGGCCACTCGTTCAGGAGTTGGTCTACGGCACACTGCGAGAATGGCCGCGGCTAGAAGGCATTGCCCTACAGTTGCTGCGCAAACCGCCTCGTGCCAAAGACGCCGACGTTCTCTGCCTCATTCTCACCGGTATTCACCAACTATCAGCCCTCAACGTACCCTCGCATGCTGCTGTTGGCGAAACTGTTGAAGCCGCCAAAAGCCTTGGAAAATCATGGGCGGCAGGGCTCATCAATGGCTGTCTGCGCAATTACCAGCGACAAAAAGGTGCACTTGAAGATCAACTTACAGAGAGCCAAAGCAACGCATTACCCGATTGGCTTTGGCAAGCCATCTGCAAGCAATGGCCAGATCAGGCCAGTGAAATTGCCGGTGCAAGCCGCGAACATCCCCCCATGACGCTTCGAGTTAACCTGCAGCGGGGGTCTAGAGCAGATTACGTGTCTACATTGCAAAATGCTGACATTCCAGTAGTCATCAATCCCCATATTGCCACTGCAATAACGTTACAAACTCCCAGGCCCGTGTCGAGTATTCCAGGTTTCCTTGAGGGGTGGAGCTCTGTTCAAGATGCTTCAGCTCAATTGGCCGCACAGTTTTTACAGCCAAATAATGATGAGTCTATTTTCGATGCCTGCGCTGCACCAGGTGGTAAAACCTGCCACGTACTTGAGTGTGCACCCAAAGCAAAGGTGCTAGCGGCAGATATCAGTGACCAACGCCTTGAGAGCTTACAAGAGAACAGTACTCGCCTTAATTTGCCCCTAGATGTAAAAGTGGTAGATGCCACACAGGCAAGCGTGACCTTAGGCCCTAGACAATTTGACGCCATTCTTGCAGACGTACCCTGCTCGGCCACTGGAGTAATTCGAAGAAACCCAGACATTAAAATCACCCGCAAAGCCGCAGATATCGCAACTTTTCATCAACAACAGCGAGACATTCTGGAAGGGTTGTGGCCTTTGGTGAAACCCGGTGGGCGCCTGTTGTATGTCACTTGCTCATTGCTAGAAGCAGAAAATGATAACGTTATTGAAGCGGCGCAATCACAGCTGCCCCAGTGTGAGGTCATGCCTCTGGCCGGAGGCACGCTTAGATTTAATACGCGCTTTGGTTTGCAAACCTTACCAACGTTAAATAACGGCGATGGGCTATATTTTTCGCTGTTAAAAAAAGTAGTAACTCCTACATGCGCGTAGTTTGCGGTAAAAAACACCATGAAAATCCTGCGCAGTACGTTTAAGGTCGTGTCACCTCCTAAGGAGAGGCCAAATAAACTGTGAAAATTATAATTTTAGGTGCTGGACAGGTAGGGGGAACGCTAGCTGAACAGCTAGCCGACGAGCAGAACGAAATAACGGTCGTCGACAGTCAAGCAACCACCCTTAGAGCCCTGCAAGAGCGACTCGATATTCGTACGGTGCATGGCGATGCCGCCCATCCCACCACCTTACTCAATGCGGGTGCGGAAAATGCCGACCTGCTCATTGCAGTCACCAACTCAGACGAGATCAATATGACGGCCTGCCAGGTCGCCTTCACACTTTATCGAACGCCAAAAAAGATCTCTCGCATACGCAGCTCAGATTATCTCAATAACGCCCAAGCACTGTTTAAAAGTGGCGCCATACCCGTGGACGTAATTATTGGCCCGGAACAACTCGTCACCAGTAACATTCAACAGTTGATTGCCAACCCCGGCTCCTTACAAGTTCTAGATTTTGCAGAGGGCAGGATTCGCCTGGTTGCCGTACGCGCCATCGAAGGCGGGCCTATTGTCGGTCGGCAGCTGCAAGAAATTCGCGATCACATGCCCAATATTGATACTCGAGTCGCTGCTATTTTTCGTCATGACTCGCCCCCCATCATTCCGGAGGGGCTAACCGTCGTACAACCCAATGACGAAGTGTTTTTTATTGCAGCACGAGAAAATATTCGTGCAGTTACATCTGAGCTCAGAACCGTCGACGAGCCCTATCGTCGCGTCATGATTGCAGGGGGGGGTAATATCGGCGCCACTTTGGCAAGCCGCCTTGAGCGCAACTACCAAGTGAAAGTTTTGGAGCTGAGCTACGATCGCTGTCGAGTTCTCTCTGAGATGCTTGAAGAATCTATCGTGCTCCATGGCAGCGCCAATGAACCGTCCCTACTGCTTCAAGAGAATATCGAACAAACAGATGTTTTCTGCGCCCTGACCAACAACGATGAGTCCAACATCATGATGTCGATGCTGGCCAAGCGCCTGGGCGCAAAAAAAGTCATCACACTAATTACCAACGCCGCCTATGCAGACCTCGTAGGAGAAGAAATCGATATTGCGATCTCGCCACAGCAAATCACCATTGGTAGCCTGCTAACCCATATCAGACGCGGTGATATCAGTAATGTGCACTCGCTTCGCCGTGGCGCAGCAGAGGCCATTGAGCTAATAGCACATGGTGATGCGCGCACCTCAAAGGTCATTGGCAAACGCCTTGATGAGATCGAACTGCCTCAAGGGGTCACCGTCGGGGCTATATTGCGCGGTACAGACGTAGTTATTGCCCACAGCCACATTACGGTAGAACCTGATGACCATGTGATTTTATTCCTGACCGACCGAAATCGAATCGCGGAAGTCGAACGTTTGTTCGCCCCTGGTTTTGGTTTTTTCTGATGCATCTGCCCGTATCCCTGCGCATCATTGGCGTGTTGCTGATGCTTTTCAGCACCGCCATGTTGCCACCTATGATCTTGGGCCTATTAGATGACGATGGATCAGCGCATGCTTTTGCCATAGCTTTTGGCATAAACCTACTTGCAGGTGTAGTCCTCTGGTTGCCTGCAAGAAATGCCCGTAGAGACCTTCGTATTCGTGACGGCTTTCTAGTAACTGCATTATTTTGGATTGTACTTGGCGCCTTTGGTTCGGTGCCTTTCCTCACCAGTGACGCAGTGCCACTTTCTCTTGCCGACGCGTTATTTGAATCTGTATCCGGCCTCACAACAACCGGTGCAACAGTTATTGCCGGCCTCGACGATTTACCGCGATCCCTATTGCTTTATCGGCAACAACTGCAATGGCTGGGAGGAATAGGCATTATTGTTTTAGCGGTTGCGATCCTTCCCATGCTGGGCATTGGCGGTATGCAGTTGTACCGCGCTGAAAGTACGGGCCCTGCCAAAGACCGCAAGCTCACCCCTAGAATTACCGGTACGGCTAAAGCCTTATTTGGAATTTACTTAGGGCTTACCACAGCGTGTGCTGCCGCCTATTGGCTAGCTGGCATGTCTTTTTTCGATGCCATTTGTCACGCTTTTTCAACCATTGCTATCGGTGGCTTCTCTACACACGATGCCAGCATGGGGTTTTTCCAAAGCGAGCTTATTCTTTTGATCTGCACGTTTTTTATGGCGGCTTCCGCCATTAATTTTGGCTTGCACTTTATTGCCTTGCAGCGACGCAGCCTGGAAATTTACCAGCGTGATTCAGAAACCCGTTTCTTCAGTAGTGTCATTGGCATAGCCATCGTGATCACCTGCTTAACTTTGCTGGTCACCCAAACATTGTCACCCAGTGAAAGCCTAATTCACGGTATGTTTCAGACGGTCTCAATTGCCACAACAACGGGGTTCACCACACAGGACTTTTCCTTGTGGCCTCATTTCTTACCTGTTTTATTGCTTATCCTGTCATTTATGGGGGGCTGCGCTGGCTCAACTGGTGGGGGCCTCAAGGCCATGCGACTGCTGCTGATTTTTCGCCAAGGCATGCGTGAGCTAAAGCAGCTATTGCACCCTAACGCCATCATCCCGTTGAAATTAGACGCCCGGCGGGTTCAGCCATCCGTGGTCAGTGCGGTTTGGAGTTTTTACGCCGTTTACATGGTGTGCATGGTCACTATCATGCTGTTGATGCTGGCCACTGGACTAGATTTTACCTCGGCATTTTCAGCAACCACTGCTGCAATGAACAACCTTGGGCCCGGGCTGGGTAGCGTGGCAGCTAATTACGCGATGGTCAGTGAAATCGGGAAAGTCATTCTTTGTGGCGCGATGCTTTTAGGAAGACTCGAAGTTTTCACCCTACTGGTTCTATTCACCCCCGCCTTCTGGCGGCCATAGGGGAATATTTATTTCATTCCTCGAGCCGATTTTATGACCTCGTAAGCTGTTGATATTTCCTGAGACCGAGCAGTGCCCAGCTTAACCATTTCATCAGGAACACCCTTGGCGATTAGTTTGTCCGGATGGTTTTCGCTCATCAACCGACGGTAACTCTTCTTAATGACCTCGTTGGAGTCAGAAGCACTGACCCCCAGCGCTTGATAAGCATCGTTTATACGGTCACGGGGTGCCGGAGTCGCGGTGCTATACCCAGCTCCGCCACCGGTGTGGAAACGCGACTGTGCCACCAGCATCGCCACCACCCTATCAACAGCTTGTGTCGGCATACCCAGCAAGCTCGCAATATGGTGCAATGCAGCCCGCTCGGGTTCAGCCAACTCTCCGTCAGCCAAAGCCATGCTCGCGAGAAAAGCAAACAGCGTTTGTTGAACTTGTCGCCGTTGTCCAACTCTTGCGGCAAAGGCCGTTACTGTCGAGTCAGGATCAAAACCGGGCTCGGCGCCTTCACGAAAGTGTTGTATTGCAGAACTTCTTTGGGTGGGATTAAGCCGCAGCTGCCGAAACATTGCTTCGGCCTGAGCAATCTCTGCCTCACTAACCCGACCATCGGACTTGGCGACATAACCCAACAAGGTAAATGTCGTATCGAAAAACTGCTTCTGACTGCGAGCAAGGTTATCGGGGCTAGCCGCTTGAAGCGCCTGCCAAAGTCCCCGGTCAAAGGCGTGTCCAATAGCAATACCAAATAATAGACCGACAATACCGAGGGTAAAGAAACCGATCAGGCCGGCGACGAGCTTTCCCATTATTTTGTTCAAAGATACTGCTCCGGTTTAATCTCAAATCGTGCCCGAGGAACTTTTAAGTTTTGATAATGATCAATGCCATTATCCGGACGACAACGAAATCGTTTGTAAGACCATTGATATTGCTCGTCGTAGCCCTTCAGTAACTCAGCAACAGCGTTATTCATAGCCGTTAATGCAACAATCTCGTCATCCCCGTAGACCTCAGCAGGCGCCGCTTTATAGAGCACTTTAAAACCACCCGGCGTCCTCAAAGCCACACCCATAAAAGCCTGAGCGTTGGAGCGCTTAATAAGGTTACAACCCAGACTAGCCGTGCCGCAGTCTACCCCCATAAAAGGGACGTTTAGCCCTCCCGAAGCAGAAGCGGGAACTTGATCAGGAAGAATGCCTGAAATACCGCCCTGTCGCACACAGCGCACTAAGGTTGCCAAACCTCGGGCATTTGTTGGAACAAGCTCTCCGCCGCTGCGTTCCCGGGCGCTCTTAACTAAATCGCCTATGCCAGCAATTTTGGGTGGCTCAAACAAAGCCACTGTATTACCCAAGGTAGCAAGATGAAGACCCAGAACCTCCCAATTACCAAGGTGGGGGCCCAAAACGATAACGCCACTGCCCGAAGCCAACGCCGCTTGAACAGATTCAGCACCATCAGTACTTTCGATCAGTGACGACGTATGGGCCCAAGGGGCTTGCCAAACGTGCCCCATCTCACCGGCCAGGGCACCGGTTTCACGTAAAATTTCTCGCACCAAAATGTTTTGATCTGCTGAACTTAACTCGGGATAGGCGAGAGCAATATTTCGTTCTGTCACACGACGGCTACGTCCATCCCAATAATAGACAATCTGGCCCAACCCACGCCCTATTGTTCGCACCCAAGTTATAGGTAGCCAATAACTCAGCCTCAATACCCACCTTAAAAAGAAGGTGACCCACTGATTGCGTAACGTCTGTGTGTTAAATGAAGACAAAAAATCGCTGCTCGAAAATACCAATGCGTATTATGCCCTTCCTATCACGGGTATAATCAAGCGCTGACACATTTATCGGACCTCACAGTGATTCCCGAGACCTTTCAAGAACTCATTCTGCGATTACAGACCTTCTGGGGCAGCCATGGCTGCGTAGTCTTACAGCCGTTAGATATGGAGGTGGGCGCTGGTACGTTCCACCCGGCCACGTTTTTACGTGCTATTGGACCTGAAAATTGGAATGCAGCCTACGTGCAACCCAGCAGAAGACCGGCCGATGGTCGCTATGGCGAGAACCCCAACAGATTACAGCACTACTACCAATTTCAAGTCGTGATGAAACCCAGTCCCAGTAACTTTCAAGACTTGTACTTAGAAAGCCTTCGCGAGCTAGGACTGGACACGTTGCAACACGACGTGCGTTTTGTTGAAGACAACTGGGAGTCCCCAACCTTAGGTGCTTGGGGTTTAGGCTGGGAAGTGTGGCTCAACGGCATGGAAGTTTCACAGTTCACCTATTTTCAGCAGGCAGGGGGCCTAGAATGCTTTCCTGTAACGGGGGAAATTACCTACGGTCTGGAACGGATTGCTATGTACCTCCAAGATGTCGATTCTGTGTACGACCTCGTTTGGGCAAAAACTCCCGCAGGTCCAGTGACTTATGGCGACGTTTTTCATCAAAATGAAGTGGAAATGTCGACCTACAACTTTCAGGAAGCCGACACAGAAGCTTTATTCAAAACGTTTGACTTCTGCGAGCACGAGGCCACCCGGTTGGTCGGATGTAAACTGCCACTACCTGCCTACGAGCAGGTTATGAAAGCGTCCCACGCCTTCAACCTGTTAGATGCACGGCATGCCATAGGGGTAACAGAACGCCAAAGGTACATCCTCAGGGTAAGGAGTTTAGCTAAGGCGGCGGCTCAAAGTTACTTCGATTCCCGGGCGGCCCTTGGCTTCCCCCAAGCCGACCCAGACCTTCGGGAACGCGCATTGGAGGGTCAATCATGACCCAGACAAGCGCTGATCTGTTATTTGAACTGGGTACCGAGGAGCTTCCCGCTGGCCCCCTTGCCACCATGGCTGAAGCGCTGGGAAGCAGCATTTTAGACGGCCTCACCCACCACGGACTTGAAGTTGGCAGCAGCAAAATATTTGCTACTCCACGCCGGCTGGCTGTGTTGGTCGCTGGCGTTAGCCTCGTGGCCCCCGATAAAACAGTCGAGGCACTAGGGCCTCCAGTAACTGCAGCCCGTGACAAACAGGGAGACTGGACTCCAGCTGCCTTAGGGTTTGCCAAGAAACAGGGCGTCGACGTAACCGATCTAACAGTCATCGAAACTAGTAAAGGAGACCGTCTAGGCGTACGCCGAACTGAAAGTGGGGCTCGTGCTGTCGCAGTATTGCCTGAAATCTTGGCAAACGCCGTTGCTAGCATTCCAGTAACGAAGCGTATGCGTTGGGGACGAGAACGCCACGAATTTCTGCGACCCATTCAGTGGGTATTAGCACTGTTGGACACCCAAGTTATTGATGTTGTGATTATGGGCATAACGTCAGACCGTCAGACTCTGGGGCACAGGTTTCACCACCCAGAGGCCATCACTTTGGAATCTCCTGCAAAATACGAAGAGACGCTGTTAGCTGCTTACGTACTCGCTGATTTTGATCTGCGGCGCGAACGTATCAGGTCTCAGGTAGCTGCAATTGCCGATGATCTTCAGGCCAACGCAGTGATTGATGAAACCCTGCTAAACGAGGTTACCGGGTTAGTAGAGTGGCCCGTGGCGCTACAGGGAAGTTTTGATCCTGCCTTCTTGGAGGTTCCAGCCGGAGCGGTTATCTCCTCAATGAAAGAACATCAAAAATACTTTCATCTGGTTTCAAACGAGGGCGACCTTCTTCCGTTATTTATCACGATATCCAACATCGAAAGCAACCACCCTGCTTCTGTAATCGCAGGCAACGAAAGGGTCATCCGACCAAGACTCAGTGATGCTGCATTCTTCTTTGAAACAGATAAAGCAACACCGTTAGCCGATAGAGGCTCACGACTTGAGGGTATTGTTTTCCAGCAAAAGCTGGGAAGTGTCGCAGACAAGACGCGACGCGTTGTCGCCCTAAGTGGCTGGATAGCTGAGGCGCTCGGTGCGGATAGTAGCGTAACCCAAAAGGCCGCTACACTGGCTAAATGCGACTTGGTGACCGATTTAGTACTAGAGTTTCCAGACCTTCAAGGAATAGCGGGCGCTCACTATGCTCATCACGATGGTGAATCAGAAAGTGTTGCTTCGGCAATTGAACAACACTACTGGCCGCGCTTCTCTGGAGATCAACTGCCAAACAGTGCAGAAGCTTCGGCTGTAGCTCTAGCCGATCGCTTAGACACCCTTGTGGGTATTTTTGGTATCGGCCAAGCGCCTACAGGGTCTAAAGACCCCTTTGCTTTAAGACGTGGGGCGCTGGCCGTTATACGACTGCTAGTCAACTTAGATTCACCGCTGACTCTCTTAGATTTAGCCCAACGAGCTGTTCAAGAATATCCTGAAAACCTCCTGGATTCCGATACTGCCACGGCAGTCACTGAATACACTTTGGAACGGTTTAGGTCTTGGTACGATGATCAAAATATCGCCGTTGAAGTGTTGAGAGCAGTGTTGGCTACAGGTATCACTGGCCCAGCAGAGGTCGACCGAAGGGTATCGGCCCTGAACGTTTTTGCCGGAACAGAAGCCGCGATTGCATTGGCTGCCGCTAATAAACGCGTCGCGAATATATTAAACAAGTCCGGCGAAACCCGAGCAGGGACACCCACGCCGAACCTGTTTGATCAGCCAGCTGAAAAGCAACTTTACGAAACTTTAGAGGGCTTAAAAACTGGGGTCGCAAAGAACATATCAGCGGGGGACTACGCGGCTGCACTGTCGAAATTAGCAACGCTACAAGCTCCTGTTGATAGTTTCTTCGAAGAGGTCATGGTTAATGCCGACGACCCTGCGATCCGAGATAACCGGCACGAACTGCTAGCAGCACTTAGAAACGCTTTTACAGGTATTGCCGACTTCGCCCTGCTGGGTGGGGGAAGTAAATAAACGACGCTCCTGTCGGTCCGAAATAAAGAGAGAAGGTGCGACATTTCTCCTATATGTAATGGTGCTTGTTTGGAATGGGAAATTCCCGCGAGGTCATAAGTTATGTGTTCATCAGAAGAGCCCGCTATTTCTTTATTTACCTTTCCACCCACCTTCGGCCTGCGCAATGTCAGCCCCTTTTGTCTGCGGGTGGAAATGGCGTTGGTGCACCTCAATATTCCCTTTGAGATCGTTTTAGAGAGTAATCCGGCTAAAGGTCCTAAAAAGAAGCTGCCTTTTATTATCAGCAATAATGAAGTTATTGATGATTCTGAGCTTATTTACTTGCACCTTGATCAACTCACTGGTGGAAGATTATTTAAGGGGCTTAGCCCGGCTGACTATGGGATGGGATGTGCATTTACCCGCCTCGTTGATGATCACTTGTACTGGCTGGTTGTGGCGAGCCGATGGTTAGACGACGACTGGTTTCCTAATGTCTACAAAGGGTTTTTTGGTGCATTTCCACCTGTTATCCGCAATTTGATCAGCACCTTGGCGAGACGACAAATGCGTAAAACCTTAGACCTGCAGGGCTTAGGTAGGCACAGCTTAAATCAGCAAAAAGAGTTCGCCAGACGAGACCTTCAAGCACTCGCTAGCGTGTTGACAAATTCTCGGTACATTGTGGGAGACAAACTTTCGGTGTTTGATTTCTCAGTCACGAGTATGTTGAGCGGGCTGCTAGACAATGTGCCTAGCACTTGGATGACCGAAATAGGGCAAGAGTTTCCTGAACTTCAGCATTACGCCGAAAGGATACAATCCGAAGTCGGCGTCTACGGTCGCACCCACCCTTAGCTAGCCTTCAGATTTTGACACCTTTAAGCCGGCAACGGTGAGTAGAGCCTATCTACCCAGGCCATATTTTTTAAAAGTCGAGGTTTTCCACCGCCAGTGCGTTTTCTTCAATAAATTCGCGCCGAGGCTCAACATCGTCTCCCATCAAGGTCGTAAACATTTGGTCGGCCAAAATCGCGTCCTCAATAGTGACCTTCAACATACGCCGTACATCGGGATCCATTGTAGTTTCCCATAACTGCCCCGGATTCATTTCCCCCAGGCCTTTGTAACGCTGTACTGCTGTACCTTTACGAGCCTCTTGGAGCAGCCAGTCTAAACCGGCAGCGAACTCCTGCGTCTGGAACTGCTTCTCACCGCGCTTGAAGTAACCACTCACTTCTATCAAATCCCTAATATTGTTGCCACATTCAACCAGGGTTGCGTAGTCTTTACTCGCAAAAAATGAGCGCCCTAAAATAATCTCTGTCGCAATACTATGGGATATCTGTGTCACGACAGGATACCAATGACCACGCTCTGGATCTTGACGAAGCTCCGCCGAGAAATTTTGTGCTTTGTCACTGACGGTTTGTAAGCGCTCACTTAAAGCATCACAGAAGGATTCCATGGTGGGTTGGTCACCCATTGCATCGGCGTCTAGAGGCGCAATGAAGGGTAACTGCCACAGCACCGTCGGTGCATAAACCCTGCACAACCTGTTTATTACTCCTTCAGCAGCGTGATATGTCTTAACCAAAGCCTCAAGACCCTCCCCGGTGATGGGGGGAGCATCTTGGTTAACATATAAGGCAGCTCCCTCTAAGGCGTTTTGGGTTAAGTAGTTGTCAAAAGCCGCCTCATCTTTCAGGTACTGGCTTTGTTTTCCCCGAGTCAGCTTATAAAGTGGTGGCTGCGCAATGTAAACGTGACCGCGATCAATTAATTCGCGCATTTGGCGAAAAAAGAAGGTCAATAACAACGTTCTAATGTGAGAACCGTCAACATCGGCATCGGTCATAATAATAATATTGTGATAACGGAGTTTATCGGGATCAAATTCTGTCTTACCGATACCACAACCCAAAGCAGTGACAATATTTCCAACCTCTGCTGAGCCTAGCATTTTGTCAAACCGAGCTCGTTCTACATTAAGAATTTTACCTTTTAAAGGAAGAATAGCTTGAAACTTACGGTTTCTTCCTTGTTTGGCAGACCCGCCAGCAGAGTCACCCTCCACTAAGTACAACTCGCACAGCGCTGGATCACGCTCCTGACAATCGGCTAGCTTTCCGGGCAATCCGGCAATATCGAGAGCGCCTTTACGGCGAGTCATGTCCCGAGCTTTTCGTGCCGCCTCTCTAGCGCGGGCAGCATCGATCATTTTGCCCACCACCAACTTTGCGTCTTGAGGGTTTTCTAACAGGTACTCACCGAATATTTTACCCATAGACTGCTCAACCGCTGGTTTCACCTCACTAGAGACCAATTTATCTTTGGTTTGAGAGGAAAACTTTGGATCTGGAACTTTCACCGAGACAATGGCTGTTAACCCCTCACGGGCGTCATCGCCAGTGGTGTTAACTTTCGCCTTTTTTGCCAGAGACTCTTTTTCGATGTAGTTATTTAATGTACGGGTTAGCGCTGCTCTAAATCCTGCGAGGTGTGTACCGCCGTCACGCTGCGGAATATTGTTGGTGTAACAAAGAATATTTTCCTGAAAACTATCATTCCACTGCAGCGCAACCTCAACACCCACATCGCCGTCGGCGATGGTTTCGCAGTGAAACACTTTGTTAATCGTGTTCTTACCCTTGTTAAGGAACTCAACAAAAGCGTTTAGACCACCATCGTAAGCGTAGGTCTCAGTTCTTGCGCTGCGCTCATCTGTAAGTTCAATACACACGCCACTGTTCAAAAATGCGAGCTCACGCAGGCGCTTTCCCAAAATATCAAAGTGAAACTCGATATTTGTGAATGTTTCTGCAGAGGGCTTAAAGCGCACTGATGTGCCGGTGCTTTCGGTTTCACCGACCACAGCAAGCGGCGCGACAGGCACCCCATGCTTATAAATCTGTTCGTGCAACTCACCCTGACGTCGAATTGTAAGTTGCAAATGTTCAGAGAGCGCATTTACGACCGAAACACCCACCCCGTGCAAACCACCGGAAACTTTGTAGGTGTTGTCGTCAAACTTTCCACCCGCGTGCAGCACCGTCATGATGACTTCGGCTGCAGAAACACCCTCCTCGTGCATCTCAGTGGGAATGCCACGACCGTCATCCCCAACGCTGACAGATTCATCGGGGTGAATAACAACGCTTATCTTACTGCAGTGACCTGCAAGAGCCTCATCAATTGAGTTATCGACCAACTCAAAAACCATGTGATGCAGGCCGGTGCCATCGTCAGTATCACCGATATACATGCCAGGACGCTTACGAACAGCATCTAACCCTTTAAGCACCTTAATGCTATCTGAGTCGTAATTGCCGCTGCCTTGTGTCGAGTTATCTGTCATTATTTATTCCGTTTTTCGCGTTTTATGGTGCTTCTGTGCCGTCAACATCGTTGGCCACCTTCGACACGCACCCTTGTTCCACGTGGAACACAGAACTGACATCATGCATCCATGGTCGCTCCTGTGCTAATTCACTCACCGTAGTCAAAACCACCTGTGAGCTCGTTTGTTCCAACATCCGGCACACTTGCAAAGCGTGATGGTCGTCCAGTTCAGCAGTCAAATCATCCACCAAGTATAGCGGCGCTCCACCACCACTCTCAGCCAGAACTCGCCCTTGAGCTAGGCGAAGCGCGATAACAGCCAACTTTAACTGCCCTCTCGAGAACACATCGGACATTGACCGTCCCTGCCATTGCAAACGTAAATCTGCACGATGAGGGCCAACATGTGTAAATCCTTGTGCAATATCCGATTCAGTGCTTCGAGCTAACCCCGCTTCTAACGAGAGACTTGCGTCCCAGCCAGACCTAAAAACCAGCTCGGTATCAGCTAAAGCAGAATTTAACTCCGCTAAAATACTTTTGAAAACCGGTCCTAACCGGGACACCAAACCAACACGGTAATTCGTTAAGTCTGAACCAACCCGAGAAAGTTCCCGCAACCATGGATCCTGTCCCCGCATCATACCACGACGGAGCATTGCATTTCGCTGCTTCAGTACCCGTTGATATCGCCGCCAAACATCCAGAAAGCCATGTTCCACGTGGAACAAAGTTCCATCAATAAGTCGCCGTCTCGAGTCGGGGGGACCCGTTATTGTGTCTGTAGATGAGGGGTCAATAATAATCGTTGGCACTTGAGCCGCGAACTCCGCTAGAGAACTCATGGGCTCGCCGTCTAACCGCAGCGTTAGCTCCCCTGTTTTAGATCGCCGGATCCCCAAGGATCGGACCGAACCGCGGTAACGCACTTGAGCCTGAACAATACAATCGTCCCGCCCATGCTGTATTACCGAACGAACCGATGAAGACCGAAATGAGCGCCCCGTCGATAACATCGATAGGGCCTCAACGATACTCGACTTGCCACTGCCATTAGGACCTGAAATAAGGTTGATTTCAGAGCCCATAACCAATCTTTGTGCCGATAAATTGCGCACACCATCTATATAGACAGACTCTAACCTAAAGTTATCATGCAATTTATTCACGCCGATACTGGCACTCAAGCGTTAGCTGAGACCAAAAACCTAGAGTCGCATTGGCATAACCACATAAAGCGAGTCACCCTCATCAGCCTCCTCAAGTAAGGCACTACTTGCTGAGTCAGACAAAGATAAACGAATCTGGTCGCCATCAAGCACTGAAAGCACATCAAGCAAGTAACTCACATTGAACCCAACTTCGAGCTCCTCCCCCTGGTATTCAACAGCAACCACCTCTTCCGCTTGCTCCTGCTCAGGGTTGTTTGCCGTAATATCCAAGGTATCAGCACTCAGTTTCAACCTAACGCCGCGATACTTTTCATTAGATAAAATGGCTGTTCTGGTGAACGCCTGACGTAGTTCTAGACGCTGACCGATAACCGTTTTATCTGCGGACTTGGGAAGAACACGCTCGTACTCGGGAAACTTGCCATCAACCAATTTGGAGGTGAAGGTAAATTGCTGGTTTGCCGCCCGTATATGGTTGCTTCCAATAACTAAGCGAATAGATTCATCGGTATCTAAAAGCCTCGACAGTTCAAGTACGCCTTTTCGCGGAATTATAATGGCCGCATCACCAGTACTCACGGCCTCATTGGCTGTGCATAGTGCTAAGCGATGACCATCAGTAGCCACCATTCGCAATCTACCAGCTTTTAATTCCAGCAGCATACCGTTTAGATAGTAGCGAACATCCTGCTGCGCCATTGCAAATGCCGTTCGATCAATAAGGCGCTTAACAACTGACTGTGCAACTTCTAATGTTTGGTCTCCAGCACTTTCATCAACCGATGGAAACTCGGTTGCAGGCAAGGTAGACAACGTAAAACGCCCCCGGCCGGCCTTTACCATGGCCTTTCCAGAGTCAACACTGAATTCTATTTGGGAACTATCTGGGAGCGATTTACAAATATCGACCAGTTTTCGAGCTGGGACGGTAATGTCACCATCGACACCTCCGGCTTCCACTTCAACCCGACCAATCAGCTCAACTTCTAAATCTGTGCCCGTAAGCGACAGCTGCGTACCTTCAAGGTTGAGTAAAACATTGCTCAAAATAGGGAGGGTTTGGCGCCTTTCCACCACACCAGCAACCAAGTTGAGGGGTTTAATTAAAGCTTCACGGGATATGCTGAACTTCATGGTCAAACTGCTCCAAAAGAAATGCGCCTAAAACACCTTAAGCAACAACGATCAGGTGGTTAACAAGCGCAATAAATTTTTGTAGTCCTCGCGAATATCAGATGTTGTTTCGCGAAGTTCCTTTATCTTACGACATGCGTGCAGCACTGTCGTGTGGTCTCTTCCGCCAAAAGAATCACCTATCTCCGGTAAGCTGTGATTAGTTAACTCTTTGGAGAGGGCCATCGCCACCTGGCGAGGACGAGCGATCGACCGACTACGACGCTTTGACATTAACTCTGCCAACTTAATTTTGTAGTACTCAGCAACAATACGCTTAATATTATCGAGACTGACCTGCTTATCTTGCAGCGCTAACAGATCCTTCAGGCTTTCTTTTATTAGGTCTATATCAAAAGGCCTGCCGGTAAAATTAGCACTGGCAATAACTCGCTTCAAAGCACCCTCAAGCTCACGAACATTAGAACGGATCCTTTGAGCAATAAAAAACGCAGCATCATGCGGCAATGTGACTCCAGATTGCTCGGCTTTTTTCATCAGAATCGCAACCCGTGTTTCCAGCTCCGGGGGCTCCACCGCCACCGTCAGCCCCCAGCCAAATCGAGATTTTAAGCGCTCTTCCAGCCCGTTTATTTCTTTGGGGTAACGATCACAGGTTAATATCATCTGCTGCCCACCCTCTAATAATGCGTTGAAGGTATGGAAAAACTCCTCCTGAGAGCGGTCTTTATTGGCAAAAAACTGAATGTCATCAATCAATAAAGCGTCAACTGACCGGTAGTACCGTTTGAAATCATTAATCGCGTTGAGCTGCAGCGCCTTAACCATATCGGCAACAAAGCGTTCTGAGTGCAGATAAACAATCCGCGCATCGGGTTTCTTCCTACGCAGTGAATTACCCACAGCATGCATCAAATGCGTTTTTCCTAAACCCACGCCACCATAAAGAAAAAGCGGGTTGTAAGAGTCCCCTGGATTGTCGGCAACTTGCTGCGCTGCAGCCAAAGCTAACTGATTACTTTTACCCTCCACAAATGAACGGAAGGTATACCCTTCAACCAGATTATGCTGATGACTGGGAACTGTTTGAACAGCGGGTGCCCTAGGCGGCGCTGCAAAACGCTCTTTTGCTACTCGAGTAGAAGTTGCAATAGGGTGAGACGCATGCGGAACTTCAGCATCTGCAGTACCGGAAATCGTGCTGGTAACCGGTGAGACCACAGAAACAGGAGCACCACCCACAACAATGGTAACGTCTGTACTTTGAGCACCCGACTCTGCCAGCACCTCGCCAATAAGCACCGAATAACGCTCCTCAACAAAATCTCGAATAAAACGATTCGGCGCTGCCAGGGTAACCCCCCCTTCGCTTGCATTCGCTTGCAACGGCTTAATCCAGGTGTTGAATTGCTGTGGCGGTAATTCATCTTCAAGGCGACCTAAACACCACTGCCAAGAATCTGTACTAATTGCTCTCAAGGACACACATTACTCCGAAAAGCGCTAAGAACTGCATGAAGCGCAAAGCGACGAAAAAACCACGCCGTCTGGCACAGTCTAAATTTAAAGTGGTTATACACAGCTAGGGCGCATAATTTGTACTGCGTGACAGGCAAAGGCTGGTTATTAACTATATTGCCAATTGCATGCCGACAAAACAACGACCGAACGCATAGTTATCCACAAAAACGCCGCCCGATCAAATTGTTTTTATTCTATATTAATCATAAGCTTAGCGTTTTTATTTTTCCTATCTCGTCTCTCAAATAAAAGCAACCCACAAGCAGCCAACCACCTGTGTGTAAGCTGTTAACAACCGTGTTCAGTTAACGCTCGCAGACCACGTATAACATCAAAATAGACTCCTAGCGAAAGCTATTGCCGATAAAGCGCCGTTAGTAAACGCTTACTTTTTAATCCAACAAGTTTTTTTTCTGTTTCCAATACCTAGAGGCTAAACAGACTCAAGACTTGCTCCAATGCCAGCGTCAACGTATACTCCGCGCCCTTTCAACTACCGACTCAGGCAGACAGCCATGAAGCGCACATTCCAACCCAGCGTCCTCAAACGCAAACGCACCCACGGCTTTAGATCTCGCATGGCCACCAAAAGCGGTCGACAGGTTATTGCCCGCCGCCGCGCACGCGGACGCAAAAAGCTAGCCTGCTAACTAAGCGTCTTCGCTGCACTACAGTTACACATACATCGGCCAATTCCATGAACGGGGACGATCAAACTTTCCCCCGCACTGCTCGGCTTCTGTGCGCCTTTGATTACACGGCTGTTTTTGAAACCTGTGACCTACGAGCCGGATCAAAACACGCCCTATTGCTAACAATCCCTAACCCAAGCCACTCACGGCTTGGGTTAATTATCGCGAAGAAAAACGTGCGCCTTGCCGTTCAACGTAACCGCATAAAGCGTGTCGCCCGGGAGTTCTTTCGAAGCCACCCTCTTGAACACCCGCGAGACATCGTGCTCCTAGCAAAACGAAATTTGGCAGAACTCAACAACCAGCAACTGCGAGTGCTGTTCTCAACGCTTTGGCAGAAAATCGACAGAGCCCAAAAACAAACAAACCACCAATGAAGCTCAACATCTTAAACAAAGCTAATGCGGCGTTGTCCTACACAGCAATAAAGCTCATACATTTATATAGGCTAATCCTGAGCCCTTGGATAGGACGAGCATGTCGGTTTGAGCCGACATGTTCGAACTACACAGAAGAAGCGATAACCCGCCATGGCTTTTTTAAAGGCTGTTGGCTAGGCGTTCGTAGGTTAAGTCGCTGTCATCCTTGGTGCGAAGGCGGGTATGATCCCGTGCCAATAGACTAAAATGAACTTCATCCATAGACAGCACAAGCTCGCTGTCATCATGAACTGACCCAGAAGAAACCATGGACATACAACGTTATCTACTCATAGCTGCTGCAGCCGTACTTTCATTCATGCTTTTAACTGAGTGGAATGTTTTTAAAGATCAGCGTGTCGCAGCAACGCAGGACACTTCACCTCGAATTGCTAATTCCTTTAGTAGCCCCGCTGCGAGCCCTCAAGAACAACCAACGGGCATTGCAAACCGCTCAGATATCTACGATACAGCAGCAAACTCTGATGATGTCCCGACGATACTGCCAGCCCTAGACCCCCAAACTAACACCCCGCTTGCCAGTAGCGAGCCCAAGAATATTATCGTTATTAAAAACGATGTTCTTGAATTTGTGGTCGACTTACGAGGTGGGGACATCATTGAAACCTCTTTAACAAAGTATCCAGAACGTATTGAAGACCCAGACACACCGCTAGTCTTGTTAGAAAGGAGCTCAGAGCGAACATATATCATGCAATCCGGCTTGGTAGGCCCCGATGGCATTGATACCAACGGCCGAGCAATTTACGACGCTTCGAAAAACCGCTATGACGCAACTAGCGGCTCCAAAACCATCGTCCTCTCCGCTAGAGACACACCACCTGGTGTGGCCGTCGAAAAACACTTCACTGTAGCCCCCAATACTTACACCATTGAAGTCAGCTACCACATCGTAAATAACGGAACTGAAATCTGGCAGTCTATTCCATTCGCACAACTCAAACGCGATAGCTCCCCTGCCCCCAGTGCGGACACCAGTGGCTTCGGCATGCAGCCATTTTTGGGCGCCGCAACGACAACCCCCGAGAATCGCTACGAGAAATTCACGTTTGCTGATATCGCTGACGACCCCTGGAAAACCCAACAAACCGGTGGCTGGATCGCAATGCTCCAACATTACTTTACCGCCGCTCTAGTACCCGATGCGGAGGCTACTCACACTTATTCCACTCGTAGAACACGCGATGGTTTCAATATCGCTGGATTTACCAGTGAGCCATTACGTATTGCCCCAGGACAAACGGGTAGCTGGAACACCCAGTTCTATGCCGGCCCTAAAGACCAATACACCCTCGCCGAATTAGCACCACACTTAGAGCTCGTTGTCGATTACGGCTGGCTTTGGTGGATTGGAAAACCGCTGTTTTGGCTCCTCACACAAATTCAATCAGTGGTTATTAACTGGGGCGTTGCCATTATTTTGCTGACGCTATTGATAAAAACGGCTTTCTTCAAATTGTCGGCCGCGAGTTATCGGTCAATGGCAAAAATGCGCAAAGCCCAGCCGAAAATGGTCGCAATTAAAGAACAACATGCTAACGACAAACAAAAACAGTCCCAGGCAATGATGGAGCTCTATAAAAAAGAGAAAATTAATCCGATGGGGGGATGCCTTCCCATTCTTGTTCAAATGCCCGTCTTTATCGCTCTATATTGGGTGCTTATGGAGTCCGTTGAACTTCGTCAAGCGCCTTTCGCGCTGTGGATCAAAGACCTCGCTGTAATGGACCCTTATTTCGTGCTTCCACTCATGATGGGCGCGTCAATGTTCTTCATGCAAAAACTCAACCCTCCACCCCCCGACCCGATGCAAGCCAAGCTAATGCAATGGCTCCCCGTGGTCTTCACCTTCTTCTTCCTTTGGTTCCCTGCCGGTCTGGTACTGTACTGGGTCGTTAACAACCTGCTATCAATGGCACAGCAGTATTACATTACCCGACAAATTGAGCGGGACATGAGCTGACCCACGAAGAAAATACGGCACTTATAAACGTGACACCTATGGAAACAATAGCCGCCGTAGCTACCGCTCCTGGTCGCGGCGGCATAGGTATTGTCAGATTATCTGGTGCAAAGGCACTAGAAATTGCGCTGCTTATTACGCAGCGCGACAGTGTTGATAACCGCTTTGCGCACTATGCAAAATTCACTGACAAACAGGGCCTTGTCATTGATGATGGGCTGGTCATTGGGTTTACAGGACCGCAGTCATTTACCGGTGAAGATTGCGTAGAGCTTCAAGGTCATGGAGGGCCTGTCGTCATTGGGCTCTTGCTGCAACGGTGCCTAGAGCTTGGCGCTCGTCATGCAAACCCTGGTGAATTTTCTGAAAGAGCCTTTCTTAATGGGCGCATCGACCTCATTCAAGCCGAAGCCATCGCTGATTTAATTGCCGCTGACTCCACTACCGCAGCGCGACAAGCGCAAGCTAGCATTAGCGGCGTTTTTTCCACGTCCATTAATCAGATTATGCGAGATATCACGGGACTCAGGGTCTTCGTAGAAGCCGCCCTAGATTTTCCTGAAGAAGAAATTGACTTTATTTCAGAGGGCAACGTTGATCAGCAGGTCGACCTTATTTTAGAGCACCTAGCACGACTTATGCGGCAGGCAAAAGAAGGCGCAATTCTTCAAGGTGGCGCAACGCTTGTTTTAGCTGGCAAACCAAACGTCGGAAAAAGCAGCTTACTTAACGCTCTGTCAGGGGAAGATATCGCCATCGTTACGGATATCGCGGGAACGACCCGGGATGTATTGAAACAAACCGTAGTGATATGTGGCGTTCCCTTCGAGCTAATCGATACGGCAGGGCTTAGAACAAGTAATGACCCGGTTGAAATAGAGGGGGTACGACGGGCGGAAGCTGCCATCAGCCAAGCAGATATTTTGTTGGAAGTGATAGACGATAGCTCCAAAGATGTATCAAACAGCGCTCTCACCTCAGGAATAAAGGTGGTTAATAAGATTGATCTAACCGATAGAACTCCAGGCCCTATAGACGGAGGTAAGGCTGTCGCTGTTTCTGTTCACACAGGCGAGGGAATCGATGCACTGAAACAACTTATTCTTGAAAAGCTAGGGATAACCGAACAAACAGAAAATCGCTTCAGTGCGCGCGAACGTCACCTTCGTGCATTACGTGAAGGTCACACGAGTCTAGCCGAGGCAAAACAACGATTCCTGGCAACCCGGGCTGGAGAGCTTCTTGCTGAAGACTTAAAGAAAACCCACGACATTTTAGGGGCCATAACAGGAAAGTTGACGAGCGACGACCTCTTAGGAGAAATTTTCTCGAGCTTCTGTATCGGTAAGTAGATAACGGGAGCGTGCAGATGACTCCACTAGAAGGCCTAGACATATTCACAGGTTAAACACAGCTCACCCAGTGGATGTCCCCAGAAACCCCCTGAGATAACCCATAAATAAAGGCCGCCCCAAAAAACTCACACATACAATGGAGCACTGGCCTTTCTGCTGTGAACAACCAGTCTGCGAACCTGTGGGTGGTAATTGTAAATTCTACCCCGATCAATGGGCACATTGTTATCCACTGCCACTCCAGAGGATATACCGATCGACAAGTGCCGTTAACCCAATGCTTATACCGCGGTGAAAGCCAACAATAGTGGGGGGTTTAAGCCTTTTCCACAGATTTGAGGGCCCCTAATAACAACAGCATTAAAGTAACTTACCTACTCACTATATAATTCTATTATTAAATATCTAAAGTCTTAGGTGTGAGTAACTAAACACTTCCTACGTCAGACCAAACTCAGCACTCGTCAGATTTATAACGGTACAAACCCCATTTTACTAAGCAGAATAGGGATCTATACTCCGCGTTCAGCGAAAGAAAGAGCAACACAGCGTGACAGCTTTGATTCAACACTATGACGTTATTGTGGTCGGCGGTGGACATGCCGGTACAGAAGCTGCACTAGCAGCGGCACGTACAGGCGCGAAAACGCTATTGTTAACCCATGCAATCGACACTCTCGGCCAAATGTCTTGCAACCCTGCTATTGGTGGAATTGGTAAGAGCCATCTGGTTCGAGAGGTTGATGCCCTTGGTGGTGTTATGGCACGAGCAGCGGATCGTGCTGGTATTCAATTTAGGGTATTAAATCGCCGTAAAGGGCCAGCCGTAAGAGCGACGCGCGCACAATCAGATCGAGTGCTCTATCGCAACTTCATACGAACGACACTCCTTAACCAACCTAACCTCGATATCTTTCAGGATTCCGTAGAGGACTTAACGCTAGATGGACATCGAGTTTCAGGGGCAGTGACTCGTAACGGCCTCAAGTTTAAAGGCCATACGGTTGTTTTAACGGCGGGCACTTTTTTGCGTGGTCGATTGCATACAGGCATGGCGCAGCACGAAGGTGGCCGTGCTGGTGACGCGGCCTCAATTAGCTTGGCTGATCGTTTGCGTGAACTCTGTCCTCGGGTTGGCCGTTTAAAAACAGGCACTCCGCCAAGAGTTGATGCCAGAACCGTCGATTTTTCTGCGCTGCAAGAACAATGGGGCGATGAGCCTCGACCGGTTATGTCGTTATACGGTGATAGGAGTGATCACCCTCAGCAAATGTGCTGCTGGGTTACTGAAACCAACACTCAAACCCACGACATTATTCGGCAAGGCCTCGATAGATCGCCGCTGTTTGGAGGCGTTATCGAAGGCAATGGGCCGCGCTACTGTCCAAGCATAGAAGATAAAATTCATCGCTTTGCAGACAAAGATTCCCATCAGATTTTCTTGGAGCCAGAGGGACTAACGACAACCGAGCTCTACCCCAATGGAATCTCAACAAGCTTACCTTTTGACGTCCAATTAAACCTCGTACGTTCGATTGCAGGCATGCAATCAGCACACATTACACGCCCGGGTTATGCCATTGAGTATGATTATTTCGACCCACGAGATCTAAAACATTCGTTAGAAACTCGAGAGATAGAAGGTTTATTTTTTGCTGGTCAGATTAACGGCACGACCGGGTACGAGGAAGCGGCTGCTCAAGGCTTGCTCGCAGGAGTGAATGCCGCTCAAAAAGCCGCTGATCGACCGGCCTGGGAGCCGGGCCGCGACGAGGCGTATATCGGTGTGTTAGTTGATGATCTTGTAACGTTAGGAACTCAAGAGCCTTATCGTATGTTTACCTCTCGAGCAGAATACCGACTGTTACTTAGGGAAGATAATGCTGACTTAAGGCTGACTGAACACGGACGAAACTTAGGTCTTGTTACTGACGAACAATGGACCACGTTTACGACACGTAAAGCCACGATTGAAGAAGAGTTGCATCGGCTGGAAACTACCTATATCCAACCAGGCTCTACTCAGGCAGAGCAATTAACACCAAAAATAAAGAAGCCATTAGTACGTGAGTACTCACTAGCAGATTTGTTGAGGCGGCCAGAGTTGGAATATCATGATGTTGCTGGATTGTCTGGCACCGCTTGTGTAACAACGGAACACGCTGCAGATCAGGTCGCTACGCAGATTAAGTACGCGGGCTATATCGAACGCCAGGCAGAAGATATTGCTAAGCTCCATCGACAAGAGTCGGCTGTAATTCCTGATGATATTGATTTCGCAAATGTGAGGGGGCTTTCTAATGAAATTCAACAAAAGCTCACTGCTGCTAGACCTTCAACGATCGCTAGGGCTGGGCGTATTTCTGGTGTAACTCCTGCGGCGCTATCGCTATTACTGGTGTATATCAAACGTAAGGATGGGATGAAAAAAGCTGCTAATGCATGATGCTCTAGCGCAGCAACTAGAGCGTGCATTGACGCAGCTTGATTTGGTCCTCTCTGCGGCACAACAAAAAAAACTTATTGCTTATGTAGAGCTGATTAATCGTTGGAACCGTGCCTACAATTTAACAGCGGTGCGCGATCCCATGGCGATGGTTACTCGCCACCTGTTAGATAGTTTGGCAATTAGCCCTCACATTCCCGAGGGCATTACTTTAGACGTAGGCACAGGCCCTGGCTTGCCAGGTATCCCGCTAGCAGTCGCCTTCCCTAACCAACGCTTTCATTTGCTAGACGGTAATGGAAAGAAAACACGGTTCTTATTCCAAGTAAAAAATGACTTACTTCTCACGAACGTCGATATTAAAGAAACGCGGGTTGAAAACTTTCAGGTTGATCGGGGTTATGATTGCATTGTGAGTCGAGCATTTGCCAGTTTGAGTTCAATGATTAACTCTTGTCAGCACTTGTTATCACCGCAAGGACATATTTTCGCCATGAAGTCAGCAGGTGTGCATGCTGAGCTCAATGAGATTGATGACTCAGCGGAGCTAGTGGCTTTACATGAACTTGAAGTTCCTGGTCTTGAAGAGACAAGGTATCTTGTCGAGCTCCGTGTCCGCGTTTGAGCGGGCAGAATCAAAGGTGTACCTATGAAAATCGTGGCGGTAGCCAACCAAAAAGGCGGTGTCGGCAAGACCACCACTAGCGTTAATTTAGCCGCTAGTTTGGCCGCTATGGGCAGGCGTGTATTGCTCGTTGATCTCGATCCTCAGGGCAATGCAACGATGTCGTCGGGGGTCGATAAGCATGAAATTGAGGCGACAGCTTACGATTTGTTGGTGGATCAACGCCCGGTAAGCGAAGTTATTGTGCCGGCTGCCAACAATGGTTACTGGTTAGTGCCAGCCAATAGGAACCTTACTGCAGCAGAGGTTGAACTCCTCGATGTACAAAAGCGAGAGAGGCGCTTAGCTGATGCGCTCGCGTTAGCAGAGCAATTTGATTTAGTGCTCATTGATTGCCCACCATCTTTAAGCATGTTGACGGTGAACGCCTTTGTGGCCGCAAAGTCAGTCATTATTACGATGCAATGCGAGTATTTTGCGCTTGAAGGTTTATCGGCCTTACTCAAAACAATTCGCCGTATAGCGGATACCGTTAACCCCACCCTAGAGATCGAAGGTATTTTACGCACCATGTATGACCCGAGAAACTCCTTAACCGGTGAGGTTTCATCGCAATTACACAAACACTTCGGTGATTTGGTTTATCGTACGGTCATTCCACGCAATGTGCGTCTTGCCGAGGCCCCGAGTCATGGCTTGCCAGCGCTACATTACGATCGTTATTCGTCAGGAGCGCGGGCTTATGCTGCACTTGCCGGAGAGTTTGTAAAAAAACAAAAACAAGCTGAAGCTTAACTTCAAGTACAGGTTGTTACGTTGAAAAAGCGCAGGGAGTCACCATTGAGTAACAAAATGAAACGCGGGAAGCTTGGCAAAGACCTTGATGTGTTGTTGGGTGCAGTCGAGTTGCCGCGGATGTCTCCAGGGGGTTCTGACGATGCTGTTATTAACCAAGAGGGGGTAACGCGGTCCTCCGATAACACCGGGCTTAAATTTTTGCCTCTTGAAAGGCTTAAACCGGGAAAATATCAGCCAAGACAGGAGTTCGATGAAGCATCGCTGCAAGAACTCGCTGAAAGTATTCGCTCTCAAGGGGTCCTTCAACCCATTGTTGTGCGGGCAATCGCTGAAGATCAGTGGGAAATAATAGCCGGTGAGCGTCGTTGGAGAGCAAGTCAACTTGCGGGTATCGATAAAATACCTGCCTTAATCAGAGATGTGAGCGATGAAGCCACGATAGCGATGGCGCTCATTGAAAACATACAGCGTGAAAACTTAAACGCCATCGAAGAGGCTGAGGCACTGCGTCGCCTTCAAACAGAGTTTGCCCTAAGTCAACAACAAGTGGCTGAACGTGTGGGGAAGTCCAGGCCGGTTATCGCTAATTTAATGCGTCTGTTAGTACTCGAGCCCGTTGTAAAAGCTATGCTTGAAACCGGTGGGCTGAATACTGGGCACGGCAAGGTCTTGCTGGCATTAGAAGGGACCGCTCAAATAAAAGTAGCAAAAAAGGTGCTAAAAGGCGGGTTGTCCGTTCGGCAAACCGAAAGCTTGGTTAAATCTGCTCAGAAGCCTACGGCAACGGCTGTTAAGGATGATACTGCGGCAAATCCAGACGTCATGAGTTTAGAGCGAGAGCTTACGGGTCGGCTTGGATCTTCCGTAACGATCGCTCAAGGAAAGGGTCAGCGAGGGAAGCTGGTCATCACGTATTCATCCTTCGACGAGTTAGACGGTATCCTTAGTCGGATTCATTAGTTAACAACAAGTTGAAGGCCATTGGCCTTTCGACTAGACTTGCGCCCGCGTCATCTTGGGGTGGGTTGTCTATTGGTCACAATTAAACCTCAAGACCCCATGGGGACCCTTCGCAAAGAACTGCAAGTAGCTGTGGTGTGTAGCGCCCTTTGCTTGTTGGTCTGTGCGGCTGCGTTTGGTTTTATTGTGGGCTGGGAGGCTGCAAAAGCAGTCCTTTTGGGCGGTGCGGTAATCCTGGTTCCCAGCGTGTGGATAGCTAAACACGTGGCATCAGTACGGGGAGCCCAATACGCCACGGTTGTGGCATTGGTGAAATTACCATTATGCGGTTTAGGTTTCGCGCTTTTGTTTGTGCTGAAACCAGAGATTCATGCTTTCGCTGTTTTTACAGGGGCAGCGACAGTTTTATTGGCCCTGCCCATTGCAACTGGGTTGGTGCAGCACCTTAAATGGTAAGTGAAGTCGAAAAAAAGGACTAGAAACGGTCAAATATGGCAGCTAACGGACACGAACAGACGGTATCTGAGTACATCGTCCACCACCTGACTAACCTAACTTATGGCAAGTTGCCAGCAGGGTTTGTCCGGGACGACGGCACAGTCGTATCTGATACCGGGCTATGGACAACGGCACACGGTGGTGACGAGATCGCCGCTATGGGTTTTAACGCCGTGCACGTTGATTCTATGATTTGGTCTGTGGGTTTGGGCATTATTTTTTGTTGGTTATTTCGCGTGGTGGCAAAAAAAGCGTCGGCCGACACCCCGTCTGGACTCGTCAACTTCGTCGAAATGGTTGTAGAGTTTGTCGATAACACGGTGAAAGACACGTTTCATGGCCGCAACCCACTGATCGCACCTTTGGCACTCACCATTTTTGTTTGGGTGTTTTTAATGAACCTGATGGATTTGATACCTGTCGATTTGGTGCCAGAAGGGCTGAAGCTTGCGGGAATTGAATATCAAAAGATCGTGCCGTCTACAGATCCGAATATAACGATGGGTATGGCCATCGGCGTATTTATATTGATGCTTTATTACTCGATTAAGGTAAAGGGTTTTGGTTTTGTGAAAGAGCTCAGCCTCAACCCCTTCAACCACCCACTGTTTATTCCCGTCAATCTTTTCATGGAGGTGGTTGGCCTGCTTGCTAAGCCCTTTTCATTAGGGTTGCGGTTATTTGGAAACATGTATGCGGGTGAGATGATATTTATCTTGATCGCAGCGTTGTTTAGCGTGGGCGTGATGTGGATATTACCCGCTGCGCTCCTACAGGTTGGCTGGGCAATCTTCCACATACTGGTGATCACACTACAGGCATTTATTTTTATGGTGTTGACCATTGTGTATTTAAGCATGGCCCACGAAGACCACTGATTAAATTTTTTAAACCAAGTAAAGCTAGATCTAACAGGAGATAACCATGGAACTGATTTATGTTGCCGCTGCCATTATGATGGGTTTGGGCGGAATGGGCGCCGCTATCGGTGTGGGCATTTTGGGCGGCAAGCTCATTGAAGGTTCAGCACGACAGCCCGAGTTGGCGCCTAAATTACAAGGCACTTTCTTCTTGGGTGCTGGCTTAGTTGACGCTATCCCGATTATTGGCGTTGGAATAGCCATGTACCTCATCTTTGTTGTTGCGGGCTAATAGTCACCTTACGCGTTTGCCGGTACCGAACGTACCGGTTCCCCCGGTGACAACAGGAGCACATCGTGAACATTAACTTAACGCTTATCGGCCAACTAATCGCCTTTGTGGCTTTTGTGGCGTTCTGCATGCGTTTTGTCTGGCCACCTATCGTGTCGGCTATGGCAGAGCGTCAGCAGAAGATTGCCGACGGTTTGGCTGCTGCTGATCGTGCCAGCCACGATCTAGAGTTGGCACAGAAGCGGGCTACAGAAGAGATGGCCGATGCTAAACGTGAAGCAGCGGTTATTATTGATGCCGCTAATAAACGTGCTGCTGCCTTAATTGACGAGGCAAAGGTCGCTGCGGTAGCGGAAGCTGATCGGGTAAAAGCGGCGGCTGCTGCTGAAGTCGAACAGGAGCGAGCGCGAGCCCAAGAGCAATTAATGAGTCAAGTAAGTAGCCTTGCTTTGGCTGGTGCTGAAAAGGTTTTGGGCAGTGAAATTGACGCCGCAAAACACGCTGAGCTCTTAAAGAGCCTAACGGCGGATCACTAACCATGATTGAGCCCAGGACTTTAGCAAGGCCCTACGCGCGTGCTGCTTTCGAGTTTGCTCGTCATGCAGGAGCCCTTGATGCATGGGTGGACGGTTTGAATATGGCCGCTGCTGTAAGCATTGAACCTGAGGTGCGTGCCGTTCTCAGTGACCCTGCGAAGACGGCTGATCAGCGCGTCGCTGTTCTTGCGACAGTGCTAGGTGATGCATTAAGCAAAGAAGTTCGCGGTTTTTTAGGAATCATGGCGGCCAATGGGCGCCTAGATTTGATTAACGAAACTGCGGCTTTGTTTGCAGAGCTAAAAGCGGCGCAAGAAGCGTCGGTTGATGTACTGGTCACCTCTGCGTTTGCAGTGAGTGACGATGCACTCAATGAGATTTCTGAGGCCATGTCGCGACATTTTGAGCGAACGGTTTCTATAACTTCAGAGACAGACTCAGCCTTGTTGGGCGGAGCTGTCATTCGGGCCGGTGATGTAGTCATCGATGGCTCGGTTCGCGGCCGTCTAAATAAACTAGCTGGCACGTTGACACCCTGACAGAGGAATAGGTCATGCAACAACTTAACCCTTCGGAAATTAGCGATATCATTCGGCAACGGATTGATCAGCTGGACGTTACGTCGCAAGCAACCAACGAAGGTACGATCGTTTCGGTAACTGATGGAATTATCCGCATTCATGGCCTCAATGAGGTTCAGTACGGCGAGATGATCGAGTTTCAGGGCGGTATTTTCGGTCTCGCGCTGAACTTGGAGCGCGACTCTGTCGGTGCGGTTATTTTAGGTGACTATAAGCAACTCGCTGAAGGCCAAACCTGCCGTTGTACAGGTCGAATCCTAGAAGTTCCTGTTGGCCCTGCCCTGCAAGGCCGAGTGGTGGATGCGCTTGGTAACCCTATTGATGGGCGCGGTAGTATCGATACCGACGAAACCGATGCCATTGAAAAGATCGCTCCCGGCGTTATTGCGCGTCAATCGGTTGACCAACCGGTACAAATCGGATTGAAAGCTATTGACGCTATGGTGCCGATTGGTCGTGGTCAGCGCGAGCTGATTATTGGGGATCGACAGGTTGGTAAGACTGCTATCGCGGTCGATGCGATTATCAACCAAAAGGGTACAGGCATTAAATGTGTGTATGTGGCGGTAGGCCAGAAAGCGTCATCAGTGGCCGCGGTTGTTCGTAAGCTCGAAGAGCACGGTGCGATGGACCATACGATTGTTGTTGCTGCCAATGCTTCAGATCCAGCTGCCATGCAATTTTTGGCGCCCTTTGCGGGCTGCACCATGGGTGAGTACTACAGAGATCGTGGTGAAGACGCCCTTATTATTTATGATGACTTATCTAAGCAAGCTGTGGCGTATCGTCAAATTTCGCTGCTGTTGCGTCGTCCCCCGGGCCGAGAAGCTTATCCCGGTGACGTATTTTACTTGCACTCACGACTGCTTGAGCGCGCTGCAAGAGTAAATGCCGACTATGTTGAAAAGTTTACTGATGGTGCCGTGAAGGGTAAGACCGGATCGCTAACCGCATTACCCGTTATCGAGACTCAGGCGGGAGACGTGTCAGCCTTCGTCCCCACTAACGTTATTTCGATTACTGATGGTCAGATCTTCCTAGAGGCCGACATGTTTAATGCCGGTGTGCGTCCCGCGATGAACGCAGGTATTTCGGTATCTCGAGTAGGTGGATCGGCCCAGGTGCCATTCATGAAGAAGATCTCTGGCGGTATTAAAATGGCCTTGGCCCAGTACCGTGAATTGGCAGCTTTCTCCCAGTTTGCTTCCGATTTGGATGACGCAACACGCGCCCAGTTGGAACATGGTCAAAGTGTGACTGAACTAATGAAGCAACACCAGTATTCACCACTGAGTGTCGCCGACATGGCAATCAGTCTATATGCAGCTAACGAAGGTTTCCTTTCAGACGTCGACCTTAATAAAGTTGGTGACTTCGAAGCGGCTCTAATGTCTTACATGAACAGCGAGCATACTGCCGTGATGAACCAGGTTAACGAATCTGGCAACTTCAACGACGACATAGCCGCCAACTTTAAGTCTGCCTTAGAGCAGTTTAAGGCAACTCAAACCTGGTAGTAGTTTTGGGCCTCTTATTTTTGAGGCCTTGCTTCTAACCAAGTTAGTTAAAAGATAGGTAAGCATATGGCAGTCGGAAAAGAAATAAAGACCCAGATTGCGAGTATTCAGGGAACGCAAAAAATCACTAGCGCCATGGAAATGGTAGCGGCGAGTAAAATGCGTAAAGCACAAGATCGCATGAATCAGAGTCGTCCTTACGCAGATAAAATGCGTGAAGTGATCGCTCACCTTGCGCGGTCTAACCCTGAATATAAACATCTGTATCTGCAGCAGCGAGAGCTTAAGCGGGTGGGTTACATTGTGGTTTCTTCCGATCGTGGTCTGTGTGGTGGCTTAAACATTAACGTGTTTAAAAAAACCGTACAGAGCATGGCTGAACATGATCAAAATGGCGTTGAGATAGACATCTGCGCCATTGGTTCTAAATCAGCAACCTTCTTTAATAACTACGGCGGTAACGTCGTTTCAAGTAAGTCTCAATTCGGTGAAAAGGCAGAAGTTGCTGAACTCATTGGTGCGGTTAAGATCATGCTTGATAGTTATGATGAAGGACGGTTGGACGCGGTGTATGTGGTATACAACAACTTTGTTAATACCATGACCCAGCAACCCAGCGTAGTACAACTTCTGCCGTTGCTGGCAGACCCGAATGATGACGGCATGAGCCACCATTGGGACTACTTATACGAACCAGATGCCCGTGAATTACTCACCGGCCTTTTGGCCCGTTATGTAGAATCTTTAGTGTATCAAGCTGTAGTAGAAAATAACGCTTGTGAGCAGGCCGCGCGGATGATCGCTATGAAAAGCGCCACCGATAACGCGGGTGATCTGATTGATGACCTTCAGATGATATACAACAAGGCCCGTCAATCTGCAATTACTCAGGAAATTTCTGAGATTGTGAGTGGCGCGGCAGCCGTTTAACCTGAGTAATAAGCATTAGTTTTCGATAGAGGATAAAATTATGAGTAGCGGACGTATCGTACAGATTATCGGCGCTGTAATCGATGTGGAATTTCCACGTGATTCTGTGCCAAAAGTATATGACGCACTAACTGTAGACACTAAGGGAACCACCTTAGAAGTTCAGCAGCAGTTAGGTGACGGCGTAGTACGCACTATCGCCATGGGCCAGACCGAAGGTCTAAGCCGTGGTTTAGATGTATCTAACACTGGAGGCGCCATTAAAGTGCCTGTTGGAACAGCCACCCTTGGACGCATTATGGATGTATTGGGTAACCCCATCGACCAGTGTGGCCCGATTGGTGAAGAGACCCGTATGCCAATTCATCGTAAGGCTCCATCTTACGCTGAGCAGTCAGCCAGTAATGAACTGCTAGAAACTGGCATCAAAGTAATCGACTTAGTTTGTCCTTTCGCCAAAGGCGGTAAGGTCGGACTATTTGGTGGTGCCGGTGTAGGCAAGACTGTAAACATGATGGAGCTTATTCGTAATATTGCCATTGAGCATAGTGGTTATTCTGTGTTTGCAGGCGTAGGTGAGCGGACTCGTGAAGGTAACGACTTCTACTATGAGATGAAAGAGTCCAACGTGTTGGACAAAGTATCTCTAGTCTACGGCCAGATGAATGAGCCTCCAGGAAACCGTCTACGTGTGGCACTAACTGGCCTAACTATGGCTGAACAGTTCCGTGACGAAGGTCGTGATGTATTGTTGTTTGTTGACAACATATATCGCTACACCCTAGCAGGAACTGAAGTGTCTGCACTACTAGGCCGGATGCCTTCTGCTGTAGGTTACCAGCCTACGCTAGCATCAGAAATGGGGGTTTTGCAGGAGCGTATTACCTCGACTAAGATCGGTTCAATCACCTCGATCCAAGCGGTATACGTACCTGCGGACGACTTAACCGATCCATCGCCAGCAACCACATTCTCTCACCTAGATGCGACTGTTGTACTGTCTCGTCAAATTGCAGAATTGGGTATCTACCCAGCCATCGATCCACTTGACTCTAGCTCACGCCAATTGGATCCATTGGTTATTGGCCAAGAGCATTATGACGTGGCTCGTGGTGTGCAGGGTATTCTTCAACGCTACAAAGAGTTGAAGGACATTATTGCCATCTTGGGTATGGACGAATTATCGGATGAAGACAAGCAAGCGGTAACGCGAGCGCGTAAGATTCAGCGCTTTTTGTCACAGCCTTTCTTCGTAGCCGAAGTCTTTACTGGAGCTTCTGGTAAATATGTATCACTTAAGGACACAATTGCTGCCTTTAAGGGTATTTTGGCTGGTGAATACGACGATCTTCCAGAGCAAGCCTTTTACATGGTTGGCGGTATTGAAGAAGTAGTCGAGAAAGCCAAGAG
>ENA-ORDA01000106-ORDA01000106.1-marine-metagenome-genome-assembly--contig:-NODE-106-length-82177-cov-5.346090_pt1 | contig 82177 bp, 55 predicted proteins | sample MGYA00237778_ERZ508506 | MGnify/ENA primary metagenome ERZ508506 (study PRJEB26177, sample SAMN06267891) | marine metagenome | isolation source: Monterey Bay, California, USA | place: Pacific...
CTTATGTTAGACCTCATTGCCCTCGCCTTCTGGACTGATTCTACCCGTGTTTCTACCTTCATGTTTGGCAACGCCGTTTCCGGAAAGAACTTCTCTTTCCTCGACGGCGTCAGCGGCAGTCACCACTCCATCTCACACCACAAAGGTGACGAAAAACAACTGGATCAATACCAGAGAATCAATACCTGGCACTCCGCGCAACTTGCCTACCTTCTTCAAAAAATGAAGAGCTTGCCTGAAGGCAACTCCACTGTCCTCGATAACTCCATGGTCCTCTTTGGCTCTGGCATCCGCGATGGGAACGCCCACGCCACTCGTGACATCCCCGTTGTTCTAGCAGGCGGTGCTAACGGCCAACTCAAAACCGGTCGCCACCTCAAAGCGGATGACAATGCTCCACTTGCGAGCGTTTACGTTGGAATGATGAAACGCATGGGCGTGTCCGCCAAAAAAATTGGTAATGCTGACAGCGAACTTCAAGGACTTTAGGAAAAGGAGCCGAACAACAACACAGACCTTTTCTAGTTTAAAAGAAAATGGATCGGCCGCCATCAAACAAGTGAGCATATGGCCTCAGGCAAAGGGGCCAGACACGACCATAAACTCGCTATCTTACCCGCCGTAGTTGATTAATCTCGGCCTGTATCCCCGAAACCATCTTCTCGGTGTCACCAAGCGGCTGCGGCTTCACTAACTTTTCGCGGGTGTAACCGACATGCTTCATCCACTGCTTTCCGCGGAAACTCCGAAGTTGATCGACCTTTTTAAATAATGGATCTTTTTGAATCTCCCCAACATCTTCGTCTGCTGTCTCGACACCGAGCCCCTTCAGGATTGAGGTCGCCATAAACAAATGTCCTTCTTTCCCAGGATGCACCCGGTCTCCTGAAAACACTTCCTTGCGAATATCACGTGCCTTCCGCATCGCAGAATGCAGATCAATTACATGAACACCCTCCTCTTTAATCGTCATTTGCCACGCCGCGTAAGACGTCATAACCGAATCGTAATTGAATTGTCCCGCCTTCGTCGTAGCATCATAAATAGGAGGAGTTACGATGTAGATTTTTTCCGCTCCCGCCTTCTTGCTCTTCGCGATGAGCCGTTTCACTCCTGACTTAAAAGCGTTGAATCGCTCCTCATCGAGTGGTTTGTAAATTCCGCAGTTGATCCCGTAACATACAAAAACAATTTTGGGTTTTACTTTAGTCAATACACGATCGAGTCGCTCGAATAAAGAAGGCCTCGGAAAACGGCCACCGGCGTGCCCCTCTTCACTCAGTCCCGAAACAGTCTCACTGCCAAGACCGAGCGGATAGATATCAAAATCCTTCTCCGGATGAAGACGCTGAAGATAGTAGGAAGTGAAGCTTACATAAGTTCCAGCCTGCGTGATACTATCGCCTAGGAACAATGTCCTTTTCCCAGCGATGAACTCGATCGCGGTTGAGGCATTAAGGACGGGACACAGAAAAACGAAAAGGCACAGCAATTTCATGGTAGAATTGAATACACACTAAGGACCACGATTCAAACAACCGTCTTCAATTTCCAATTAGAACTGACTCTGAAGGCTGCGGCTCCCGATTTAAGTAGGTCGGCGTCGAGTGCATCGAAAAAAACTTGTCGGTCAGAGCCATCATTCTGACCGGGTATCCAGGAAATGGCGTGGAGTCCGGAGGACGAGGAATGTCGTGGCCGATCGTTTGGTCTTCAGGCTGTGTATGGTCAATGGATACCGGAGTTCCCACACTCACCAATCGAAAAAACTTTGGTGCGACATTTTTGTGCATCCGCAAGCATCCTCCAGATGCCGGAAAAGGCTTCATCCATCCTGTATGAAATCCATAGGCTGATTTAAACTCACACCAATAAGGCATTGGAGTCCCCTTAAAACCCCATCCCGCTGGCTTATTCCGCAGATAACACCCCCGCACAATGTCTCCCTTGATCCGGTAACCATGCGTATTCGCCCGATAATCGCGAGTTTTCGCTCTAATCTTGAAATTGCCAGTTGGTGTCTTCGCTGAACTTCTTCCAACCGTCACTGGCATTACCAGGAGAGGGCTTCCACCTTCCATGACGTAGGCCATACGATTGGACAGCGAAACTTTGACATAAACATTCGAACGGGTCTTCGGGAGAGTCGTAGGTAAATCGTAATCTTCATAAGCCTGCATAGCCAAAGCCAGAGCCTTTTCCCCATCATCCCTTAGGTTGGAGCATGAACTGCAAAAAGTTGAAATTGAGAAGGCCGCAACGAGAATCCAGAAGATCGATTGGTTTTTGAAAAGCTTAGGCATATTGAGAGGAGCCAACTACGTATGACCTCGTCTTAACATAGAGATTAAGTGAAGGCGTTCAAGGAGCAAGACGTTCCCCCTAAAACTAATGCTTGTCATGAAAACTATCATAAATCCATAGATCAATCTCAGAAAAATGATCAAGAAGTAGGCTGATTCTGTGGAAACCCCGAAACAAAAAACAATTTTAGCAAGAGGGAATTTTTAACCTCCCCAATTTAAAGGAACTGCCTACAAGACCAAAACTAGTTTTGCCACCTGAGACAAAGCCTAGGGTAGATTCTCCAAACTAACTAAACCCCAAGAATCTTATGTGACAAAAATGTCACATGAGATTTTTTATTTCTATGATAAATGACGGTATCTACTAAATGACTCTTCGAAATACGAAAATCTGATGCCTGATTCCTTTGCCCTCATCGTCCCTTTCGCGCCGCTCGCTGCCGCTTTGTTAACATCTTTTCCGACTCAACAAATCGGAGGCTCGAAGAACTATCGATTTGGTCTCTGGGCCCACGTCGTTGCATTTGGTTTCGCTATTGCTCTGCTTTTGCAGCTCGCATCTTCTGAAGGAACTCAAATCCGTTTAGGATGGGAATCGAACTGGACTTTCCTGCCGTTTATCGGGGTCACTGTTGACCGTTTAGCTTCGATTATGATGGTCATCATCTCCGGTTTTGGTGTCCTTCTATATCGTTACTCACTCCGCTACCTTCAGCAAGATCAGGGGCAGGGACGTTACATGACCCTACTGACGCTGACCGTCTCTTCGCTGCTTTTTATGGTCATGTGCTCAGACCTAGTGATGCTCTTTGTGTTCTGGCAGTTCCTGAGCTGGGCTCTCAGCCTCCTCGTTCATAACTATGTGCACGTCCCGACCGCGCATAGCTCTTTCCGGACCTTCATTATGCACCGGGCTGGCGACGTAGCCTTTCTTGGGGGTATTGTGCTAGCTTATCAGCTCTATGGAACAGTCCAATTTTCGGAGCTTTTCGAACGCGCCGAGGCCGACCCGGGTGTTGTGTCGCTGTTGGGCACCGGCCTGACTCTCAGTGGGGCGACGGCCGTGACGCTTTTGATTTTCGTGGGTGCCATGAGCAAATCAGCCCAGTTCCCCCTTCACATGTGGCTACCAGATTCACTTTTTGCACCAACGCCAATCCATGCGCTCCTTCATGCTGGCATTATCAATGCAGGTGGCTTTCTTCTGACGCGCTTAGCCCCACTCTACACGCTGAGCACGCCAACCCTTCATGTCGTTTTCGCCATTGGACTTATAACTGCAATTCTAGGTTCTTCCATGATGCTTGTTCAAAACGACATCAAAAAAAGCCTCGGTTATTCAACGATAGGGCAGATGGGTTATATGATCATGGAATGCGGACTAGGAGCATACTCCCTCGCTGTTTTCCACCTCGCAGCTCATGGCCTCTTCAAAGCTACAGTTTTCTTAAATTGTGGAAATGTCATCCACGAGGCACGGCAGCATCCAGCACACCCTGGGCAGCACTTAAAAGGGTCTCCTGCAAGCCCTCAAATTTGGGTGGCAGGTATCTTCACCTCACTAGTTTTTCCTTTAGCAATCGTGGTTGGCGCCCACCACATTTTGCACATCCCCATTCAAGAATCACAGGGGTTACTGATTTTCCTTTTCTTTACATGGGTCACAGCATCTCAGGCATTACTCACCCTTTACCGGGTTCGTGGTTCGACCAAAGCCCACAGTGTGCTACTTCTCACCGTAGTCCTTGTCTCTGTTGCCTATCTTTTTGCTGCTGAGCAATTCACGCACTTCCTTTACCCAGACCCCGACCTCGTGAAGGACTTCTACGAGGCCGGCAAGATTCCCTCCGGCCTTTTCGCAACAGTTGTGGCAGGATTCGCACTGATTATTGTCGTGGGATGGACTGCATCGTTTGCAAGGCGCCGCGGGCAGAGCCTCAGTTTACCAAGACCGATTCAGAGTCTCCGAGAGCCACTCTATCTCTTTTTTGTAAACAGACTTTATCTAGACGGCGTTTCCCTCCGAGTCATCGGAACTTTGCGAGGGTTGGCAGAGAGATTAGACAGAAGCCGTTTATTCCTACCAGTCATGATAATCATTGGTCTTGGCATCGCTGGTTTGATTACGAATCCCTTGGAAGAGGTTTCATTTAAGAGCGTTATTGGGCTCGTCATCGCTGGCCTGCTGCTGCCACTTTTCCCCTTACACGGCCTCTTTATTTCAATAGCTACCAAGGCTCCACGACCAATCGGCACTTTGCTTATCGTGGCGACTCCGATCCTAGGGATAGTCGCTTTTTGTAGTTTACAGAATCAATTCAGCGAAGAGCTGCTGAAAGCAGTCAGCATCATCTCTCTCTCTGGAGCGCTCTATGCGACGATCAAAGCAATCGTGCAAAATAAAGTTTCGCAACGGATCGCTTATGGAACCCTGGCGCTGTATTCCATTCTGTGGTGGCATATGGGAAGCGCCGGACAACTCACTAATTCAGCTACTCTTTTCGCAGCTTCGCTGATACTCGCCAGCTTCGGCCTTCTCTTCGGCTGGGATCGCATCAGACTTCGCTATGGGGATCTGAATCTGAATCAACTTGGTGGGTTGTTTTTGCAAATGCCGCGTTTGGCATTGTGTATGGCATTACTCGTCATGGCAATCGTCGGCTTGCCACCCTTTAGCTTATTCTTTGGTTACATGGACATGCTACTAGATCCCCAAATTTCTGGCCCAGGCATTATAGTGGCTCTCTTTACGTGGTTCTCTGCATCATGGATATTTTTCAAGTTAATGCAGCGACTCCTTTTCGGGCCCAACACAAGTAACCTTGACGGCGATGATCTCAACGGAAACGAGATTACCGTGTTCATCGTGGTGATTCTCGCCTTGTTAGCTCTGAGTGGAATCTCCCATGACTGGCTGCAGGACCAAGTAACTGCTTCTATCACAAACATTTGGAAATAATATGGAACCATCAAAAGCCACTACTTCTGAGACCGCTCCCAAAGGTGAGGAGCTTCGGGCACTCGTTTCTAAGGCCAGTGAAGTCATCGCTCACTACTGGCCTATGCGGGGCTTTGTTCATCACAACCCACTGCATAATCTAGAGCATATGCATTTCCAAGATGCTGTTAGCTTAGCCCAACGCTTCACTGGAGGTAAAGGATACCTCTCGAACGAAACGTACCGGGGCTTCGTTGAGAGTAAACGCATCCTTCCCAAGCATGTTAAGGATGCTCTCGAGCCACTGATTAAACAAGAGCATGTAGATTTAAACGGGTCAAAGATCTCCCATGCCGATATGCTCAAGGCACACCTCCTCAGCGGAGCGCCACCAGTGACGACTGACTCCATTGAAGCAAAAGTCGACCGCTCTCAGGATCGAGACACCATCAGGAGCTTAAGTGAGCAAATCATCAGCGGTATTGATCTTGGGAATCTAGAAACCACTGCTCTTGGCCAGGACGAAACTCTCGCTGACTGGTGTGACCGTGAATTGCATACGAGGGTCTCCTTCTGGATTGATCGGGAAGTGATAAAGTGGTGCGAAGCTTTCCTTGATGAAGGCCACGCCGCCTGGGCCATGCCTGAACGAGATCAAACGTTCTACCAAGCCTGGAAGAACCTTGCCGGGCAGGAATGGTCTCCTTGTGGAATCAAGAAAAGTAAAAAGAAAATTGCGGCTCTTCCATCGTCACCGGAAGAAGCTCTCCGAGAGAACCTTAACGCCCTCGGTATTCCCGAAGATCAGTGGCAGAATTATCTCTCACTTGAGCTCGCGTCTCTTTACGGATGGGCGAGCTTCATCAACTGGCGGGGCGAAAATCCAGACTACGAATGGCAGGAGGCTTATCCCATTGACTTAGTCCAATATCTTGCCGTTCGTCTTTGGTATGAAAAAGAGCTTGTCCAAAAAGCCTGCAAAACAAAACTCTCGAGCGAAGGAACATTTAACGCGATTTCTTCTTACCTGCGTGACCAGGCAGAGGAACTTGATACGGAACTTCAGGTCAAGAAAGTCGGACTTACTCAGGCTTTACAAATCACAGACCTCTCCAGAGCCCTTGATCTTGATCCGAAAACTCTTCTCAAGGCAGCACCGCAAGAGCTAGAAAAATTGCAAGAGTGGCTCGAAGCTTTCCCGGTATCCGAGCATGGGCCTATCTGGCTCAAAGCTTTCGAAGCTGGCTATCATGAGCAAGTCATGAGCGAAGTTGCTCAAGGGATCTCTGCCAGCAAAGAAGAAGACGGATCACCAGAACGCCCAATTGCGCAATCAGTTTTCTGTATCGATGTCAGATCAGAGCCCTTTCGGAGAAATCTTGAGGCGCAAGGAAACTATGAGACGATTGGGTGGGCCGGATTCCTCAATATATTCATTCGCTTCCGCCCCCATGGAGCACACCACCATACTGAGCAGTATCCCGCTATTGCAAAGCCTACGCATACCTTCCACGAGGTTGAGCGTGATGGCCAGAATGACGAGGTTGCAAAGCACAAGGCAGGTAAAAAGTTTTTCCATACGGCCCATGAGATCCTTCATGATCTAAAAGCCCACGTTTTGACCCCTTATATAACTGTGGAGTCCATAGGCTGGATATTCGGCTGGCCCCTAATCGGGCGAACCATGTTTCCCCGCTCTTTCCGCAAGTTTAAAGAACGGTTCTCTCGCTCTGTATCGCCGCCAATTGAAACTTCTTTGACTCTTGATAGGAAAAACCATGACCACGATCACGATATCGACTTGGGAATGACTCTAGATGAACAGGCGAGTATGCTGAAAAATGTTCTCGGTGCCATTGGACTGACCGAAGGGTTTGCCCGTCTTATTCTGATTTGCGGACACGGCAGTAAGTCGGATAACAACCCATATGAATCTGCACTCGATTGTGGCGCCTGTGGAGGAAACCCTAGCAAGCCAAATGCACGTGCTTTCGCTACAATTGCAAATCGTCCTGAAGTGCGTGCTATTCTTGCTGATAACGGCCTAACCATTCCAGAAGACACGATTTTCATCGCAGGGCTGCACAACACTACAACCGATGAGGTCGAACTCTACGACAGGGTTGACTTGCCAGAATCTCACAGTGGAGATCTCGCCAAACTCGAGGAGGATCTTCTCCGCGCAACAATCGCAACGAACCGTGAAAGGTGCCTTCGTTTACCGGAGGCCACAACTGATCCCAGCGATGACGCAGCAGTTCGCGAAATTGGAAGACGGGCCGGGGACTGGAGTGAAGTTCGTCCAGAATGGGGCCTTTCGGGTAATGCCTCTATTGTGGTCGGTCCTCGTGAACTGACGAGCCATATTGACCTTGAAGGGAGAACTTTCCTCGTCTCCCATGACTATCGTAAAGACCCAACCGAAGCATCTCTTGAAGGGATCCTATCAGCACCCGTTGTCGTAGGACAATGGATCAACTGCGAACATTACTTCTCCGCGACCGACCCAGAAGTTTATGGAAGTGGTAGTAAGATCTATCATAACGTGGTTGGCCGTATGGGGATCATGTCGGGTCCTCAGGGCGATTTACGCACGGGGCTAGCCCGACAATCAGTGATGAATGGAGATCAGCCTTATCACGAGCCCCTAAGAGCTCTCGTAATTGTCGAGGCACCTCGGGATCGAATAAGCCGTATCCTAGAGAAGCATATCAACGTGAGTCAGTTATTTGATAATGAATGGGCGCACCTCGTAGCGGTAGATCACGAGAGTGAAGAAGTCTTCTACAAATACATCCCAAAGAAGGGGTGGGAGAGCATGGCCATTGGTAAAATGCAGTCGTCAGGATAGGCTCTTCGTGGAAGCGCTATCTTTATCGAAGATAGAAGATATTCTCAGCTATAGAAAACGATAACTCAAAATTTTATAGCAAGAGTCACTGGAGGTTCCTCTTTTACCGATGGCAAGAGATATCCGTAATATTAGATTCCATTCTGTCCATCATCATTGAATTCTCTTGGATTGGATTATTTCCCTCCAGTGATCCGTTGGATTGATTCCTCAGATAGGTTCGAGGTGGTGAGCCATTCCTGAGCGGCTTCGCGGTCTCTGCGATAAAAAACGCGGCCTGTGTCGACCATGGCATTTGTTCGAGCTTCAGGGTCTTTGATGTTGGCTGCCCATTGCACTCCAGCAGCAGGCTCCTTGTGGACGACGCTTGTGGCATAACCATAAGTTGCGGAATCTTGCTGATCGATTGGGAGTGAGGAGATTGCGTTAGCGGCCTCTTTAGGGTCTCGGTTAGCCCATTGGTGAAAAGAGGATCCGACAGCATGATCTTTGCCTTCGCCTTCGGGAAGATTACTAGCCCATTCCACAGCTTTAGCGGGATCCTCTTTGGCATAATCTCCGGCGATTCTTTGAAAGGCGGTGTTTTGCAGGTCTCCCTCAGGGATATTACTTGCCCATTGGGTGACTTCCTCTTGGTCTCCAGATTTCAAGGCCGCAGCGGCCGCAATATGGATCATTTTATCAGCATCCTTATCTCCATTTTGTGAGCGTTCGACCGCAAACTCCGCAGCAAGTTGTGGATCAGCATCAGCGAGTCCGAAGGCAGCTCCCCATTTCATGTGAGTCCCACCACCTTGTTCCTCGGCAGAAAGAGCATCAAAGTAAGCCATGGCAGATTTTGGATCTTCGGACGCCCAGCCTGCCAGAGAGGCAGCCATGTCGCGTTTTGGAGTGTCTTTCCCATGCAGGATTGCCTCATCTCCCGCAATCGCTCCCCAAGCGTAGTGAAACTCACGAAATTCGGCAGAGTCTTGGGACATATGGGCGATCTGTTCACGCAATTGCCGAGCATTATCAGAGGTGAGTTGCTTAAGTATCTCGGCAAAAGCGAGCCGACGCTCGATAAGGTTACCATCTTTAAAGATCGCTCCAAGTTCTGCAATGCCTTCTTCGGTAAGAGTGCCGCTCTCTCCTGTTTCTGATCTACTTTTTGTCTTGGAGCGAGTTGCTTTAGCACGAGGATTTGAATCATTCTCGACTGAGGTTACGACTCTCCGACTGCTGGAACTGTTTTGTAATCCACGTTTTGATTCGGCGGATTGCTCAGGGTTGGTAGAATTTATTTTTGAGCCAACCACAAAGGTGGTGATGGCTACGAGTGCCCAAATGAGGTGATGAAGAATGTTTTTTTTCATAGTGTCGAAAAGATAAGGCGTTGTTTTTAGGAAGAATTCGGAAAAATTATTGGGACGAGAAACAGCAGTCTATTTCGCGACATGTTTACGAAGTTGCGCAGCCATATCTTTGCGCTGCCCATGCAATTTCTCTAAATTGGTTTTGTTGCCGACAACGGTATTGAGAAACCGGTAAAGGTCACCGAGGGATTTGCTCCAATCACCGGAGACAACGTCGACTGGTGATTCACGACGATGGTTACGAAGAGTGGTCGAAGCTCCATTTTCAAGAAGAGCACTCACGATTTCGCCGCGACACATAAACGCGGCATTGTGGAGCGCCGTATTGCCATCACGGTTAGATTTTTTGACGTCTGCTTTATGTTCGAGGAGGAGTTCGACAATTTCAAGATGCCCATGCAAAGCAGCGCTCGCGAGCGGAGTCATTCCATTTTCTGAGTGAAGGCGATTCACACGAGCCCCGAGCTTAAGGTGGCGCTTAACCCTTGCAACACTTCCGCTAGCGATCGATCTTTCGAGGAGATTACGGAGTTGATCAGGATCATTCCGAGGAGAACCTTCAACATCTTCCTCTTTATCCGCGACGTGAAAAATAAAATCGTTGCTGAAGAGCCCCTGGGAGTTCTGGATCTGAAGGAAGTGCAAACCGTTGGGGGGAAGTGAGTCGATAGTAATCGCGATGGTCTCAGCAGTTCCTTTCTTCATCTTAGCCTGAACACGGCGACCATCGACGATGACGTGGGCATCTTCCGTGACGTGACGAGCATTCATAGTCATGGTTTGATTCCCTCCGGCAAGAATGGGAAATTGCTGGCGGCCGCTTTGCTCTTGAATGGAGCTGAGGGTCCAGAGAGCAGGTTGTGGGATAAAAAACCCAGATTGAGCTCCGTGACGGGCCGTAAAGGAGCCTAAAAATTTCCCTTCTTTGGCGTAACCAATGAGTTGTTCACGGGTGAAGCTCTGGCGGTTTTTATCAACTTGGATATAGTAACCTCTTTGAAATTGCAGAGTCATGTCTTTTCCATCAAGGAGGGCCTCAACTTGCAGGACAATAGCCTCTTCGGCTGCCGAAGCTTCGAGAGCCGGAAGGAGCTCGAGAGTGAGTCTTTGATTAGCGGTTTTTTGATTTAGAGTGAGCTGGCGGGCAAAGGTGCCGGAGTAGCCAGTACTGCCTTCAAGGACCATTTCCCAAATGGGGTCAAACCGTGGTTTGCTTCGCCACGACAGACGCCAGAGATCTTTCTCGGGAATCCCTTTCTCGGCGATATTACGATAAAAATCAAAGTCGATGATATTGAGCCGGCCTTGCGGCAGGATGAGGAAGCGATCATACGCTCCGCGCCAAGTTGGGGCATCCATCCCGGATCCGGGGGTGTTGGTTGAGACGAGAAAGGGCATACGATGGCAGTCACCACAAACATTCGGTTGTGGTTTCCCTTCGTGGTTGCCTTTGATGTGGAAGAGTTCAAATCCGTCGACCGCTCTCTTTGACAGGACGTTGGTGAAAGCGCGTTTCTGGGCAGGTGGATATGGTATAGCGAGAAGAAAGCGCGACATATAATAGCGCTCGTTCCGATCGAGCAAGTCGCCATTGCCGGTGGCGCTGTCTCCAAGCGCCATCGTAGATTTCAAAGCGCCATCAACGACATTACGAATGGCATTGTCAGGGCTGGAGCCGTCAACATTTGGAGGGCTATGCCCGCGAACATTTGCGCTATTATTTCCGCCATAGGGATCACCGGGAATACCGTCCCAGTGGAAGGGAGCAGTATCACGGAGTCCGCGAAGCGGCATGGTAGACCGAGGCTGAATTTGGCTTCCTCCGGAGACGATAGGAGTCTTAAGAACCCAGAGGAGCTGGTCGGTATGCCCGTCGGGATGGCAACTGGCACAAGAGAAAGTTTTGGTGCTGGAGGCACTGGCATTATTGAAGGCGATACGACCGCGCTTAAATGGCGCGGGGGTGGGGTCGTCGAGTTTAATGGTAGATGTAACGACTGGTTTTTCCGGATCCGAAAGATTGATGTGAGAGATGGAATTCTCAACAGCATTGAGGATCCAAGCTTGGACTGGAGCTCCCTTGTCATTTGACCGGAGCGCAATGCCTCGAGGAACAGACCCCACTTTGACATGTCCCATGACTTTGCCGCTGGAGGTGTCTACGGTGAAGACTTTGTCTGATCCCGCGGCCGTAGCAATCAGAGTTTGATCATTGGAGCTAATCTCAATCGCGAAGGGAGTCGCGAAAGCATCCTGCGGGGTAATTTTGACCGAGGGTAAGGGCTCAAGATTAATGAAGCTTGGTTTTTTGGCGGCATTCTTTTGAAAATCAACCCGAGTGATTTGATTTAAAAAAGCACGATTTTGGAGTTGGGCCAGTCCATGTTTTTTAGTGCCTGAACGACCATTAATATGATTCCGGGCATCGGTTTGGGCAACGAAGACCGAACCTTTAGAATCAATCGTAAGACCATAAAGAAGAGTCCCGAGAGTATCGACTGTCTCGATCAATTTGTCGGTTTCAGTATCGAAGACGAAGAGATCTTTATCGGGCACATTGGGATGTTTGACGATATCAAGAACGTGACCCAGAGAGAGGACGTTATTATTGGCAATTGAGTGCTCGTGAGCATTAAAAGTAACAAGGTCTCCATCAATTTTGTAGCCTCCGGAGAGTTGGGTTTTGTTATTAGATTCGAACGGGAGAACATAGAGCTTACCGTTTCTGACACTGATCGCGCGCGGGTCTTGGGCCGGGATTTTAAGGTGCTTGGAGACCTTGCGGGAAGCAACGTCAATGACAGCGATCTTGTTTTCGGACGAGAGCGCAACGTAGGCTTTTTGATTGCTGGCAAAGGCGATGCCAACCGGCTCGTCGAAATTAGTGGCACGCTTCTCGAGATCAATATCTTGCACAGTGTCAATGACCCGGAGATGCGTCGAGTTTTCAGGATTGGTGTCGATGACACTTATCGAGTCGGAAATGTGATTGCTAACCCAAGCTTCAAGTCCATCGGGGCGGATTGCGATGCTGACGGGATCGATACCCACGGGAATCCGGGCGAGAAGATTGTTTGAAGAGGTGTCAAATACGTCGACTGTGTCGGCCGGGGTATTGGCGACGAAGAGACGGTCCTGATGCACGACAATAGGTTTGAAATGCGGACTCAGAAAGGAAGGATGGCCAACTTCGGCAGGCACAGGAATCGCGCGATCATTGGAAACATTTTTCTGGTCGCGGGCTGGAAGAAGCCAAACGCCGAGAGAAGAAAAGGCGATAAGAATGAATCCTGCGAGAAGCCGTTTCATAAAATAAAGAAGGTCTAATTATCGGGAGAAAATTGGTGATCATTCGCCCATTGCTGGGCTATTTGGGGGTCGCTGTGGCTCCAAACTTTGAAGGTATGTCGGCTAAGGTCATTGCGTAAAGACGGAGTTGATATTTTAAGCGACCATTCAAGGGCGCTGCGAGGATCAAATTCGACGGCAGCAAAGGCGAGACCTGCAATGGCTTGGTCGCGCGAGTTGCCTACCGGGAGGGCTTCAATCCAGGCAGTGGCAGCTTTGGGCGTTTGCGTGGTCCAGTGCCAGAGAGTGTCGGCCAGGGCAGAATTACGCTGAGAAGATTCCGTTTTTAAGGCAATCCAGTTGGCCGTAGCTTCAGGATCTCGCTTGGACCACTGATTGGCAATGATCTTTAAATAATCGGGGTTCGGGTTCTCGTCGAGGTATTGGGCTGCTTTTTCAGGATGGGTTTTAGACCACGATTCTAGGGCCCGAGAAGTCGCGTGACCCCTAACGCCGGGTGTAAGTGTTGAGGTCCAAGCGAGTGCTTTGACGGGGGAATGGCGCGCCCAAGATTGGGCGATTTCTGCGAAGATATCGTCACGAGCTTCGCCTCCCTTAAGGCCAAGGGCAAGAGTTGCAGCTTCTTGAGGATCAGTCGCGGCAATCGTTCCTAGAACTCCGGAATAAGCTCCTGCTTGTTGCTGATCTGCAAGAGTTTGAGCCCACTCCAGGGCAGCCCGGGGATCTTGGCGAGCCCATTCCTTAGCAATCGTTCCCGAAAGAACGTGGCCGACAATTGGATAATAAGCACGGGTATTTGTAGGCGAAGTGAGCCAGTTAGCGGTTCGCTTAGGATCAAGCGCTGCAAGAGCAGAAAGGATGCTGAGAGAGTGCCCCCGTTCGAGGGAGAAATTTGCCGTGTCCAAGGAGCTGAAGGCGGCTTCGGGGTCTGCTTTAGCCCAGCGAGTGAGAAGTAAATGAGTAAGGATTTTTGACTCTGAATCCCATTCAGGAGTTTTACTACGCAGGAGTTCAAGCGCTTCCGAAATTTGATTCGTGGAAAGCTGTAATGAGTAATCATGAAGGAGCCGCAACCGCTCCGCAGGATCAGGATTAGCAAAAATAGCAAGGAGATCTGGCTCACTGAAAGGCGCGGTTCGAGGGATTTTAGAAATGACGAAACTGCGGGTAGATCTTCGACTTTCTGGGGATGGGGAAACGGTGGCTCTCTGGGTTTGTGTCAGTTGATTAATTTTTATTTGTTGAGTCGTGACGGCTCCGATCCCGATTGAGAGTGAACCCAAGGCAAGCAGATGGCTTTTGATGAAAGCAAGTGCTCCGGTAGTTGCCCCTGTCGATTGAAGCGAGCTCGTAATAGACGTGGCTAAGGTAGCGGGAGCTGAAGAGACCGCGTTGGTCGGCAGGGTCGAAGCGAGAAGCGCCGTGGTTGTAGTAATCCCCCTTTTAGCAAGAATGACGCGTAGTTTTTCGAGCGCACGATTGGTGCGCATGCGGGCCGTATCGTGATTGATACCAAGTGTGCTCCCGATCTCTGGAAAAGTTTTATTATTATAGAAACGTAAAAGAACAAGGGCTCGATCACTTTCGGAAAGCTCATCGATGGCTCCATCTATTTCGGGTGTTAGTTGGTCCCAGGATTCGGAAGAGGTTTTCATAGCATCGAGGTCGGCTGCTGTTTTTTCGCGTTTTTGGCGTCGAACCTCGGAACGAACGTAATCGACCGAAGCGCTGTGGGTTTCGCGGTGGCACCAAGCAGTTAAAGGAAGAGATTTAGGGAGCTTTGACGCCTTTTTGACTAGGCGGAGGAAAACAATCTGGGAGATGTCACGGGCGGCTTCGTCGTTCCTAGTAATTCGCCGCGCGACAGAGTGGATGAGTGGGAGGTGTCGGTCCACGAGCTCCGCTAGCGCTGGCCCCGAGGGGTTGCGCAAGTGCTTTTGAAGGAGTTGATGGTCGCTGATATCCACGGTTTCAAGGAAATCGTCGCTTTATAAGAAAAGCGAACAAGAAAATGGAGCATAAAGAGAGAATCAACCTTCCATCGCGAGCACTTTTGGATAGATCGATAAGCTTTGAAGTGTATACCCCTGCTGATGGAAAAGATATTGCGATGGGGAATTCTGGGGTCGGCAAATATTGCGCGTAAGAATTGGGATGCGATTCGCAATTCCGGTAATGGAGTGATCGTGGCAGTTGCAAGTCGAGATGAAGCTAGGGCGCAAAGATTTATCGACGAATGTCAAGGCGAGGCTCCTTTTGAAGAGGCTCCGAGAGCGATTGGCGGGTATGATGAAATGATTGCAGCCGATGATCTCGACGCGATCTATATTCCGCTCCCAACCGGAATGCGTAAAGACTGGGTCGTAAAGGCTGCGAATACTGGAAAACATGTGATGTGTGAAAAGCCATGTGCGATTGATAGCGAAGAATTGGAAACGATGACTTCCGCTTGTGCCGCGAACAAAGTGCAATTTATGGATGGTGTGATGTACATGCATAGCGATCGAATGCCAAAGCTACGTGAGGCACTTGATGACCCTGAGAATGTTGGTGAGATTCGGAGAATCGCTTCGGCCTTCTCCTTTTGTGCCCCTCCTGAGTTTTTTGGCGAAAACATTCGAGGAAACAGCGAGTTAGAGCCGGCGGGAGCGCTTGGCGATCTTGGGTGGTATACGATCAGGGCCACCCTCTTCGTGATGAATTACGAAATGCCAGTTTCCCTTCGTGCAACAATGCTTTCATCTACGGATAGCAATAAAACCTCGGATGGTGTGCCCACCGAGTTGAGTGCCGAGCTTATCTTTGCAAATGGAACTTCAGCAACATTCTACAACTCTTTCCTGACTGAGAATCAGCAATGGCTTCATGTGAGTGGTTCTAAAGGACATCTCAAAGTTGACGATTTTGTCCTACCCCATCCTGGTGGAAATTTAGGCTTCAAGATCGCAAACCCCAACTTTGTTCAGCAAGACTGTAAATTTTTCATGGAGCGTAACGAGAGAGAGTATTCGGTCGAGGAAGAAGCGAACAATCATCCGACGGCACAGGAAACAAAACTATTCCGTAAATTTTCGGAACTCGCTCTGAGCGGGGCACCGGATCCGTTTTGGCCAGATATCTCGATAAAGACTCAGAAAATTCTCGATGCCTGCTTGGTCTCAGCCCGAAATGACGGGCAACAAATTGAGTTCTAATCTGGGTTTTCCGCCGACTGAATAGTCGCTGCACCCGGGTCGGACGTCATAGCCGGTTTTATCTCAGGGACACCCAGAAGATCGGCTGTTGGGGGTATTGGGCTGACAGGAGCGGGGACCGGCTTTGATGACGATTCCTGGCTCCCCGAAATTGACGCCAGTTCCTTTTCAAGGCCAGAGATAAGTTTAAGCATAGTTTGACGTCTGGATTGCAACTGGCCCTTCACTTGTTGAGATAGGCTACTTAGGTTGCCGATGACCTTATCAACTTCTTCTGCGTTCTTTTCAGTCTTTGTTGCCGCGGTGGCTTGAGCGCGAACGCCGATCGTTTGGTCGACGACAGAGAGCCGATCCATTTCACGCTTGAGGAAGTCATACTGCACGTATGAAGTACTGAAACGCTGGACCGTATGGTTAAGTTGATCGACCTTGTCGGTGAGTTCGGCGAGCGGCTCCTGTATTGAGGAGGTATCCACGTTGATCTCCGGCGAATTAGATCCCTTTTGGGTTAGCTTTTGTTGGCCGGTAACCACCAAATAGCCAAGCCCTCCAGTGATTAGGATATTCAAGGCGAGAAAAGCGGCGATCGCGTTACTATTCATAATTCTTCTTCGTGCTAAATGATTAAGCTTTTAGTGACAAGCGGAAAGGGTTTGTTGCTATTAGCAATCGTGAAAATCGTGGAGCTCAATCATTCGAAAAGCATTGATCCTTAAGTCGCCTCTTGACCCGCCGCCTGCTCTCCCTTACTCCAATGGCCATCATGGCAATCGTCGCAACAAACCTCAAACGCGGGCAGTGTATCCAATACGAAGGAGAACGCGGGGTCGTTCTCGGGCTCGAGCACCGTACCCCCGGAAAAGGAAACGCCCTCATTGCGGCGACCATTCGGTCTTTCAAGACCGGAAAAACCAAAACGATCCGTTTCGCTTCCAGTGAAAAAGTCGACATTGTGGAGACTGACCGCCAGAAGCTTGAATTTTCATATTCTGAGCCAGGCACCTACCATTTCATGGATCCTACCACTTACGATACCATCGGGATCGACGAAGATTTCGTGGGGGACGCCAAAAACTTCATCAAAGAAGGTCAGGTCATCGAAATTCTCTTTATCGAAGGAAATCCTGTTTCTATCGATCTTCCGGACACCGTTGAACTTGAAATTACCGAGTCTTCCGAGGGTATCAAAGGCGACACCGCCAATAACCCAACCAAGCCAGCCGTCCTCGAAACTGGTCTGACTGTTCAGGTGCCGCTTTTCGTCAAGCAGGGTGACATCATCAAGGTCAGCACTAAGGACAATGGCTACCTTGGCCGAGCCAACTAGAAGTTTAACAACTCTTTAAAGCCTCGTCGTAAAACCCAGCGACGGGGCTTTTTTGTTTTGCATCCGAATAAGCACCGTTAAGGTCTCCGGAGATGAAGAATTTCCTGCTCCTCCTTTTTGCCCTCGCGATCGTCGTGGTCTTTGGAGGCACGGCTTTCTTTTTCTGGGAAAACTCCAAGGGCGCGAGGTTTGAGAGACTCGATAACCCGCTTCAAGAGTCCTCTTCTAAATCGTCGCAAGAGGAGCAACCGTCAACTAGGCAAGCACCAGCGCCCGAACGGAGATTCCCGAAATGAGCGCCGATCAGGAAAAGTCCACCAAAGGTTGTAATAATAGCGGCCGGTGGGACATGGAGCGAGGTTTCTCCGGACTCTGAAACCTGAATACTCGGGCAACAATCATCCACGCAAGTTTCTGCGTTCGCGATCTCACCTGTATTCTCGCTGTCGCATTCCCCGCAACTATCTTCGCCAGAATGATCAGAAAACGCTTCACAGGTTCCGATCGCTGCTGGCTCAGGATCGCTCGCAAGCCCCGCAAAAGAATCATCAGTCTTGGCGAATGCCGGAAGGGCAGCCCCAAAGAGAACTAAGAAAATTCCAGCCATCGCAGAAACTGCGATCCAGCCCTTACCATGTTTCCGGTATCCCTTCAAGAGGGTGAAGGCGGCGAGAGGAACAATGAAAATCGCGACAAGAGCATGAGAAGCTGGGTGGGCCCAGATTTTTCCAAAGGTCGGAAGAAAAATGAGCAAAATCGGAGCAAGAGCGCAGTGAATCGCGCATAATACTGATGCGGCAACACCGAATCGATCGGCATTTTTTTCATTAAATCGGACACGATTCGGGTTGGCCTTAGTAGCTGTATTCATAGCAAAGTGACTAGAGATTTTGAGATAGTTTTTTAGGTCGGAGAAGTTCATTGGGAGTCTCGCGAAAAGAGGTGAACCAACGAAGAGCAGCCTCGGGGCGAAGCCAGGAAGTCGCTTTGGGCACTTGATCATAACGGTAATAATTTTGCTCCCGATACTCGTTGCCGAATCGATCTAGAATGGCTTGTTCATAGTCGATCAGCCAGTCGAGGAATGGAAGCGATGCCATATAAAGCTCTTCCTTTTTGACGCGCCTCTTGATGAACTCAGGCTGCCACACCCCAGGTATGGGTGTCGGTCCTCCAGTCCAGATGGCAATCCGTTTTCGGGGTCGGATGAAGACAAAACCTCCATCAGGACCATACCAGCCAGCGCACGAGCCATAGAGTTCGATATGTCCATTCTGCCATTCGCGACGGTAGCGACTGGTTCCTTTCAGGCCTTCTGAGGGAAGTCGCTCAAAATTATTTTGGACGAGCTGGTTCCCTCTAGGATGAATGACATCCTGGCCCCAGAAAAACATCTGCTGCTGCAGGCCCTCGGCTAAGTCCCTAAAATGGCAAGAGGCCAATCCGGAGAAAGATACACAGTTCATCGCGACGGACTCTCCCAATAACGCAATTTACTTGCAATAAAAAAGTGAGGGTATCTGGGGGTGTTTGGCTGCCCCCGCAGATTTTGAGATGAGCCTCTTAAAACACCCACTTCACTTCAGTACTCAAACCGAACCCAGCGAGAGGATTTGAATCTTTACGAAACGAAGTGTGATTCCGAGCTTCCACATCGAGCAAATTATTTAGCTTCAATGACCAGCTCAAATTTTCCCAATCCTCAACCGGCAACCATGTCAACGCAGCATTTACCATAAGGTAATCATCCGTAGGCAATTCTGCAGTTGGGAACGGCGCTGTTCGTTCCTGTGCGAACACATAACGTGTTTCCAGTGACCCCGTCCAACGTTCACTTTGCCAAGTCAGCTCAAAACCCAGACGCGCGGCCGGCATACGCGGCAACGGTTCAGATCCTACATCCAAATTTCGCCCTCGAATGACATCACCTACTAATTCTAAATCAAGCGTTCCCAACCCATTTGGATCCTCATAAAGCAACCAAGATGCCGATCCCTCCAATCCATAAAAATCCGCCCCAGTTTGAACATATTGTGCCGTCGGCACAAAGCTCACCCCACGCTGGTCTTCGAGGTAGATGAAATTTTCGATGTTATAATAAAAAAGCGAGAGCTGAGTTGAAAAAATTCCCCGGGAACCACGTGCCGAAAATTCCAGTCCCTCCGAAATTTCTCGGTCTAATTCTTCCCCGTCCAGATCCCCTCCAATCAAAAACCTTCCCAGCGCTGCACTGTTATAAAAGGCATATCTTTCGATCGCAGTAGGGAGTCGCTGAGTATTGGAAACACTTAAACTAGTTTCCAAGAGATCCCATCCTCCGACTTCACCCCAATCAAAAGTTAAGCTCAAGGATTGGGAGAACGATTGATCATTCGCCCTCACGTCCGATCCAAACTCATCCGAATATCTCGCTTCCCGGGCATCATACCGCAGCCCAGCTTTTAAGCGCCATTGCTCGTGTTCCCAGTGATTCAATGAAAATAGCCCGAGATTCTCGGACTCAATCCGGGATTGTTCAGTGAACAGCGTAGGGGGTGGGACAACCACTCTTTCAATCGCTAAATCGTCGTCATTGAACTGAGCTCCAAAAACCCCAGACCATTCTGAATCCTCCCCAAAGTAAAATTCAAGGCGCCCTTCCAGGGCATGCTTATCAAATGCAGTCTCATTAAAGCGCTTTCCATCATCCTTCGACTTTCCGTCGAAAATCTCCCGGTGCTGATATCGTCCCATTCCAAGCCGGAACTTAACCTCATCGAACCAATCGTCCGGACCAAAACGGTTACTCATCTCCAAATCTCCTCGCTCTAGGCCTCCTTCAATCGAGAGATCTCCAAAGAGATCGGTCGCATCACCAGCAAAATAGTAGGGAATTCCATAGTTCTGTTCCACCTCTTGAAAAGAAGCACCAAGCGAAAAGCCCTCCTCTGAACCAACCCTTCCTCCTAAAGACCAACTTGAACGCTCATGAAAAGAATTTGCCAATTCCCCGTCAGGGTTTTCCAACTCCACGATGCCCACACCAGGAATAAAAGATCGAGGATTCTCCAACTCATCATAAGCCTCCGTCCAAGCCTTTCCAGGAATTGAAATATCGCTAGCATTTCTCTGACTTGCCGAAAAACCAAGAGCCCAAAATTCTCCACGCATTTCAGCTGCAGTTCCCCAATGATATCCCGATCCTTGCGTATCATATCCACTCGCGAGCATCGCAGCGAAACGCTCGCCCAGATCTACTGATGGAATATATCTTGTCCGTGTGTTGATTGCTCCCCCAATCGCCGAATTTCCAAACAATAAAGAAGCTGGCCCACGGTGAATTTCAACCTCCTCGGTCATCAAGAGGTCAATAAAAACACCATGGTCCGGACTGTCCTCACTCAGGTCCATTGTTCCCAAACCATCTCGAAGTGTTCTTACCCTGACGCCATCGAAACCTCTTATAACGGGGCGCGAAATTCCGGGTGAATAGGAACTCGCAGAGACACCGGGTTGCGAGGCTAAAGTCTCGCCCAAGGTTCCCCCCAACTTCAGCCGTAATTCTTCACCACCCAACACCGATGTTCCTTCTGATCCAAATTTCAGCAAAGGGTTTTCTCGCAATGGAGCTCCAAAAACAGCCACCTCACCACCTATCGCATTCTCTTCGACGACTACTTCAGGCAGCATCTCAAAGCCTTCCGCTTCCACCAAGATTTCCTCATTCATCATCAGAGGAATTTCATCTACCGGCCAATCTTCAATGAGTCCAATCCCCTCTTTGTTGGAAGATGGTCTCTCTCCCAAATTTGCCTCGCCTATTATTGCATCTTCTTTCAGGGCAGGCTCAGGCACCGGATTGAACCCTTCTTCTGGTTCTTCCGATTCATCTGCCATCATTAAGCCTATCGGGAACAACCAGATGTAGGGTATTTTACTTTTCCTCTTGCTCTCCACCAAGTCGACGTTTACGAGGTGGCCCACATTAATGCAAGCAATATGCAATAGCGAAACAGTAATTCTAAGCCTTTTGGCCTTGGTTTCCTTGCCATCAACAGCCAGAGAATTTGATCTGCTCTATGGTCATCATGAAATTCAGACTGACTACGACCCCGTGGATGGATGGTCTCTAGTGGTTTCTTATAACCTCAACGATGATTTTAACGATCGAACTCAAATCAGGCGGCTCAAAGCTGACCAAACCACTCTCATAGCCCCTCCCCTTTCAAAAGGTGTTCTCCCAAATGGTTTCTCCTTCCTCGCAGATCCCGGTGAGACAGTCTGGGTTCTTCCACAAGGATTTGATACTGCCAACCACTTTCTTGGCATGCGCGTGATCGCTAACGCTGGAATTTTTCAGACCCGAGTTGGAAATAATTATAGTAACATCGGACGCGGAACAATTAGCTTCTCGCTCAAAAGCGCCACCGGCTCCGGACCGGACCGTGGTGGGCACTTTGCTCATTGGGAATCTCTCTCCCTTGGAGGTAGTGAAGTCTACCTATCCTCTCGTGATGGTATCGACGAAAGCGATGAGATTCCAACCCTTCCCGCCGGAGCTCATAGCCATTTTAACTGGGCATTTTCCAAACCTGGAAACTATTTTCTGGAGTTCGAAGTTGCCGGCCGGCTCCGAGCAGGTGGGCAGGAAACCAGCCATCGCGAAACCTTTCATTTCCAGGTTCCTCATTCTGGAGAGGTCGCTGAAATCAATGGCTCCCTCTGCTTTCACAATAAAGACTGGACGCTCAACCTCCGTGATCCTGAGAATGGGGTCCTTTATGGACCACGCCGTGCCCTTGTTGTCATTCCTGATTCGAACGCGGGGGGGGGCTTCTCTTGCCCGTGCAGTTTTGATGCCATCGGTAGCGATCTTCCTGACCGTGTCGGCTTACCTGAGATCCTTGCCCAATCTGGTGCGGCAAGCGTCCTCACTGGCCCTGTTTCCCTTCGTCTCATCGAACATATCGGCCCTGGAGAAGTGTCCTTTGGCTCACATTTTCAAAGCGCAGATGGACTCACCACCGCCGATTTAATCGATCTCACAAGCCCCACTACCGCGACCCTTAATTTTACTGAACCTGGGATCCACACTCTTGCTTTCCAACCCATTCATTCAACCGCATCCAAAGTATGTCCCCTTATTATCCGATGCCTTGCAGGACTCGATTTGAATTACAGCTTTGCTGATTGGGCTGACAGCTACGAGCGCGCCTACGACCTTCCCTCCGGAAGCCTCACCGATCCCTCCGGCGATTGGAATGGGGATGGTACTGACCATCAAATGAAATTCCTCCTTGATGCTGCCGGAGCCGATCCCATCCGCACTACCCCAAGCTCGTCTCACTTCCTCCCGGGATACGACACTAATTCACAGCGCTTTACCTTCTTTCGCGATCTCACCAAGGACCCTCTTGATAACGCGAGCCCCAACCTCCTTCTTAGCTACAGTTCAGACCTAGTCAACTGGCGGAACCTTGGCCCTAGAAACCGTGGCCGCCCGCTTCAATACGCCGAAAGCGGAGCTGAGGAAGGCAATGCTGTTTCTCCTTTCATTCGCCGCTCTCTCTTACTTTCCCCCGTCCCCCTCAAATCCTTTTTTCGTCTAATCGCCGAATAGTCGGAATCCTAAAAAAACAATAATTACTATTGCACATAAGTTGCGTTATTGTAATTTGTCCCTGCATGAAAACCAAAACATTGCTGCCCCTTTTGGGCTCCCTCATTACCCCATCATTTGCAGCTCTTTATTCTGCTGACCATGGAGATATTGGAATCGCTTACGAAGACGAAGGTGATGGTCCTGAATTTTTCCTTCACTACCACCTCGGTGGAAATGCCATTCTCGACGGCTCCCCTGTCGGTGGTGGAGAAGAAGGCGAGGAATTCGAACCATCCGCGATCACCACTCTTGTTCCCGACTCAACGCGAGCCACTATGGGCAGCGTTGCAGTGTTGAACAGTGGAACTGGCGTTTCAGACGGTTCTCCGATCTGGATTCTTCCGCAAGGAGAAGCCGAGGGTGTTCCATTTCTAGGTATTGCTACTGAAGAATTAGATGGAGATCTTTTCCCCGGTGGTGCCACCTTCAAATTAATCAGCGTCACTTCTCCATCAGGAAATGGTGACTTTAGTGTTTGGCAGCAATCTGGTATCAACCAACCTGAGTTTTTCTTTTCGACTAACGCTGCTGGTGACACCGTTGACAACAACCAGCTTAGCATGAGCTCTGGTGGTCATGATCACTTCAATCTCGGTTTTTCGGAGCAAGGGATGTGGGAAGTTGAGCTAAGCGTCAGCGGAATGCTGAACGGCACCGACCTTCTTACCGATACTGAGACTTTTTCATTCCAAGTTGGTTCGGTTCCCGAGCCAAGCACGGCTCTTTTGGGTCTCCTTGGAGCACTCAGTCTCGTGCGCCGTCGCCGCTAGAGAATATCTTAGAAAACTTTTCAGGGTCGGCCCGCGCTTTGCGGGGCCGACCCTTCTTTTTTGTAAGAGCTATCTTACTGAGACTTTACAAGAGATACACCCATCTCGAAAAAGCCGTCCTTATTCCCCCCAGCGAAAGAAAAAAACCAGCCAAACCGTTTAGAAGAATGCTTCGTAGATCTTCTGTATGAAAAAATCTCACCTCGTTCATCTCTTCTGGGCTCTTGTTGCCGTTGCTGCTTTTGCCATCGGCTCCAGTAACCCTACCTCATATGCTAGTGGCGGATCCACAAATGCAGAAAAACCAAACGCTTCCACTAGCGGCCTTTCTAACCGGTCAGAACGCCCCAAGCCTAGCCGTTCCGGAAAAATACGTTCCCTCACCAAAAATCGCGAAACAACCATGGCAGGAGAAAATAAAATTTCGAACCTCTCAGAAAGCGAAATTCGCCAAATTGGAATCGATCTCAAAGCAACTAAGACTCCGCTAGAACGCCGTGAGCTTTTCTCCCAAATTCTGGCCAACCTCACCCCCGAAAACGCTAAGCTGATGCGCGAGCAGATCGTTCATCTTGATTCCAATAGCTCAGAATTCCGCGACTTTCATTATCAATGGGGTGCCATCGCTGGTGAGGAAGCAGTCGTCAACGGAGCAGAAACTCCGCAACGCGATATGGCCACCACACTCGCAGGTTGGGCTGCCTCAAATCCCGATGCTGCTTTAACCTATTTCAATAGCCTCGAACCCGATGCTCAAAACGGCAGCGGTATGAAATGGGGCGCCGTTTACGGATTGATTGCTGCCGATCCGAATCTCGCCGTTCGCTTCACCATGGACCGTCAGCAAGCAGGCGATAAAGAAGCCTCTCGCCTCATGGATCTCGTCACCCGGCAAGTCATTAAAAGCGGGAATCCTGCTGAAGCCGCAAACTGGGCCACTGCCCTGCCCTCCGGAGAAATGCAAGATGCCGCGATCCGACGTGTCGCCGAAGAGTATGCCGAAGATGACCCAGTTGCCGCACTTGATTGGGCTAACACTCTCCCCGAAGGAAATGGCAAAAACCGGGCCATGCGCGAGTCATTTTCCGAATGGGCCCGCGAAAATCCACAAGCCGCTGCCGACCGCCTTGGCTCCATGAGTATCTCACCTGAACGAGATTCAGCCACTTATGGTTACGCCACCCGTGTTGCATGGGAAAACCCAACGGCCGCTATCGAATGGGCTAATACTATCTCCAATGAAGGAACTCGTGCGGACGCACTCATGGAAACTGGTCGCGCCTACTTCCGTAAAGATCCTGAAGGAGCTAAACAATGGCTCTCCAAAAGTGGCCTAAACGAAGAGCAACAAAAGCGTGTTACCTCCTCTCGCCGGAGGTAACTCACGAAGTATCTAAAGACGCTCTTACGAGTTATGTCAAAGCTTAGGCGACCCTATGAGTTTCTTCCCTTGTAAAACTTTACGCGTAATCCGACTCCAGAAATCCCCTCTTCGAAGAACGCTAAACTACGTCTCCAGAATTCTTGGAGTAAAGATCGTCATTCCAAAAATCGTCTCGCTCTCTAATTTCGAGGTCGTGGTCAAAAAAGCTCTCGACGTTACTTTGCTTCCATGGCGAGCCGAGCATTATGGCCGCTGATTGATTTTTAAATCTCATGAGTCACGCTCGCACGCGACTCAAACCTCTTTCATATCATGCTCACTAACTTCGGAACACCTGCCTCGCTCTTTGGCGCCATCTTTGCCGCTTTAGCTTGTATTCTCCTTCTCCGTATACATCGTAAAATAGGGCGAAGAAGCGGGAATTCGGACGAGAAGATCACCTCGTTTTTTGAGTCTATGCGTGACGAGTTTGCTCGTAATCGGAAAGAGACTGGGGAGCAAGGACAGGCGCAACGAGAAGAACAGCGACGGCTCCAAGAAGCATTTGAGAAAAAAATAGAAGAAAACTCTAAAGGTCAAAACGAGGTTTTGCGCCAAAAATTTGAGGATTTGGTAAAACAGCTCGGAACTCAAAACAAGCAGTCGCTTGAAGCACTTAAGGACGTTCGCGGCGCGGTCGAAAAACAATTAAAAGACATTAGAGAAGATAATGGGAGGCGGCTTGAAGAGATGCGCAAGACCGTTAACGAAAAGCTCCAAGACACCCTCGAAAAGCGTCTAGGCGAAAGCTTTAAAATTGTGAGTGATCGATTGGAGCAAGTCCACAAAGGTCTTGGTGAAATGCAAACTCTAGCAAGCGGTGTAGGTGATTTAAAGAAGGTACTGAGTAACGTTAAGACCAAAGGGATTTTGGGAGAGTACCAATTGGCCAATATCATTGAGCAATTGCTTCCCAGGGAACAATACGAAGAAAATATTGCAACTCGGCCCGAAAGTAGCGAGCGGGTTGAGTTCGCGATACGGATGCCAGGTAATTCTGAAGATGACGAAGTATACTTACCCATCGACTCCAAGTTCCCCTTGCAAGATTATGAGAATTTATTGAATTCTATTGAAACAGGAGATTTAAAAAGCATTTCAGCGGCGGAGAAAGCTTTGATCTCAACCATTAAAAAATTCGCCAAGGACATTGCTGAGAAATATTTGGAAGCGCCACATACCACAGACTTTGGCATCATGTTCTTACCAATCGAGAGTCTATATGCAGAGGTTCTACGCCATCCCGGTTTGTTTGAAACCCTTCAGCGAAAATATCACATCACAATCACGGGACCCACGACTATGTCAGCCTTGCTCAACAGCCTCCAGATGGGATTCCGGACTTTGGCCGTCACTAAGCGCAGCAGCGAGGTTTGGAAGATTCTAGAGGCAGTTAAAACAGAATTTGGAAAGTTTTCAACCAAGTTGGAACTTGTGGATAAGCAACTCTCAACCGCCAAACGTTCACTCGAAGATTTGCGGAATACCCGTACTAATATGATGCAAAGTAAATTGCGCAAGGTAGGGACACTCGACCGAGAGGAGAGCGATCGTTTGCTCGATTTCCGGCAAGTTGATGAGGAACAAGAACAGCCGTCAGACTAAAACAGATTTTCTGAAGCTACTATTTTTTCGTCAGAGTGTTATTTAATGCTTCGAGATTTCGCCAACAATCTTCGTCAAGTAACCACACTACGCTAACGTATTTGATCTCAGCCTTTCGAAGTTGGAAGATTTTTTGGCGTGCCTTAATATCTCCTTGAGTCTGAAGTGGTAGATCGTCAGTCGATCCTTCCAAAAGTTCGGCCTGCTCTTGAGTTTCTTTCATGTTCCGCCAGCTCTGAATAAGCGTACGCACTTCTTGGCGGACAGAGTCGGTTTTCCGAACGATTGTTGATTCAGAGTTCTGATTGACCATTTGTTTTAACGATTTAGCGACAAAGGCAGTCCCAGGAAGGGTGGGCTTACTCTCCTTATGGCTCAGAGTAAGCTTGCCAATTAACTCCTTGGAACGGCGCAAATGGCACCATCGCCGCCATTTCCCAAGATCAGGATTTGCCGCATCGCGATAAGTAGGTAACCCGGAATCATCTGGAATAAAGTGCACGTCATGATACTCAGCGTCGAAGAGGTTTCGAACTTCCGTCAACCAAGTAGAGCGTTCGTTTTTCAAAGAGGCTCGCCAAGCCGCAAGCGCCCCAATAAACTTTGGATCAGGATTTTTCTCAGAATCTGGATCCAGTTTGGGAGTGCGCAAAGCGATTGCTCTTTCCCTATCAATTAGCTTACCAGTCCTCATCAGCCGATGCAGCTGAACCTCGACCTTTCGCATCTCCAACTCAGCGTCCACTGATTTCCCAACATCTTCCCATGCCCCTTGTTTCACTTCGTGAGAAACGTCCTTGAGCCTACTTATGGAGGCAAGCCGTTTCGGAATTTCAATACTGGGCGCCTTTAGTGAGGATACCAAGGTGTCGATATCTAACATCGAACTAACAGATTCTGTGACCGTATTTTTCACCTCACGAGTCAGTTCGCTAACCAGTGGCTTTCCTACGAGAGCCTCGGAGAAGTCTCTGCTAGCGGCGACGAAAGAAGGATTGCGCTCCTTTATTAGCTCCCCGGCTTCAATCCAAGGGATCTCGACAGCCTCGAAGGGAGATTGAGCATCAACCTCTTTGGCATATCGGCGACCTTCAACACTTGCAGTTTGGACCATTGAACTTGTGATCTGCCGATCTACGCATCCAATTAGGACCAGCATGCAACTTGCCAAAAGCATCTGCCACACCTTCACCCCTCTTGATACGCCCAATATTCCAAATATCTTTCAAATATCTTAATAATCAAGATATCCATCAGAGCTGTCGATTGAGGGCTTTAACCCCAACGAGTTAGCGCTGCCCAAGCTATATCATTGCAGTTAAGAGCCAATTCCTAGCAATCTTCGAGGGTTCGTCACTGTTTACTCGCGTTCCACCATCGAACTCCAATACCCGGGTTAGTTATGACCTGTTGGATTGATGAAGCATTATATTCAGCCCTTGGACCACCTTTTCGAAAGATCCCACCGGTTTCCGGAATGGGAAAGGGAAGAAGTTTATCTTGGGGCGGATTGCCATCAAGACAAAGCCATTCGTTGTCAATGAGACGAAAGGTCTGCGGTTCAGTCGAAGAACCAATATTCACCGACACTGCGAGATTACTGGAGCGGAAGGCAACGAAATTGCGTTGAAAGCATCCTTCACGGCAGCGGGCAAGGTGAGGCGCCGTATTCTCCTGCAGAATACGAGCAATCCATCGCCGAGGCTCCAAAATCGTATTATTCCGGACCATCGCTCCATCCACCCCAACGAATGCAAGTGGGGCAAGAGATCCTTCGAACAAGCAATCCTCAACCTGAAGATTAAAAGCCTCTGCTCTAGAATCATTGGGGCGGAAGTAGTCGGCTCCAGTGCTCCCTCCCAAGTTAATGGCGCGGCCACCAGCATCTTTAAACCGGCAACGACGAATACTAACACCGCGGCTCCCACCTTTAACTTGAACCCCATTAGCACCCTTGCTGTCTACATCATGTTCAAAAAAGCAGCGAGAAATAAGCCCATTATGACAGCCTACTATATCAATACCTGAGCCCCCCTTACCCCAACGTTCAATTCGACAACTTTCGACCCGAAAATCTTGGAGACCAGAAAGTTTAATGCCATCGCAATTACCCCGACCCCTATGATCCCTTACCGTCAAGCGGCTCAACGTGATATGGTGGGCTGGCAAATTAGTCGCGCCGCCATCATCAATATTAATACCATTAGTTTCGATATTACTAACGATAAGATTCCGCAGGGTCAGATAATGAGGAGCAATAAAGTGGAGGCCCGATCTCCCACTCTCAAAAACTGGTGGGTTATTATGGTCAGCACCTGCAATTGTAATCGGCTGCGCTTGAGTTCCCCTTAAATTCCGAGCGGTCAAATCTCCTTGATAATTTCCGGGCGCGAGCAAGATGGTAGTGCCCGGTTGGGCCGCCCGAATCGCGCTTTCAAGCTCTTCGCGATTAGCAACGCGAACGGCTGGGATATCCTGCTCCCGCCACCCCTCGATCTGGTTATCGTCAGTCATGACAACGTGTGACCCTGCCAAGGCCCACACTGCGAATTGCGGCGGACCACCTTGGCGGGGAGCCGGACAGTGGAATTGGTTGTCACCAACCAAGATTTCTCCTTGGCAACGAATAGCAGCCACTCCACTTCCCGTTAGGGTATTACCAAGAAAATCAGCCCTCGCCCCTTTAAAAACCATGACCAAAGGGGGCAAGCCGCCCTGGCGCCGAATCCGGTTGTCTTCGATACGTGCTGTCCATCCAGCTTGAATCCCGATGCCAACCAACTTTTTAGCAGTAATATCATTCTTAAGGATTAGAGCTTCTCCAGAAGCGCAAGCCTCTAGCCCAATCGCAGCCGCCTCGTTGTCATAAAGCTTATTTGCGACAATGGTTGGACGAGCATCACTCATCGCACCTATTCCAGCGAGTCTGTTCCGGTAGCAGTCATTTTCAAAGATCACTGGAGCGGCTTGGTCACGACAGCCAATACCGGCCATACCATTATCGTAACAATGATTCCTGAAGAGTCGGGGTTCGGTTCCTGACATCCTCACACCGATACCCGCGCGGCGATTTTGGTAGCAACGATTGTCGTAGACGTCGGGGCTCGCACCTTCGCGGATCCCGATGCCGGCGCGAACATTTTGGTAGCAATGGTTCTTAAAAATTCTAGGCGACGCATTACGGCACCCGATCCCAGCCCGAAGATTGTTCCAACAGTGATTACCAGAAACTTGCACCTGAGCTTTATTAGCAATCCCAATCCCCCCACCCATGTTTCGGTAGACAAAATTATTTTGAATGATCGCCTCACTGGGCCCAACAATTCCTATTCCGGGAGCGCCATTTCCGAAGACAATACAATTACGAATCATCGCAGTAACTCCGCTAATCGAAAGCGCTGGGTGATTTCTCTCTATTCCGACGGTTCCTTCATCATCAGCAAGATTTTCGCCTCGTTCCTCGTGGTGCCGGTCAAATTCAGACTGGTTGAATTTCCCAGCTCCCGTGATTGCGAGACCGTTGAGGACGGAACCTTCAAGCAAGGTAATTACCGGCGCCTTACCAGTCCCCTCGATCACAGTGGCCTCTGCCCGGGCCAGTCCGATTTCTCCACCTTCAGAATTCCCTCTGCTTTGAAGAGTAACCCCGGCTGGAATCGTCAATTGAGTCCGATACCTACCTGGCTCAAGCAGAACAATGTCACCTGGTTTAGCCGAATCAAGCGCGGCCTGCAGATTATGATACTTCCCGGGAGCCACGATCTCTGAACTGATCAAAGGAAGGGTGAGAAGGACAAGCAGGGTTAATGGAGACAAAAAAGCAAAAGAAAGTATTGGACCTAGATTATTTCTCATGAGGCTTAGATCATTTTCAATGTAATTTACCCCACGAAAGACAAAGTAAAGTTTAAATGGATGAGGCTAGTCCGCTTTCAACTTAAAAGCAAAGCTACCTGCATGCATTCCCCAATCGTGATCTAAAAATTAAACCATTAGATCGGATTGGGCATTTGAATGCCTTTAAAATCGTGCCCGGTCGGTTCTTGGAAGACATTGAGTTCAAATTCTGGAGCAATCGCGAAGAGATGGTCAAAGATGTCAGCTTGAATAGTTTCATAGCCAGCCCACTCTTTGACGGAGCTAAAGCAATAAATTTCTATAGGAATACCACGCCCTTCAGTTGCCAGCTGTCGGACAATAAGGGTCATCTCCTGATTAATGTTTGGGTGTGCTTTTAAATAGCACTCAATATAAGCGCGAAAAATCCCAAGATTGGTGAGACGCCTGCCATTGACTTGATTACTCAGGCTGCCTTCTCTGAGCTTTGAATTAGATTTTTCTATCTCTTCCTCCTTAGAGTCGAGGTACTGTGCGAGATATCCGATCTCGCGAAGCTTCTTGAGTATTTTTTCGTCACAAAATTTGATACAGCTAGTATCAATAAACAAGCTACGCTTAATACGTCGACCAGTGCTCTCTGACATACCCCGCCAATTTTTAAAGGAACTACTAATCAAGGCATAAGTTGGAATAGTGGTGATCGTTTCATCCCAGTTACGAACCTTAACGGTGGTGAGGCCGATAAGTTCGACACTACCGTCTGCTTGATAACTAGTCATTTCTAGCCAATCGCCTTGCGAGAGCATCCGATTAGAGGCGAGTTGGATGCCTGCGATGAATCCAAGGATAACATCTTTGAAAACGAGCATCAGAACCGAAGCAAAAACTCCAAGTCCACCGAGAAGAACGACGGGGGATTTGCCAAGGATAATAGCCAAAGAAAGGATGATAGCGATTAAGGCCGCGAGGAGTTTCGCAACTTGGGCAAAAGTAGTAAGATTGATTCTACCTCCCGAGGGAGATTTTTCATAAATTGCTTGGGTGGCATTGATGACTGAATCAAAGATGAGATAGCAAGAAATGATGATATAGAGTGATGACGCTCCCCGCAAAATGTTGGCAAGGGAGGGTTCCGATTTGAAGAGCCCTGGAACCAAAAGAAAAATGAAGATACCGGGGAGGAGATGAGTGAGCCATCTAAAGACGCCATGACCCACCAATTCATTATCCCAAATAATATCAGTTTTCCCAACGTAGTGAGCGACCCCACGAAGAATCAAGGGCCGAAAAACAAAATAGATGATTGCTGCTAGCGCAAGCATCCCGACAAAAAGAAGAAGTGTGGCAAGAGATTCAGGAACCCAACTCTGCCTGCCTAGCCATTCAGAAAAATCCTGAGCAACGTTCGATACTTTCGAATCAATCGCGGCTGCTTGGTTTGCGAGCATTTGCGTTGGGAGCTTTAAAGCGGCAGAGGTTTCTGACATGGAAAGGAGAGGTAACACCGTTTGATTTTGACTCAAGGATTCGTTTGATTACCGATCCAAACGTCAAGAAAAGATGAGAAACATGATCGAATGAGAGCTCAACAGAAAAATTCATACATCCTCAAAACCCGTAACCATAAAAAGCGCCCGACCTTCTCAGGACGGGCGCTTGGTTAATTTTTAATATCCTCTGGACTAGCCAAAGGTCACAACTTCCTCCTCGCTGGGAGGAACTTCGTCGTCACCAGAAGGAACATCACCCGCAGGCGCAGGTTCGCCGCCGCCGTTTCCTTCGCGGAGAGCGGCTTTGCGGGACATCTTCACGCGGCCTTTGTCATCGATCCCGATGCACTTGGCGGTGATGACATCGCCCTTCTTGCAGACATCTTCGACCTGATTCACACGACCTTCTTCAAGTTCGGAAATATGAACGAGTCCGTCCTTACCAGGGAGAACTTCCATGAAGGCACCGAAGGTGGTCACGTTCATGACTTTGCCAGTGTAGGTCTTACCGATCTCAACTTCCGCGAACATCATATCGATCATGTTCTTGGCAGCCTCGAGGCCTTCCTGCTTCGAAGCGTAGATGTGAACGGTACCATCGTCTTCGATGTTCAGCTCAGCACCAGACTCCGCCTGGATGGCTTTGATGTTCTTTCCGCCAGGTCCGATAAGCTCGCCGATGCGATCTTGCGGGATGGTAACAGTCTCGATACGTGGAGCGTATGGGCTCAACTCACCAGGCTCGGTGATGGATTCAGCCATTTTGGCGAGGACGTCGCCACGGCCTTCGAGAGCAAGATCAATACCTTCTTCGAGGATGGCGAGAGGAATACCGGGAAGCTTAAGGTCAAGCTGGTAACCGGTGACACCTTCGCTGGTCCCACAGAGTTTGAAGTCCATGTCACCGTAGAAATCCTCGGAACCAATAATGTCGAGAATGACAACGTGCTTGGTCATGTTACCATCGGCATCCTGCTCGGTCACAAGACCGGTCGAGATACCCGCAACAGGGCGGATCATAGGGACACCGGCGTCAAGAAGAGCCATGGTTCCTGCACAAACGGTGGCCATTGAAGTGGAACCGTTTGACTCCATCACCTCGGAGGAAATCCGCATGGAGTATGGGAAGTCTTCGGTCGAAGGAAGCATGGGAGCGATGGAACGCTCGGCCAAGGCACCATGACCAATCTCACGACGGTTCATGCCGCCAAAGCGACCGGTTTCGCCAACAGAGAATGGCGGGAAGTTGTAGTGAAGGAAGAAGTTCTTGGAATCTTCACCACCGGCATAGTTGTCGACGTAAAGTTTCTCATCGGCAGGTGCGAGGGTGCAAATCCCAAGAGCCTGAGTCTCACCACGGGAGAAGATTGCAGAACCGTGCACGCGAGGCAGGGTGCCAATTTCTCCATAAAGGGTACGGAGATCGCGAAGCTTGCGACCGTCAGCGCGGACTCCTTTTTCCATGATGGAAACACGGAAGGCTTTTTTCTGAATGTATTCAAAGACCTGCTCGATTTCGAACTCAGTGGTCTCGGGGAACTTTTCTTTAATCGCAGCTTCAACTTCGTCGCGAAGAGCGCCCACTTTTTTACCACGCTCTACTTTGGAAGCAGCATAGATAGCGTCCTCAATCCGGTCACCAGCGACAGCATATCCGATTTCAAGGAGATCTTCCTTGGCAACGGTCACAGTGTAGTCGCGCTTCTCTTTACCGGCCATCTTCACGAGCTCTTCCTGAGCTTCGACGATCTTGGTAACGGCTTCCTGAGCAAAATAGAGGGACTTTTTGAACTCAGCGTCGGGGATCTCATCGGCAGCACCTTCGATCATGATAACGTCGGTCTTGTTCCCCACATAAATGAGGTCGAGATCAGAGTCTTCGCGTTGTTCAAAGGTCGGATTAATGACGAATTCACCGTCGATGCGTCCCACGCGAACGGCACCAATAGGGCCGGCAAAGGGAATGTCGGAAATTGCAAGGGCAGCCGAGGCTCCGTTCATGGCGAGAACGTCGGCATCATTTTCCTGATCAGCACTCAGAAGGAGAGCGATGATCTGGGTGTCGTAGAGATAACCCTTCGGGAAGAGCGGACGCAACGGGCGGTCCGTCATACGGCAGGTCAGGATCTCTTTTTCGGTCGGACGACCTTCGCGCTTGAAGTAGCCACCGGGAAAAGTTCCGGCAGCGGAGGCGCGTTCTTTATATTCCACCGAAAGGGGGAACCAAGTCTGGCCCTCGCGAATTTTTGTTTGTGAAACAGCCGAAACCATCACGATGGTCTCTCCCATCTGAACGGTGACTGCTCCGTCGGCCAACTTGGCCAATTTTCCGGTCTCGATGACCAGAGGACTCGGCCCAACATTGGCCGTTACATTTTGTATACTCATTGTCTTTGTTTTTTGAATCACGTCGGGACCCTCCCGTGCGATTTTTTGGTTAGATACGGAGTGGTTTTCCCGGTCTTAATTTTGGGTGGGAACCCCGCTCCGCTGAAGGCGCCGCTATCAAATCGCGACTGCTCTCGAAAGCAAAAGGGCCACAGCGAACATCACCGTGGCCTTTTGCAGATCATTTTACTTGCGCAAGTCGAGTGCTTTCAACACCGACTCATAACGTTCGCCTGACTTATCCTTGAGGTAATCAAGGAGTTTGCGGCGGCGCGCCACAAGGCGGAGAAGTCCGCGTCGTGAGGCAAAATCTTTGTTGTGCTCATTCATGTGCTCGGTCAAGTGCTTGATCCGCTGCGTCATGAGGGCAATTTGGAAGTCGGCGCTTCCGGTGTCATTGTCACTTTGCTTGAAGTCAGCAAGGTTGATTCCGTAATCGTTAGTCATTTTGGTGATAATCGGGATGAGTCGAGCCACTTGATTGCAGCCAAACTGTCCTTCGACGCGCGGGGAATAAGTCAGGATTGGGAATAACTCAACCTTTTTCGGAGAAATTTGGCTCTGTTTACTCGACCACTACCTTGCTCGGATCCCAAGTCACCTTGGGATATTCCAGATTCATCCTGTCCATGGCATGGGTCACGATCTGAGCCACAGCGATGTCACGATACCATTTGTAGTCCGCCGGGATAATAAACCAAGGGGCTTGGTCGGTGCTCGTTCGCTCGAAAACATCTTCATATGCAACTTGGAAATCATCCCACTTCGCACGGTCCTTAAGGTCCTCAGGGAGAAACTTCCAGTGCTTCTCCGGCCGATCAAGCCGCGATTGCAAACGCCGTTTTTGCTCGTCTTTGGAAATATGCAGAAAGAACTTTAAAACTGTAGTGCCTTCATCGACGAGCATTTGCTCAAAATCCACAATATGCTTGTAGCGGTTCTGCCAAACCTCCTCGGGAGCAAGGTTCTTAACCCTCACTGCAATAATATCTTCGTAGTGGCTTCGATTAAACACCGCAATCTCTCCCTTTGCCGGAACGACCTTGTGAACGCGCCATAAGAAATCATGCGACAACTCCCGGGTCGACGGAGCCTTGAACGGAGTCACCCAGACCCCCTGAGGATCGACACGCGAAAATAATTTCCTGACGCATCCGTCTTTGCCCCCGGTGTCCATAGCCTGCATCACAATGAGCAACCTTTTCTTCCCCTCAGCATAAAGGACCCTTTGCTGGTTCGCCACCTTACTTCGGAGTTCTTGAAAAATCGGCAGCACTTCCTCCTTCGGACGACCAAGGATCCCCAAAGTTGTTGTGGTAATATCGTCCAATCTTACCTGTTTCCCAGGCTTCACGATGCACTTATTTGTGAATTCCTCACCAAGCATGCCCAATCAATCCTTGCACCCGCTGCTCATGCAAGAAAAAGGTCAGGAAATCGAAAATACCAACCCTTCCCGCAAACGTCACGATTTCACTATTGCCGAAGACCACTCCTTTCGAGTCTATTACTTTCGTCACTATGCCCGAACCTTCCTCCGAAAAGCTCCGCGCCGCCGTCCACATCGGAGCCAGCCACGCTTCCATGATCATCCTTCGTATTGGCGAGGATGGTTCCGAGGAACGGGCCGACTTCCTCGAAAAGAATATCCCACTGGGCCGCGACATCTTCGGCTACGGAAAAGTTCTCGCCTCTACGATCGAACAAGCCGTGAGTGTCATCCGCGGTTTTCAGGAATCCCTCGCCGAACTGGGCCTCGAGGATATCCCCGTGCGCGCTGTCACTACCAACACACTTGATGAAGCCGCGAATGCTGAAGTCTTCCTCAATCGCCTCCACATCGCCTGCAAATGGCAATTTAAATCACTCGATGACGGCGAAATGACCCGCCTCGTTTTCCTTAAGACCCGCCGTCGGCTCAAAGACACCCCATCCATGCAGAGCCGCAACACGATCGTTGCACACGTCGGCCCCGGCAATGCCCGCCTCATTCTTTCCAAAAGGGGCCGCATTGTCCGCTACCAATCTTATCGCCTAGGCACTCATCGTTGCTGGGAGCGCCTGCAATCCCCGGATCTAACTGGCGAACCCATCATTCGTCTCATACGCGAACAAATCTCCGGACTCATTGCCCAAATTCTCTACGACTTCGGTGAGGAAGATATCGAAGATCTGGTCATGATCGGTACAGAGATTCAAATGCTGGCTCCCTATCTTTCCAAACCGCACAAGACTAAATCGCGCTACCGCATCCTGCGACAACTCACCTCAGACATTGCTTCCCTCACCGAGCCGGAGCGCGTGAAAAACTATAATCTCGATTACCAAACCGCCGGCACCGTTCTTCCTGCTCTCGTTATCAATGCCGCCATTGCCGAATCCTTCGGCCTCAAATCCCTTCGCGTCTCACGTTCCGATTACGAAGAAGGGCTTCTAACCGACCTCGCCCACCCTGACGCGGCCCACGAAGAGCTCAAATCTCAGCTACTCCACTCCTCAAAACTGACTGCCAAAAAATTCGGCTGCGACATGCGACATGCCCGCCATGTCGCCCACCTCAGCGGACGCCTTTTCGAAGAAACCCGCGACCTTCACGGCCTTAGCGACCACGACGCTCTCCTCCTAGAGGTCGCTGCCATTCTTCACGAAGTGGGAAATCACATCTCACCAAAATCCCACGAGCTCCATGGTCTCTATATTATCCACCACTCCGAAATTTTTGGCCTCAGCGATCCAGACCGGCTCCTGGTCGCTCTGATCACCCGCTACCATCGTAAGGCGGCCCCCCAACTTTCGCACCTTCACTACGACAAGCTTGCTCAGGCCGATCGTATCCGGGTCGCCAAGCTTTCCTCCATATTGCGAGTCGCGGACGCTTTGGAGCGAACCCACTCCCAGCGAATCAAAGACTTTACGGTTTCTCTTAGCGAAGGCAAAGCCACCCTCAACCTTGAAGGTATTCTTGACGCTTCAGCCGAACGCCTTGCCCTCCCCTCCAAAGCGGATCTCTTCCAAAACCTCTTCGGCCTCAAACTGGTTCTCAACGAAAACGCGTAAGCCTACTCTCAACTTTTAATCTCTCCTGCCCAGCTCTCGAATCTCATGAAGCCTCCTTACATCAATCGCGAACTTTCCTGGCTTGAATTCAACCAGCGCGTCCTTAATGAAGCCTTACGCCCGGACCTCCCCATTCTCGACCGCGTAAAATTCCTCGCTATCACCGGGTCAAATCTCGACGAATTCTTCCAAGTTCGTACCGGAGGACTTCATACTCTTCACGCATCCGCACCCACCGTTCGTGACATCTCCGGTATGGATGTAGGCGCCCAACTGAGTGCAATCGAAAAACGTGTTCGCCGTTTTAAAAAAGATCAGGAAAGACTTTTTCAAAAAGAACTCCTCCCTTCCCTCGCCAATGCGGGCCTCCCTCTGCACACCATGGCCGATCTAACCCCCGAGCAAGTCGAAAATCTTTCGCGCTACTATGAATCCAGCATCGAGCCTTTACTTTCCCCTCTCATCCTAACCGCTGAAAACTCTCGTGAAATTATCCCCTCTCTCAGCATTTGTCTCGCCCTCTCGATCCACGACCCAAAAACATCGGAATCCCGGATTGTCATCGTCCCTCTTCCACCCGCAGTCCCCAGAACCGCACTAGTCAACGAAGGCGGCTTCGTTCTTCTCGAAAATCTCGTGGCTCACTTCTGCTCCTCTCTTTTCCCCGGTGAAGAAATCAAAGCCCACACTGCTTTTCGCCTCACTCGTAATACCGACATTCCAGCGAACGAAGACGAGGCCTACGACTTCGCAGAAGAAATTCATCAGGTCATCACCGCCCGCAGCCAATCCTTTCCGGTTCGCCTTCAAACTTCACAAGATAACGAGCTCACAAAACAGCTCATCAAACTCCTCGACCTAGACCCCCAAAAAGTTTTCCTCACTAAAAACGCACCTCTTGCTCTTGCCGATCTCTTTTCAATTGCGATGGCTGATGGTTACAACCACCTCCGTACTGCTCCTATCTTAGGCGCTGAATCACCAAAAATCGACCCTACCCAAAGCATTTTTGAAATACTCGACCAAGAACAAGACATCACCCTCGTTCATCCCTACCAGAGCTATCGCCCAGTTGTGCGCTTTATCGAAGAAGCGGCCCGAGATCCTCATGTTCTTGCGATTAAACAAACACTCTATCGCACCGCCAACAATTCCCAGATTGTCGACGCCCTCATTCACGCCGCTAAATCCGGCAAGCAAGTCACTGCGCTTGTTGAACTCAAAGCACGCTTCGACGAGGCTCACAACTTAGACCGTGCCGAAGAGCTTCGGCGCGCCGGAGCTCAGGTTATTTACGGTGTCAAAGGCCTCAAAACCCACGCTAAAGTAACCCTCGTCATTCGTAATGAAGATGGAAAACTCAAACGCTATGTCCATCTCGGCACCGGAAACTACAACGAAATGACGGCCCGATTTTACACTGACATCTCTTATCTCACCTGCCGCCCCGAATACGGGACAGATGCCTCTATCTTCTTTAACGCCGTCACCGGCCGCACCAAACTAGAGAATTTCCGCGTCCTCATTCCCGCTCCCACGCAAATCAAGCGCACACTTATCAGCCTTATCGAAGAAGAAACGTCGCGCGCTCTCGAAGGCGAAGAAGCCCGCATCATGGCCAAAATGAATTCCCTGCAAGATAAGGAAATGATCGATGCTCTTTATGCCGCATCCAAAGCCGGAGTCGAAATCAAACTCAACATCCGGGGAATTTGTTGCCTCAAACCCGGCGAACGAAAAGAAGCCAAGAATATCAAGATCGTCTCCATCGTTGACCAACAACTTGAGCACATGCGCATCTTTCACTTTCATCAAGGTGGCGATAATGAAGTCTATATCTCTTCGGCCGACTGGATGACACGTAACCTTGAAAAGCGCGTCGAGCTCATGACTCCTATTGTGGATCGGGCCTCTAAAAAACTGCTCATCAGCATCCTTAAAAGTTGCTTCCGCGATAATCAAAATAGCTATCTTATTCAGCCCGACGGCACCTCAAAACGCATCGAACGCGAAAAAGGTGAAGGTCGCTTCCGCATGCAAGATCACCTGACCCAGCTATTCGCCCGACAAGCTGCCGCCGCTCAACAAGCTCGCTCCAGCTCTCTCGAACCGCACCTCCCTAAAGACTAAAATCGTCAATAGCTGAAATTTACAGCTATCCCCTTCCTTAACTTTAACCGCGGTAATCTCATCCGCACTATCGAAAAATCCACGCTTCGAAGAGGAGGTCTGAACTAGCTAGAATCAAGAGAAAGCCTGCTTGATGACCTTCCCGCGATCGCCCACGAAGTAGGGGCGGCCACCGCCGGGGTGAACGCGCTTTTCGATGGGCAGGCCAAGGGCGTGAGCGATGGTGGTATGAAGATCTTTTGGTCCGTATCCTTCGCCCTTAATGCTGCTGGCGCGTTCGCCGGTTTCACCAATATATTGTCCGCCATTCACTCCGCCACCAGCCAGCATAACAGAGAAGGCTTTCGGAAAATGATCGCGCCCTCCGCGCTGGTTAATCTTCGGAGTACGTCCGAACTCGGTGGTGAGAACGATCATCGTTTCATCGAGGAGCCCACGATTACTGAGATCCTGAAGTAGGGCCGAGACGGGCCCGTCCATTTCGCCGGCACGGTTGGAACCGGCGTTGTAGTTTCCGTGCTGACCATCCCAGCCGCCAAGCTGGACTTCAACATAGCGGACCTTGTTTTCGACGAGACGACGGGCAAGCAGTAAGCCACGACCGAAGCGGGAATTTCCATAAAGGCCCCGTATTTCGGCGGGTTCTTTGTTGATGTCGAAGAGCTCGGTAGTCTTGTCGTCGAAGAGCTTGACTGTTTCTTCGTAAAAATCCGCGTAAGCGCGCACATCCTCGTGAGGGAAGCCCTCTTCAAAAGTCTCGCTAAATGCCTTGGCGTATTTCATGCGACGTTCAAAGCGCTTCTTCTCGATCTTCGGAACAAGATCTTTGAGACCACGGCTGGGATCACCGACGGGAAGCGGGCTATGATCGGGACGAAAAAATCCAGGCCCGGGATTGCCGCCACCAATCACGATGCTGTCGGGAATAAGCTTGTTGCGGCGCCCGAGGAAATACTGGGCCCAGGACCCCATCTGCGGGTGATTGATTCCCGGCTGACGGCTGAAGCCAGTATGCATGAGATAGTTACCGCCAGCATGGTCGCCGGTCTTGGTGGTCATAGAACGAACCACTGCAAACTTATCGGCCTGCTTGGCCATCTGAGGGAGATGGTTGGAGATCTGAAGCCCGTTTGCACTCGTTGATATCGGCGAAGATCCGCCGGCGATCTCACTGGGAATTTTCGGGTCAAAGGTGTCCACATGCGGCATCCCACCCGCCATGTAGAGAAAGATGACATTCTTGGCAGTGGCATGAGAGGCAGGCTTGATGATTTCACTCTCTTCTCCGACAGCAAAATCGGGGAGAATAGTCACCCCGAGGGCGGCGGCAGCGGTTCCGGTGAGAAAACCCCGGCGATCAATGTCATCGAATTTACGAAAAGTGTCTTTCATGGCAGGTGAGGTGGAATTGGAGGATTACTTGACGAAGAGAAACTCGGGAGTGTTAAGGAGCGCCCAGATGAGGTCGGCAAAAACCTCCTCGCCTCCGGAGCTCAGCTCCTTGTCGATGAGATGGTGCTCGTTGCCAATCGCACGGCGGCTAAGAATGCTCATGAAGACGACATTTGCCTTCTCGAAATTCGAACGAAGGTTCTTCATATCGAGGAAGATCTTGGAACCCGGTTGAGTGAGAATCTCCGTGGTGTATCCATTCATGAGCTCCATCACCTGGGGCACCGATCCTTCTAGCGAGCTAGCACGAATCACGAAAGTGCGCTGGGATTGGCCGAATTGGCTGAGGAAGTGGGCTGGATCAGAGGGTTGGGGCAACTCGGAAGCACGAGCCAGGAGAATCTTCTTTTTCTTGGCCACATTCATGAGTTCCATCATCGCCACCTCATCAGACATGCCGTCCTTTTTGAACGGGGGCCTTGTGAGGTTGGTGCCGAAAGCTCCCGATTTTTTTGGAGTCAGTTTAGCATTGAGAATGGAAATGCCCTCTTCGTTCACAAGAAGGTGCTCGGGGCGGAACTTGTCGTACCTCTCAATGCGGTTGAGGAATTCCTCAACCGACGGGGAACTCTGTCCAGCTAGATCAATGAGCTCATTGAATTCTTCACCGGACTCAAGTTGGAACTGATTGGGGTCCCCGAGCATAAGGGTCATCATGGAATCCCAAACCTGCTCAGCAGTCATGCGGCGCAGAATCGGTCCCGAGAAATGATAGGGCTCAGCTTCCGCAGATTTGGTGCGACTGGCGAGGCGGTTGTAGGCCTTGGTATTGACGATGACCCAGGAAAAGGCCTTGAGATCAAAGTCCAGCACAAGCATTTCCTCCGCAAGGACTTTGAGGAGTTCTGGATTGTAGGCTTTGCGCGGATCGATGTTGTAAAGGGGTTCGGAAACTCCGCGACCCATGTATTTAGCCCACATCCGGTTGGCGATATTCATCGCGAAGCGTTTGTTATTACGAGAGGTCAACCAGGCCGCGAGACGTTCACGAGAAGTGAGGGCGGCAACCGCAGCCCCTTGTTCCTTCCCAAAAAGAACCCGCGGAGGAACTACTTCATTCGGCACGGCATCGTCATACTCGTAGGTGGCCGGAAGGCGCATCGGACGATCCGAGACAGCGCGGACCATAAACTCGCCAGCACGGTTAATATCCCGCAAAGGACGATCGTAGCGACGAACCAAATTACGGAGCTTTTCTTTATCCCCCGCGTTCTTGGGATCGAGGCCGTTCTTTTGAACGAGATGCTGTTCGATCTGCTTGCGATTCGGGATCGCCTTGTTCTTGGGCTTGGGTCCCTTAGTGTCGAGGTTAGAGAGGTAAGCTGAAAGTTCGTAGTATTCGTACTGCGTCCAATTACTGAAGGGATCGTCGTGGCATTGCGCACAAGTGATATCGGTGCCTAGGAAGACCTTTCCCATGAAAGCGACATGATCGAGTTTCATATCCTTGTCACGAAAGTGATAACCCACCGCGGGGTTGTCCCAGATATGGCCTTCGGCGGTGATCAATTCGCGCACTAATTCGTCATAGGGCCGGTTGGTCTGGATCTGCTTTTTCAGCCAAAAAATAAAGGCATCGTTACGCAAGACCGTGCCAGGGAAACGCGACTGGATTCGTAATTGCTCCGCAAAATAATTATAGTTGTGACTCGTGTAGTCGACGGAGTTGAGAAGCTTGGTGAGCAGCTCCTGACGCTTCATGGGCTTCCGCGAGGCAAGAAAGTCTCTCGCTTCTTGGTAACTGGGAATCCGGCCGGCAAGATCAAGATAGATCCGACGGAGAAACATGTGATCGTTGAGACCTTCATTGTATTGGAGTTTTTTCTCGTCTAGGCCTTTCTCGACGGCTGCATCAATGCGCTTTGCCGCGAGGGCAACCAACTCAGCCTTGGCAGCAAAGCTGTGCTTGAGGACATATTCCTGATCTACTTTTGAAAGCGCCTTCAGCGGCATTTCGACCGCCTTTCCATCCTCCAAGCGAAGGGCCACCTTACTGGCCTTCAGCCCTATGAAGTCGGCCTCTATTGGGTTGCCAGTTGAGTCCACCCAAGTGCGGCCTTCAGCGAGCTTGGTAAGAAAAACAGCCACGAATGCCGCTACCACCAACCCCCTGTGTATCCAATTCAATGAATGGGACAACGAAAGTGAACTCGCAGATTGCAGGTTCGAATGCTTAGGAGATTTGGAAGGAAAACGAAACATGTTTGAACAAGATAAAACCGTCTACTCCCCTACACCTTAACAATCTCTAACACCTTTCCAAATTATTTCTGAGTGGACCAAAAGAAAAGTTTCGCCAAAAACCACCCTCCGAAGAAATCAGTCGCAACCTGACCAGCACCGAATCGGGATGAATTGAGGGATTTTCTATCTCTCGGATTTCAGATCAATTAAGCTTAGGATCTCGATTCAATTTCGGGCTAGGCCTTCACTGCCTCAATCTCACCAGAGCTATCGGCGAAACGTCTCATCTTCACACCCATCATCCGGGCCTGGGTTAGCCATAAGTTCGCAAGCGGTGTTCCTTCTGGCATATTGATGTGTTGCCCGGTTTTCACTTGATTGCCACCACCCGCCATAATGATCGGCAGATCATTGTATTGATGGGTCGAACCATCGCCAAGGCCCGAACCATAGGTGAAGAGCGTGTTATCAAGTAAGGTGCTACCGTCGGCCTCCATGACTCCCTCCATCTTCTTGAGCAAGTAAGCGTACTGCTCCATGTGGAAGCGGTCCACTTTCAGAAGCTGCTCGATCATTTTCGTCTGATTGTGCGACATCCCATGGTGGCTCATTGGCTTGTCAAAAAGCCCATCGAAAAGATAGGGTGTATCCCAACGCTCTGGACCCACCATAAATGTTGCCACATTGGTGAGCCCCGATTGCAGTGCAACTACCATCAAATCACCCATCAGGCGGATATACTCGCCTCTTGGCAAGTAAGCCTCCGCAGGCTCGTCGAACGAAACCTTGGCCAACTCGCCTTTCATCGACTCCAAGCGGTCCATCTGCGTTTCGATCGATCGGATGGAATCAAAATACTCGGCAAATTTCTGCCCATCGGCATATCCCAAATCTTTTTTCATCGATCGAGCATCTTCTAAAACCAAATCAGTCACGTCCCGATAGCGCTCAATCTCCTTGGTCGAAAATAAGCGGCGATACATCTTTCTCGGGTCGCGAACCGACGGAGCCAAATGCCCTGTGCCATACCACGAAATGTTATCAAAGTAGATCGACTCCTTATTATCTTTATGGCTGTTACAGCTAAACTCTAAGGTCGAAAATGGTGTTTCTTTTCCAGCTACATCTGCCACCAAATGATCCAGCGTTCGATCAAGTGGCCAGGCCGTTCCTTTAATTGTGTAAGGGGGAGCGCTACTTAGATAACAGGATGCACACTGCGCGTGTACATCAGTTCCTTGTTGGAAGGTTCGATCCATCCCCGTGATCAGATTGATCTTATTCTTTAATCCCGAAAGTGGCGTCATCGTGGGAGTCAACTGATCTAAACTCCTAACGTTGAAATTCGGATCTTGCTTGTCGAGGGAACGTCTAAGACTTCCCAAATTTCCTTTAGGAATCGTCGCGTCTTCCTCACCTGGAAAGAAACCGCGCCTCACCACCCCGATAGGCACATAAAAGTGAGCCATCCGCTTGGCCACTCCACTGGTCAAAGTTTTCGCCCCATAACTTTCCATCCATGGCAAAGCCAGCGCAGCTCCACCCAATCCTCGTAAAAATCCTCGTCGCGTCGTCATCGTATCACATTCTATTTGTTTGCTTGGCTTGCCTTGGCCCGGAAGGGTTTACTGAAAACTACCTCACGTAAAAGTGACTTCATTCGATATCCCTTAATAGCAGATTTTGCAACAATCTCATCGAGCGCAATCTGATCGGCTGGGCTCAGTTTCCGTCCCAATGAAAAAGTCAATAAGTGCCCTGCTAATCCACGAACAAATCTCTCCTTCTCAAGAAGGAGGACGTCCTTGAACTCAATCACATTGGTGAATTTATGCTTTCGGAAAAGCACGCCTTCCATATTTACCTTGCGACCATTGTCATATTTCTCACGCCACTTACCGATTGCATTAAAATTCTCTAGCGCAAACCCGAGCGGGTCAATCTGCTCATGACATCCACGACAATCAGACCGCTCCCGATGCATCGATAATCTCTCACGCAAGGTTAGATGTTCTTCACCCTCTTTAGGCTTCTCACCAAGAGTTGGAACATCCGCCGGCGGGGGCTCAGGTGGGTTATTAAAAATGACTCCTGCCAACCAGGCACCACGGGTAATTGGTTGAGTTCGCTCAGGCCCAGAAGTCATGGTCATCACCGCGGCATTCGTGATAACTCCGCCTATGCGTCGATCCTCCACCGGCACGCGATGAAAATCGAGTGCGACCACCTGCCCACGTCGTTTCTGAGCCGGATTCCCCAGCTTCCCATAAGACTCTTCCAAATGACCTGAACGATAAGTGAAACTAGAATCAATAAATTCTGTCACTGGAAGATTTTCAATGAGGACGGTCTCAAAGAGCAGCAAAGGCTCCATCATCATGTGCATACTATCGCGATAAGCCAAGAAGTAGAACTCAGGAAATTTCTCGGGATCTGGAACCGACGAAATGATCCGGTCCAACTGTAACCACTGGGCCGGAAATGTGTCACAGAAGCGCTTTAACTTTGGATCCTTCAGCATCCGGCTGAACTGCTTTTGGACACCTTCTTCTTTTAACAACTCACCCGACTCAGCCGCTTTTAAAAGCTCCTCGTCCGGTAGACTCCCCCAGAGAAAAAACGACAAACGGGAGGCCAACTCAAATCCATCACCATCACTTCCGGAGCCATCATAGAGATAAAGGAACCTTGGTGAAGAAATGATGGCCGCAGCTACCAACTTCATTGCTTCTGAAAATTCAACTCCTCGTGCAAGTTGAACGTCAACGAAGCCCACATAGCGCTCCACCACTTCCCTCTTAACCCAGCCCCGGAAAGCTTTTCGCAAAAATTTCTGTAGCCGCTCACGGACCACCACTTTCACCTCCCTCTTGTCACGAGGATCGAGTATGAAAAACTCTTTCCAAATCCCAACCCGCCGCGGGCCAAAATCCTGGCTCCCTGTGATTGACTGCCCCAGCTTCAGGAACGATTCCATCAGCAAAGGTGACATGGAAAGGTGATCAGCCTGAGTGTCAAAGCCATGCTCCGCCCGGAGATCCTGTGGAAAAGCGGCGACACCCGCTAACCTAGGCTCGATCAACTGAGACTTCCCAAGCGGACGACTCCCCACCTTAACTAAATGGTCCATCTTTCCGGAAGCTGGTTTGAAATATCCCCCGTGATCGCGGATCATTCTCTCTGGGAGACTGTAAACGGTGCATTTTAGTCCAAAAAGATCCTGCACGGCATTGTGATACTGAAAACGATTCATCCGCCGAATCGGAGTCGGCACAAAGGCCTTCTGCTCAGAAACCGCCTCAAATCTTAAAGCCTCTAAACCAGCTAGCAGTTGCTTCCTCTCACCCAATTCAAGCGGTGGTTCATCCTCTGGAGGCATCTCTTCAAAATCGATGACATCGATAATTTCCTGCAATAGCTCGGGATCGCCTTTGAGGTGGTCTAAGTCAGCGATCTCCAAAAGGTTTACCTTCCCCTTCACTTTCCCACCCTTCCCATGGCACTGAGCGCAATTTTCGTGGAGTATCTCAAGAACCTCGGCACCATTCAGGGCGCTAAGGAAGATTAGAAACGCCAGCCCAAGAATTCGCACTTTAAGAATACTTTTCCCGAAACCTTCATCTTACGAGCTTTCTCTTGTCAAAACATCAATCTAATCAGAAAATCTGAAGATGAACTTCGTTCGAATTTTCATCTTTTTAACTATCTCACTCCACGCAGAAACGGTTCGTAATCTCAAGTATGATTCGAAGCACGAGCGAAACACTCTCGATTTCTATCCCGCGCTCAAAAAGGGAGAAAAACCCGCGCCCGTCTTCGTTTGGTTTCACGGCGGGGGATTCCGTAATGGGGATAAAAACCAGATTGAAAAATATGGCCGTCCCACTTTAGAAAAATACCAGAAGGCCGGTTATGCCGTCGTAAGTTGCAACTATCCATTCCTCGGTAAAGACATGGAATATCGCGATATCGTGGATCACTGCGGAAGAGCCGTAAAATTTGTGCGCTCTCAATCAAAGAATTGGAATATCGATCCAAACCGACTTGCCTGTGGAGGTGTCTCAGCCGGAGCTCTCATCAGCCAATTTCTCGGTTATCACGACGACCTTGCAGACCCGGAAGCAAAAGACCCCATCGACAAACTGAGCTCTCGTCCCGGCGTCGTCGTTGGCGTGATGCAACCAATTGGGACGAAAGACTTCGCGCTAGGTTTTATGGACAAAGGTGAAGCTCCACTTTTCCTCTACTCGAACGCGAGACCCAGCGACTTCATTCATCCACCCAAGCAACTTGAACTCATTCGGGACAAAGCAAAATCGCTGGACATTCCGGTGGAAGCCTATGGCGGCCCGCGCAACAAACTTCCCCAAGTGAAAAAAGGGGAGAACTGGATCGACCTTCAACTGAAATTCTGCAACGAGCACCTTAAGGTAGGTTCTTAGCTCTTCGCCCATTACCGACGCCACACATCGTGTGTGAGAATGACCGATGGCCTTTTTTCGAGAATCGCAGGAAAACGAAAGGCCAACTCCTTAGCCGCGTATGCTTGTTCTATGAGATATTTCCTCTATTTACTTTTTACTTTCACGGCCTTTGGCAGCGATTCATTATTCAATGGCAAGGACCTCACTGGCTGGAAATCAGATGCCAAGGGCGACTTTGCTTACTGGACCGCCAAAGATGGCGTTCTTCACTGTCAGTCTGGCCCCAAGAAAAAAGGCTCCGTTCTTTGGACCACTAAAGAATTCCAAGACTTCACTCTCACTCTGGAATACAAACTCGGTCATGGTACTATCGACTCAGGTGTGATGTTGAAAAAAAACCACGATCAAATTCAGATCGGCATCTCCGGCTCACTAAAGCGTGACCTTACCGCTTCTCCCTACATTCCAGGAAAAGGCTACCCCGTCGAAGGCAAGGAAGCCATTGCCACTGTGAAACCCGAGGATTGGAACATTCTTAAGATTGTAGTAAAGGGAAGCACCTATAACACTTGGCTCAACGGGGTTAAAGGGGTCACCTATGATTCAAAAACCGCGATCGAAAAAGGCCCCCTCGGCCTCCAACTTCACGGGGGTCGCGATATGTCGATCTCTTTTCGAAAGATTGAGATCATCGAGCAGAAATAAAGAAGTCATCCTCTAGCTATCCAAATCAGCTCTAGGAAAATCGATCGCCTGCCTCAGGGGCATCACTCCACAAAAAAGCCCCTGGAAATTTATTCCAGAGACTTTTTCTGATTCTAGATTCCCTAAACCGTACAGATATCGATTGCCTGTTTAAGAGAGGTCAAAGGGTCATTTTTGGGTCTGAATTCCTGACCGAGATATCCTTTGTAACCCAGCTTCGCTAGGGCTTTGCAGATGCCCACATAATTTAATTCCTGGGTATCATCAATCTCGTTACGCCCCGGAACACCTGCGGTGTGGAAGTGTGAAATGGCATCAATGTGCTTACTGAAAGTTGCAATGCAATCGCCCTCCATAATCTGCATGTGGTAGATATCATACAAGAGCTTGAAGCGCTCGGAGCCGACTTCCTTGACGAGATCAGCGCCCCACTGGGTACGATCGCAAAGGTAATCCCTATGATCCTTCTTCGAGTTCAAGAGCTCCATCGAAATTGTAATGTTGTGCTTCTCGGCAATCGGCATGATTCGCTTCACCCCCTCGGCACAGTTTTTCAAACCCTCTTCGTCGGTGAGACCGCGACGATTTCCAGAGAAAGCGATCACCTGAGGAACATTCCCGGCTTTAGCTGCGAGAGGAATGATCTCTTCATAAATTTTCACGAGCGTATCATGATTTTCCTTTTTCTCAAAAGAGGTTCCAATCCCACCAATTCCTTTGATAGGACGAGGACGGCCCATCGCGCATTCAAGTCCGTGCTTGGCAACAGTTTCCCACTGATTAGGAAAAAGAATCTCGATCGACTCAATCCCCATCTTCTTTACCTCCACACAGAACTGATCAAGCGGAATATTTCCAAAGCACCAATGACAAACTGAGTGCTTAAACTCGGCCCCGGCTTTCGCCGCATCTTCTTCAGCCGCTTTAACTTGTGCTCCCAGAGCAGAAAAAACGGCGGCAGTAGCAGCGCCACCCGAAAGGGCAGTAAGTGATTTTCTTCGATTCATAACTAAGTTTAATACAGGACAAGAAGCGGTTCTTTGTCGAGAAATGAAACTATTCATTTTGCGAAGGCCATCAAAGACCCTAAGCGAGGATTTCTTGGATCACCTTGCCATGAACGTCGGTCAAACGGCGATCAATACTGTCCTTACGGAATACCAATTTCTCGTGATCAATCCCAAGTAAATGAAGAATGGTGGCATGAATATCATACACTTGCGTGGGATTTTTCCGGTCCGCTGGTTTGTAACCCCATTCATCACTCTCGCCATGAGTGACACCGCCGCGCACCCCACCCCCAGCAAGCCAGTTGGTGAATACGTGAGGATTATGATCACGCCCTTTGCTTCCTTGCGTTGAAGGCATACGCCCAAATTCAGTAGTCCAAAGAATCACGGTATCTTCGAGCATTCCACGTTGTTTTAAATCCTTGATGAGGGCAGCTGTCCCAATTGCCATGCCCCGCGAAAGAGGTCCATGTTCACGTTCGATATCTTCGTGACTATCCCAATTACGCCGGGGAAAGCCGTTGTCATTGCCCGACCAGATCTGCACAAACTTTACTCCTCGCTCCAAAAGGCGACGCGCAGAAAGACATTTCCGGCCAAAGGCATCCGCCTCTTCCTTCCAATTAATTTCCTTTGGCCACTTTGTGCCATCAGGGGAAAGGCCATACATTGACTTGATATAATCTGGCTCCCTGGAGAGGTCGAGTGCTTCGGGCGCGGCCAGTTGCATTCGCGCCGCCAGTTCGTAGCTTTGGATCCTAGCCTCTAGACGCGAATCGCCGGAACGTTGTTCCGCATATTCCCGATTCAATTTCCCAAGCAAACTTCCGGCATCCTTCTCAGCTTGTGGCGTAAGATATTTTGCACCCTTGTAAGGGAAAAGGTGGGTGATGGGCTCGCTCGTTCCCGGGCGAATGATCGTTCCCTGATGAACAGTCGGCAAAAAAGCCGAAGCCCAATTCTTAGGTCCATTTGAAGCATATCCCCGATGGTCAGGAAGGACCACAAAAGTTGGCAAATTATCGTTCAGGCTTCCTAGCCCATAACTGACCCACGACCCCATTCCCGGAAATCCAGGACGATCAAAACCCGTGGCTTGTAGGTAGGTTGCTTGGCTATGAACTCCAGTCTTACCCGTCATATTATGAATAAAGGCCATCTCATCCACCACCTCGCCCAGGGGTGAAACAGTCTCTCCCAGCAACTTACCGCAAGCCCCATGCAGAGCGAAGTCCCATACCGGTTTTTTCCAAGGACCTAGACCATTTTGAAAGGCTTCCACATGCTCTCCAAAATCCGATTTTTCACCGTGTCGCTTAACTAACTCTGGCTTGTAATCAAAGAGATCAAGATGGCTCGCAGCACCAGCCATGAAGAGCTGAATCACCCTTTTCGCCTTGGGCCGATGGTGGGCTTCTTGCAAAACTCCGCCACCCTGGGCCTCGCCTCCAAGAAGAGATGACAAGGCGATCCCTCCGAGGCCGCCGCCGGATTGCCACAAGAAATCACGCCGGTTTGTCATCGCTTCAGTCCACGTAGGAAAACTCACTCATATTAAAAACTAATCTCACCAAGGCCGCCATACCATGGGAGTTGGCATAGTCCTCTAAAAGGCCTCGTTCTTCTAGTCTTACGGGCCTCCCAAGGGAACGTGCAATCAACTCACCCACCGGGTCATCCTTACCTTTCAAATCAACCGCAACATGCTCTGCCATGCGAAGAATAAAACGGTTGTTCAACATCGCAAGAGCTTGCAAAGAGGTCGTCGTTTCACTCCTCTTATCAACCAACAAGGAAGGGTCAGCACAATCTAGAGCATCCATAAATGGCTGGGGTTGAGAGCGAACCAGAAAACGATAGACAGACCGACGGTGGGTCGCCGGATCATCAGGATCCGCTTTGTGATATTGGTAATGCGGAGAGTGCTGAGGCTTCTCAATAATAAAATCCTGAAAAGACGGGCCTCCCATTTTTAGGTTCATTTTCCCGGCCACCGAAAGGACGGTGTCCCGGACCACTTCTGCCTCAAGCCGTCTGCGATTTTGCCTCCAGAGAAATCGATTCGAGCCATCTACTGAAACATTTTCAGGACGCCCCGAGCTTTTTTGACGATAGGTTTCGCTTAGGAGAATCATCCGATGAAGTCTTTTCAATGACCCACCACCATCACGAAATTCAACTGCTAACCAGTCGAGTAATTTGGGATGTGTCGGTTCTTCACCGATCTGGCCAAAATCGTTGGCAGTCTCAACCAACCCGACTCCAAAGTGCTGTTGCCAAACCCGGTTAACAATACTTCGCCAAGTGAGCTTATTTTCGGGATGCACCACCCAGTTGGCCAACGCAACCCTGCGATCTCCTTCCAAGTGATTCGCTGGGAGATCAAAGGAATTTACGCCCTCCACAATTCCGGGAACCGGAGCAGGCCCTACTACATCAAGCGGACTAGTCACATCACCACGACTCAGGATACGGATCTCTCGTGGCTTTCCGTTCACATGCCCACGGCCCATGAAATTTCCATTTCCGTGATGGACCTTGGCCACGTAGACCCGTTTAAGTTTAGGGAGAGCCGAGACCTTTCTCTCCAATGCCTTCACCTCGTCAGCAATTTGCTTTTCCTTTTTTAATAGGCTTCCTGCATGCTGCTGCAGAAGGCGGTCATACCGCCCCCTCACTTTGGGATCAATTTTCGTAACCCCAGTGCCCGTTATGCCATCAATCAGATTAGCACGACCCCACCGTGGCATGGCCTGAATAGAATCGAGCGCTTCCACTTTTTTCGGAATCAAAATTTTGTCCTTTGAAGTCACCTTCACCTCACTCAAAGCGAAGATCCAATCATTACTCAAAGGTCCACCGGCATGACGGCGACTCCACAACTTGGTCGCGACTACCCGAACAAAGCGAGCCCTCTTTCCCTGCCCCTTGATTACGATAGGCCCTGCTCCTGGGCGGGGGAAGTCGGCCCCGGTTTGATCCGCTAAAATTGATTTAGCACCGAATTCCTGGTCATCAGAAACTTCGACGCGGAAAAGATGGGGAAATCCAAAATTTGGAAATCCATACTCATCAGCAGGAAAAATCTCTACTTTCCCCAATGGCAATGAACTTCCCAAATCGACCTGCACCCACTTCACCGTATCCTGTTTGGCTGAAACCTGACTGTGGTATCCATATCGATCTGATCGTTTGCCCTCAGATCCAGTGACCAATTTCTCGAGCTCTCTCAGCTCAGGGGTTTTAGCCACTTCAATATTAGCTCGAACTTTTGTTAACTTAGATTGCTTCGCTGAGATCTGCGCTACCAGGTTCGCTCGCTTTTGCATGACCGCTGGATCCACGTCATACTCACTGTCGGATCGGTCAAGAGCCGCGAAAATCGATTGTAAGGAATAGTAGTCCTTCATCGTCACCGGATCCGCCTTGTGGTCGTGACACTGGGCGCATTGCACCGTGAACGAACAGAAAGTCGTCATGACTGCGGTCACCATATCGTCACGGTCCAGATGACGCGCTACCTTCCCATCGATTTTGCTCTCGGGAACCTCGGCATGTCCAATGAGATCCCACGGCCCCGCAGCCAGAAATCCAGTGGCCTCAATCCCATCGCGGTGATGAGGCAAAAGCCTATCTCCGGCGATCTGCTCCCTTACAAATTGCGCGTAGGGCTTATCCTCGTTGAGTGCGCGGATGACGTAATCTCGATAAGGCCAAGCATGATTTCGGGGCTGGTCTTTATCATATCCGTGAGTCTCTCCGAAATGGACCACATCCAACCAGTGACGCGCCCAGCGTTCACCATATCGAGGTGAAGCCAAAAGCTCATCCACCAGCTCTGGGTAGGCCTCGGGGCTTTCGTCTCTTACAAAGGTATCCATCCTTTTTGGCGAAAGAGGCATTCCCCAAAGATCGAATGCCAAACGACGCGCCAACACCCGCTTTTCTGCAGCACCTGAAGAAACGATCCCGAGTCGCTTCTGCTGCACCTGAATAAAACGATCAACAATCGCTTTATCTGCCCCGGCCGGGACCTCGGGACGCTCAAGGGGCCGCATTGACCACCAGACTCCTTGACCATTCAAGCCAATCAGAGTCATGAGAAGAACAAAGGCAAAGCGCATTACATTCAATACCAAAGCAGCTGAAGCAATCGGAATAAACCAAAAAACGTAAGACCTTCAGGCCTTACGTCTTGAAAATCTCGTGTTCAAAAAGGAGCTTACTTCCGACGACGGAAGCAAAGCAAACCCAGCCCTGTGAGCCCAAGAAGAGCCGAAGAAGGCTCCGGGATAGTAGCGGTAGTCAAACCACCGAAGTCAGCGATCACATCAATAGTGAGCGCTAGGCCAGCAGCAGTCTGCGCAGTGAACTCTCCAGTTGGACGAGGATCATCGTCAAGATTGAGAAGGAGCCGGGGAGCTGGAAAAGTATCAACTCCGGCTGAAGCCGGATCTCCTGGTGCAGCACCAGTTTCCCAGTAAGCCGCTAGGATATCCCCACCGATAGTCGCGAGGACATTTCCTCCACCAACACTGGCAGTTCCTGTTCCGAGACCATTGAAGTCCCCGCCCGCGTTGGTGTCAAAAAAATCATAGGCTCCGGCTGGGATTCCTAGAATAACCGAGCCGGCCGGCGTAATAGTGGTCTCATTCCCAGCAACAGACTTATTATTAGTCGCCGATCCAGTGTGCCATCCCATGCGATTGCCTGCATTTCGAGCTGTATAACTGGTGAAATTCAGCACCGGAATGTTAAGACCGTTATAACCATCAGCATTTCCATTGGCATATGCAGAACTCGAAAGAGAGCGTCCGATGATGACAAGATCTACGCCATCAAGGGCCGATTGAGTGCCCGCTGCGTTGAAATTTGAGAAATCTCCAGCTGCGGTGACATTAGCATCCGAGTAATTCGCGGCTAAAAAGGCTTCAATTTCGGAGGTGTCCGATGCCGAAACCAGGATATTCGCAGCAGACGCGCAACCGGTAGCGGCTGCGAATGCAACGAGTAAGAATGATCTAGAGTTTTTCATTTTCGATATTGATTAAGGGAGAGATATAGCAGCCAGCTGATAATCATCAATAACAAAAGTATTTCATTTTATTCCACGACTAATACCAGAGATTGGCTCTTCTGGATCAATGGTTTTTATGTTACACTTTTCGACCGGGGTGGTTCGTACAATTCCTCGGTGCGCTTTGCACACACACTATGAAATCCAAGACTATAAACGCTCTTAAGTTAGTTTTCGCATCCTCATTTTGCGCTATCTCAGGCATCATTCCAGCCGCGGCAGAGCAGATCATTTTTACCGAAATCCAATACAACGCTAAAGCTGGTGATCCAGATTTTGTGGAAGTCACGAACAATACCGGAACTCCGTTTGATATGGGTAAATGGTATTTTTCAGACGGGATCGACTACACTTTCCCAGATTTTTCGGCAGGAGACACGGATGCTCACATCTTTAAACAGTTTGAGACTATTTTGGTTTCGCCAGTCGACGAGGTAACCTTGAGAGCCGCTTACCCTAGCATTCCTGAAGATACGCGCATCTTCGGGCCATACACCGGCGCGTTATCGAACTCTGGGGAAAGGCTTACCCTGAAAAATAAGAACGGTGTCGTTATGACCACGATCCGATACAACGATGGTGGAAAATGGCCTGCCGCGGCCGATGGGACCGGTCACACCCTCACTCGAACCAACCCTAATCTCTCCAATGGCGAGTGGCGTAATTGGGCAGCCAGCGCCCAACCAGGTGGAACTCCAGGCAGAGGGCCAGCTAACGAGGGAGATCTCCCAACTTTTACTACCGAAATAGCGCAAACCACCTCTACCTGGAAATATGATCAAAACGTAGCAAATCTCGACCGCGGCACCCAATGGCGCGAGTCGGATTTTGACGACAGCAACTGGACTGAAGGCGCGGGTGTTTTTGGGAGAAATTCGGCTGATCCATTTGGAACACCATGGACCACCGGCGGTAGATTCACCTACTATTTACGTTCTGAATTTCAATTCAACGGACTCTTTTCCAACGCAATGATCGACATCGAATCCCACTTGGACGATGGCGTTATTTTCTATCTTAACGGGAAAGAGATCACTCGCTTCAACATGCCCTCAGGCGCAGTCAATTTCGAAACCCCAGCTAGCTCGGGTCGCGAATGGCAGGAGTTAGTCGAGATTGCTTCCGGCACAGACATTAGCTCTGCGCTTCGAACGGGACGAAATGTCCTAGCGGTCGAAGTTCACAATCGAGCAGCTGGTAGCTCTGACATCGCCTTCGGGGCAAATATCAGCATCACAGCAACGGAATCACTCAGCTCCCCTTTGTCGAATCTTGTCATCAGTGAGATTCACTTTGGCGAAGACGACCAGATCGACTGGGTCGAACTTCATGCCCCCGGAAATTCCACAGTTTCCTTATCAGGCATGGCCCTTGCCTCTGCACGGTCTTTTACAAATGCAGTCGATTTGAATGGCAGCATCTCCGCCGGAGGCTACCTCAGCATTCCTCTAACCCTCGAGATCGATGAAAATGGTGACCTCGACCTTTTCCTAATTCAGGGCAACTCCGTCATAGATGCCGTGCGTCTTGACCGAGACAACAGCGAAGAAACCTTCCAATCCTTTCCAGTTGGCGAGGAATGGTTTGGCGGACCCGGAGACACTCGTGACGCACCGAACGATCCAGTATCACGCCAAAACTCCATCGTCATCAATGAAATTATGTACGATTCTCCATCCGATCATGGCAATGCTGAGTATATCGAGCTCTTCAACCGTGGAGCCCAAACAGTCAATTTAAGCGGATGGAAAATTAGCGATGGAGTCGGTTTTGATTTCCCGGATAATACTAATATCGGACCCGGTGGATATCTGGTCATCGCCGCTGACAAAGAGTGTCTCACAGCCGCCCATGGTAATATTCCAATTGTTGGAAATTGGCGGGGTGGTTTAAGAGATGGTGGCGAGCTCATCAGGATCGAAGATGAAAACGGAAACCTTGTTGATGAAGTCGACTACCTTCCAGAAGGAGATTGGCCAAATCTGGCCGATGGCGACGGCAGCAGTATGGAACTTCGTCACCCTAGCATGAATAATAACATCAGTAGCGCCTGGGCTGACAGCGACGAGAGCAATAAGTCCACCATGCAAAAATTCACTTACACAGGCAACTTCGAGCGATCCTATTGGTTACCACTCAGAAGCGGCCAGGAGCTCCACACTCACCTAGTCGGAGATTCCCACGTTATCCTTGAAAATATCTCGGTCACTCTCAACAACTCGGGTTCTAACCTGCTCAGAAATCCCGCAGTCATGTCGCCAACTGCTGCCAGTAGCCAAGGGTGGGTCTGTCAGGGAACACACTGGCAAAGCTTTTTTGACGGAAGGAAACTAAATCTGATTTCAACGGGCCATGGTGATAATAAAGGCAATCGCGCAGAAGTCGATTTCGCAACATCCCCGGTATTCGACCAAAGCTACACTCTATCCTTCGACGCTCGTTGGGTAAGCGGAAAATCACGGATTATTTTCCAAACTCTCGATCACGGATTTGGCACAACGTTCCTTCTTCCAGTTCCTGATAACTTGGGGACTCCAGGTGCTGCCAATTCCACTCTATTGACTGCTCCCGCGCCGACCGTCACTGGGGTCATCCACAGCCCCGCTGTTCCAAAACCAGGCAACCCAGTTACAGTGACATCGAGAGTCGAATCTGCCGAAGCACTCACCTCAGTTACTCTCGTTCATCGGCTCGATAGTAATTCTGGGGACGGAACTTGGAGACGCACCGCTATGACCAATCAGGGAGAGGGGGTCTACAGTGCCACCGTTAGTCAGAACACCTCCAACAATCAAATCACTCAATTCTATGTGGAAGCAATCTCCGGCGCTACAACCACTACCCAACCTAAATTTGGTGGTGATCGTCCCGCGATGTGGATCGTAGACAGCCGTGAGATGCCGAACGTCCTTCTGCAGGAAAGGTTCATCGTCTCAAACTACGATCGCCAAGCTCTTAACTCCAATATTGGTGGAGGGCCAACTTTCGACTACAACTTCCCGCGTCCTTCTAACCAATTCTTTAATGCGACTTTTATCGCGAACGAAAGCGAGATTTACTACAACGCTGAAATTCGGAAAAGCGGCAGCCCTTTCACCAGAGCGACCGACGCCAACATCGACCACGGGAAATGGAAACTTCCTGGAGACCGCCTCTTCCGAGGGAGGCGGCGTAGCGTCATTGACGCCTCAGGAACGGCCCAGGGGAGCGGCACCCCGCGCTTTTACGACGATCGCATCGCTCGCTATTTTCTCTACCAACTTGGACACCCGGTAAATGAGATGGAATACACTCACACCGTTATTAATAACGGCCGATTCAACCTTCGTGAAGATCACGAACCCATCTCAAACGATTTCCTAAAGCGTAATTTTAAGAACGGCAGTAAAGGCACCCTACTTCGAATCGACGACGAATGGCGCTTCACCAGTGATGATGGAAATGCACGACAGAGCCGAAACGCCGACTGGGCTTACAAAGATAGCGGAAACCCAATCGCCTATCACAGCGAATGGCTAATGCGCAGCCGGGAGTCGGACTACGACTACGGTAACTTTATCGAGCTCACACGCATGCTTGATGAAAACAAGACGGATGAAGCAACTCTAAATCGAATTACCAACCCCGACATGTTAGCTTTGAATGCGGTGGTTCGGGGATATGATGCAGACTGGGATACGATCACGGTAGACCGAGGCAAGAACGCCTACTTTTACCGGCCAAAAGACGGAGATGGTTGGATGCTTCTCCACTGGGATGGAGACCGGGTCTTCGATCGTAGTAACCAAGCCATCCTCGGGGGAAGAAGAGGAGTGAATACGTATTTTAACCGCCCCTTCATTCGCCGCCGAATGAATTACTACATGACCAAATTGCTAGACGAGCACACCAAAGGCTCTGCTAGGACTCTTGCCTGGATGGATGCGGAAACTGCTTCGGTTGCAGGCTCAGGCATCAACATGACAAAATCCCACTATACGAACTGGTTCAACAGACGCGAAGGCATCGCACGGAACTTTATCACTTCAAATGTCGCCAATACTTCCTTTGCTATCACAACTCCCCGGACTCCAACCTCGGCAGATGTCATCACCTTGCAAGGAACTTCACCTCCCACAGCCTTTTTTATTCGAGCCGTCGGTCAAGATGAAACCTCATTCTCGTGGACTAGCACAACTGCTTGGGAACTTGCTGGTGTCGTTCTTCAACAAGGGCCCAATAGCCTGACTATTGAAGGAGTCGATCACGAAGGAAACGTTGTCGCACAAACCCAATTTACTATCACCAAAACCGGCAATGCACCTCCCGTGATCGCTCTAAGCTCGTCTCCAAAATCACAACGCATCGCCCTTGAGGAAACCATTACGCTGGACACCACAGGAACTTTTGATCCGGAAGGAGAAACGGTCACAATCAACTGGACCGTGCTCCCTAATACTGGCGTTAACCTTGCCCCCAATGGGAGTATTCTGACTGCCGATTTTTCGCAACCAGGTTTCTATGTCTTCACCGCAGAAGCCAGTGATGGCAGCGGAAATTTGGCCACGAAATCGGCAGCCGTCTCCGTTCACCTTGATGAAGGTTTCTCAAACTTTGGAGACCCCATACTGGGGAACTTCTGGAGCACTTCTAATGCTCCCAAACACGATAACTCGTCAGACGGCGCCCACTATTCCCTGCAGGACCACGAAGGTCGCTTAACCATTAATATTCCGGCGAGCCAGGTCCCGCTGGGACTACCCGCGCCAGAATTACCCGCCGCCGTGAACTACATCGATTTCGGAGCAACCTGGAAGTATGATGATTCTAACGAGGAGCTGACAGGAATCTTTGCCCAACCAAACTTTGATGATTCCAGTTGGAACTCTGGCCCCGGATTCCTCGGCTTTAACGAAGACGGCCTTCCCGGTCCTGGCATGCAAACCGGAACCTTAAGGCGAGACCGAAGCAACAATCTCATCACTTACTACTTCAGAAATGAGTTTGAGTTCACTGGCGACCCGATTGGAGCAAAACTTTACATCGACCATATTGTCGATGACGGAGTCCGCTACTATCTCAATGGACAAGTGCTGGGGTCGATTCGCCTTCCAGCCGGTGAAATCACCTCCAAAACTGCTGCCACTAGCCTACCTTCCAGCCAAGAAGATGTGATTGCCGAAGACGTTTTGGTCCTCGACGTCTCTTCTGCAATTGTGAGCGGAACAAACGTCTTCGCTGCCGAAGTGCACAATTCAAGCTCAGGGAGTAGCGATCTCGTCTTTGGGGCACGAGTTGACATTGCCGCTAACCCCTCCGGCAATGGTGCTCCAAGCCTTGATGACGTCCTTCACCCCTGGGTAAAACGGCAGCTTCCCGAAGGAGATTGGGCCCTCGAGACCGAGATCAAACTCGAGAAAGTACAATTCGGCGAATTTTACGCCGGCTTGCTTGTCGAAGCTCAACAAGGAGAGAGAGCTTTCCGCTATGGTATCGGATTTAAGGACGGAGACAGCATTGCCTCAATTCGCGTGAACCCTTCAGGCACCTCTGAAACGATGACCACCGTGCCTGCCCTTGATTCAGATCTAGCTGTGATTCGGCTTGAACGTAAAGGTAACCTTCTCAACTTCTACTGGTTAAATAATGGAAGCCCAACGCAAATTAACCAGATCACCCTACCCGAAGGAACTACCTTCAGCACCGGCGGTCTCTTCGCATCAACGGAAATAGAACAGTCCCTCGAAGCTAGTTTTGATTACACCATGCTGATCGGATCTGATACCGACTTTACGACGTGGATGTCCACCAACGGGCTCACCGATCCCAACGCCGAATATGAAAATTCAGGGCTTAAAAACCTCATGGCTTATGCCCTAGGTCGCGATCTAAATCCCAATGTGACTCCAGCTTTGATCAGGAATGGTGATCTCATTGGCTTCAGCCATCGTCAGCGTATTGTTGGTGGACAAGTTCGCTATCAGGTTGAGAAATCCACTGATTTGGTGAATTGGCTACCTGCCGGAGACCTAAGCCCAGATGGCGCAGCGATCGAAAATCAAGATGGGACATTCACGGTAAATTTACTCAGCGATATCCCTACATCCAATCGTGATAAAATCTACTTCCGCCTCGTGGTAAGCGCTTTTTAATTAGCCAGCAGAACCTCCTCTAACACCGGCAGATAATTCCTAGCAGTCGCGGTGCCCCCAAACCCAGAGGGTTGGCACTACAATCACGCTCAGAGTCATCGTTAGTAAGACCCCGATTCCGCAGAAGAATCCCATCGATTGCAGGGTTTCATTCGAAGCAAAACAAAGTGAACCAAACCCCACTACGGTCGAGAGCCCACAGAAAAAGATTCCCTTTCCTACTCCATTCCAGACCTTAACAAGATCACCTTTACTTCTTCTTAAGGCAAAAATCAGGTGGATACTATAATCGATTCCAGTTCCTACAATGAGAGGGATCGCCATGCTACTAAGAAAATTCCAGGGCTTCCCTGCAACTACGACCAAGGCATTTACCAATAGCAGCACAGTCACAAGAACACCTGCAGTTAAAACCGCGTCCTTCCACGACCGGAAAACCAAGATCAACGCCACTAGAAGGACCAAAGTTGCCGGAATAAAAAGAAGGTATAGATCATCTTTGACTCGCTTCAAAAGAAGTAATCGTAACATCTCCCAACCAGAAACCGTCACATCGTCTGTGTTTAAAACCTGTAATTCCTTGGCGGTTTCAGCAGTCACAATTTCCTTCAACTGAATACGACCCGAGAAAAAACCATCCTCATGATAAAACGTTCGAGCAAAAGGATCAAGTTCATCAGGAATATCCGCAAAACTCTTCAGCACTAGAGAATCTAAGGCTCTTCCTTTTTCGTTGAAACCCGCTCTCTCCATCTCAGCAAGAATAGTTTGAGAGTTCTGTGCAATCTCATTCCACACTTCAGCATTAATCATGCGTGCCTCACGGTTCGGCAAAACCTCAACGGGCCACTCGGATCTTGTGATCAACCCCGATTCCTTAAGTTTATCAATTTTTTCTTCTGCAACCTTAAGGGAATTCCGCACTTCATCCACTGTTTCTCCCTTCGCAACCAGTGACAAATTCCGCCTCGAAAAGGCAGGGAATTGATTTTGCATAATTTCCAATGTTTGCGCAGCCTCACTCACCTCGGGCTCGACCATTGATACGTCAAACTCGATTTCAGGCTGTCCAAGAGACACAAACACACCGATTGACCCAATCAGTAATATCACGAGAAAAGCCAACGCCAATTTCACCCCTGGAAATGGCGGTCTGAGTAACTGACAGGGCTGTTTTCTTGGAAATCTTTGGAGAGCCAAGGGCATCAACCACAGACAGATCACTGCCCCCACTACCAGCCCTATAAGTACCACTCCACCCAATTGCTGAACCCCCTTAAAGGTGCTCAACATGAGGATTCCAAAAACAACCGCGGTGGTTAAAGCCGCCCAAAGAATCCCCGGAGCCATCTCACGCCGCAAGGATGTGGGGGACTGCCCGGCTGATGACTCACGAGCAATGACCACACCGTAATCAATCACCAGTCCGAGAAGAATTGCGGCAAACCCAACACTCACCAGATTCAAAGTCCCATAAATCCAGCCAGCCAAGCCAAGAGTAATGAGAAAGACCAGCCCGAGGATCGCTCCCAAAACCAACAATTGAACAAAACTTCGTTGAGTCAAAAGGAACAAGATCCCAACAATAATTGAAGTAATAGTTATGGTCCCCGACATGTCTTTTTCCATTCCCGAACCTATTTCAGCACTAAAAACCGGCCCACCTGTCAGCGTGTAGGTGAATCCTTCCGATTTCCAATTATTGGTGGATTCACGAATTTGATTCACCCACTTCGCATGTTCTCGATATTCTAGGCCGAGATCCGTATTTGCAATCATGACCAACCAAAACCGGCCATCTTCGCTTTGATAATCGAAACTGTTACCTTGTAATTGATTCATCGTTGGGTGGGTCAAAAAACCCAAAGGATCATAAGCAGCCATCGTTGCTTCGCCCTGATCTAGGGAGAGCGCCACCTTGTCTTTAGACTCCGCTAATAGGGCCTGAATTTGAGTAGGCTCCCTTAATCTATCTGTAAATTTCTGAACTTGTCTTGGGTCAGAGTCCGCCCAAAGCCTTGCAAGACTTTTAGCGAAACTCTTTGGGTCGTCGTCAAAGCGATTACGATACTGAATCCGAGCTTCCGGAAGGCTCTTCTTTAAATGATCAGCCAACTCGGCAACATCCTCCTCGAAAATTTCATCGTCATGTTTTAGCAGAAGAATCACCCGATGATCATCATCAAAGTATTCCCGAAAGACCTGTAGGGCTTCTACCTCGGGAATTCCATCAGGCAAAATTTCAAGGACATCCGTTGCAAAACTTAAACGTTTCAGGCCGCTTACAGAAATAATAAGGACAATTCCAAAAATCAGATAGGATCGGATCGGGCGGCGCACGCGCGGATATTGACTGCTCTTTAAGAAATATCGACTTCCTAGATTGAGAATATCCTAAAAAAATAGATGATACGCCCATGGTTAGATTTAGTATCATCTTGCTCTGTTTCTCCCTCCGAATTTTTGCCGACGAGGCAGCTCCACTTAGAGAGGCACTTAAGAGACAAGCAGCTCATAAATCCGTTGTGGCAACCTTCCGTCAAACCAAGCGGGTTCCAGCTTTGACAGACGATATCAAGACGATGGGAAAACTCTGGCTAATTCCGGGAAAAGCTTTTCGCTGGGAAATTGGAAAACCAGTCAGACAAACGATCGTCTATAATGGTGGTCAAGTCTTGATGATCGATGAGCTCAAGAAGACAGGCGAACGGCTCTCACCCGACGATCGTTCGGTAAAGCCCCTATTTCTTACTTTGGGGATGGGTAAAGAAGCGTCATTCGATGAGATGCTGAAAGTCTTTACGATCACGAGCACGAACGAAGCCAAGGGACGTTACAATGCAACATTTTCTCCCAAACAACGCTCGGTGAAAAAGCTTATCAAGTCTCTCTTAATGCAGGTAAATCTTGAGGCCTCTTTTGTAGAACGTATCGGGTGGACTCAGAGGGACGGCACCGAGACCATGACCGAGTTTTTTACCCCTCAACTCAATATTGCGATCCCCACCGGCATCTTTAATGTCAACGATTCTGCTTATCGCTGGAAGAAGTAAACCAGCACCTGAAATCCTACTAGATTTGGTTGGAAATCGCAGTTTCAATGAATTTGAGAACTTCTTTTCGACCAGTTCGAGTTGTTGTCGAGGTCTCAAAATGAATCGGATCTCCTTCACTAAACTCCTTCATTCTTTCCAGGAATAATCCAATATTCTTCCGGACAAGCTTAGGTTTACTCTTATCAGTCTTCGTGAAAATGAGAGCAAAAGGCAACTGGGCCTTAATGAGCCAAGCGAGAAACTCTAGATCTATTTTCTGCGGAGGGTGGCGTGAATCGATTAACACGAATATCCCAGTCAATGTTTCCCGATTGAGAAGATAGTCTGATACAAATTCGTTGAATTGGTCTCTTTGAGACTTTGAGACTTTTGCGTAGCCATAGCCCGGAAGATCGACAAGGTTCCACGAATCATTGATCGAGAAAAAGTTAATTTCTCTCGTCCGCCCAGGAGTTTTCGAAACCCTGGCTAGGCCTTCTTTATTTGTAAGAAGATTAATCAGGGAGGACTTCCCCACATTAGATCGTCCAATGAAAGCAAACTCAGGAAGATCCGGCGCAGGGCATCCGTCAAAACTGATTACACTTGTCTTAAATTTTGAATTTTGAATTTTCATCAGCACACAAGATCTCGTTTAAATGAGATGGTGAATGAGACAATAAGAAACGGCTGCTTTCCGAAGAAAGCAGCCGTGAAAACAAAAATAAAATGATTGTTGCGAACGCGCCTAGTCGTCTAGCGACGGCGACGTGCTGCCAGAGCGAGTCCGGCAAGCGCAGCAAGAAGGCTTGTTGATGGCTCAGGAACAACTACTCCCTCACCAAGTTGGATACCTTCGGTGAAAATAAGGCCAAGACCTGTATCAACATCTGTGAGGATCGTTCCGTAGACAAGTGAGTCAGCGGTTAAAGAATCACTGTCAATAATGATGTCGAGTGCACCAGCACCAACAGCATTCTCAGTTCCGAAGACCAAACCTGGATCGTAAACTGCGAAATCGGTCGAGCTAGCAAGGTCGGCGCCATCACCAATCACAAGATAAACGGAAGCACCTACAGGTGATTCTGTCGTTCCCGCAGGAATTGGAGCCGAGCGATTGCCGTCAAAAAAGCCGCCAACACCAATGCTGTTGGAGAAAGCACTGTTTCCGTCTCCAAATGCCGTGAACAAAAGAACTTCTTCTTTGCTGGTAGGAGCAGATGCGAAGGTTCCGGCTGCGACGAATCCAGAGCCAAGGGCAATTGGGGCACCGGTGTTATCAAGAACAGGAACAGCTGTAGGATCAGCTGAAGCTACGTTCAAGAATGAAACGGTGTATGCACTTGCTCCCGAGAACAACCCAACGGCTGCTAGGCTAGCGATTACTGTTTTCTTCATAATAATGATTTTAAAAGTGAATTTTCTTTTAGACTTAGAGGTCAGCGTAAAACGCAGGAGCTCCGATTGATACTCCCTGTGGAAGAGCACCGCGATTTTGGATAACGATTCCTGATGCAGAGTCGAGAGAAACTGCTGTCGAATCTGCGTCATTGCTATTACCTGTGTCGGCATCAACAACTTTCCAACCAGCACCGGCTCCACCAAATCCACCAGAAGAATACCAGTAGATGTCGAAGTCAGCTCCGCTTGGAATGAAAACGAGATCAGCACCACCCTGTCCAGCAGATGCTGTGAGAGTGCCTGCTCTGAGAACGCCAGGGTTACCTGCTTCGTCAAAGGCTGATGAAAGAGTTGCTCCGGCAGGATAAATTGTGCTCAAGTAGTTAAACTGAGTTGTAAGAGCTGGCGTAGTGCCAGTCGTCTTAACCGACCCACTTACAACAATAGAGTTGTCAGCACCACGGTTCTGGATGATGAGCCCGTCAGTGTAAACTAGAGTCACTGCTGCACCGTCAACATCGTTGCTTTCGCCGCTTGCTGGATCAACTTGCTTCCAACCTGCACCTACACCACCGAAACCACCGGAAGAATACCAGTAAGTGTCAAATGCGCCTGAGCCGTCTGGGACAAGAACAAGATCAGCACCACCTTGTCCAGCGGAACCGGTCAAGCTAGCTCCGTCAGCACCAAAGACAGAAGCGAGAGTCTGTGGAGCACGGACAGTCACGGTGTTCTCCACCTCAAGGTTGTCCAAAAGACCAGCAGGAACGGAAATGGATCCAGCGGCAACTGTTCCAACGACAACCGCGCCAGCAGCGTCTCCGTCAACAACTTCAACGATCACTGAACCGTCAGCGACTTCGCCACTTGCGAGAGTGATTGCGCCATTCTCAGCTGTAGCAACCGTGCTAGTAGCAAGGGGAGCACCGAGGAGGCGAAGACCGACGTAATTAAACTGTTGGTTGATTTCAAGAGTCTCATAGCCAACGGGCTTCGAGACTGATTCTTGGGCAGCGGCACTTCCCATGAGGAGGGCTCCAAGCCCAAAAGCGGCAGCTGCTTTAAGAGTAGTATTTTTCATTTTTGTTTTCTTTGCTGTTATAGTTGAAGTCTTGTCAACATGACGTCGGCAAGTTTCCGCAGGCAATCCGCTTTGAAGTTACTGTCAAAAGGCGGCAGTCGTCAATGCCATTCTTCGAAGTTTTTGAGAAAAAATATTGTAGTTCGTAAAACAATAATACTTCAGCGCCAATCCCCTTGGTTAAAGGCTTTGCTTTAATGGCTACCAAGCAGAAATCTGCTGGAACTGGTCAATCCGCTCAAAAAAATCAGTTTTGCGGGCCGACTCGAGCGATTTTGTTGAGAAATCTTCGCAGGTAAACGACGCGAGAATTGAACCGTTGACGACTGCCGTTTTCAGTTGATCAAAGGTCGGTGTGACCGCTCCTTCTGCAGCCAGGGTTCCAATCAAGCCGCCTAGAAAGGTATCTCCAGCTCCGGTCGGATCCGCCAAATTCCGTAGCGGCCAAGCTCCACAACTAAAAAATGCTCCATCGGGGCCAAATAATTTGGCCCCAAATTCACCAAGCTTCACCACAACGTAACGAGGTCCCTTTTCCAGCAACCTTTCTCCCGCAAGAACAAGATTGTTCGTGTTAGCGAACTCCCGAGCTTCGCTTTCATTAATGACCAAAAGATCAATCCGTTTTAAAACATCATGTAGCTCTTCATTAGCCACCGTGATCCAAAGATCCATCGTGTCAGCGACCACAAACTTTTCCTGCGCATTACATTGCTCCAGCATCTGAAGCTGATTGATGGGAGCCATGTTAGCCAAAACGACAAACGGGGCATCGGCAAGCTCGGCAGGAACTGAAACCTGCCAGTGCTCCAAAACATTAATGGCAACATTATGAGTCGTCCGCTCGTTCATATTTTCGTGATACTCACCGGTCCAAGTAAACGAGGCCTGCTCCGAGCGCTCCAGGCCGGACAAATCGACTCCCTGTTCACTCAACATCTCAAGATGCTCCTGCGGGAAATCATTGCCGATGATACCTAACAGATGCACTGGAGAGGCAAGTTTTGCTGCAGCCAGCGAGGCATAGCTTGCGGAGCCCCCAAGCAGATTAGTTTCATCTGCAACAGGGGTTTTAACATTATCAATGGCGACCGAACCGCCGACGAGTATTTTCATAAGAGTTGGGATAAAATTCTTTGGGTCTCCTTCTTCGGGACAGGCGATGACAATAAATGAGAAACTATTACAACGCGCCGGGCACCGGCCTGTTTCACTTCCGCTAAATTGCTAGGCTTAATTCCACCAATACAAAATGCCGGGATTTGCAAACCTACCTCCTTCTGCATAGCACTGATCTTACCAAGTCCAATTCCGGGGCGACCTTTTTTGGTCGGGGTAGGGAAAAGGGGGCCAAAACCAATGTAGTCCGCGTTGTCTGCTAAGGCCTGGCGCGCCTGCCTCAAGGAATGGGTAGACCGTCCTAGTAGCATCTCTGGCCCGATTCGCTCTCTCGCTTCCTGAAGGGAGCCATCATCTTGCCCTAAATGAAGTCCATGCGCCCCGCACTCGAGCGCGAGCTCCAGATGATCATTAATCACCAACGGGGTCTTAAACTCGTCACAAAGAATTCGCAATCTCAGCGCGAGATCCCGGAGTGAACTGGGATCATGGCCTTTTGCGCGAAGCTGTAAAATTCCAACGCCACCAGCCAGTAGGGCACGCGAAACATCTTCCGCTTTTTCGCTACTCACGTAGCCGAGATCGCAGATCCCATAGAGAACTGCACTTTCAAGAGCTGATCTCACTCCCCTTTCTTTTCTTTAAGATATTTGGCGACCCAAGCAATGTCGTATTTCCCGGCAATAAAATCGGGGTGATCGATTATCTCCTGCTGGAATGGAATAGTGGTCTTGATGCCACGGATCGTGAACTCCGAGAGTGCGCGCTTCATTCGAGCAATCGCCACCTCACGACTCGATGCCGTCACGATGAGCTTCGCGATCATTGAATCATAATGGGGAGGCACCGTGTAACCGGAATAAACGTGCGAATCAACTCGCACCCCTTTTCCACCCGGAGCATACCACAAATCGATGGTTCCAGGACTCGGCGTAAAATTATTATAAGGATCTTCCGCATTAATGCGGCACTCGATGGAATGGCCTCGCGGCTCTACCCCTAGGACATGACTGGAAACCGGTTCACCAGACGCGATGCGAATTTGTTCTTTGATGAGCTCGCAACCCATTACCTCCTCCGTCACCGGGTGCTCAACCTGGATCCGGGTGTTCATCTCCATAAAATAAAAATCGGTAGCATCAGCATTGACCAAATATTCGATCGTTCCAGCATTCCGGTAGCTGATCGATTCTATCAAACGCACCGAGGCTTCGCCCATCCGCTCCCGCATTTCGGGCGAAATCAACGGACTGGGACATTCCTCGATGATTTTCTGGTTCCGTCGCTGCATCGAGCAGTCTCGCTCCCCGAGATGAAAGTAATTCCCATGATCATCAGCAAGGACCTGAAACTCAATGTGATGGGGCTCAAGAACCAACTTTTCAATATAGCAATCTCCGTTATTAAAGCAGGCTTCGGCCTCTTTGGAGGCCGCTTGAAACTGAGACTTAAACTCGTCCTCACTCATTGCTGGACGCATCCCGCGACCTCCACCACCAGCCGTCGCCTTAATCATGACGGGAAATCCAACTTCCTTGGCAACCTTAAGTCCCTCAACAGCGTCAGCTACAATGCCATCCGAGCCAGGAGTCACAGGAACTCCATTTGCAGTCGCAGTGGCGCGAGCCGTGTTCTTATCACCCATTGTCCGGATGACTTCCGCCGAGGGACCAATGAACGTAATATTACAGCTTTCGCAAATCTCAGCGAACCGAGCATTTTCTGAGAGAAATCCATATCCGGGATGAATCGCATCTGCTCCGGTGATCTCAGCTGCCGCAATAATGCGATCAGGCTTCAGGTAGCTTTCTTTGCTGGGACCGGGGCCGATACACACCGAATCATCCGCAAGCTGGACATGCATAGAATCAATATCCGCCTCAGAGTAGACCGCGACAGATTCAACTCCTAATTCACGACAAGCCCGAATGATGCGAAGGGCGATTTCGCCACGATTGGCGACGAGGACGCGCTTAAACATGGTAGAATGTATAGGGGGATTTATTGAACCCGGAAAAGGTCGTCTCCGAACTGAACGGGGGTGCCGTCGTCCACACAAATCTGAATAATTGTCCCAGAGCGCTCGGCCTTAATCTCATTCATGACCTTCATAGCTTCGATAATGCAAAGGGTTTGGCCTTCACTTATCGTATCTCCGACATTCACGAAATCTGGATCATCCGGAGAAGGTCTACGATAAAAAGTCCCGACCATTGGAGAAGAAATCGCTTCACCTGAGGGGCCTTCCGAAGCTCCTCCATCAGGCGCTGTAGCGATTGCTGGGGCTTCCGACGGAACCGGAGCAGCCACCTGACCGCCGCCAGATGGCACCGAGGCAATTAGCTTTTGGATCTCTTCTAAGTCAGTGCCCTTCTTGAGCTTAAGATTGAAGTCTTCCTTTTCATACTGGAACTGAGACAAGCCATGCTCGTCCATCAGTTTCATGATTTTGCGAATTTCAGTGAGGTCCACGGAGTTGATAAAAGGTTAGTGAGCGACCGCTCGCAGCGGAGTATGACGAAATTGGAGAGATGAGCAACACCGAACCTTTTCACTTGTTTCCCAGACCGAAAAAAGACTTCGCTTTTCTGACTTTTATTTTTCCATGATTTTCGACAGATTCCCCGACATCCGAAAGTCACAATCCCGAATTTAGGAACTCTCGGTCAAACCCAACGAACGAAGCCAGTGCTCGAACTGAAAGACGTTTGCTTCACCATCCAAAAAGATGGTGAGCCCATAAATCTCGTAGACCGCGCCAGCCTGAAAATACCCCGAGGCCACTTTATGGCCATCGTGGGTCCTTCTGGCTGCGGCAAGACGACGCTGCTCAAGACGATCGCTGGGCTCAACCCGGAATCCGACGGCTCTCTTTGGTGGAATGGTCGTAATTTGTCCGAAGACGGGGATCTTGAACCCTATGAAATCGGTTATGTTCCCCAGTTCTCCATCGCTTACGATCAACTCAGCGTCGACGAATCCGTTGAAGCTGCGACACGGCTACGCGTTAAAACCAAAGGGTCCAGCGATCTTGACGAACGAATTGACAAAGTCCTCGAGGAAACCGGTCTAGCTCCAATCGCGGACCGCCCCGTCAAGGTTCTCTCGGGTGGTCAAAAACGCCGTCTTGGGCTCGCCATGGAACTAGTTTCCCACCCCAAACTCCTTCTTTGCGACGAGGTCACCAGTGGGCTTGATCCCCGTTCCGAGCGGGAAATCGTTCATCTCCTTCACGACATCTCCCGCCGCGAGGGCCGGATTGTGCTTTCCGTGACCCACTCACTTGCCCACCTCGAGCTTTACGATTCCATCTTGGTCCTCCACGAGGGCCGGGTCGCTTACCACGGAACTCCTGAACAACTCACTCACTACTTTTCAGTTGATAACACTGAACTAGTCTACCCGCAGCTTGCAAAACAAGCCTCGGAAAAATGGAGGAGTTCCTGGCTCAAACACTCTCCGACCTACTACGCTAAACTTGAGCGCAATCGCCAGAATCTCGTCAATCAAAGGCAGCTTGAGCTCCCTGCTGAAGAATTTGAAAATCTGGATGGGGAAGACGTAGCGATCGCTCGAGAAGATCCAATCCGTGCTCCCGGTCTTCTCAGCCAGTTTACGACCCTCTTGGGTCGACGAATGCGGATTTTCTTCCGCGACCGGGGACAAGTCCTTCTCCAACTCGCCATCCTGATTTGCTTTCCCATTCTCGTGGTTCTCTTTTCGCCGAGGGCCAATGAAAACATGCGAAAGTTCACCAATGCTGCTGGCAGTAGCCTCCAGGAACAATATCAAGAACAAGCTAACGTGCAGGCGGATCGCCTTAAAGTGGGCTCCGCGGTCTCTGGAATTATCATGTTCCAGGTCGTTTTGCTTTCCCTGATGGGATCTAACAACGCCGCACGAGAAATCGCCGGAGAACGCCAAATTCTGGAAAAAGAAAAATTTGGAGGGGTTAGTCCGATCGCTTATTTGATGAGCAAAGTGGTCTTCTTGTCAGGGCTCGTGCTTGTTCAATCCTTATGGATGGCTGGCTTTGTGGAGCTATTTTGGTCGTTCAAAGGCAGTTTTTCGGATCACGCAATCTTTCTTGTTTTGGTCAATGCCGCCATGACCTCGATCTGCCTCGGCATTTCCAGCTTGATGCGAACTGCTGAAAAGGCCTCCCTTCTTTCAGTCTATCTGGTTGGCTTCCAACTTCCTCTCTCGGGCGCTGTTTTGGCACTGCCGGAGAATATCGAACCCCTTACCCGCCCCTTCATCTCTGCCTATTGGGCTTGGTCAGGGAGTGTTGCTTCTCTCTCGGGAGACTATAAATCAGCCCTTACCGCAATCAGCGAAACAGAGCTTTCCCCCACAAACATCTGCTTTTTCATCCTCCTAATCCATATTATGGTTGGCCTCGCCGCCTCATGGGTCGGCACCAGTCGCCCACAATGGGAACACTAATCTCAAAATCAATTTTCAATCATGGCTCGTCGCGCTAGCTCAGGTGTTAATACCGGAGCCCTCATTATCGGGGCTATCGTTTTCATTCTTATCCTCGGAGGAGGTTACTGGTTCCTAAACAGGAAGCCATCCGGCTTTGATGCTCCTGAATTAGATATCGAACAAGCGCTCAGCAACAGCCGAAGCCTTTCAGGCAATCGCTATCAAGTCACCGGCAAGCTCATTGACCGCAACATCGAATCAAACGGTCAAATCATCACAATCCAGCTCGGCGAAGAAACCAACCCAAAGTTTCTTCCCATCATGATTCCCGAGGGCTTCAAAAACGGAAACCTCAACCAGCAAGCCCAATACACTTTCCTTATCCAGTTTAATACGGTCGGTCTCGCAGTTGCGGAAGACGTAAAACAGCTCTAGACTCCTGTCGGTTGCAACCAAAGTTATGAAAATCACCCCACTCACTCTGGCGCTTGCCCTGCCTGCTCTCGGTCAGGTCTACACTCCCCCTGCTCCCACCAATAATCAAAATGCGACCCCGACCGATACTGTTGTTCGCTCAAACCCCAACCAATCTGCAGGCGGGAGCAACAACGCGAACGGTGGACTTCTCGGGAATGAGATCGGCTTCTTTGATCCCACCAATGACACCATCTCTTGGAATGGAAAAACTTGGGCGGCCAGTAATAATCGCCTCGTAGCCGCTCGATTTGAAAAATATCTCAACGAGCCTGAGGAAGCGACCGTCGCTGCACAGGAATACCGCGAAAACATCGACGAAATTCTTAACCTCCTCTCGCCCCACCACAAAGGAGGTCCCGTTTTCCTCGATGCCGTAGCCCTTCTTCCGAAAGCATCAACCTACCCTGGCGATGCCAAACTTTGCGACTCCCTAAGTAACGCCATCTACACTGCTATCCTTTCTCGGAAGGCCGATAACCGATCAAAGGAACTTCTAGCCCGCATGGAGCGTGAGAAGAAAAAAGCCATTCTTGATGCCGACTGGAAAGCCCGTACTGAGCAAGATCCCAACGTTGGCAATACGCGCCCCGCCAACGGCGAGAATGAAGAACAAACCGAACCAGCCCAGCAAGTTGGTCGCGGAGCCCAATCGCTCGCATACGCCGAACACGTTCGCCGGATTTCCGAAATTGAAGCCCAGAAAAAGACGCGCGAGCTTGAGCAAAAAGTCAAAACCGAACTCTCCAAGGTGCAATATCAAGCACTCATGGTGCAGTTTTTTGTCCAGCGCCGCTTTAAGCACGTCATCATGGCTTCTCGTTTCTACAATCAAATTTGGAAAGAAGGAGACGGCACTCTTTATATCGATCAAGACTCCGACATCAACAAGGTCTTCAGCGAAAGCCTCGGTGTCAGCCCGACTGTTTCCACTCTCGACTCGTTGTCCCACGAAGCCATTCGCGATGTCGACAAAGGCGTTGAGGTTTTCGAGTTTCTGGTCGCCCGTGGCGAACTAGAATCTGCATCCAAACGCCTTGCCGAGGCGTATCTCGTCGGAGAATTTATGCCTTCCGTCAACACCCTTGAGCGAGATAAGAAGCGTAAGGTTCTTGAATTTGTTCGAGGCTCTAATGTGCTTCTCAATGCCATCGACTCGAAGGACTACGCGAAGGCCACCGAACAGATCAACGAACTCAAAGGGAAGGCTGATGATTTTGATGCGACCAAGGCACAGGCTGCGGTCGCAGCCTTCACCCGCGCCAGTGACATGCAAATCATGATGGCCAAAAATCACCTGGCAGCCAAGGACATGGAAAAAGCACAAGGTGCAATTCGAAGCGCAATGGAAATCTGGCCACAAAACCCTAAGCTGGTAGAATTCGATCGCCTCGTAGATGCAGGCGGTTCCCTCATTCAAATCCGCAACGACTTCGATCGCCTCTTCGCCGAGAAGAATTACCGCGAAGTCTTCCGCCGCCGCTTTGAATTTGGACCCAGTATTGATGGCGATGAAGATCGTACCTCCAAATTCCGCCAGATCATGGAAAACATCACGGCCATCGAGACCGCAGTGAAAGGTGCTGAAAAGATGAGCAACATCGGCCAAAACTATGCCGCTTGGGAAGAACTCTCGGAAGTTCACGAACGCTTCCCGGACGATCCCGATTTGAACCAAGTCATGACCAAGCTGGCACCAAAAGTGGCCGACTTCACCATCGCGCTTAACAATGCCAGCAAACATGAAGAGCGAGGTAACTTGGGATCCGCCCTCTCATGGTTCTACAAAGCCAAACATCTTCACCCTCTGAGCGAAAAAGCTGACGCTGGGATTAAGCGATTGGTGCAACTTGCCCTCCAGTAAAATCAACCATTCAGATCTTTAAAGCGGGCTACTAAGGTGGCTCGTTTTTTTCCTCTAGCTTTACTGCCCTTCACCGAGCCTTCTTAAAAAATCAAAGGAGTAAATTCCAGTGCTATGGCCATCAGCCCAGAAAAACTGGACCGCGTAGCCTCCAACAACTTGATGGCGGCGAAGCTCAAAGCTCTTGTTAGTGAGAATCACCTTGGGAACCAAAACCTTGCCCGTCACATCGGGCTCACCCTGACAAGCTGCACAGGGACATGCTCGGCGCAGCTGCCCGAAGTTTAGATAAGTTTCACCGCCATCATCCCAAGCCAAGGCGACCTCATCTCCAATCATGGCAATATTCTCCAGTTTAATGACACTCATAGCTTTTTGATCCTCGGGCCGAAGATCGCCGACCCCACGCGGACAATCGTCGAACCTTCTTCAATCGCCACCTCAAAATCTCCACTCATTCCCATACTCAAGCCCGGAAGCTTTTGCCCTGAGGTCACTTCAAGCTCTTCCTGCAACTCACGCACTTTCGCAAACCATGGCCGAGCATCCTCAGGAGTTGCGGCACGTGGTGGAAGGCACATCAAGCCCTGCCAATCGAGATGCTTAAGCTCAGACATCTCCTCCAAACTCCCCCTCAGTTCATTGGGAGAAAATCCATGTTTGCTCTCCTCCGCCCCGATATTGACCTCCAGATAGATCTTGGCTGTTAGCCCCAACTCGCCAGCAACCCGATCAGTAAAACGAGCTAGTTTCATTGATGAAATGCTGTGAATCACAGGGAAAAGAGGCAGGACCTTACGGATTTTGTTTCGCTGCAGTCCTCCAATGAAGTGCCACTCCAAATCATCGGGAAGATTCGGAATCTTTTCCTCACCTTCTTGCAGCCGGTTTTCGCCAAATAAGACCTGCCCCGCATCAACCGCCTCGCTTACAACTTCCACCGGCCAGGTCTTAGAAACCACCAGTAAATCAACTTTGCGTCCGGAACGAGCAGCAGCCTCAGCTACCCGACCTTTGACCACCTCCAAGTTCTCGGCGATGTGGGACATATAATTTAATCTCCTCGCTCCAAAACACCCGCAAGTTTGCTAGCCTTCACCGCGCTGACAAGATCACGTAAAACCGCTAAACCCTCACGCTTAGTCGCATCCACTCCACTTGGCCATTCCGGAGTATCATCTAGATCGGCAACCTCATCTTTCGCCTGCCGCATGTGTCGCTGAGAATCATTTTCCAAATTCACTTCAGGTAATTTATCGAGGTTCACATCATCCAAGGTCAGGCGATACATCTTAAAGGTCGCTTCATCCCTTTTCTCAATCTCAGCAAAGCGCTTGAGGCGCTCAGCATTGCGGGACTTGCGGCGGACATCTGCTTTAGCAATTTCTTCTTTACGACTTTCCATATTCAAGGAAACCTTGTTCTCCTTCATCCGCTTCTCCACTCGCTCAGTGTCTTCGAGAATATAGGCAAAATCCTTGTTTGCAGAAACTCGCTTGGCATTTTTATCAGTGAGCATCGTTAGGAAGAGATTTTGACGGCTATACGGATTCAGATCCTGCGCACGGCGGATCTTATCGTAATCGAGAGCGTGGTCAGCATACTTCTCACCTACCTCTAAGGCGTCCCTTACCGAAGGCAAAATAATGTCCGGCACAACTCCCAATTTCTGGGTAGAACTTCCAGCGACTCGGTAAAACTTCTGAATCGTAAGTTTGACCGCCCCGGCACGTTCACGATTTGCTAGGGGTGGCATGAAGCGTGAAATTTCCAGCGGCTGCTGGACCGTTCCTTTGCCATAAGTCGAAGACTCACCTACCACAACAGCCCGATTATAGTCTTGTAGAGCTCCTGCAAGAATTTCGCTAGCTGAAGCGCTTCCTTTATCGGTCAATACAACAATAGGCCCATCGTAAAGTGGCTTACGGAATGGCGACTTCAACGGCTCGATGTGCCCATTGGTCATCTTAATCTGCACCACCGGACCAGCCCCAACAAAGAATCCAGTGATTCGACGAACTTCTTCGAGCGAGCCCCCACCGTTTCCACGAAGGTCGATCGCCAAGCCGTCAATATTCTCTTTCTTCAGGCGATCTAAAAGTATTTCCAAATCGCGGGACACACGAACGTTTCGATCCTCAGGATCAAAATAGAAGGAAGGCATCTTTATCACGCCAAGTTTCATTTTATCCTCACCCATGTTGTAATCGATAACCTCGGCCGTAGTGAGCTCATCTTTCATGGTCACCTCTTCCCTTTTGATCACGATGATTCGAGTTTCTCCTGACGGAGCTCCAGCGGGCTCGACTTTCAAGGCAACTTCCACACCATCTTCTCCCCGAATCATTTCAACCACTTTGTCCAGTGGCATGAACATGATATCCACCCAATTCCCATCATTCTTAGAATCGACTCCGACCACGCGATCCTTGAGGCTTAATTCGCCCTGACGATCAGCTGGACCATTGTTTACAATTCCTTCGATCTTTGTCGCACCATCATCCTCAGCGCGCAACAGCGCACCGATTCCAACCAAGCGATTCTGAATGTTAACCCGAAACTGCTGAAGCTCGCGTGCACTAAAGTATTCGGAATGAGGATCATGAGCACGCGCTACAGCGCTGAGGAAATAGTTGGCGATATCCTCTTCATCTGCCCCTTCAATTGTTTTGAAAAACCGCTCATATCGTTGTGAAATTTTTTCCTTCGCTTCTGGCTGGTCCTTCAGAGGATTTTTCTTCCCCTGCTCCTTAGCGCGGCGGGCAATCTCCTGACGGCGCAGGGTCTCAGCAAGGAGGGCCTCCTTAAGTTGAAGCCGCCAAAGGTTCTTTGCCTCCTCGGCATTCTTAGGCCAAGCAGCATCTTCGCGATCACGTGCGATAAATTCTTCGGTTGTGAAGCTGAACTCATGCTTGTTGAGTAATTGCTCAACTACCGCAGCCCGCTCGATCACCCGTTTCTTGTAGACCCCATAAATGTCGCTAGCGGCCGCCATCGACTTCTTGCCAAGAAGCATATTATCGAGTTCCGTCTCATATTTCTCCCCCAACTTGACGATATCAGCCTCTTCAAAGTAAAGCCTTGATGGGTCGAGGTCTCCGACGTAATCATTAAAAATCCGCTTACTGAGTTCGTCATCAAAATCAAGACGAGCGTAGTGGCCATTTTGAAGAATCCGGGACATTTCTCTAGCAACCAGGTCAAAGGCAGCAGCCTTCGTTGTGCAACTAGGAATGAGCCACAGCGCCAAAACTGGAATCAAGAAACGTATAAGAGTTTTTTTCATTAAAATTGGTAGAATTTATTTGAAGGCTTACAGCCCAACCGTAATTGGAGTATAATCTACAAGCGACGATCAGCGATGAGATTTTTCCTTTCCTTATCAATTTCTCTGTCGAGCCAATTTCTGAACTCCTTCATCTGCTCGAAAACCTCAAAGGTAGAAGAGGAGCGGACTCCAAACGACGTCCTTGGCATATCACGGACGCGCTCACTGGGAGTTGGAAGAATGCCCAATTTAAGCTCAATTGAGATCATCTTATTCCCTCTTTTGACCTCCAGAGCAATTGGCGTTTGAGGTGGGTTTTTTTGAATCTGCGATGCAACCTTTGAAGTCAAATCGGATCCTCCACGGACCTCCCAATCATCAATTTTGAGAATGACATCTTTGTATTTCAACCCACTCAGTTCAGCGGGAGTCTCTGGGAAAACCTTTGTAATAAGAACTCCATGATATTCTCGGGCTTGCAGCCCCTGTCCGGGAGGCTTCGCATTAGGATCCTTTAACTCGGGAGACATGATAATGCCCACATAGCCCTTCGGTTTAAAATAGGAACGCTCAAGGAGAGGAATAAGGCGCACCCGAACCTCCGGGTTGTCAGTTTGGAGATACTTTTTTAACAGGACCTCCTTAGCAACCTCATGATTTGAAATCACCCAGTCGTTGACTGCCTTTTGGGAAGCTTGCCGCTTTTCAAAATTTCCGGATGAAAGTGGCGCGAGATCGGGTAATTCTTCCGCACTCACACCACCGGCGAGAAGTACAAGAAAGAAGGCTGCGACGGTTTTCATGTCTAGGAAGACTACTCCCCCAAATAAACGAATCAATCTCACAGAAACAAAAAAACAGGCCTCTAAAACTGAAAGGCCTGTTTGAAAGATGATTAGTTAGTGAGAAACTATCTGCCAATCAAGTTTCCTTCCGGGACCTCAATGACATCACGAACATAAATCTTCACCGCCTTGTGCTCCTGGCGCTTCATATCATACTCATACTTTTTACCATTACGATAGAGCCTCACACGATTCATAGCAGCATAGGGACTTTCCCCTCCGGCCCCCTGAATGGCAGAATAAAGAGTCATTCCCTCGGTCCATTGCTTCTGGCCCGGAGCACGAACTTCGCCACCAACGGTATAGAATTGGCTATCCTGGGTTCTCGCATCAGCTCCACTAAAAACCTGAAACACTGGATTTGTGTAAATTTCAGCCTTTTTGTATTCGGTAGCGATCTTGGTGGCTAGATTTGATTTAGTCAGGCCAGAGACCTTCACTTTCCCGATCATCCACATCTCGATATGGCCGGTAGACGAAACGGAGTAGGTAGCATCTAGACGCCCTTTTTCCGAAACAGGGACCCCTATAATTGAGATTGTAAGGGTTTGGCCGTTTCGAATGAGGGTCTGGGCACTCATTGATGAAATACCAAGGAGCACGACTAATAAGGTCAGGATTTTTTTCATTCTATATAAGGATAGGTTGTGGAGCTCACGCTCCAATGAAGGGTATTTTTTCTTAATAAAGGTCGTCGTTTGACGTGTCAGATGAACTGTAGCTCTTCGGCTCAGATTTACTCGATTGGTGAGCGGTCATAGCCTGAGGTTTCTGGTTCTCCTCCATATTGCTTGGAGCGTAGTAGGTATAGTAGCTAGTGTAATACTGATATTGGCTATCACTGCGCACATCAACGTTGTTCAAGACAACTCCGATCACTTGGCCACCTACATTCTCAACAGCCTGCTTAACTCGCATCAACATATTTCGAGGAAGCTTGCGGTGCTGAACCACGACCATGGTGAGGTCAACTTCACTTGCAAGCACTGCGGCATCGCTGACGCCAAGGATCGGCGGCGAGTCAACTAACACAAGATCAAAGCGCTGCTTCACATCCTGAAGAAGTTCGGACATCCGGCGGGAGTTCAGAATACCAGCTGCGTCAGCTGGTAGAATTCCGGAAGGCATGAAGTAGAGATTATCGACTGGCGTCTGCAAAATAACATCCTCTAGGGCCAAGTCAGTAGTGAGGTAGTTAGTAAGGCCAACCGAATTATTAATATCGAAGAACGTATGTAGACGAGGACGACGCAGGTCAGCGTCAATCATCAACGTAGTGTATCCGCCTTGTGCGCAAACGTATGCAAGATTGACCAAGGTCGTTGACTTACCTTCACCAGCTCCACCGGAGACTACCGTAATCGAATTATTATCTGGATTTTTTCGGTTGAACTCAATATTGGTCCTCAGAATTCGATATGCCTCGGCATCTGGACTCATGCCACTTTGCTTGTGAAGGACTCCAACGTCTTTCGGAATAACAGCAAGAACCGGCACCTGAAGATAGCGCTCGACATCCTCAAGGCTTTTTACAGATGTGTCTAGATGCTCAAGCAAGAGAGCAATCGCGATTCCAAAAATTAAACCTACACCTGCGCCAAGTAGCAGGTTCATTGTGAAATTTGGAAACACAGGTTTGCTGGCTTTTTTGGGAGTCTCGTGGAGAGTGATAGGATCACGTGGCATCTTTAGAAGAATTGTCGCCTCAGAATGTTTAAACTTCATTTCGCGAAGCATTCCTCGAGCCTGCTCGTATTGCTCCTTAGCCTGAGTGTAGTTTGTCTGTTTCAACGAAAGAGTAATGGCATCCTCCTTACGATCATCGACCATTTCCCGCATCTTAAGAACTTGCTTTTCAACAAGATCAAGCTTCGTCTTAAGCACCTCCTTTAACGACACGACTTCTTCATGAGCTTTCTCCAGTGCTCCTTTAGCACGTTGATTCATCGTAACCATATCAGGGTGTTTTCGCCCAAGCCCTTGAGCTGACAGGTCGAGCATTCGGTCTACCGCCTGACGGTTTTGATTGGCGTAAGAAGTTACCTGATTTTGAGGCAGATCAAGACCGGCCGCGTAGCTAATTAACTCTTCACTTGTCAGTTGGACTAGCTTATCAATTTGAATTTTTATTTGATCTGCCTGCGTTTCAAAGTTGGCAAGCTTTGCGCGTGCGCTTTGAAACATTGCCTGCTCGCTTAAACCCAAGCGATTGCCAGCACTCCCACCATCAAAATACGGAATTCCATACTGTTGGATTAAAACTGTGAGATCCTTCCGATAGTCTTGCACCAAATCACTTAGCTCACGTTTTTCGTTATCTAACGCTTTCAGCGCTTTTTTGGCGCGATCTTCCTCAGTCTTTTTACGGCGGAGAATATAAGCCTCAGCGACAGATTCTGCGATGTCTTTTGCATCGCTGGCACTTGCATGCCGCACATTGATTTCAATAAAATCAGTACCCCGTCTTGGAGTTGTTTCCACAATCCCTTTCAGAATATTCACCACGACATCCATCTCCATTTCCCACTGAGCCGGAAGTTGAGCCATCTCGGCCGCCTGCTTAAGAGTCTCGGGTGCAATAATTGTCTCAAACTCATTTTGCAAATATTGCGCAGTCATCTGCGAACCAGGATTGACTGAGCTTTGACCCCGGAAAGGAGTGATCGCAATAGTCGATGGATGAACTTGCACAACAGAGGTGCTTTCATACTTTTCTGGGATCACTGACGTGATCACTGCAGCCGTCATAAAAACGAGCAGAAACGTGAGCAAAATCACTCCATATCGATTTTTTAGAATCTGCCAATAATCAATGGAAGGAGTGGATTCGATATTTGTTTGATTGCTACCTTGCATGCGAAATCAGAATTAGGGGGTTCCGTCGAGGGCCGTTGTTTAGAGACAAAAATCGACCTTCGCAATGAAAAGACACCGCGAAGGCCGAAATGTTCAGAAATAGATCTTAGAAATTCTAGAACTGGGTCGAAGCACCGAGGCTGAAGCGGTTCCGGTCGTAGGCCCGACCAGCGTCCGAAGTGAGATCTTCGAAGTTATATCGTGCATTGACGGAAACATTGTCGGTAACACGAAGGTTTACACCTACGAAGGCATTTAACAATTCCTCGTCAACCGAAGACGCGCCCAAACCAAATGTGCTAAGCTGTAGGTCATTGTAAGCGAGAGACGCATAGTTGATACCTCCGCTGAGGGAGAGATCTTCAGAGAGCGAATATGTTGCAGTGACACCGATCCGAAGAGTATCAGTATTGCTGTAGAAAGCATTAACGAATGTATCCGGGTTGAACACATTGCGAGCAAAGTCTTCTACCCCGTAACGAGCGTAGCTTCTAAGGCTAAGTTGCGAGTTGACCGCAGTCCGGAATGAACCCTCAAGGTAAGGGCTATTTCCAGAAGATCCATTTTCAACGTCACGCACTTGAGCACCTGCACGAATGACACCTGTAGATTTGCGGTTAAAGCGGTGCTCTAAACCTGCAAGAATGTAGTGGTTCGTAGAATCAGTAACTGCGCCGTCAGCTGAGACTTCAGCATTACGGTAAGTTAAAGTCGCAACGGTCCGATCACTCAACTGATAACGAAAATCGTTGTAGAGTGTCAGAGTTGAACGATCACCATTAGCTAGATCATCAAAAGAAATACCATCGAGGCGGAGACCAGTGTAGGTCGCAAGTCTGTCTGACCAACGATAACCTACAGCATTATCGGTGGACCACCGGGTGTAATTCCCGACCTGGCGTTGGGCTTGAAAACCTACCGAATAATCAGGCTCAAGCTCGTAAGTCGCAAAATTCCGGCTTACAAAGCGAAGGCGCTCGCTAGAACGATGAGTCCAGTTAAGGTACACAGTAGCTGTATATGCTGTGTCGTCGACGTCATCACCAAGAACCTCAAGATTGTCAAAGTAGTGGATCAATCCTACCTGAGCTCCGAAGCTTGTAGTCGTCTGTGGCGTGTTGTTCAAGAAGGTTGCCCCAACATACGCTTGACCGTAAAATGACTCATCACTATTTCCCGCAAGGGGGGTCGGGTTGTCA
>ENA-ORDA01000108-ORDA01000108.1-marine-metagenome-genome-assembly--contig:-NODE-108-length-81534-cov-4.857348_pt1 | contig 81534 bp, 59 predicted proteins | sample MGYA00237778_ERZ508506 | MGnify/ENA primary metagenome ERZ508506 (study PRJEB26177, sample SAMN06267891) | marine metagenome | isolation source: Monterey Bay, California, USA | place: Pacific...
TGACTTGATTTGTTCGAATTCATCCATGATTATGCTAATTTCTTTTTTCATTTCTAATGTTCGGTGTAATTTCAAAGGGTGTATCCGAATACCCTTTACAAAATAAATGTCTAATCTAAGGGTTAGCAGTGGGTCTTGTCAGACGGTACCCACTGCCAAGGCTGCGAATACTCTTCTTTTCGTCCCTATTTTGTATGAGCACCTTCAAGTGGCCCAAGAGGGATAATTCGGAAGGTGTTGATGTTCTGGTGCGACCAGAAGTAATGTGCTTTCATGTGATGCCAATGACATGTATCGCGAATACCAGGTTGATTGATCATTCGCTCCACAAAGGCTTGTAAATTTGGATAATCGATGATTCGGCGCAGATTGCACTTGAAATGAACGACATAGACCAAATCGAATCGAGCTAATGTAGGGAATAAGCAAATGTCTGCCTCAGTCAGAACTCCTTTTCCATCTCCAATCAACCATTCACGCCCTTCGAGGTGGATTTCTAGTTCATCGAGGCGCTCGAACAACGAAGTTACTGCAGCATCATAGGCATCTTGTGTACGGGCAAAGCCAGATTTGTAGACGCCGTTGTTAACTGATTCATAGTTCGCATCAATCATCGCATCTATGTCTTCTTTCAATTCTTCAGGACAAAGCGTACCACCATTTCCCAAACCTGATTGAGACAAGGTATCGAACATTCGAACAATTTCTCGACTTTCATTGTTCACAATGGTTGAATGTTTACGATCCCACAACACTGGAACCGTTCCAATACTCTGACTTTCATTCCAACCGCTAAATGCACGGTTGTAAACTCCTTCAAGGCTCGTCTCACCGTTTACGGAGTCTGCGGTTGCTCCTTCTTCTTCAGGATTAAATGACCAAGATCCATCTTGATTCATTCGCCAGTCGACTACGTCCACACTTATATGATCTTCAAGACCAAGCAGTGTTCTTGTTATCAGGGTGCGATGTGCCCATGGACATGCGTGAGAGACGTACAAATGGTAACGATTTGATTCAACATCAAATGTTCCACCTTGCTGAATTACATCTCGAAATTCACTTGATTTCCTCACAAATCTTCCTCCATCAAAGGCCTTAGTCCATGCCCCAGCTTGTTCCTCTGTTGGCTTCATGAATCGACCATAGTTGCTTCTCCTATGAAGAGTATAGTATTCATACCGACGCTGGTTAAGTCAGAATTGTATTTGAAAATTCAGTCAAAAAGTGTCTCTGTGTAGGAGGAGTTCTGAGGGTATTGTGTACGTGTAATCAAAGGCAGGCCCTAAGAGGCGAATTGCTTCTAGTGACTCATCAAAAATGACTTGTTCAAATCGAGAATCAATGGTATGCAGCGGCATACTCGCAACCAATTGACCATCTCTCGTTAACATCAGCGATGTTGCAACATGAGGTTTCTTCGACGAATAGGAGAGGTGTTCCTCTGTGACCTTAACTTCTCCGAGTCCTTGAAACATCGTTGAAAATTGGCTGCTAATAGCATCCCAATCAGAGATATAGTGCTCCATAATTAGGAATTATACCGTTTGGTTAAAGTTATTCTTATTCGCCACTGAATGTCAAATTATTGATTAAGATAGGTATTGACTGAGTCGTAGCCTTGATGCACCATCAGCCATTGGGATGGATATGGCTTCACTCATCTTGATGCGCCACGGCCAGTCCATGTGGAATGCTGCGAACTTGTTTACGGGTTGGGTTGATGTTCCATTAACCCAGACAGGAATCGATGAGGCACTTGCTGGTGGGCGTACATTAGCAGATATTCGGATCGATGAGGTTCACACATCCACGTTGATTCGTGCTCAAATGACTGCAATGCTTGCACTGAGTCAACACAACAGTGGAAAAACACCAGTCATTCAATACGTTGATTCTGGAGAAACAATGAGTGAGAATGAAGGTAAAATGGTTGCATGGTCGCAATTAAATCAAGATGCAGATGATTCCAATATTCTTCCAGTCTATGTTTCATGGCAATTGAATGAGCGAATGTATGGCGATCTCCAAGGCATGAACAAGCAAGAAACTCGTGATAAATTTGGGGCTGAACAAGTCAAGATTTGGCGTCGTTCATTCGACACACCTCCCCCAAATGGAGAAAGTCTAGAGTTGACTGCAGCACGTACGATTCCATATCTCGAAAGTGTACTCCTACCAGCTCATGAATCTGGAAAGAATCTGTTTGTCGCTGCACATGGGAATTCTCTTCGAAGCATCATTATGCATCTTGAAGGCCTTTCCAAAGAAGAGGTCCTCGGTTTGGAAGTTCCAACTGGTGTTCCAATGATCTATGAGCTTCAAGACGGTTCATGGAAGCGCATTATGGGATAAGGTGAGACAATGCAATTACCTTGGCAATTTGACGGATTTCCAGGACGTGTCCTTTGGGTTGATATGACCAAAAAGGAAGTCCAATCCCGAGACATACCTCATGAATGGCTTATGGAAAGTATGGGTGGCAAGGGACTTGCAACACGCCTTTTGATCGAATGGGATACTACGGATTACTCTGAAGCAACTTCTTTGCAACATCCTGTTACCAAGAATGTCGATACTGCTCGCCATCCATCCTCTCCACTTCTTTTCATGACTGGACCCTATCAAGCCAGTAAAGTCGGTTCTTCTGGTAGAGCGGTTGTTGTGACACGTTCTCCTCTCACCGACTTGTACATTGATACCTACATCGGAGGAAATATTGGGCATGTTCTTCGCGAAGCGGGCTGGGATGGCTTGTTCATAACTGGTGCGAGCGATTCCCTTATGCGTTTAGAGATCCTAGATGGCTCTGCAGTACTGCATGATGCTGCTGAACTGAAAGGCTTGACTACGTGGGATGTTGAGAAAAAACTCGACCATCTTGGCGAATGTCTTTCCATTGGCCCTGCAGGTGAAAATGGCGTTCGTATTGCAAGTCCTCTTACAGCAGGTCGACGAGCTGCTGGACGTGGAGGTACTGGAGCAGCCTTTGGATTCAAAGGACTCAAGGCAGTGACTGTGAAATCAACTTCAAAAGAGAATATTCGTTTTGCAAGCGAGGCAAGTCTTACTTCTGCAGTAAAAGTACAGCGCCAAGAAATGGGTTTGAGGAGACGCTCAGGAGATCCCTTCTACTCTTTTGGAACCAGTCGTGGGCCAATTTACGCTTCAGAAAATGGACGAATGCCTACAGCCAATTACAGTTCTACGAACGCAATGATTCCTGAGTTTTCGCAACTTAAGGTACGAGGTGGAACTTCAACAGTAGATGTTCGTAGCGAACTCAATGCTCATGAATTGTCTGGAGAGCATTGGCACGACTCCCTACCAGATGCAAAACAATCAGCTTGCTGTGCGCCATGTCCAATTGCCTGTGAGGCTGCTGATCGTCCAACAATCGATGGAGTGAAAGTACGAAAACGACCAATTCATCTTGATCGTGTTGATCGTCCTGAATACGAAACACTTGCAATGCTTGGATCGAATCTTGGCATTACAAGTTCACTTGATGTCATGGACGGGAATGATGCGTGTAATCGATTGGGAATTGACACTATTTCTGCTGGAGCAGCCCTCTCAATTGTATGTGAATTAGTTGAGCACAATTGGCTTCCTGAAGATTGGTCAGACCATTTTCATGCACCGTTTGATTTTGGCCGATACAAGCAAGGAGATGTTGTCCCATGGCAATTTGGAATACCTGAATTGCCCCCACTCGCTCTTGCTATGCTAGCACACTCCCAGCCTGGTGACGGAGATTTGTTCTCTGTTCTTGCAGGTGGTGCGGTTGCTTTTTCTTCTTTTGTTGAAAAGAAAACAGGCCATCCAGCAACTCGACTAACTGCTCATTGCAAAGGTCTTGACTTGCCTGCATGGGACCCTCGTGGAAAGCGAGGGAATGCTATGGCATACATGACTGCAAATGTCGGTGCATCTCACATGCGAGCAGGATACAGAGAACCAACAGGTCTTCCAAACGAATCTGCGTTAGATCTTATGGGTGAACTGATTGAAAGTCAAAATAGCATTGTTATTCGAGACTCTATGATTTTGTGTGCCTTTGCAAAAGGAGCAACCCCTGATTCTGTAATGCTCGATGCATGGAATGCGATTACAGGCGATTCTGCAACATGGAGTGATTTGATGCAAAGAGCATCGAATCAATGGAATTTAGCTCGAACTTGGAACGTTCAACATTGGAACCGTATCGGCGTTAAACCTCGTGATGCAGACCTTCTTTCATGGCGACTTCGTAACGAGCCAATACCTGCTGGTATCGCTGCTGGAATGGTTTCTTTTGTTGATGAAAGTGATGAGGAAGCATGTTTGAATGAATACTACTTGTTAAGAGGATGGAGTTCAAACGGGATTCCATAGAGGACTCTTGATGAATACATCCACAAAGGCATTGATAGGAGTACTTCTTCTCCTTTCACCTTGGCTTTTAGTCCAGGTATGGATTCTTGCAGCAGCCCCTGACCAAGCCATTGAAGAGATGCCAAGTTGCTCTGAATCGAGTTCAAACTGTGCTCATCTCGGCGGTGGTGATTATCACAGAATGGAAGTCACGACAGTTATTCTTGAAGGCCAATCGCTTGAAGAAACGAAATCACTCGCTTTGGATTATATCGATGAGCAAGACGGAGAGGTTCTTTTTGAATCAGAAAGCGAGGGTGAATATTTCGTTCACTTCGTTGAACATACCTCGTTCTGGCTTTTCCCTGATGATGTAGTCGTCTCAATTACGGCAGATGGGGCCAATTCATCAAAAATAGAACTTCACTCTGAATCGAGATTAGGAGCTGGCGATCTTGGCGTTAACCCTGAGCGTTTAGAACTCCTCTACGATGCATTAGCATCTGATTGAATGATTTCATCCCATCCGTAGGGATAGCCACTCTCATCAATGAGAAGAACATTGACGCCTAAGCCTGATTTATGGAATGCAATCAACTGGATATCATGGATTGAATGTCCTGTTGGTGCAACGCCCAAAACGGGTAATTCTTTACGACTAAACCACGACGTTCTTGCCTTAGGTGCATGTTCGTTTCCTAAACTTCTGATGGTTCCGTCAACACCATCAAACCATGGAAGAGGCCCTTCAGGTGAAAACCGAAGGCCAAGAATCATATCGACGCCCGTTGTTTCTTGAGCTGCATCTGTATCAGGCCCGCTTGGAATCGCTGGAGCATTTGGATGCGTATGCAACCAGTGCGTAAAACGGCCTGCTCTTGAGCCGCGTTGCCCAGAAAACAAATCATCTGTCCATTCTTCTGGTAAGTGGTGAACTGAATAGGAATCTCCCCTATTCACGACGTGTGCTTCCTTGATGACGTAGCCTTGTCCGCCAAAGAGATTTGAGACATGTTCATGTCCCTCGAAGGCATTCTGAACTTCTTGGATATGTTTACGATCAGGATTAACATCTAATCCCACAAGAATTTCATCCGGTAATGCTTGGAGAGCCCAAATTACAAGATCTCGGAATAAGGGACCTGTCAGGTGAAGTTGTGCCGCATAGGAATGCCTCATAGCATGCGATTCTGCGTTGTAGGAACGCATCGCTTCTACTAACCAGGTTTCGACCACGTACATCCGATGCATCGGTGATTCATCAATCAACTGCAAAAAAGCACAATCTTTGAAAGCCCCTCGTCACAAGCAAGACTCATGGCCAAGAAGAAACGAGGAGGATTCGGAAGATTTCTTGGCGCTCTTACTGGGACTCCTTATGAGCGCCTTCTCAAGCAAGTTGAGAAACTCTCTACAGAGCATGCCAGCGATGATAAGAAACTCGCCCGTGCTCTCAGCAAACTGATCGATGTCGTTGGAACTGCTTATGAAGACGAAGAGATTGATGAGGATGAACATGACTTGGTCGTTGAGGCTATCGAAGAATACGATCCCAAAGGACGTAGTTTCCCTAAATTCGGTGAGGAAGATTCCTTTTATTCTGGTGATGCCCCGGATTCCCCAGATATTAATCTCGGAAAACGAAAGAATCTCGATGATTTGATGTCCTCTTCTGGTAAGGAATTTACAGGCAGTTTTGGTCGTGATGAATTTGAAGATTTCAAAGCTCGAATGACTGATGACTTCTATGCTGATTCAGATGAAGCAATCGAAGCGGGCGATCACCAAGCCGAGATTCGAACAGAAAACCGTGTCTTTACCGATGACGAAGATGAACTCCAAAATGTCAAGGCAATGATTTCCAGTGAATCTGGACTTGCAGACCCAACTGCTGTTGTTGAAGAAGAAGAAGAGTACGATGATGAGGATGATGAAAATTATTCCATCGATGAAAACGGAACTGAATGGTTTGAGGACGATGATGGCTACTGGTGGTTCCGAGAGGAAGGCCAGGAAGAATGGCAACCGTACGAAGACGACGACGAAGATTGATCAAGCAGGTATTGGTTGCTGTTCCCACCAAGCAGGAGCAAGGAACCAAGCATCATCATTGACAGGACGATCAATTAACGGAAGGCCAATCATGCCTCCATCGACAGATAATCCTCCGAGAGGATTTGTTGCACAAGGTCCAGGAAGATAATCTTCTCCAGATTCTGTAAGTTCAATTCGTAGTGAATGTCCAGCTGGGACAATAACGTCCATTGGATTAAATTCCATCAACATCGTATATCCTGAAAACGGTGCAGCAGGTTTCGCCTCAAATCCACCATCTCGATAGCGGATGTCCATGGTCGCATGACCGAGACGTAGGTTTGTTGTATCATCGTACATAGTGGCAAAAATTTGACCTCCATTACACGCTTGGGTTGTAACATCAACATGCAATGTTGGAAGTCCTGAGATATGCAATGCGTCCTCGTATTGTGGGCTCGTAAGCGTGACTGAACCTCCCACTCCATTGACAACTCCATCGCCCGACCATTCAGATCCAATTTCTTCCATAAGCCAAGTCATGTCTTCAGGAGGCCATGTTTCTTCAACGTGCCATTGGCCATCATTTGTTTGAATTTGGACCATAGGCTCTGGTTCATCACCGATGTCTTTCAGATAATACTGGAACCATCCAAACAATTCAACAGCCCAATCCATTCGACTCATGTTTGGATAGGCTTCTCCACCATATCCTGTTCCGAGTTCGCTGTGTCGATCTGGTTGATCTGGGTAATTGTGCGCCCATTGTCCTGCAATTGCTCTGGCATTGATTCCAGCATCTCGCATCAACTGATATGTCGGGAAAGCATGGTAAGGATCGACGTTCCAATCTTGTAAGCCCCATACCAAGTAGACACTACCACGATAATTTTCCAGAACATCTGGTAAATGACGTCGTTCATCCCAATAATCGCTCCAATCTCCACCGCCAAATTCAGCCCATGCGTAGGTTGTCCAAGGGTTCAGAGGTCCTGCTAAGTCATCGGAGCAAACTCGTAAATCATCAGTCGTCAAATCAGTCGTTGCTGCTTGATAGGCAGCATCGTACCCCATCGCTCGAGCCTCAGAAGAGCCGTTTCGATAGAACATTTCTTGCACACCAATCGAGCCGGAAATTGGAACAATCGTTTTCAGATGCTCTGAAGGCTGTTGAGCAGCCTCCCAGTTCGTCGTACCTGCATAGGATTTCCCCATCAAGCCAACATTTCCATTCGACCAATTCTGGACTCCGAGCCAGTCGACAACAGCTTGAATTCCAGTTTGTTCTCCAAGCCCCTTCACATCTTGACAATGTGTCGATTGCCCTGTACCAAAAGTACTCGCTTGAGCCAGAGCATAGCCGTGAGGGACGAATGTGTCGTAGACCCACTTCCCAACACCACCGTCAGGGATTGTGTTTGGGTTTGAATCAGCACCAACGCCAGGCATTCCTTCTCCACCGAAGTCATAGTATGGATGAATCGTCATGATAACTGGAACCTTTGTGCCTTCGGGAACATCAGGAAGCCAAATCGCTACATGCATTTTCGCTTCATCAGGAAATCCAACATCTTGTTCAGATGCTGGTAGTTCAACAGGTACGAAATATTCAGTGTAAGGGAGAATTTCATACGTTCCATTTTCAGGTAACTGTGCTCGCATAGTATCCATTGGTAAATCCATCATGTGACGTTGGTCTAGGGGAGTTTCCCACCAATCGTAGGTTGATTGACTCTCTGAATCTGTTGTGAGCATTTCCCCAAATGTCATTGCAAAAATGAGGAACGCTACACAGAATGCGATTGTAGCCCCTAATGTAATGTTGAGTTGAATTCGACTACGAGCAGGATCTGTTTTTCCCTCGATCATAAGTTGAGATGGGATTTCTGGTACAGAAGGAACTTCGAAGGCTTCCGCGTCGAGGATGTCTTCTGCCATGTCCAATCCTATCTGTTGACCTTGAAGAGGATGGCGATGATTTGGCTCAACACGAGACTTAGAATCATTCATTCAAAAGTCTGAATGAGAGAGGAACTTCCTGCTCCCAAACATACTGTGCTTGCTTGTTGAGTCCAAGTTTGTCAAAGACTTCAGGAGTGCTGTGTACACCATCGACTCCTTTCATGACTGCTCGTGGGGCAAGGGTCGCAATACGGACAAACCCTTTCTCCCACAAGGCGAGTGCTGTGATTGCATCCTGTCCAGTTGGAACTGTACGCTTTAGTCGCTTTCCAAACGGAGCAGGATGTTCAAAACCTGATGGGAGAAGGAGTGGTGATTCTCTCATAATTCGATTTTTAGTATAACGAGGCTTCATGAATTTCTTACGAATTGCTCTCCAGTCTTTGTTTGCATATGACACGCCTTGCAAATACTGGCTTTCATATGCGTAAATGGTCTCTTTAATTTCGTTCCATACTCGAACATCAATACAATACGAGTAGAAGTGTTCATGCGTTGGTTCAACAACATCCAGATCGATTTCAGTAATTTCACGATGAGGAAGATTCCAAACTTGAACCATACCAACATCATTGTAGGATTTTGCCCAATCTGCTAACGAGAGGGTTGTTTTGATGAAGTTTGGACCCGGGATAAGATCGTCTTCAATCAAAATAACACGTTCATATCCATGTAGATCAAACAGGTCCCGCCTTGCACCAATGAGGTTTCTACCAACACCGTAATTCTCTTCGCGAAGAACAACTGACGTGCATGGGACTTCTGAAGTCTCGATTATTTTCTGAATGGCTGCTTGGTCCGATTTTGGACCCCCATCGATGTAGTGATACACATCAATGCCATCTAAATCGTCGATGTTTTCATGAAGCCCATCGAGGAGTTGTTTCATTAAATCAGGTCGATTAAAACTCACAGTGAAGAGTGCAGTTCTCATCCTAAGCACCTCTTCCAAGCAAGCGTTGTTTGAGATAATAAAGACCTTCTTTGAATGTATTAGGTGGGTGGCGAACGTTGATTGGAAGCATGAATATTTCACTGTAATTCATGCTGCGAAATACTTCACAAATGACGGTAGTATCGCAATCGATTTCATTTGTTCTCGGATTAATCCCCGCAAATCTTGCTCCTTCGGAGAAGGGCTTTGAATTGTAGACGCAAACCCCATTGAACGTAGACCAAACAGGTGTTTCTTCTTGAGGAATTCCATGAGTCCACCATGTTTCTTCTGACGTTTTTCTTGTCGCCCAAGCGTCGTAGAATTCTCCCATGGCATTGGTCGTGAATCCCGAGACAATATCACCAGAATGATGCAACAATGTCGTGATGTCAGACGGATTGTAAATCACATCAGTTTCAACAAAAATGATCTTGTCAAATGTGCTCAGATCAGATGCTTGTTCAAGGCAATTATTCCGAGCTGCAGCGATATTTTTCACTCGCGCCCCTTCTTTTCCAACTAAGTGTTCAGTCCCGAGTTTGGTTGATGTGAACGTCGTAATACATCGCTTGGACAACTCCGAAGCGTATTGCTTGAGAATTCTATCTGTGCCATCTGTAGAATCATTCTCGTAAATGGAAAGTTCGACGGAATTGTTCTCCAAGAGGTTGTCAAGCAACGTATTGAGTTGTCGTTTCCATCTCTTCAATCGCTTTGCGTTGTTGCGAGAGATTGTGCAGATGAGGATTTTCAAAATACATCACTCCTCTTATCTTCGTCACCAAAGTGATTGATTTTCCCTATGGACATTCCTATTTAAGGTCGAGGTAGTAGCGAGACTCATGGCCAATGTTCTCGTGACAGGCGGCTCTGGAATGTTGGGGCGTCACCTCGTTCCACTCCTCGAAAAAACCGGCCATCAGGTCTATTCTCCAAACCGTGAAGAGTTGGACTTAACCGATTCAAAAGCAACTGGAACTTATTTTACAACAACCAACATAGACGCTGTCATTCATTGTGCTGCCTATGTTTCTGGAATAGCTTCCAATACGACAACAAAGCACCATTCTTTCGATAGTAACGTAATGATGGGGCTCAACGTTATCCGTGCGTGTGTCGAACACGGAATCAAGAAGATGATCAACGTTGGAAGTGCGACTGTTTATCCAAATAGCGCCCCTCAACCCTTGAGAGAGGATTCACTTGGAGATGGAGCTTTTGAAGGACCAATCGAAGGCTATGCTCTATCAAAATACGTGGTCTACAGAGCATGCGCTATGGCCAATGAACAACATGGGGTCTCGTTCAAAACCGTTCACCCATGTAATTTATTCGGGCCTTATGACAACTTTTCTCTGGAAACGGGACACATGTTACCAGCGATTCTTCATCGAATGCATCAAGCAAAGGAAAATGGAAACAAACCGATTGTCATATGGGGCGATGGTTCTGCAAAGCGAGAATTCCTTTACGCACCAGATTTGGCTGATTTTTTGAATACAGCCTTGTCGAGATTTTCTGAGTTACCAGAGGTCATGAATGTTGGTTCTGGAGTTGAAGTTAGCGTCAATGAAATGCATCAGCACATGGCTAAAGTAATCGGCTATGAAGGTGAACTGGAGCATGATTTATCCCGCCCAGTAGGCCGAAAACGGCGCTATCTTGAACTTTCAAAGCAGAAAGAATTTGGCTGGTCACCAAAAACGCAATTTGAAGAAGCATTGATGCTTACGCACGACTATCTCAGGGGGATATTAGAATGAGTTTACCTTTAGCAACCAGTACTTGGGACCATGAAGAATACGATGCTATACAGCGAGTCATCGAGAGCGATCGTTTCAGTATGGGACCGGAAGTTGAAAAGTTCGAGAAAGAATTCGCTTCATTTTTTGGAGCAAAATATGCTCTTATGTCCAATTCAGGCTCCTCCGCAAACCTCCTTGCGGTTGCGGGAATGATTTACTCGAAAGGAATTGACTTGAAGCCAGGTGATGAGGTTCTTGTACCAGCTGTTTCATGGTCAACCACATATTTTCCCGTTCATCAATATGGACTTACCATGCGCTTCGTCGATATTAACGAAGAGACACTCAATATCGATTTGGATGCAGTTGAGGCTGCAATCACTGAGAAAACGAAACTTATTTTCGCAGTCAACCTTCTTGGCAGCTCTGTTGATTATCATCGATTGTTAGAGATTGCTGAAAGGAATAACCTGCATGTTATCGAAGACAATTGTGAGTCTCTTGGAGCGACAATCGCTGGTAAGCAAGCGGGAACATTCGGTCTTGCAGGAACATTCAGTTGCTTCTTTAGCCACCACATTTCCACAATGGAAGGCGGAATTACGCTCACAGATGACGAAGAATTGTACCATGTCATGCTTTCACTTCGCGCTCACGGTTGGACTCGAAATCTCCCTCAAGAGAATCATGTTGTTGAAAAATCAAATGACCCATTTATGGAATCATTTCGCTTTGTACTTCCTGGATACAACCTACGTCCGCTCGAAATGTCAGGGGCGATAGGCCAAGCACAACTTCGCAAAGTCGACGATATCATCGCAGGGAGAAGGAAAAACGCTGTAACCTTCCAGAACTTGATGAAAGAGGTGCCTGAAATTATGATTCAAAGAGAGGTTGGTGAATCATCATGGTTTGGCTTCTCGATCGTTTTACCGGACTGGTGTGAGCGTGCTCCTGTTCTTGATGTTCTTCGAGAAGCTGGTATCGAAACCCGGCCAATTGTTGCAGGGAACTTTACGCTCAATCCAGTTATTGAACACCTCAATCACAGCATTCATGGTTCACTTGATGCTGCAAATAAAATCCATGAAAAAGGTTTCTTTGTTGGTAACCACCACTATGATATTTCACAACAACTCGGGCAGTTTGCAAATCTGCTGAAGTCTTGCCTTGATGACCAACGTCAATGAACGCATGTTTGATGAATTAGCACACGATGGCTAACATATGCGACAGGGCGGATTGCACAGAACATCGTTTGTTCTACTTGCAATGTTTCTGATGATGCCAAGCATCACATCTGCTCAAGAGGAGCCTGACTGGAGAAGCAATGGAATTGATCCATCAACATGGGATGATGGTCCAGTTGTTGAAGAAACGCCAATGCAATATTCCTACTACGGCGACCCAGTATTCTCCATTGAAGTCACCTACACGCCTGGTCATTTTGAAGATGAAGTCAGCGGTGTCATCATCATCGAATTATTTCCTCAATGGGCTCCAGTCACTGTTGAAAACATGGTCGAACATGTTGAAGATGGATTGTATGATGGTATTTTCTTTCATCGAGTCATCAATGATTTCGTCACTCAATCCGGAGATCCAGAATGCACAACGGTTGGTGCTTATCCTGTCACAAATCTGAATTGTGGCTCAGGAGGTACAGGCGAGACCATTCCACTTGAACACGACGAGAATCTAAGCCACGTTGATGGAGCCATTGGTATGGCTCGGGGTACAGAAGAAGACTCTGCGGATTCACAGTGGTATATTGCTGAAACAGAGGCTCATGGTCTTGATCCTGAAAACAGAGACGATGGAGGATACGCAACCTTTGGCATCGTTCGTCAAGGGATGAGTCACGTGCGAGCAATCGCCGAAGTACCAACATCAGACGATGCCACAGGAACTGACCTTGACAATCCATTTTCATCTGCAGGACGTCCTGTTTATGAGGTTAGAATCGATAGAATCGAGATGATCGGAGTTGCTGACCCAGATGGGGAACTGAGTGGTCAAGGAGTCGATGGAGACGAAGACGGAGGCATTTCAAGCGGCCTTCTTATTCTTGTCTTACTCGGAGTTGCGGTGGGAATTGGAGCAACTATGATGTATGTTATGAGCCAAAAAGAAGAATCACCCGATTTGAAGGTTTATGATGCAGAATTACTCGATGAAAACGAAACATCGAGTACGACGTGACGCACACGTGGTGCGTACCACTTTACCTTCTCGAGATGATGATAGTCGCAATGCCAATTGCGACCGTTATCTTGAGCATAATCTAAGCATGTCTGAATTGTATCTTTCACCCATTTCTCGATATGTTCTTCTTCAACATTCATATGAATGTGAAGGTTTCCACCTTGCTCTTTGAGTGTAGAAATTGCAGGTTTCCATGCTGCTTCAGAACTTGGAAGTAATCCCAAAAGGACTCGATCTGCAATGCCTCGTAAACTCGGCAATGTCGATTGATTATCTCCTTTGTGAATTGTAATAGATTGAGACACATCGTTCTTTTCCGCAGCCCAGTTCAATGCCTTGATACTCTCCGGGTTCAATTCACATGCATGCACATGAGTGGCTTTCCCATGAACCAGCAAAGGCAGAGAATAGTAACCAATGCCGGCAAATGCATCAACGATGATTTCACCTTCGACATTAAGTGAGCCCATTCTGTGTCGTTCGGTAACATTTCCAGAGGAGTACATTACCTTGCATGCATCAAATCCATAGAATAATCCGTTATCTTTTACTTCGACCCAGCCAGAATCGCCAAGTAATAATTCCATTTGAGAGGAGCGAATTGTGTCGTTTGCAATTGGCTGTTGACGTCCAACTCTTCGTCCCTGCAAAACAGTTGCAATCTGTTCGAAGAAGTCGTTCTTATCTTGGATTATTTCGCCCCATATTGGTTGAGTAAACGCTTCCTTCGGAAAAAGAATGAGATCATCTAAGCGTTCCCATTTTGTCGGAATGAACTCAAAAACATGTTCCATTCCTTGTGGAATAAATCCTTGAATCACTTCCTTCAACTGCAGATGAGGATTCAGTGAAGGTGGTGATTGTTCAAACATTACCTTTTCAATTCGGTAAGGAATTTCAGCTGAGTGAAAAGACGTGGCTTCAGAATAAATCGGAAGTGCAAGTTCTCCATTGATACGTACAGGTGTGTACTGCGTATTCAAGGCCTTTAACCGACGTAGATTCTCATACATGACCTCTCCAAATTGGAGCGGAACAATGACTGCAGAATGTTCGTCCATAGCAACGTCTCTGACCACTCGTATGGGGAAGTCCTTTGAAGGTCTTCGGATTGTGTGACAATCATGGACACTGCTGGTAACGGGAAGATGCGCTTTTTCAGTCTCTGTTTTGCGCTGTTTTTCGTGATACCAATCATCGCTCCATTAGCCTCGGCTGATGGAATGGCCGCATGTGATGGTGCAGGTATGAGCGAGTGTGATGATTACGATTCGAACGATGATGGAACACCAAATCAGCAAGATTGGATTCTTGGGACATATGACTTCGATTTAGAAGATACTTCGAGAATCACGCTCTCGTTGAGTTGGGCCATTCGAGAATTCGATAGAAGTAAAGTCGGTCTTGATGATCCACTTATACAAACAGCACTTGCGAACGATGGCTTGGATGTAAACGACGGAATTCCTGCAGACATGATTCGAAGTTACTTTGCCTACGATGATGGTTCTGGAACTGTTGGTGACCGAATGCTTGGAGAAGTCCAGAGCACGATTCAAGATCTTCTCGCATCAGGGTTCGGAACAGTAAATGGTATCAATACGCAATATGATACTTCATTCACAGAAGGTGGGGTCACTATCCCTTGCAGAACCGATGCCTCAATTGACTCGGTACATGGAGCTGAAGGAGCAAGTCAAAACAATGTGTTTGACCCTCCATTATGCTTCTCAACAATAGCCGATATTAGTCTGTCAACCAGCACCTTCAATCTTCTCAATAATTCAGATTTAGACCTGGAAAGAGCGTATCAAGGTCTCTTGATTATGGGTTCAGAATTAACGACAAAGTTCGAAGTTTTTGCTGAACCAGGCCATGCCTCTACATTTTCTATCAATCCACCAGATTATGCAACAATCATTGGCGTCGATAGTAACGGTTCGGTTGCTGCACGACCAGGCCCTCCTGCTTACTTTGCAGGTGAATGGACAGTCGATAACCTTCTAGCAGGGGTCGGAGGTCCTCGCATTGACCAAACCGTGAGCCTTACCATGGCATATCGTGATTCATCAACCACTCAAGTGGTCGAACTTGATCCGAATGATGAATCTCTATCGCTTCATTTAACTGTAGATCTTTTTGATGAGCAAGCAGTTCAAATTGACTTTGTTGCCGGGTTAAATTATCTTGACCAAGCGACGATGGAGGACTGGGGAATCTCTCTTGTCGAGTTGTCCGAACTTGCTACAATTCCTCAGATTACTTCCGATGGAATTCGTCTTGCATATGAGAACGGCATTGCTCCATTAGAGGATTTTACGGAACAATTTCCAGTTGATACAATAGCGACCGAATTCTCAGATATTTTACCTGGAGATCAAGACATTCAAATGAATCCCTTGACTTGGGTAAGTGATTCTGTTGCTAGCGGGATTGAAGGGCCAGCTGGCGGATTAAATTACACGCATTCTGTGGGATGTTCAGAAACAGTCACTCCGCCTCAAACACTAACATATTGTGTGAAAGGACCTACTGCGATGGGGTATGATCACCCCATTTACCTCCATTCAACAAGCAATACATTCAGTCTTACTTTAATTGATTTCATAACGGATAAACTTCCAGACAATATCAAATCGAATGGAATCAATATTTCTCCTATTCTAGATGGATTGGAAGAAGAAGACTTGCGCAAAATAATGGATTCAGGAATATCTATTGAGTCTGAGATTGATACTTCTTTCTTAGAAACCATTGTTCCAGCAAACTTCCCTAATGCTGCGATAACTCTTGAGATTATTTTACCAAGGTGGCTTGAAACAATTGACGGCAATGACCGTTTTATTTTCACATATACATCAGAAGGTGATAACACAAATCCAATCTCAATATCTGGGCTGAATCCATACAAGTACAACCATCCGATTATCGGTGAAAGCGGAGACGTTATTTGTAAGAAGACAGACGTTACATGTGTCTCTACTGAAGTGGATATTGATTTTGGAACGTTTGACATCAACGAATTTACAAAATCCGTTTCGTTTGAATTTGGTTTGGAGGCAAATGCAGTCATTCATCGAATTGCGGTTCCAGTAGGGGCGGTAGATATTGGTTCAACAACAGTTCAAATGGAGGCTATTCCGAGTGATTTGTTACGTTTGCTTATTGATCTCATAGGAGATGTTGATAACCCAACAACATTTGATTTCTGTTTGGATACCAGTGTTTCGGAAAGTCAATGCCCTCCAGAACGTTTACTCATATTAGAATTAACAAATGAGGGATTGATGCAATTCGGAACAGATGTCGGCGAGAAATTAACGAATGAAATTCAAATAGCAGCAGAGGAATTAATGGATGTTGAAGATATTAGTATCGATCATGTCGATATTGGCGATTTCGAAGTCCAAACGAGTTTGACGGGCCTAGGGTCGCCAGGGCCTATTGTCAATGATACGATTGGAATAAGTCTGAGTATTAAGATTCCAACGGTTCGTTATACAATGGCCATTTCGAGTCCATGGTCTGATTTGTTTTCTGGAAATTTTGACTTACTCACATTTTCGATTATTACTGAGAATTCAATTCGTACTCCATTCCTTCAACCGATGGTGACAATGGTTGAAGGAATTTCAACAATATTATCATCAAGTTTCGTATCTGCGGATGGTGTTTCATTCCCGCCTGAGGATCAGGAAGGGATTGTAATTTCCACATCGAATCTGAACCCAGTGCGAGAATCTCTAACTGAGTTAGGTGATTCTAAAGTACCTATTTTTGAAGATAGCGGATTATTCGAATTAACGGGCCCAACCAGTATTACTCTTCCAAAAGGGATCAAAACGATAGAGGCAACCTCCAGTCAAGGGAATATCCAACTCTCGACAGATGATGAAGGTCGTCAAGTGATCACATACACGATACCCCCTGGCGATCTTGATGATGATGTAACATTACGTCTAGGAGTTACATGGATGTATCTCTTAGGCCAATTCTGGGCATACCCCGCTGTCGTGCTTATTCTGCTGGTTCTTCTCATTCGGCGTAGAAGAAAGAAGAAGAAGAAAAAGAGAGCTGCACGCGAATCGAAGAATTCGCTCCTAAAGGCCCAGAAGATGGGGTTATCAGAATCTGATTTCGCCCAAATGGCAGGTCTGGTTGATCGGCAAGTTGGTGGATATGAAGAGGGAATCGATCCCTTTGAAGCGATGCAAAACAATCAATCCGATTAACGGTGCAAGGCTTCGTGGATTCGTTCTGCAAGAGATGGTCCAATGCCAGGGACCGTTTTGAGATCTTCAATACTTGAATTTGTGATGCCTTGACGTCCTCCGAAATGACGGATTAATGTCTGTAATTTCTTTGCTCCAAGGCCAAGAACATTCTCCAGAGGGTCGCCTAAGCGAGATTTCTTTCTTCTCTTTCGATGGAAGGTGTTGACGAATCGATGGGCTTCATCCCGTGCATGGACAAACACTCTCCCTCTACGATCAAGAACGATTGGTTCCTTCTCTTCTCTGAACAGGGTTTCTTCTCGTTTTGCGAGTGCTGCTAATTCAAATCGATCTTGAACTCCATGTTCCTTGAGCAATTTTCGAATGATGTCTAGATGTGTCTGGCCACCGTCAAGAAGTAGCAAGTCAGGCCATTCTTCTTGTCGCTTCAACCATCGTTCTACGACTTCCTTCATCATACGTAAATCATCCATAGCATCGCCCTTTACGATGTATGTGCGATAGTCTTTCTTTGCAGGTCGGCCATGACGCATTACAACGCTTGCACCGACTCGTTCATCACCCTGAAGTTGAGCCATATCAAAGCAAACAACGTGATTCATTTGTTCAGAACCTAGCAAAAGAGCCGCTTCATCTGCAGCCCTTTGTTCCAAAGAGCCACTGGATTTATTCGATAATCGAGAAACTTGAATTTCAGCGTTTTGATCTGCAAGCGTTCGTAGTGTAACCATATCGCCTCGAACAGGTGTTCGCACTTCGACAGCAGAGCCGCGTCGCTCATCCAACCATTCTTGCAAACCATCCAGAAGTGGTGTTGGTGTAAGCAACAATCGAGGCGGCCTTCTGTTCACATAGTGCTCGCTGATGAAATGACTGACTGTTTCTCCGATGTCTCCTCGGTGAACGTAAGGCCAGACTTCCTGCCCCTTGACAACACCTTCATCAGCATGAAGAACGATCAATGCAGCAAGATCACCTTGTTCAGCAAAACCGATTGCATCACAGTCTCGATACAATTTACTTGAAACGACATGTTGCCCGATTGTTGTGCGTATTGAACGTATCTGATCTCTGTAATATGCAGCTCTTTCGAACATCATTTTACTTGAGCATACATCCATTTTTTCTCCAAGTTCCTCAAGTAATTCAGTAGCTTCGCCATTGAGAATTTTTTTCACCATTGAAACTTGTTCATTGTAGCCTTCAGCATTGATGCATGGCCCCGTGCATAATCCAATGTGCATTGCTAAGCACCCTTGAGGTAAAAGTTCCTTACAGTCTCGAATTCCAAAATGGCGTCGCAGTAATTGCATCACTTGCTTTGCAGCACCCGCATTTGGAAACGGACCCCAGCGATGTGATTTCTTCGGTGGATGACGCGTGTACATAATGCGTGGAAATTCCTCCGCAGTTAATACCAGATATGGATATGATTTGTCATCTTTTAACATTGAATTGAATCTTGGTTTATGCTCCCTGATCAATTGTCGCTCAAGGATAAGCGCTTCTTGAGGAGTTGTTGTCACAATGCATTCCACATCATCAGAGCGAGAAACCAATTCAGGAATCATCTGACGGTCTGGATTTGTGGCAAAGTACGAACGTATTCGTTCATTCAACCGAGTTGCCTTGCCAACATAGAGGACTCGTCCTTCATTTGTTTTGAAGAGATATACGCCTGGTGATGCCGGCAAATCAATGGATGCAGCATCGACCGGCATGGAAATTGCTCACACTCATAGGTCAAAAGAACGCGCATTTCTTCTTCTCGCACATCAAGCGGACAAATCCAAAGGTGTGACGTGCTTCGATGAACTTGGAATCAACGTGTTATCGTCCTCAATGCTACGGATTTTACGATGGTTGGAATCGCACCCAGCCTCTCTGGAATCCGCATGGGATGTGCCTCGTACGCTTTCTCTTGAAGGGATTGCAGATGGCCTAGGTGTCGTCCGTTCTGCCCTTTTCCAACCAATGTCTATGCTCGAAGAGAAAGAACTTCTTTTCACGCGACAAGCTCATGTTTTAGGAGGGGGAAGGCGGAAGAGAAAAGTCGCTCATATCACTGAACAGGGGCGAGATTTCGTCCTTCAGAATAGTGATGAAAAGATAACGTCTCGACCCGATGCATTGTTGAAAATATTTGGACAAGCGCCAACATTCACATCATTAATTGGAAGAGAAAAGGAAACGAAACAATTGTTGAAACATCTCAATGAAAGGAAACAAATTCATTTGCGTGGATTGCCTGGAATCGGAAAATCAACTCTTGCTCGATCTCTTGCAGAAACAGTTGCAAAAGATGGTAAAGAAGTACGCTGGGCAGGAATTGATGCCTACACAGACGTTTCAATGCTGATGCAACGTTTTGGATTTGAAACTTCGACAATGCTCGATGTATCGGCCTATGTTTCTCTTTTCATCGACCAACCAGAAATGGTCCTCATCATCGATGATATCCAAGCAGTGAGTACGCGGCACAAAGATGCCTTTTCTCAATTCTTTTCTTCATTGGAGGAAATGAATGTACCAACAATTCTCATTGGCAGAGAACCTCAACCATTCGCAACAGAAGGGCCAGTTCTTTCACTTGGCCCTCTGGAAACAAAGCAAGCAATACAATTGCTTGGTGAAGAGATGGATGCTGAAAAGAGAACCGAAATCGCTGAACGGCTCGGAGGGCATCCTCTTGCGATCTTGATGTACGAGGATTCTACACCTTTGCCCGAAGAAAATGACGGCGTTCGAGCATATGTGGAACAAGTCGTTCTGGGTGAAGTATCATCAGACGTGCATGAGGCAATACCTCCTTTCCTCATGCTCCCTTTCCCCGTTCCAGCAGAGCGAATGATCAATCCAGATGATGTATCTCTTCTCGATGAACATGCTTTGCTACGATGGATACCGAATGATTTGTCGATGGAAATGCAACATCTTGTTCGTAACGTTTGTCGTTCTAATCTAACGGAAGATGAACTGGATAAACTTCACCTTGAAGCGATTGAACATTGGTCTCACCACAACGATTCCTTTTCTGCAATCGCTGAATTCTATCATCGAATACAACGAGGAGAACAGGATATTGGTTTGATGCTGTCTCAACAAGCGACCGTCCTTATGCATGAACGTTCAGGATCCTTCGCCACTCTTCTCGATGAAGCAGTACTCTTACAACCGGAAAATATTGAATTGATTGGACTTGCAACACAACACGCTCTGAATCGAGCAGAACTCGAAATAGCCAAACAATATCTTTCACAAGCAGAACATGAATCAAGCCTTGATCACCTTCGTCTTCAAATCGCTCACTTCGAAGGGAAAAAAGGTACAATTGAATCCTTTGAAAAAGCGTACCAAGCCCTTGAAGATCCGAATGAAAAATTACGTCTTCAACTGTCTGTTGTATCAAGAGCACTCGATGATATCGTTGAAGAGAATCGTTCTGAACAATTGAACATTATAGAACGGATGATTCAAGATATCATTCCTCCAAATGAGGCTTCAGTACGCCAAATAGTCCTAACCTCTCTGGTTGTTATGAAGCATTCAATTGCACTCCAAAAAGGCGATTATTCAGGAGCTACTTTCCTTCGAGATCAATTGATTTCAATAGCCTCCGAGCATGACACTCTTGTTCAATTTCTCTCTGCGAAAGCATCTGTGGCAACATCCGAACCGAATACGATGGAGTTTGCTCTAATCATTAAGGAAGTTGAACGTATTTCTGAACAGTTGAAGCAGCCGCTTTACAAAGCATCACTTCAACTTCTTCTGTGTGAAGCGTTGCTTGAAACAGAACCGTTCCGTGCTCAACACATTCACTCGACTGTTGATATCGTAATGATTGAATCAATAGAATCAGCAACAGCGAATCGTCTGGTTGCACGATGGTGGGCGCTACGGGCCTTCTTGGAACCGCAACAAAAAGTCCCATCGATTCGCGAGGCGATTCTCAGGTTCCGTTTGTCAGGATGTCCAAACAGGGCACGAAATCTTTCCAAACAACTTCATCAGTCCATCTGATTAGAGTTCAGCACCGATCATCGTTTTCGTATCTTTAATCCCCTGAATGGGTCTTATTTCCTCAACAATACATCGGGTGAGTACAAACTCATCATCGGCTTGAACACGAGCAATAATATCGAATTCTCCGAACAACATCCAACGAGCAGTCACGTGTTCGATGGAATCTAACGCTGTACGAACCTTCTCTTCTTCACCAGGTTTTGTTGTTATCAATACAAATCCTATTGCCATTTCATCACCTCAGTATTCGACTGCAATCAGCGTCTGTGTATCTCGAATTCCTTGTATTGTTCTAAATTCCTTCATCAAAAGATGGGTTAAATTCTGAGCAGAATCACTGCTTATGCGGGCAAGTAAATCGAATTCGCCATACAAGGCATGGACTTCCTGTACCGCTTCGTGAGATGTGAGTGATAGGTAGACCTCACGCTCATGCGATGGCTCAGTTTTGAACAAGATAAAAGCCTCAGGCATGAATTAAGCCTTGAGTATACGGGTTTTATCGCTTGGGGTAAGATATTTTGCTGTAATCAACCAACGGATGGCTTCAAATGGCATTGCTATTGATGAGATAACATGGTAAGGAGGCAACCGTTGACAGCAGGGGTATTCCTGTGTCTCCTTCTTTTCATGTCCCTTTCACCAATGGCAAATGGTGAGCCATTTGAACAGACAGATTCTACAATTGAAAACTACGTTTCTGCAAGATCAACAACGACATGGTCAGGAATTGTTGATTTAACTTCAAACTATTATGTTGATATTCAAGATGAACTCTTGATAACATCCTGTACGAATGTTACAATGTCCTCCGGTGTCCGTATTGTTGTTGATGGCAGAATTACGATTCAAGGATCACCAACCTGTCCTGTTGTCCTCTCTTCCAGTTCAACCAGTACAAGCGATCATGAAGGGATTCAATTCAACGCATCATCAAACGGTCGAGGCAGCATCATTAATCATCTTCACATTGAAGATTCAATTTACGGCTTAACTTTGTACGGGTCCGACCCAGTTCTCAACAATGTTACACTATTCAATCCTGATCGAGTTGGAATTGATATGTTTGGAAGTTCCAGTCCAGTGATTCGAGACTTACATGTTGAGCAAGCAGGCCGTCTTTTACCCTTCCAAAACGATTGGCGCTATGGTATAGGTATGTCCGTAGGGTCGGGGTCAACTCCGATTGTAGAGCGAGCTTACTTCACTGACCATTTGTTGCGAGGATTGAATCTTTGGGGCGGTTCAGGGGGAATATTCCGAGACATCGTCATGGACAATATCTCAGGAGCAACTCTCGGCGAACCAACCGGTGTTTGGGTCGAAGACAGTGTTCCATTGTTCGAAGACTTACGTATCGATAAGAGCGATACAGGAATTATCGTTCGTCACATCGATGATTCAGGTAATACGCGAGGTGTTTTCAGAGATGTCGTCATCACAAATAGCATGTATCGCGGTGTTTATCTCGATAAGGATAATCATTTCAATTACACAAATTATGAAACTGCTGATTTCACCAACCTGTCTGTTCTCGGCACAGGTTCAGCAGGTGCAAAAACAGCAAGCATTGCTGTGGCTGCAATCGAAGTAAATGCGACTGGCGCTTGGCTTGAGAATGTCCTTGTTGAGGATTCATCCAGTGTTGGAGTCCGCCTTCATTACGTTGATTCAAGTACCACTCTCAGGAATCTTACTATCAAAGATGCAGGAGAGGCTGGAAAGGGTCCTCACAGTGCAGGTTTGGCGATTACAAGTTCATACTTTGCTGCACACCTAGAAGATGTTGAAATCAGTGGCTCACCAGGTCCAGCACTTTGGTCTTCATCAGGCGGTGCAGTTCAAGGGTCTGATTGGTATTTCCATAACAACTCTGAGCACGGGTTGTACATCGATTCAGCAACAGTTGTCGTCGATGGATTGGATACCAATGATAACGGGTACTCCGGGGCATATGTGTATGATTCTCGATATGTTACACTAACAAATGTCACTTCAGAAAACGATGGATCACTTGGCACTACGTCTTTGCAGACTGCAGGTTTATCATTCAAGAAATCAAATGATCTTGAGTCAACTTCAGGTGATGTGACTTGTCGAATGTGTGAGGTTCGTACATCTGCTGGTCATGGGCTGTATGCAGAGGACTCTGTTGATTTGTGGCTTGAGGATCTGACTGTTTCAGATATTGGGTCATCGTTTACCCCCGTATACATCGATAATGGTGGTTTAACTACCGGTTCTCAAGGCGGACGATTCCACATACTTGGAGCGAACATCCTGCACGAATCCACCACTGAATACGCAGTATATGTCGAACAAGCGGCAGGTCAAATAGACGATTTAATCATCGATGGAAATCACTCTGGAATTTTCTGGGATGCAAATCATAACGGAGCATATCCTTCAACACTGAGTCATACAGTACTACGCGGTACTGAATGTTTGAAACTCGTAAATCATCCAAACCTAGGTGGTTATGGAAACACAATTGATTCAGACTGTACTGGAAATATTTTCCTTGAAAATGCTAATGTGAATTTCTCAAATTTCCTTGATTCAACAGGAACTCATATTCTCGATCTCGATGCTTCATCAACACTGCATCTTCACCAACCGAACAATGTAGATCTGACCGTTGCAAACATTCCATCAGGAGCAACCATTGATGTGGCTTGGGACGTTATCATCTGGGTGGTAAACAATCTCTCCAATGGTGTCCCATCTGCCTTTGCAAATGTTTCATTCAGTCAATTTGAGCCATCTGTCTCGAAGTTTACTAACGATATAGGGACAACACAACTTACTGATTTCATTGGACAGCGTTGGAGCAATACAGGGGCTTCGACCCATAATGACGTAACAGTCAACTGCGGATATGATAGCGTGAGTAATTCAACAACAGCCGTTCTTGATTCAGACCAAATCATGTATTGCCGTCTGGATTTGGATAACCAAGAACCGTTCTTGATGTGGACTTCTCCACAAGATGGAGCCATCTTCCCGTCACAAGGTGAAGTAGAGTTCAACGCGTCCGACTCATGGGACCTTGATGATGACATCTTGACCTTTACATGGACTTCGTCCATAGACGGTTGGTTGAGCGATGGTGGAGTCTCTGTGTTGACTGGGAATGGATTGACAGCCCCGTCTGTGGGATTGAGCGATGGTATCCATGTCATCACGTTGGAACTGTGTGATGATGCAGGGCATTGCGTTTCAGAAAGTAGAACAATTGAATTAACTAATCTTGCACCTGAACTGAGCGTCACATTTGAACCGAGTTTAACTCAATCCAGTGAACTAATTATGCCACAGACTGGTACAGTTGTAATCAACACAACAGGAACATTTGATCCTGAAGGAGATAATTTCGCATGTGGCATCTCATTCGGGGGCTATAATCGGCAATCTCCTGGTTGGGACAATCAATGGATTTGTCCGCAGGAAATAACGTACACATTTGATCACTTTGGCGATGATCCACCTGCTTCCTTTTTCATGACTGTCATTGCATGGGATGAGGTGGGTAACAACGACACATATTCTGTTGAAGTTAAGTTGTACAACGAAATGCCGGCATCTTCGTTTACCCTTGAGCGAAATGGAACTGCAAGTGAAGATATTATCTTCTTCAACGGCAGTTCTTCATACGATCCCGAAGGAAATGATGTTTCATTTGAATGGTGGTCCAACGTCGATGGAAGCTTGATGGTTGGAAATAGTATCAACAATATCTCTTGGGACGGATATCTTTCGAGAGGAGTCCACCTTATTGAGTTGAGAGTGACCGATAATCGAATGGAGCATGGTGGACAAATGTCTGTCTATTCTGAACTCATTACAATCGATAATTCTGTTCCGAGAGCAATCATCGAAGACCTCGATGTCTTTGATAATCTTGATTCTTCAATTCTCATCCCGTTTAGCGCTAATGGAAGCGGTGATTGGGACTCAGCCTGTTCGACGTTCCCTACGGAGGGAGATTGGCATTGTTCAGAAATTGAACCTTCTGCAGGCTCAGAATTCCTGCAAATTGTTTGGACGAGCGATGTGGACGGCCTTCTAACTCCTGAAGGTGAAGATTGGTTGACGTTTGAAGAACGATTGAGTCATGGTGAACATGTTATCACTCTCTCAATCAGTGATGGTATCAATCCTGAAGTGACAACAACTCGAGGGCTTTCTGTTTCAACATCAGCTCCAGTTCTCGGTCTTGATTCACCGCAGAATAACAGCGTTTATTCTTCAAAGGACATGATTCTCTTTGATGCTCGTTCAAGCATTGATTATGATGATGATACGTTTACGATGACCGTTCGAGAGTACGATTCAGTCACAGAAACATATGTTCCACTGCTTACGGATGTCAATGCCTCAGTTACGCATTCGATCAATTTAGATGCAGGCGAACAGGATGTGCAGATTGAGTTGATTGATTCGACTGGTGCAATTCGAATTGAATATGTACACTTGATAATCGAGGCAAGCGATCCGGTTGCTACGATTCTCTCTCCATCAAATCTTGAATCAATTGATCCGGGTATGATGATTCTGTTTGAGGGCGATTCATCGGATGCAGATGACGATCTTGTCGCTCGAGAATGGAGATTATGGCCTTCTACATCTCAGCCAAGCAATGGCCAAGTGACTGTGTTGAGCACACAATCGACGTTCTCTCAAGTCTTTTCCCCAGGATCTCACCATGTTTCCCTTTATGTTGAAGATGCCCGAGGTGCTGTATCCCAGGAACACATTAACTTCACAGTACGCTCAAGTCTACCAGAGTTGGTTCAAACAAGTTTACGACTTTCACAAACAGAATTCATCTCTGGTGAGATCGTAACTCTGGAGGTTTCGGTTCAATTGGTTGATGCTGATGGCTCAACAGATGACGTACGTGTCGATATTAACCACCGCATTCAATCATGGAGTTTCAATCTCTCGGATGATGATGGAGACTCAGTCTGGACAGGCTCCCTTGAATTCCAACCTGAGGGTGAAGGCAACCCAAGTCTGAAAGTAATTGCAACCGATGGCGAGGGCGATAATGCCAATATCGATATTCTCTTTGAACCGCTGAAGGTGGTTGACGAAGACGGTAGTGGCTTCCTGTCCACTCCAGTATTGATCGGAGCAGTTTCTCTTGTTCTTCTGGTGGGGGTTCTCATCACGATTCAACGTCGTCGACAAGCCAATGCTGAGATGAAATTAATCGATACATGGGGCGTTTTCGGAAATGGGATAGAGAACGAGACTGACTCCGAGGAAGAAGAACCTGATAATACAGAAGAAGAAGTGTTAGATTGGGATAATGTCTGAACTTAGTTTCATTTTGATACTCCATATCATTGATATACTACTAAAATTAAGGCAAATCCATGAAGAGAACTATCGCTCTCCTATTCGCTTGCCTAATGATTGTTACAACTATACCTGCTAACGTAGCTGCACAAGATTCCGCTCCCATCGCTTTTGGGATTGAATACGATTACTCAAACATGAACGCTGACATTGAGTCTATGATTGGACTTGATCTAACAGAAGTGTTCCAAGAAGTCATGGCTGCTGGCGATGATGCAGGAATCGATTTGTTGATTGGTACAGTTACAACTGGAACAACCACAATTGTTTTCGAGCAATATGATGGAGATATGGCAACACTTGATGTCGATGGGGTACAGACCGATTTCTCCACCAAAATCACCGAATTAACCGTACGCCACGGAGTCCTCGATGACTTTGCAATCAATGCAGAATGGGATGATTCCTATGCTGGAATTGAATTGACTGTTGGGTACGATGCTGAGCAATTATTCAATGCTGATGTACTCTACACAGAATATTTCGATGACAATATGGGTCTTCATGGTATGGACATGGAAATGGACATTGACGCTATGATTGAGTACAGCGTTGGTATTTCAGGCGAAATTTCTGGTGACGGAGAATCACTTCCCTTTGATGTTGAATTAAAGATCGGTACATCGTACGAAATCAACAATGGCCTACTCGAGGTTCGAATGGACGAGCCATCACCTGTATACAGCGAAATGGTGAACCTCCAGCCTGGAGAAGAGTTGTACTGGTCCTGTGACGGGGAGGAGGGCTCGGATCCTCCATCCATCAGCAACGATTATGGAGAGATTGGAGTTACTGATCAATGTTCAGATAGAAATATCCATTACGATACCGCAACCTCTGTTGTATTCGAGCTAACAGGTATTCCTACAGAAGAACTTGGACTTCCAGCAGGCGACTTTGACATCTCTATCACAGACTCTGTTACTGATACCTACGATGGAGAAGTAGAACTCTTCTTCATGGGTGGTGCTATGGAACTCCTCGATGAACCATCTCAGATGATTACAATTGATGATGGAAGCACACTTGAAGTCCATCAAGCATATGCTTCTCCAACACCACTCGCATTCCCTGCAATGTGGGCTATGATGTGGGCAAACTCTGTTGTTGGTAGCGGAGATTACCCAACAATCGTTGATGCATTAATGGGTAACGCAAACTTCGAAGAAATCTTTGGAGACATTGCTGATGATATCGAGAATGACCTCGACGGTGGAGATGATGACAACGAGTACTACTTTACCTGCGCAAATTTGAATGAAATTCCAGAAGATTACATGCAAGATGGTTATGATGACTGTGGTGACAACTCTGATGAAGAATTCTTCTGCAACAATGGGGAGGAAATTCCTCCAGGTTGGGTAAATGATGGCTATGAAGACTGTCAAAACGGCGAGGATGAAACCATGGGTCCACAATACAATATTTACATTGACATGATGGACGCTTCAGAAGATGAAATGGAGTTCGATTATTCTGTCAACGGTCTTGATTACAATGAGGATTATGAAGTATCATGGACAGTTACAGATGATGAAGGTACAACTTCAGATGCTGGGTCGATTGCAGTAACACAAGACAATTATGCATACGGTTATGCAACAGCTTCAATAAATGGACCTGGCGAATACTGTATCGACGTTGAAGTAACTCGCTTAAGCGATGATGTCATAATCAGTGAAGAAGAGAGATGCGATTCTGTTTCAAGAGATCTGGAGCCAAGCGATAAAGTGATCACAATTGTTGAGGCAATTGGAGAGTCTACTCTCGAGAATGCATTAGAAATCTTTGGAGATAATCTTGAAAACCGCCTTTCAAACTTTGAAGATGATTTCGATATTGCATACGAAGATGGTATGGCTTACGCATTGTTTGATGCAGAAGATGATCGATTCGTTGGATTCCAAGTCGTTGCTTCCCCTGGTGGCACACAGTGGTACACACTCATTGGCCCAGACAGCAATGCCTACGGTACACCTTCCCGAGGAGTCTCAATCACTTACTTTACTGGTCTTGCAGCTCAAGAAGAAGCAGAAGTCATTGAAGACCAAACTGAATTGGCAGACTTGGTTGATCTAACTTCACACAACACCAATGAAGTTGAAGCAGTCAACGAAGGAATCGATCCTGAGACGCTACCTGAAGAAGTAATTCCGATTGTTGAGAACTTATCTGATGCTGATGGTACAGGTCTCCTACCGTTCGTATCGCCTCTAATGACAATCTCAATGATTGCTCTCGCAGGAATGTTTGTAACAATCCGTTCTAAGGACGAAGAATGAGCCCAGATGATACAGCACCCCGTCGTATTGTTCGATGGCGTATTGTTGCCTGCATTGTGCTTGTAGCTCAATTGGGCGTGCTTCAGGGATTGAATACTTCTCTCGAGGATGAATCATGGTTTACTGGACGCCTATCAGCAACTGTGGAAGAAGGTCCACTTTCTCTTGAAGGTGTAGCAGTCAATATAACCATTGACATGAAAGAAAATCAGGACGACCTTTCCATTGAATTATTTGGCCCCATACGCTTGAGCCATTGGCAATCAGAACGTGATGGTCGAGCTTCTTTGGAAAGTCCAGAAACATTTGAAGAAGATTGGAATGAGACGTTTTCATCACCTACTCCTGATGAGATTAAATCGAATACGCATCAATTGATCTATGGTTCAATGCTGGTATCTGCGGTTCTTTTGGTCTTGCTTCTCGTAGATTTTTGGAAGCAACATAGTGGGTTCTGGCTTACACTTGGTCGACGTCTACTTTCCTTTACATCGATGACAATGGTTCTAACAATATTTGTTATGATTCTCGTGTTGCTTCCGATTTCTTGGTTTTCAACTGCAGCTGGGGATCCAGAGTTATATTCTGAAAATGATAATTCAGAGGCATTCCTTGCTCATTCTATATTTCAAGCAGAGACATCGTTAGGACTCGATGGTTTTGTTTTGGAGTTTGAAGGTGGAGGCTACGATATTGGCATGGTTCGTCCAGCAAACCGCAGCGCTGTAGAGGCAGAGCCTCCGCTTCCAGGAACTGTTGATGCAGAATCGTATATCGGAGTGAAAGGAGAGGTAAGTACAACCACGCCTGAGTTCTTGGAGACCACAATGTATGTGTGGATGGCCTTATGGGTTCTGATTCCATTCTTGCTTATGATACAGCAGAGAGTCGCGATCGATTCAAACTTGGCTCCATTGAAATTCCTGGAAGAGGAATAATCACTTCTTTTGCTCTGGAAGGTCACCGTTTAGACTGTCTGGATTGTCTTCAAGAGGGCCCCATTCAGATCGAGTGCGTGCTAATCCAATACGCTTAGCATAGAGGAAACGCAGGTTCTTCCAACCGTCTCCCCATGTATGAATTTCAGCTTCTCCGACACGCTCTCTGTACGGGACTGAGATTTCGATTGCTTTTTTCTTTCCAAGGTGCTTACGTGCTAAGATTTTGACTTCTTCAGAGAGAGGCATCCCATCGTTGGTTGGACGCATCTTTTCATTTTCAAAAATATCCTTGCGGAAAACCCACATTCCTGATTGAGAATCTTTGATCCCATAACCAAACAGGACTCTGGCTGTGAATGAAAGCACCCAGTTTCCAAATCCATGCAATCCTGACATTGATCCTGATTCTGCCATGCTCAACCTATCACAAGTAATGAATTTCAAATCCTCATCAAGAAGTCTCTTGACAAGTTCTGGAATAAGTTCGGCAGGATAGGTGCAATCCGCATCCATTGTGACAATGATGTCATTTGATGCAACAGCAAAGCCAGTACGATAGGCGCGTCCGTATCCCTTTCGAGGTTCAAGATGAACTCGAACATCTTTTTCGAGTGCAATTTCTCTTGTACGGTCTGTGGAAGACCCATCTACAATCATGATTTCTAGTGATTCACACCATCCACGAGGGATGGCATCAACTGTTGCACCCAATGCTTCTTCTTCGTTGCGAGTGGGCAAGAGAACCGTAACAGAAACGGGTAAGACCTCAACCATGAACATCCCAGTGGACATTAGGGTTTCAATCCATTGGATGTGCCCTATGCTGTTGCATCAATACCATTTGGCACGAATTCTTCGAAGAGAGAGTTTGGCAGCCAATCGAAGTTTCCTCCACTTGGATAGTCTTGGCCGACTGCTAAACACATCTCCAGATCTTCGTACGATTTCGTGGAAGATTGCGTCGTAGGCTTCACACATGAGTTGTGGCTGTAATCGTGATTTGGAATCGAGATATTCGAAGAGATGTTTTGCAGATTGCTGGTGTCTTCGTACGACTTCGATGTATTCTTGCACGAAGGCTTTCCATCGCTGGTTGGTTCCAAAGTCGGTTTTTCCGAGTTCATCTACATTGATATTGTATTCCGCTAACGCTTGAATTGGAAGGTATATTCTTCCAGCACGATAATCTTCGGCAACATCTCGGAGGATATTGATCATCTGCAATTGAATACCCATGTCAATTGCGTGGATACGGGCTCCAGCATCGTCACATCCATAGATCTCTATCAGAACGAGCCCAACAGCTGAAGCGACTTTGTAACAGTATGAACGTACTTCATCCCATGTTCTGAGTCGTACTTCAAAGAGGTCATCTTCCATCCCCTCGATGATGGTTTCAAAATCATCAAGGCGGAACTGGAATTGGTTGAACACATGATGCATTGCAACGAAGATTGGTTCATTGTGTGTTGCAGTTTTGTCACCGTTGAATAAACGCGTCAATCGCTCCTTAGCATCAACGAGAGCCATTAAGCGATATTTGTGTTCTTCTTCTGAATTATTTGGTGTCGATTGGTGAATCGATCGAAGCAGTGTGTCTCGTTCGATAACCTGCTGGTTTAGGGTTTCAGTTTCGTTGACTTCTGGACGAGTATCACCGTCGGCTATGTCATCAAGATACCTGCACAATGCGTAGACTGCATGTACTGCCTTTCTTTTCTTGAGGGGGAGTGCCGAGAAACTTGCAAAGAATGTAGAGGAAGCCTTTCGACAAATCTCTTCGCATTGGAGAAATGCTTCTTCAACGGTGATTTCTCCTCCCATGTTCCCACCTCTGAAGTATCTAGTTATGAATGCGTGTTATCTGAATTATTCAATTGCATTGAGACAAGATGTATCGCTAGACCAACAGGCATCAGCATAACTCCGAAGAAAACGGCTGCTTGTGTCACAGTTTTGTTTACTCCTGCATCCACGCTTCTCTTCCAAATCCATCGAGTTGTTACGATATCTCCTATCACAAAGTGGGTCCATGCAAGCACAGCTCCAGAATCAGTTCCTAAAATTCCGGCCAATGCTTCAACGAAACCACTGAGTGTTCCATCTCCCATCATGTCTGCAAGTGCACCTAGATTCATCAGCATTATTGTGAGATAGGCAATCAGTGGTCCAAGGACATACCAAGGTCCACTCATCCATTTTTCTGTTCTCTCTTCATTAGGCTGAATCAACATGAGGAGCCAGAACGGACCAACCCACATCGAAGCCAAAACTAACGCTGCTAAAAGTATCGTATCTACCATTATATCATATCCTTGTATTGTGTTTCAATTTCTGAAATCGTTTCTGCATCTGGGTAATAAGTGGAGCTTTTCCATTGTGTTACTCCATCTTCATCGATGAGCATGAGCGTAGGCGTTCCTGGCATTCCATAATATTCGAAAACGGTCGAACTGAGTTTGGTCTCATCATCGTATTTTCGAATTGGATCTTCATCCGATGGCAACGTTATCGGCCAAGGGGTGTAGTGATTGCTTTCAGGGGTTCCAAACTCAAGAGCCACGTCTTCTTGGGATTCAAAAGAAGGGTATCGTGCAATTGAAACGAGTTGGAGGGGAGGTTCCATTTCCATCCACTCTTGATGGCTCAAACGAAGTTCATCGGTCCAGTCTTTACAACCGATACAACCTACGCCAATGAACAAGATCAAGACAGGGCCTTCTGAGAGGTTATCTTTCAAAGAGTACGTCGCTTCAGAATCTTCTGCTCTGTCGAGTGTCTGCAGAGTAAACACACGTCCCTCTTCTGCAACAGGGTTAATGCAACCAGATAGCATAAGCAATGCTACGAGGACGCCAATGATTCGCAAGTTGAATCACTCAGGCCTTGGTTGTCGTGACGCTTTCCTTCTTTGGGGTTGGGTTGCGGGGTCGAGCAGCGACCTTGGGACGCTTGACGTCCTTGAACCAAGAGTCGACGCCATTCCAATCAGGTCTCATACCGAGATCTGCGAGAACGAGTTTGCTGCTGATTCGTGCGCTTTCAAAGATGGTTGGAAGGCCGCTACCTGGGTGTGTGCCTCCTCCAACAATGTAGAGGTTGTTTGCTTCTTCGAAGCGGTTGTGAGGACGTCGCCATAGCATTTGCTTGAGGTCGTGAGTTAGGTTGAACACGGCACCTCTGTAGATGTCGGATGCGCCCCAATCATCTGGTGTAATGACAGTCTCAGAAACGATGTGGTCTGCGATGTCATCGTATCCAAGTTTTGCCAACTGCTTCACGATTGTTTCGCGGAAGTCTGCCTTGATGTCATCCCAAACGATGCTTTCATGCTGGTTGGGTACTGGTACGAGGACGTAGATGGTTGAGTGGCCTTCAGGAGCAAGAGAGTCATCGGTGATGGAAGCGTTTTGGACATAGACGGACGGATCATCCCATGTTAGTTTATGGTTCGTGATATCTCGAAGGTTCTCCTCGTAAGATGAGGAAGCATAGATTTGATGGTGTGGGTGATCGTACTTTTTGTCAACGCCGAGATACAACATGAAAGTGGAGCAAGAGTAACCCTTCTTCTCGAGTTTCTTATTGGACCACTTCTTTCGCTTTTCATCAGGGACCAGAGTGGTCATAGCGTGGGCGAAGTCTGCATTGACGACGACCTTGTCAGCAAGCATTTCTTTCCCTTCGATGCGTACTCCTGTTACGGTTTTTCCTTCATAGATCAATGACTTTACAGGAGTGTTGAGGTGGATTTTAACACCCATCTCTTCTGCAATTTCTGCCATTCGAGCTGTGATGCTTCCTAGGCCGCCCTTGGCGTGGAAAATTCCGTGCTCGTATTCTAAGAAAGCGAGGATGGTGAACAGTGAAGGTGCGTGGAAGGGACTCATTCCGAGGTACTTGGTTTGGAATGACATTGCCAATCGAACGCGTTCATCGTCGAAGTGCTTTCCAAGATCACCGGCAACACTTGCCCACGGTTTGAGAACCGTAGCCACTCGGATGGCTCGCTTTGAGAGCACATCCAATGGGCTTGACCAAGGAGTCTGAAGGCATTCCTTCGACAAGTTGAGTTTCTTGCGATTTTGTTTCACGTAATTCTTGAATCCATTAGCGTTCTTATCGCCTGCAAGTTCACGAATGCGTTCTGTCATTTCTTCGAGGTTGCTCGTGGCATCGATGTGACCACCTGCTCCAAACACCAAGCGGTACATTGGGTCAAGTGGCATCAGGCCGAGTTCTTTGTGAGCATCTCTTCCAATTGCTTGAAAGATCTCTTCGATAACTTCTGGGTAATGGAAGAATGTTGGACCACGATCGAAGGTGTACCCGTCTTTTTTGTAGAGTTTGGTTCGTCCACCAACGGCATCAGCTTTCTCGAGAACGGTTACATCCAGGCCTGAGTGGGCAAGGAGCAGAGCAGAGGCGAGGCCTCCAGGGCCGGAACCGACGATGATGACGCTTTGAGAGTTGTTGTTAGGCATGGTTTCTACCAATGGCATTCGGCTTATAAAGCGGCGTTTTCAACCATCTAGCCGGTTGTTTTCAGATTCCCATCCCAGAAGGTTGGATTATCAGTTCCTTGAGATGTTTTTGACTTCTCAGAATTCGGCAATTCAACAATCGATGCAAACTCATCGAGATATGGGCCCATGGATGTGATGAGATCGACGTTTGGTTGTCCGCGAAGGACCATCCCATCCATATACATCAATGAGCGAATGATTGGAAACGCCTCTTCACCAAATCGACAACCAGCAAGAACAGCACATCGAACTGTTTTCATCATTTGTTGGGTGAGGGAAATTTCACTGACTGTTTTTCCAATAAATCCAGTATAAATCTCATGCATGCTCGCCATGTATTTTTCTTTGGCTGCACCGCTTGGAGGTGTATCTGCCATCAATAACATCGCCTCGAAGGATTGATCCAATTCTCCTTTAGCAAGATGGAAAAAGAATCCAAACAGGGCAGAACGAACTTTATCCGGAGCATGAGATATTGCACCTGTGTCGATAAATGTGAACATCCCTTCATCATCCACCATAGCATTCCCTGGATGGAGATCTCCGTGGAAGGTTCCTATACCGAACATAAACGCCCCATGAATTCGGAAAAGTTGCAGAAGATTATCCCAGGACATTGTTCCTTCAGCGAGTCGATCTTCAAGAGTCGGAGATTCGATGTGTTCCATGACGAGAATATGTTCGTTAGAAAGTTCTGGCCAAACGCGTGGGAAGGACAACAACGGCATTGGGAATTTATCCTCGACTTCTTTGGCCTTTTGTTGCAAAAGTTCAGCGCCTTCTATTTCGTTGCGTAGGTCAAGTTCCTTCAACGTGTAATCCTCAACGTGCTGAAGAAGGCCTACTGGATTGCCGACCTTTCTCAATCTTGGATTGAGGAAAAGACCAATTCGAAGCCATCGCTTCATTCTTATGACGTCTTTTCTGAAAGACTTTTCAAAATCCGCTTTGATAATCTTTACAACGACATTTGTCCCATCATTGAGGACTCCTTTGTGAACTTGCCCGATACTAGCTGCCGCAAAAGGCTCTTCTTCAAACGAAGTAAAAGCATCAAGGAATCCTTCAGGTGCACGATCATGAATGAGTTTCATCGAGTCTTCGCGAGGTATCGAATTTGCCCGCTGATACAAGGATTGGAGTTGCTTACACTTTTCCTCAGAAAGTAGGTCAGGACGAAGTGCGAAGATTTGAGTGAGTTTCACGGCGAGTAAACCCATTTTCTGGATTTTGTCTAAATCTGCAGGTCCTTTTTTTGTTATCATGCGGATAAAACGGGCAAATGTAACGAGGCGCATAGTTAGAAAATCCTCCTTTAGTTTATCAATCGCCGTTTTTCCTCAACAGGACTTTGATTGGATTTGCAAACATGGCAGGAGTAGATTCAACCCACTCTTGATATCCATCCCTGTCTTTCAAATCGACTTCTGACATAGCGACTCCGCTAACATATCGTAAGAGGAGTGTGAGAATAAGTGGCCCAATTAAGGCCCAAGATGAAGCGATTCCTCCGACCAAAACAGCAAATCCACCGATTGACCACCAGATGATGGCTTCTCCCAGATGATTCGGATGGCGGGTGATGGAGAAAATCCCATCAGTTTTTAGTTGCCCAGGGCCGCTAGTCTTTTTGAATTCTCTAAGTTCGATATCTCCTCTGTGCTCGATTATCATTCCTATACAATAGGTTGCAATTAGTAAAGCAGTTCCAATAATTTGGTTTGTTGATAGTGAACTGTCCATATTACCTTCAGAAATTAAGGACAGGATCGGAAGCGCAATGAGGACGAGAAGGATGCCTTGTAAGAGAAACACTTGGAGGAAACTTATCCACCACCAATTTTTCCCAGCAGATTCCATCATGCGAACATATCGAGGATCTTCACCACGATTCTTTGTACGCTGGTGGAGGACAACTCCCAAGCGTATTCCCCAGATACTAACGGCCGTCAATGTAAGCAAACTTATTGCATTGAATGAGTTTAGTTGGAGAGCCCTTGACCAAGCAATAATGACAAAACCGAACCCCCATAATACGTCCATCACACTTACTTTACCACTCGAGACTGTTCGAAGCCATGCAAGAGTGATGTATGCAAATATGGCAACACATGTGGTTGCGTTGACATCCAAGGTAATCACGCTGTAGATTCTGCTGGTTCTTCTTCATTGTTCATGATGATGTGGTAACGCCACAAATCATCAGATTCACCAGTTCCATCAAAGCGACGTATGGACACTTGTCCATCACGTGGGAAGCGAGTCATGAGTGCGCCTTCGATAATTCCGTCATCGAGCTCCCACATTGGTAATACATCAGGGTCATCGCTTGGAGGGTGATCGAGTCCGACTTGTACGTGGAAGACCGGATCGATTCCATATTCAAGACGACCGAGTCCTGCATATTCCCACCAATCCATCATTTCATCGAGGAATTCTACATGGTTTTCAATCGAACGTAGGGAGAATGCCAGTTCATGGCCAACTCTGTTCCCTACTTGTCGGAGCATCCGTGATAGGTCGATGCCAAGGATTTTCAGATTCGAAAGACGTCCTTTGGTTAGTTCCTGACGCGCTTGATTGACTTCTTTTCCAGCAGCCATGAACGCTTCTGGATCGAACGGTGTATCGTGTTCTGGAAGGTCGTTGACTCCGAGAGCTCCTACCAAGGAATCGAGGAAAGAACCTTCTCCGATAGTTAATCGCAGAGGATCGTGAATTCGTCCTTTGGTAAATCGTGCTTCCGCAGTAGCAAATTGTACCGCATCTTCCCAAATGGTGTCGATGAGATTTTCTTGTGCCTTGGCAAAGGGTTGACTTTCAATAACAAGGGCAGCATCTTCTTTACCGCGGCCTACAGGATTTTCTTCAATGTTCAAGAATTGTACAACGTGTGTGCAGTCTTGAAGGAAACCTTGGGAATCAAGATCGTCTGAATGCTTGATTTCGATTGAGTCATGCAACTTCTCGAAGAACCGTGTGGTTCGACGGTCAAGTTGCGCAATAACCTGGACAACGACGCCCTTTTGAGCCGCTGTGTTGATCGAATCGAGTGCTTCACTTCGACAGAGGTGGAGAATCCCGTATCGTCCCAGAAGGAGGACGAGGCGTTCTTCTGCATCATTGGCCATCTTCTCTAGACGCTTGTAAATGTGACTTCGCTCCTTCAATACTGCGAATCTTGGCTCGTCTCTCTGGCGACGACTTGCTTCGAAGGATGCGTTGTTCTCAGTAATGCCTTTTGCGACTTCATCGAAACCTTCCTGGAGGTTGTCGAGTTGTCTCCGGCGCATTTCTATGATGTGCTGCAGTGCTTCATCAACACGAAGACTTGAGAAAAGCATGGGTCTGTCAGCTGTTGCTGTAACGATACCCATTTCTTGTAGTCTGGATAAGCTGTTGTATGCATCGAGACGTGTTGTCTGCAGTTCTTTTGCAAGTTCGCTTGCTCTCATGTTTGGATTGTTTCCAAGAACCATTATTGAACGGACTTCACGGTCGGTCAGACCAGCTTCATTGAGGAGTTGTTCCCACATCAAGAATCTCCTCCAGTTACTGGCGAGAGGTGCTTGAGGATTCGAGCAACGTGGCGTCGTGGGCGGAAGAGCCAATCATAGACGTGGCGAATACGGTTGTCAGGACCGATCAAGAAACTCGATTTAGCAGGGAACATTCCCAAATGTACTGGCACTAGGAATTGGTTTGCGACAGCCCTGTCTTGGTCAGATAGGAGAGGGAACGGAAGTCCCCCTAGACTTTTCTTGAACTTCGAGTGGGACTCAACAGTACCTTCTCCAATTCCAACGACTTTACATCCCGCTGAAGCGAAGAGATCGTGTTGTTCCTTGAACGTCAAACAGCCACGCTTGCATGTGGGTGAGCCGTCTTTTGCATAAAAGAAGAGAATTCTCCATTCTCCATCCAAGCTTCGGCTATCAAATTCGTTGCCCTCATCGTCAATTAGTAGAAATTCGGGGGCGATTTCCCCGACCAAGTCTTTGCTCACTTTAGTTGCCTCATTTAGGGTCAGCCTGTCCGCTGTCAAAATAACTTCTGCCACCAGGATCACTCCTGAATTCTAAGAATGTGACCCATTCTTTGGGCTTTCGTCCGAAGGTATTCTTTGTTTTCACTGCAGATTCCAGCTTTATGCTCGACTCTCTGCTGGACGGTGATATTGTGCTGCTCAAGTTGAGCCACTTTATCGGGGTTGTTGGTCATGAGACGAACAGTGTCGTGCCCGATGTCCTTCAGAATGTTCGCTGCGATGGTATAATCTCTAGCATCGCCAGGGAGATTTAGAGCTAGATTCGCATCGAGTGTGTCGAGGCCCCTGTCTTGTAGGTTGTATGCTTGCATCTTAGCAAACAGGCCAATGCCTCTACCTTCCTGACGGAGATAGAGTACAATTCCTCTTCCTTCTTCTTGGATTGTCTTTAGTGCTCTCTGCAGTTGTGGACCGCAATCGCAGCGTAGGCTTCCCAGAGCGTCGCCGGTGAGGCATTCTGAGTGAACGCGAACGAGAGGTGGCTGTTGGGTATCCATGTCACCTACATAGATGGCAGCGTGTTCTGATCCGTCTCGAGGATCTATGTAAGAGCGAATTCTGAATTCTCCGTATTTGGTAGGAAGTTTAGCATCTGCTGGAACCGCCGTATATTGTTCTACTTCGTTGTTGGACATAACACTAAGATTGGCGTAGTAGGTATAAAGGAATGTTCTCAACCTATCATGAGTTGTGAGTTTTCAATAAACGGTCCTTCATATACTGTGTGTGTCAACAAAGAGCGTGATTCGCATGGGTTTTGATGTTGGTGTGGCTGCTGCTGTAGTCCGGAACAACCATGTTTTACTGGTGCAAGAAGCCAGAGGACCCTACGAAGGAAAGTGGGGCCTGCCCAAGGGATACGTAGACCCAGACGAATCGATTGAAAACGCAGTTCTTAGGGAACTCAAAGAAGAGACTGGCTTGGACGGTACTGTCGAAGGTTTCATCGGTTTTCGTTCTACTAAAACCTCGGACAACGTAGGATTATTCTTGTGCTATTCCGTTACCGTTCAAAGCGATACTTTGTTAATACAACAAGAGGAAATAACCCAAGCTAAATTCGTTAGTCAAGAGATGTTTTCACAACTTGAATGGATCTCACCCACACTCCGCTCTTTTGCTGAGGTCGCTGTGTCTGGCCAAAAACTTCCAATCGTGGATTTGTCTGAAGAATCCCAACGACCTTACCATGTCGTCTTCAGTGATGCAAGAACTTCTCTCTCCAAGGAGGTCGGCGCATGATTGACACAGAACGAATTGTAGCAAATTCAATACCAATTAACCGAGAAGGGTCCCACGTCGTTTACTGGATGACCAGCGCCCGCCGCTCTCGATGGAACCACGGTCTGGACCATGCGATTGACCTCGCCAACGAGGCAAATGTACCTCTCATCGTGGTGGAATCACTCGCCCTTGGGCATCGTTGGGCGAATGATCGAATTCACACCTTTGTTCTGCAAGGGATGATCGATAACAGAAAGTTGTTCGAATCAGCTCCGCTCACATACATCCCTTATGTGGAGACAAAAAAAGGTCAAGCATCAGGTCTTTTGCGCTCGTTTACGAAAGGAGCAGTGGCCATGGTTATCGATGATTACCCAACATACATGCCGAGAGAAGTTGCTAACAGAGCAATGGAAATTGGTGAATGTTGTGTTATCGCTGTCGACAGTAATGGTATTCTTCCACTACGAACACCGGAACGCTCCTTCACTACAGCCTATTCCTTCCGCCGTTACCTTCACAAGAACATCCTCGGTTTCCTAGCCAAACCTCCAATGGCAGAACCGCTGAAAGCATTGAACGATTTACCCGACGGAAAATCAATTGCGAATGAAGCATTTGCAAGAGCAGACGTCCCCATCACTCCATATGAGTTCATTTGGAGAGTTGCTGAAGCCTCTCGTGAAGGAAGGGACGCTCTTTCCTATCTCGACATCGATCACGAAGTCTTCCCAATTGATTCAACAACTGGTGGTTCTGTGAAGGCAAGAGTAGAACTCAGCAAATTCATTGAACAAAGACTCAATCACTATCACTTAGACCGAAATCACCCTGAACGTCACGGAAGCAGCGGACTATCCCCCTGGTTGCATTTTGGACACATCTCCTCATTCGAGATTGTCGATGCAGTCTTGAAACACCAAAAATGGAATCCTATGAAAATAACACCACCTCACAATGGTCGCAGAGAAGGCTGGTGGGGGGCTAACGAAGGGGCAGAAGCCTACCTTGACCAAATTATTACCTGGAGAGAGTTAGGTTTCATCTATTGTCATCAAACTCCAAATCACGCTAAGTTTGAAACCCTCCCTGAATGGGCTAAACTGACATTAAACGAGCACTCTCAAGATGAACGCCCATATCTGTACACCTTCGAAGAACTCGAGAACGGCCAGACGCACGATCCATTATGGAATGCAGCACAAATGCAACTCCGAACTGATGGAATTATCCATAATTATCTGAGGATGTTGTGGGGCAAGAAAGTGCTTGAATGGTCATCTGATCCTAAGACAGCATGTGAATGGTTAATCCGACTTAACGATAGATGGGCACTCGACGGGCGAGATCCTAACTCATACACAGGTATCTTCTGGATTTTCGGACGATTCGACCGTGGATGGTTCGAAAGAGCAGTCTTTGGAAAGATACGCTATATGACTTCAGCATCCACACAACGTAAGTTCAAAACTGCAGATTATATACAAAAGTACGCTGATTCATAACACAGGTGATACAATTGCCAATTTATGAACACTCAGCCAATTTTCCATTTGCGCGAGAAGAAGTCTGGGCATGGCACGCTCGTCCAGGGGCAATACGACGAATCATGCCCGGTTGGGAGGGTATACGGCCAATCGAAGTCGGAGGAATCCATAATGGTGCAAAGACCTCATTCAAAATTTCAATTGGGCCAGTTCCGCAGCGCTGGGTTGCAGAGCACCACAGCTACATCGAAGGTGAGCAATTCTGTGATAATATGGTCAAGGGACCATTCGGACGTTGGGATCACGCTCACAAGTTCCTTGCAGTAAGTGATGACGAAATGACAATTCATGATCATGTTGATTGGAAATTACCATTTCACTTTTTTAGCAGGATTGGTGCTCCAATAATGGTCATGCCACGTCTCAAGCAGATGTTCAAGCATCGCACACGAAGAATAAATGCTGATATGAATCGTCAAGCCAAGTTCAAAGATGCACCTCGAAAACGCATCCTCATCAGTGGTTCAACAGGTCTAATTGGAACTCAACTTTCAGCATTTTTGGAGACCGATGGTCATGATGTCCACCGCTTGTTGCGAAAGACATCCTCACTACATCCTGATTCTGACAAGAATAAAATCGTTCGATGGGATGATCAAACAGGTGAAGTTTTGGAAGGTTCATTGGAGAACTTCGATGTCATAATCCATTTGGCCGGTGCTGGAATAGGCGACAAGCGATGGAGCAAGAAGCGAAAACAACTCATCATCAACAGTCGAACAATTCCGACAAAGAATCTTTCAGAACAGATTGCGCATCTTGCATCACCCCCTTCTCTTTTCATGAGTGCATCTGCCATAGGCTTCTACGATAACAGAGGCGATGAAGAATTAGATGAGACCAGTTCCATCGGCTCAGGATTCCTTGCTGAAACATGTCAACAATGGGAGCAATCCACGGAACCTGCACGCTCTGCTGGTATTCGAACAGTCATTTTGCGAACAGGCCTCGTAACCACAGCCGCTGGCGGCATGCTACAGAAATTACTCCTTCCCGCCAAAATGGGCGGAATGGGTCCTGTCGGAGGCGGCCGTCAATGGCAATCCTGGATTTCTTTCGACGATCAAATCTATTCGATTCATCATCTGATGAATCAAGACGATTCTGAAGGCGTGTACAATTTAACTGCACCGAATCCAGTGACGCAAAAAGTCTATGCGAAAACACTGGGGAGGGTCTTGCGAAGACCTGCATTCGCTCCAATCCCTGGATTCATGATGAAGCTCCTCTTTGGAAAAATGGGTAAAGGTTTGATTCTAGATGGGCAAAAAGTCCATCCAAAACGCTTGATAGAATCTGGATATGATTTTGAACATTCAGACCTTGAATCAGCACTTAGAGATACATTAGGCCGATTTAACTAGTCGTCGCTTTATTCATAACCGGATTCGAACTTGGCGTAACATGCTCGGGCGTTGCATAGGTGTCGGCCTCTTCGCCCTGCTGCTTATTTCGCTGCTCCCTGCAGTGAATGCCGATGATTCGCAACAATCCTCAAATCTTCTTACCGATGGTGTTTCTTCCAATGGTTACGTTTGCGATCCAGACGGCTGTTCCTCGAATGATGGAACCGATTGGTGGCGAATTTACGCCTATCAAGGTGATATCGTCAGTATTGCTTTTTCAGGTTCGATGAATAATGCTGCATGGTGGTGCCCTGGCGATGGATGGGAAGCCGATTATTCGATGCACGATGAAACAGGTTCTCAAGTCGCAAGCATGGCTAAAGACGACAACAACCCATCGGGAACACTCTCGAAAACAATGCCACAAGCCGGAAATGTGTTTGTAAAAATTAAAGCAAAGGACTCTTGGTGTAATGATGGACTTGACTACACTCTTCTTGCTTCCATTGATAAGACCGCTCGAGATACTGATGAAGACGGATTTGTCGATGCTGAGGATGACTGTGACCTGATTGTTGGTTCCTCAACAAACGATCGTAAGGGTTGCATCGACAGTGATAGCGATGGCTGGTCCGATACAGATTCTGGATGGGATGTTCAAAACGGAGCTGATGCTTTTGAAAACGATGGAACTCAATGGAGAGATCGTGATTTTGATGGTTATGGTGACAATATTCTTGGCAATCAGCCAGACCATTGTCCAGACAATCGTGGCTATTCGACTGACGACCGGTACGGATGCATTGATTCAGATGCGGATGGCTATTCAGATGCTGACCCTGGTGGTCTCGATGGACTTGAGCCTTGGTATGCCCACCCAGATGGATTAGCAGATTCATTCCCGTATGAATCCTCTCAATGGAGAGATACCGATGGCGATGGCTTCGGCGACAATTGGGACGATCCTATGTGGAACGAAACACATATCGCATGGGGTATTGGAGAATGGTTGCTTTCTGCAGAACAACCCGATGCCTGTCCGTTCATTGTTGGACTTTCCTTCGCTGACCGATATGGCTGCCCAGATACAGATGGTGATGCCTGGTCTGATGCAAGCGAAAATTGGACGACAAGCGAAGGGGCAGATGCGTTCCCTACGGAACCAACTCAATGGCGTGATCGTGACTTTGACGGCTACGGCGACAATCAAACAATCGGGGCAAATCTCATCGATGACTTCCCCGACAATCCAACACAATTCAGAGATTCTGATTTTGATGGCTGGGGGGACAATCAAACTTACGGGGCAACACAAGTCGATGATTTCCCTATGGTTCCAAGCCAGTATATCGACACAGATGGTGATGGCTACGGTGATAATCTAAGTGGATTTGAAGGCGATGTTTGCATGAATTCAGATGCGGAAGAAGTTGAAAGTGGCTGGATTTCAAGATTTGATCGTCTGGGATGTCGAGATGTGGATTCGGATGGTTACTCCGATCCAACAGAAGATTGGATACCACACCCAGAGGGATTCGCAGATGCATTCCCTAGTGACCCTTCACAATGGTACGATACCGATGGTGATGGATTTGGAGATAATTTGGAATGGTTTGACGGCCAAGCTTGGCGTTTAGCATTCCGCGGAGATGGCTGTAGAACCACCTTAGGACAGTCCACGTTCGATCGATGGGGATGCCCTGATTCAGATGGTGATGGCTGGTCTAATCCAACCTCTTACTGGCTAGCCAGTCCTGGAGGAATGGCCGATGCATGGCCTGAAGATTCCACTCAATGGCATGATTCAGACGGTGATGGCCGTGGTGACAATCCTTCTGGTACAACTGCAGACGTTTGCCCTGCTCATCCAGGAACCTCAGTAGGACCCAGTTCAGGTGGAGACCGCTGGGGCTGTCCAGACACCGATGGAGATGGCTGGTCAAACCTAGGTGATGCCTTCATTCACGAACCGACACAATGGAGAGATACCGATGGTGATGGATTCGGTGACCAAGAAGACGGAAACGAAGCAGACGCTTGCCCAACAATACGAGGAACATCAATTCTGGATCGACTTGGATGCAGAGATACTGATGGCGATGGCTGGTCAGACCCAACAGATGGCTGGGAGGCTCACCCATACGGGCCTGCAGATTCATTCCCAACCGAAGCACTTCAGTGGCGTGATACTGACGCAGATGGATTTGGAGACGTACCTCTTGGTGCTATGCGAGATGATTGTCCAGAAATCTTTGGGACCTCGACTCGAGATGTTCAAGGCTGTGAAGATTCGAATGACGATGGGTGGTCAAATGAATATGGCGAATGGAATGCTGCCCTTGCGATCATGGGTGAAGACCCAGCTGCTTCTTGGATGACCTATCTCATCGTAGGTATTGCATTCATTCTTGGGGCTTCAGCAGCACTTGTTGCTCGTACAATACGAGTAGAAGAGAAAACACTTGATGACGATTTCCTCATGACCAACGAAGTGATGCTGTCCTCAGAACCTCATATGAATGCGTTGCCAGATTTGGCAATCCCACTTCCTCCAGCACCAGGGGGTGAAGAATCTGCGTAATTGTTTGTTGATGCTTTTCGTTCTACTCAGTGCATCGTTGACGACGCTGCCAGTATCAGCAGAAGGAGAATTATCCGAATTATCTGACGCAGGTATCACTCTTGTTGCCTTACGGAATGACACACTTGATCTCAACCAAGATGGTGATATTGATGCAGTCCGTGTCGTCGTTATTTTGAATTCAACATATCCATCGACCTTCATTGAGTTGCGACTTATCGCCTCTCATAATGATCGAGAGGTTATCGAGAAAACGACTATGGAAATTTCAGGGCAAACAAATGCAAGTCTGACCTATGATGCATGGGCAAGCGGTAAGCATGAACTGGAATTGGTTTTCTTTGATATGAACGGTGTTCGAATTACTGGCATTGAATTACCAACGTTTGACATGGTTCCTTCATTACAAACTCCGATGCTAGGGTTGGAATTATTTGGGTCCGATACACTTGAAACTGGTTCCTCATGTGAAGTAAATCGAATGTTTGCTGATGAAACGGGCCCTCGCTATGGCGCAATAGGTACTCAGACATTTATTGGTGCTCCATTCACAGTTCTCGATAATGCTACAATCATCGACTGTTCTAACTGGCCTGCTGGCCAGTATTCGCTCAAGGAAACTTATCGGAATGAACTTGGACAAACAGCGGAATCATGGCTTAACCTATCAATTCAAAATCGCCCAGCACCGGAATTTGAATTACTTCTGACTGGTGATCAAATGGCAACAGACCGACCTTGCCTTGTCGCTTTACAGGGACTTAATTCGAATGAGGATTTCACTTCTTATCAAAAGACATGGGAGGTTTCAACACTCAAAGGGACCATCTCCAATTCTTCTGTTTTCGACTGTTCTAGTTTGCCGGCCGGCGTGCATCTTATCATTCTAAAAGTTACTAATTTAGAGAACATTGTCAGTACTGAGGCGGTCAATCTCGTTCGTTTACCTGCCCTTGATCTTTCAGCGGAGGAGCAAGAAGCGCTCCCTAGCCAGTCCTATGGCGACGAGACGAATACTGAAGCAGTTGGATGGTACACAATGGCCGCCTTAGGGCTCATTGTTGCGATAGTTGTCTTCGTCTTACTCGTTCGAATCAAAGAGCATGATGAGTTACTCGCCTTACCTGAACTGGGGCCGCCACCTCAAATTTTAGCAGACGGAACTCCTGATTCAGAGGGGCTTCCAACCATGAATGATGATGAAGGCCAATTGTGGCGTAAGCATCCAGATGGTTCCCTCGATTGGTGGGATACTTCATTCAATATCTGGCAGCGTTGGTGATTTTTTGCAAGACTGGTTACTGATTTCGCTCATTGTTCTTGGATGCGCAATTGGGCTAATGTCCCTCCACGGATTGTGGCTTTGGTGGACTCGTGTACGACCAAAACAACCACGCTTGAATGCAGATTGGCAATCAGACTGTGAGTTCATCTCATCTGCTGAATTTGAAGATTCAATGATTACATTCCGAAATGTGAGGGATTTTCATTGGAGGACAACTCGTGATCGTGATGAACGATGGGTTGACGAAGTGAAGGTGGATTCTGAAAAAGTCAAACACATCTGGTTCGTCGTTGACCAATTCCATTCGTTCAAAGGCATGTCACACACATATCTGACGTTTGAGTTTAAAGACGGAACATGCCTCTCTTTTTCGTTTGAAGCTCGTCGAGTAAAAGGCAAAAAGTACCATCCTTGGACAGGACTCTGGCGTTCCTATGAGTTGTATCTCCTTCTCGGCTTTGAGAGTGACGTGACACAACTAAGGACACATGGAAGAGGCAATATTGTTCATATGTACCGGGTGGTAACTCCGCCTGACAAGGAACGACAAATGATTGTTCAAATGTCTCATCGCCTCAACCAACTTACGCAACGACCAGAGTTTTACCATACCCTGTTCAAGACATGCAATACTTCGATCGTTCGCGCAGTCAATACTGTTACACCGGGTCGTATTCCATTCCTGTGGAGAAATTTCCTTCCAGGATATACTCCGAAAGCTGCCCTAAAACTCGGTCTTATCGAGGATTGGGGTGGGTTGGAAATGACTCGTGACAAAGCACGTGTCGATCAGCGTTCACAAACCTGGGATGAGAAGGAAGGGTACAGTGAAATGCTGAGGGATTTCCTTCCACCTTCAAACTCTGATTAAGAGCAAAAGGTCGCCTTGCTGGCATGAAACAGTAATCTGTTCACCAAGAGCTTCATTGTGAATCCCTCTTGTTCCCGATGAAAGTTGATCATTTTCAAGCGAGTATTTGCAACCAATCAACGTAACGCCAGAAACGTCACCAAAGGGAATCAAACTAATGTTCCTTGATTTCGTTGTACTGTATTGAATCGGTATGGTTGTAACGCGTACTGCCAACCACTCATCGGTGTGAAGATGCGCCTCACTTTTGCACTCAAAAAGGGCAGAAAAAGCCCCAAGTTGGTGATCCAATCTTCCTCCATCGATTCCAATGACATCAATATGTTTCCCAGGATATTGTTTTTGACTCCATGTAAGTCCTTTCGAAATATCACTTGTATCCTGCGTTGAATCCTTGATAATTTTGATACCTTGTGATTGAAAGATATCGAGTTGTTCGGACGTCAAACCATCCATATCTCCGATGATTACATCTGGCTGAATCTGTCGTTGTTGGAGCATGATTGCAGCTCCATCAAGAGCAATAATTACTGGTGATGCAGCAACAAAAGATTCCAAGACCGAATGGGGCGGATGATTGCCGTTTCCAACAATAAGAACGCCTGTCATAAAACAGCCATTTCATCCTAGTTCTTGACCTGATGGGTGAAGCGATTTTAGCGTCTCAAAGAATCAACTTCGGACAATGGTTTAGAACGTTGAACATTCTAAGAATTTCATGCGCAGGGGTCCGACGTCTGGAAGAGGAGTCCTTGCGACCCTTTTGACGGTACTCATGATGGTGCAACTTTTTGCTCCAATGGGCGGTGAATTCAATTCTCAAACCGAGGCATTGGATGACTCAACCAAGGCTTCAGAGGCTCTTCCAAATGCAATGTCGTTTGGACATGATCTTGCTGGGCAAAACCTCGATATTGAAGGGATGTCAAATCTCGTTGTCCGTCAAGATTCCTCAATTGATAACTGGATGACAGAATTGTTGCATGATAATGCTTCTACCAATCTTAGTGAACCGGATATGTATCTCGCTGAAGATGGCACTGTATACCTCTGCTGGATGGATTCAACTGGTTCTGTATTCATGGGTAAACGAAATTCGAGCGGAGAATTCACCAGTTCTCTCATCGATACGGTCTCAACCTCATCTGGCCTCATTGGATGTTCTATTGCAGTAGATGAGTCAGAACGTCCCCGTTCAGTATATGCAGACGGAGATGACTTGAAGATGGCTCGATTAGCGTTTAAAGGTCAAATCTACACCGTCTCTGATATATGGCTGAAGAGAACAATTGTTGAAGGGATTGAACCAGTTTCGATTGACTTGGCACTCACTCCAGATGGTCAAGAATTTGCAGTAGTGCGAAATGCATCAGGTGTATTATGGCAAGTAAACAATAGCGGAATGCGCTGGTACCACAGTATTCTCGATACCGGACCAGTCGGCGATGAACTTGAACTGAAGATTGATTCCACAGGTGTTGTTAACATCGCTTACACCCGATCTCAAGAAGCAGTACGATTGCAGATTGACGGTTCAGAAGTGACCACTCAAATTCTTGCAAGAGGAGCAGAGGTCCACACCGCACTTGGTCTTGACCTTGATGGTAATGATTTGGCTCAAGTCGCCACAACCACCTTTTCAAATGGAGTTACGGAACTCTCTATCTTCAAGAGTCTTGAAGATAAATCCACAGGCCGTATTTCAACAACACCTACTTCAGTCTACGAACTCTATCCTGATGTTGAAGAAGGAACCATTCTATCTGCAGACATCAACGCTGACGGGTTTGATGATGTCATCATGGCTCAACCGAGTGCTTCAAGCAACGGATTGACTTCAAACGGACGTGTAGTAACCGTCTTTGGAAGTGCAACAGGATTGGATACAGGAAATGCTCATGTGATGGCTGGAGCCCAAAACGCAGAACACTTTGGCAGTGATATTGCAGTTGGAGATTTCAAAGCCAACGGTAATTCACAACTCGTCATTGGGTCGTCTGGGTTTGACAACACTTCTCGTCCTGCTGAATCAAATCACGGCCGTATCGCAATGTATGAATGGAGTTCAGCATCTCAATCAGATTATGATTTAATCTGGAATGCTTCTGCAGACCATGAAGAAATGCTGGGGGCGTCTCTCTCTGTCATCGATAGCATGTATGGAAATTCACACTCCGATCTCGTCGCACTTCAATCAAATTGGACTGATGGAGTAGAATCGAATGGTAGGCTCTCTGTTTTCGCTGGAACTCCATCCGGATTTGTTTGGGAATCGAACATCACGGAATCAACAGACGGGCCTTATTTCGGTCGCTCAATGTCAAGTGGTGGCGATTTGAACGGTGATGGGTATGGCGACTTTGTCGTCTCTAATACGGGCTCAGAGTCCTCTCCTACAGGCTATTCAGCAATTGAAGTCTTTTACGGGTCTGCGTTAGGATTCTCTTCAACTTCAAACAACGAAATTCAGGTGTTATCTCAAGGAAGAATGTTTGGTACAGTGGTTGAAATCATTGATGATATTAACAACGATGGAATGGATGAATTGATCCTTCAAGAACTTGCTCCACTCGGCGGCGCTCTTCTATCTGGGAAGGTTCACCTTTTCCACGGGGGTTCGATGGAGAACTTCACTTCAACAGCGGATTGGACCAGCGAAGGAAGCATGAACCAACGACTTGGTTGGATGTTTGAAAGCGTGGGGGATATCAATGATGATGGATATATGGATACAATGATCGGATCAAGTTCTGGATTCACTCCATCAGGCCTCCTCGAATTGTATCTTGGTTCTGCAAATGGTCTCCAAAGCACATCTGAGGTCATTCAAACCGGAGGGCAATCCCAACATCTCGGATCGATTACCGTTGGTAATTTTGATTCGAATGCCGATGGTACAATCGAGTTACTTTACACAGTAAGGAATCAATCCAGAGGTACCAATTACGGAGTCGATGTTGTTGTTGTCTCCAAACAAGATTTCGATACAAGCACCTTCTCTTTCGATGGAGAGATGAGTGAATTGCGACTTTCTACAGCAGATCGTGGAGAGACCGCAATGGTCTTTGCTCTCGATAAAAATCAAGCGAATGGAAAACAATTGTTGATTCACCTTGAACATGTTGGAGATGGTTCCCCCGGTGGCTCTTGGGTTTCCGAACAAATGCTTGAATCTCACATCAGCAGCATTCAATTTGAATCTTCAGCATCTGGAAAACCATACTTGCTCTACTACGACACTGGGTTAGAAGGTGAACTCGTTAATTCACAGATAAGCGACCTTTCTGGGTTCTTGTTCAGAACATCAACTGCTTGGACTGCTCTTCATCAAGACATACGCACTTTGAGCGAATTTGGAACCAATCCAGCTTCTGCAGTTGATGCCAATGGCGACTTACACGTGGTCTATTCTCATGCTACAATTTCGAAATTATACTACAGTACTGAAGACGCATCTAAGCCAGATGGATGGTCAGGAGATGAACTCGGTACCGCAAATCTCACCACATCTCCGTCGCTTTGGTTTGAAGGCTCAGATATGCACATTCTGACCAGAGATTCAGAACTTGACCGAATTCAACACATCGTTAAGACACAATCAGGATTCCTAACCTCAACTATCCTAGCCTCTGGCTTAGCAGTAGGAGAAGAGGCGGTAACAACACAACTTTGGAATGGTACCTCAATGCTTGCGACAACAGTAAACAACAGTGACGTATTCGAGCTGCAAGTTCTCAACATTAACGCAGGTTCATCAGAAACTCTGGTTGACTTCACAGATGGTGATTCAGAGATTTCGATGTGCTCTGCTCCAGATGGAGACCTCATCGTAGCATCAATTGATTCCAGCCATTTCTTCAGGGTACACGAGCGCAACAACTCTTCCATGGAATGGAGAAACGTTACTCAAGAAGAGATCGGATCAGGGCATCTCAGCCAATTGAATGGTTCACCTGACCTTTCATGCACCATCCATGGAGATTCATTGTATATTGCACTTCGAGGGCTTGAACACCCACTCTATGAGCGTCAATCAACCCTTGATGGAGGGAATAACTCATGGATATATTCAGTTGACAATGCTATGAACAATCTCGTAGCTAGCGATAACGGAAGTTGGGATTTGGTTTCAACTGATTCTGGTCTCCTACTGTTTACATCCACGCCTGGTACTGAAACACTGCGTATCAATACCATGAATCCAGTAAACGACACACTTTCCACCAAAAACGACGTGATTGAATGGTCAACGCATGAAATGAAAAACGTTTATACGAACGAGAATTTCTCTTCCTTAGTCGATTCAAATGGAACAATCATTCTCTCATACTTTGATACTCTTGACGAGGATGTTGACATGCTTCGTCTTTATCTCGATTCAGATAGAGATCTGATTTTCGATTCACTCGATGCTTTACCACACACTGGAGACCAATGGATGGACAATGATTCAGATGGTTTTGGTGACAATCTAAACGGTCCATTGTCGGATGAATGTCCGAGTGAGAATGGGCCATCAGAATACTTCATACAAGGTTGTGTGGATTACGATAATGATGGATTTGCAGACAGTATAGATGCTTGTCCAATTAATACAGGCCGCTCAATCCATGACCGATATGGTTGTCCTGATTACGATGAAGATGGCTGGTCAAACAATGACGGAACATGGGTTTACGGTGACCGTTATCAGCAAAATTGGAAGCAAGTCAAAGACAGCGATGGTGATGGAGTAGGTGATAACTACGGTCCAGATTGCTGTGATGCAATCTTTGGGCTTGCAGGAAATATTGAAGCAAGTCCTGGAGATAAATTCCCATTCAACCCCCGTCAATACAAGGACTATGATAACGACGGCTATGGCGATAACGAAACTGATTCGATTACAGGTGACTTTTGCCCGTATAATTACGGTACTTCTTACAGAGACCGCAATGGATGTGAAGACAGCGATGGTGACGGCGCAAGTGATCCATCAAATGTTGGAGGAATAAATTGGGAAACTGCAGATGGTGCAGACTTATGGGTTAATGATCCAACTCAATGGGCTGATTCTGATGGAGATGGATACGGTGATAATGGAACGATTGGAGCCACGAATCCTGATTTCTTCCCATACAACATCGCCGCAGCTGATGACAATGATTCCGATGGTTATCCAGATCGATGGACTACGTTCTACAACGGAACGAATGCTTTAGGACTTATTCTAGATGGTTGTCCGAACGTCTTTGGAATTTCAACAGACCCACTTCCAGGTTGCCCAGACAGCGATCTTGATGGCTGGGCGAATACAGATGACGACTTCCCTCTCGACCCAACACAATTTCTCGATTATGACGGCGATGGTTTCGGCGATAACATATCCGGCAACAATGCTGATGCTTGTCCATTCCAATATGGAGTATCTGGCGGAACTGATGGTGATGGATGTCCATTGGTGAACACAGATGACAGCGATGGTGATGGTGTTTACAACGATCTTGATGACTGTGAAAACACTCCGCTAGGTTCAGTTGTTGATGCTACAGGTTGTTCAAATGATCAATTAGATGATGATGAGGATGGTGTTTCAAATTCGGTTGATCTGTGTGCTGACACAGCCTCTGGAGCAACAGTTGACACCGATGGATGCAGTTCTGAGCAACTGACACAGGATACGGACGGCGATGGCATTGTCGACCCTGAAGACCAATGCCCAGATTCTACAGGTACCGATATCGATGCATTTGGTTGTGATGAATTCCAACGCGATACAGATGGCGATGGTGTTGTGGATAATGATGACGATTGTCCTGATACGCAAGCAGGATATCCTGTTGATTCGGTTGGATGTTTAGATGAAGATCAATTAGATCAAGACCTAGACAATGATGGTTATTCAGGAAACTACACATTCACAATAGATTCAGAAACTGGTTTAAGAATTGATCAAACTGGTGATGCATTCCCACTTGATGGAACGCAATGGTTCGACCAAGACGGGGATGGCTTCGGCGATAACCTGAATGGCAATAATGCCGACTTCTGTCCAGAGGAATTCGGGACTTCATATCTTGATTCTCTTGAGATAGGATGCTTCGACGATGGAGATGGATGGGCAGATAATTGGGGTAGAGATAAGTTCCCTGGTGATGCAACTCAATGGAATGATTCTGATGGAGACGGGTACGGTGACAACTGGAACAACCCTGACTGGAATATTTCCCGAGATTCAGATTGGCCTGGAGAATTTATTCTCGATGCTTTGGTCCCAGACAAGTGTCCGGATTCACCGACTTCAAATGTTGACGATGAAGGGTGCTCCAAGAGTGAGAGGGATACTGACGGTGACGGTGTGAACGACTTGCTCGATAATTGTCCAGAAGATGCCAAAGGAAACGACGGATATGAAGACGGCTGTCCTTTACCTAAACAATCAGGGTCTGATAAAGAAACAACCGTGTTCGGCATGTCTATTATCGCTTTCAGTGGCCTCTTTGCCGGTCTGATTGTTGTCGTTATAATCGTAGGTTTAGTTTTACGAAAACTCGGAAATCGAGGCTATGATTACGATGATGAGGATGATGAAGATGATTTCATGGACGATGATGACTCCTCCTTCTCATCTGGGAATGAATCCAGATCTGCACCTGTATCTAGTTTACCTTCTCGAGGAAGCCCTCAATCAACAAGCCCTCCAAGTTCGTCAGGTCCTTCCAGAGGCCCTCCCGGGGCAAAGACAGGTCCATCCCGGGGCCCTCCAGGTTCCTCAGGTCCTTCCAGAGGCCCTCCCGGAGCAAAGACTGGTCCATCTCGTGGTCCTCCTGGAGCAAAGACTGGTCCATCTCGTGGCCCTCCAGGAGGCGCCCCTAGTGGTCCAAAACGTACTTCGCAACCGGTATCAGTAGGAAAGAAGCCTGTAGGCACAACCTTCGGTGAATCATCGCAACCTGCTGAGGAGAAACCTCAGAAGAAAGTTCGGAAGGCTCGCATTGAAGTTGACATGTCGCTCTTTGAGGATTGGCAAGTTGATGATAGAGAAGCAGCTGTTGATTGGGTTGAGTCTGGACTTGGGGATGGTGAGCAAGAACGAACCATCCTTATGCAACTCCAAGAAACGGGTTGGACAGCTCAACAATCGAGAGCAATCTTCGATATGGCTAGGAATCGATAATCAGTAGACTCAAAAACATGACTCGGTTGGACAAGTCGAAGGGGGGAATATATGTCAGAAGGAGTACAAGACGGAGCCTCTCTTCCTGAAGGAATTGATGTCGATGATACAGCAGCATATTTCGGTGTAATCGAATCCTCAGACGTCCTTCAGCAACTTATGGAAATGGACTCTAAACAAGCCTTATCCAAGACACTTGAACATCTTTCAGATGTTGTCTTGCAACCTGGTGAGTTCAATTTCGAAGCAGCAAGTGAACGTCTTCAGTGCGAAGGAGGAGAAATCTACTTTCTCATCTTTGGCCATCTCAATTTGATGTCGCTCCCCGATCCAATGCTTGCTTTCGCAGGACAACCTGATTCAACTGGTTCAACAAGTTCCGCACATCCTCTTGCAACACAAGAAGTAATTGATTCCATCTCCGTTCTCTTTGATCCTATGCAATTTTTGAAGATTCTAGCAATCGGATATTCAACCGGCGGTGAACCTGAAGTTGATCGCTATCTGACATCCATTCAGGAGATGATGGCGAACCCATCCGAGAATCTTGAGAAAATTCAAGCCCTTGCTGCTGAATCAATGTCTTCACTCGACGTAGCAGGACACGCACTTCCAATCGCTCTTCTTGCAAGCGAAGGAGCAGAACCTGCAACCATAGAGGCTGGACAATCAATGCCTGCTCAAGAAAGGAAACCAGAACCAGTTTCTACGCCAGCAGAACCTGTTCCTATCAAGGAAGTGGCTGTGGAGCAACCTGTTTCAATCCCTCTTCCAACAACAGAATCAGTTCCTCTCCCAACAATAGTGGATGGTGAAAAACCCTCCTCAGTACCTCTTCCTTCATTTGAAACTTCTATTGTAGAGGAAGAATCTCCAAAGAATGATGTGGAAGCAGATCTCGCAACTCAAGATGCCTTTTCTGGGGCGTTTGGAACTGAACTTATCCCAGAAGTTGAAGAAATTATCCAACAACCTGCCGTTGAAGAAGTGGTTGTCGAGGAACCTGTTGTAGTAGAACCATCAGTAGAGGAAGTAGTCGAAGAGCCTGTAGAAGAATGGGTAAGCGATGCTGAACGATTTATTGCTGCAGATGTGGATGAATCGGGAGCATTGTCTGTGGAAGAATTAGCCGTCGCTGCGAATCTCCCTCTCGATGCAGCAGAAGAACTTCACAAAGCTGCAGATATTGATGGTGATGGGGAAGTTACTCTGAGTGAGTTTGTTTCCTCCGATGCTGCGAAGACGATGTCAAGTCTTCCGCGACCAGTTGCTCCAGTTCGTCGACCAATTCAGAATCAACAGACTCAACAACAACCAGCTCCATCTCCGGGTATCCAAGCTCCTCAAGCAGGATGGCAACAACAGCCTGTGCAACCAGTGCAACAACAGCCAGTACAGCCAGTACAACCGGTGCAACCAGCACAGCAGCAACCAATCCCACAACAGCCTATGCAACAGCAACCTATGCAACAACAGCCTATGCAACAACAGCCTATGCAGCAACAACCAGGTATGAATATCCAGCCTACAATTCGCTCAGGCATTCATTGCAGAGGATGTGGAATCGGTCTTGATCCATATTGGCGATTCTGCCCAATTTGTGGAAATATGAATTCGAGCGCACATCGTTAATCACTACTAGGGAGGAAGACTCCCGACTCAGTGATACAAGTATCGTCTAACCAAACTGACGGTTCTGCCAAAACACCTGATATGTGGATTCCAACGTTCGAGGTTCCACCCAACCGAGAGTTGTCTCCGATTGAGAAATAACAACTGCCTAGCCGTTTTTCGTCTTCTAGAACATTTCCTACAAGGCGGGCATTTGGATTCATCCCAAAACCAAATTCCGCAACTGTCCATACATTTTCGCGGTCTTTGGCCTTGAGTTTCTTAGCAACTTCTCCGAATGATTGGCGTATATTTGCTGCAAGACTTCCGCCTTTGACATCGATCACTGTACCATTTTCGATAACAAATTCAATCGGCTCGTCAATCAGCGTTGAGTCCCATGAGCCGTCGATAACGATGGTACCATTCATCGTTCCTTCCTTTGGAAGAACAAACACTTTTCCTGCTGGTAGATTCATCAGCATCCTTGGACGATTACAGATTCCATTATCATCGAGTTTCCAATCTCTCCAACTGACCTCAAAAGTAACATCTGTACCTGCTTCAGACTTGACGTTAATGATTCTTCGACGCCTCAACAGCGTACCAATGTTGGAGATTCGCCTCTTAACTTCTTGGAAGTTAGCAGTCATACCACCTTCGGTATAGAGTTCAACGTTCATTCCTGGCATTGTCGCTACTCTGGCACCGTCTCTGACAGCTTGGCGTACAGCACGTGTATGTGTTAGTGAATATTTGGTCGGAGCGATAACAACTTGTTGTTGTCGCATGAGAGAGGCGACTGGGCTTGGTGGTTCCTCACCATGATGCCTTGACTTTGGCATAACAACAAGTAAGACTCTATCTGACCGTTGTTGTGTTGCTTCATGCAGAGATTGCCCAATCTCTGCGGTGGTCGGATCGCAGACGATCAAAACGTTCTCTCCACGTCGAATATCCATAGAAGTCTGAACGACTCTATCTGAAATCGCCTTCAGTTTTTCTTCAGCACTCATCGACTCAGTGATTGTATTAACATCCTGATCTGGCTCATGCGTCTCATCATTGAGGAGTGCATTGATATCTTCATCGACATCAGTAATAGATGACTTCTCATCCTTACCTTTCTCGCCGGATGGAAGCACCATGTATTCCCCATATACTCATCCATATTGAATGTGTGGCTTTGTAAAAGCAAAATCTGTCATACGAGTCTTGATGAAGAAGTCATGTTGTAGAAGAACCATGAGCGAAAAAGACGAGTTTATTCAACGAATCAAAGACATCCATCGCATAGGAAGCATTCAAGGCCATTTGGGATGGGATCAAGAAACATTGATGCCCGAGAAAGGAGCAAAATCCAGAGGCGAAATTATGGCTTGGTTAGCTGCTCTCGCACATGAACGAATCATTGATCCTGAAATGGGTAAATTGCTAGGTCGAGTTGAACATCGTAATGATTTAGATGAAGCAGAACAAGCGAATACACGCGAATTCAGGAAGCGGTACGATAAAGCAACAAAACTCTCATCCAATTTCGTATCGACATTTGCTAAAGCTAGAAGTGAGGCTCTTGTGGCTTGGCAGAGTGCTCGCTCGAATTCAGACTTCTCTGCGTTCTTACCACATCTCGAAACACTCGTAGCCTTAACCAGAGAAAAAATCGAAGCATATGGATATGAAGGAACGCCATATGATGCTCTTCTTGACGAGTATGAAGCAGGAATGACCGTTGAAGATTATGATCCTCTCTTTGCAGGATTGAAACAACGACTTGTCCCACTCCTTCATCGAATAATGGAGGCTAAAAAGACCAATCCAGATCCAACTTTACCAGAGGGGATGGCTTTCCCAGTTGAATCACAAGAACAATTTTGTATCAAGGTAAGTGAACGCATGGGCTTTGACTTTGCTGCAGGGCGTATGGATGCATCAACGCATCCATTTTCAGCAGGAATTTGGCCAGGTGATACTCGATTCACAACACGTTACGATGAACTTGATCCGTTCTCTTGCCTCTACGCTGTCATGCATGAGACTGGCCATGCATTGTACGAGCAAGGACTCGATGAGAATCATCAATACACGCCTCGTGGAGATGCAGTATCACTCGGTGTTCATGAGTCCCAATCACGGCTATGGGAAAATCAAATTGGTCGAACTCCTGAATTTTGGAATGTAGCCATGCCGTGGTTCAAAGAATCATTCCCAGATGCTCCATCGTGGGATTCTAAGACGCTGAATCGAATTGCTAATTGTGTTGAACCAGGTTTCATTCGAGTAGAAGCAGATGAAGTCACGTACAATTTGCATGTTATGCTCCGATACGAGATTGAAAAGAAAATATTCAATGAAGATTTCCCGCTAAATCAGTTACCCGAATTATGGAATTCTATGATTACAGAGTGGTTTGGAATTACCGTTCCAAACGATACTCTCGGCTGTCTGCAGGATATACATTGGTCGATGGCAGCGTTTGGATACTTCCCAACATACACCCTCGGAAATCTGTATGCTGCCCAATTGCTTGAAGCGATGGAATCAGAAATTGGTTCGATCAGCGACCACATTTCATCAGGAAATTGGTCTGAAATGCTTCAATGGCTTAGAACTAAAATACACATGAGAGGTAGCGCCTTGTTGCCAGCAGACCTCATTGAAGAAGCCACAGGTGCTCCTCCTTCATCTGAGGCCTTCCTTCGATATGTGGAAGAGAAGTATGGAGAGATTTACTCTCTCTGATTATTCTTCTTCACTGTCTGCGGCGGATGCACCAACGAGTTTGTTAATGCGTTCTGTCAATTCATTAATTGCATCACCGAGATCGTTGCTTCGATCATCTTCGTGGTCGGTACCAAATGTAGTTCCCAGCAATACAACCATCGCTCCAGATAACATCATTACTGAAGGCCAGTATATGTCTTCTGGGACCATTTCCTTGGTGGCTTGCATTCCACCCCAAATTGCACCTGCAATGAATACAATTAATCCAATCATTATCTGCTGATATCCTTTCCCAAGTTGTTCTTCCATGCTACTCATATGTATCATGCTGAAATACTTCATTGGGTAATTAAGCGTATTCTATAAACAGCCCCGAATAATATCAATTCCAAGGTGTCATCAGGAGAGGCGAACCAGTTTGGCCTTCATCAACCAGAATCTTTCCTTTTGAACCGGTTGCTTCTGTTCTTTCGAACACAGGGGTTCCTCCTACAACGGTTAGAACAGGCCAACCAACGAGTTTGAGTCCGCTAAATGGGTTCCAACCGACTGTCGACCACGTGTTTTTATCTTCCACCAATATTTCTTTGGTCATATCAACAAGCGTCACATCGCCATCATAGCCTTGTTCCAGTTTGCCTTTTCCAATCATTCCGTAGCATTTTGCTACATTCAAAGACATCCACTTAACGACCTGTTCAATCGTACAAGCGCCTCTTGAAGCGTGCGTTAGCATGACAGGGAGTGAGGTTTCAACCCCAGGCATCCCACTGTGTGCTTTTGGGAAACCTTTTGCTTTATTCTCAAGCGTATGCGGTGCATGATCTGTTGCAATACATGCGATTGTGTCATCATGAAGCCTCTTCCACAATGTTTCTTTATCGAATTGATATCGAATTGGTGGATTCATTTTCAACCGAGTTCCACGTTCAGCAACATCACGTTCGTCGAATGTAAGGTGTTGCGGGAGTACTTCGGTTGTGATGTGTGCTTCACCATCAGTACCAGTAAGTGAAGTCAATCCATGAAGCCAATCTGCTTCGATGCCAGAGGTGAGGTGAAGGATATGTAAACGATGTCCACTTGCTTGAGCGTATCCAACCGCTCGCTTTGTTGCAATAAGGGCAGTCTCTTCGTCTCTCCACTCTGCATGAGCTTCCATGTCCGTACGCCCATCGATCATTTTCTTCCTCTCAATCATTCGATCCTCATCTTCAGCATGAACAGCAATCAGTCCAGCAGTGTTGTCAAAAATAGTCTTGAGAGCATTTGATTCATTGACCAATAAATCTCCCGTTGAGGAGCCCATGAAAATCTTAATTCCACAAATTCCAGGAATAGCAATAGGAGCCTCTGGTGTTCCAACCGCTTTCTGCAATTCCTCAACATTCGATTCAGTTGCTCCAATAAAGAAGCCATAATTGGTTACACAGCGATTGTCTGCAGTTTCTAATTTGTTATGCATTGATTGGAGTGTCGTTTGACTAGGGACATTGTTTGGCATGTCAAGGAACGAAGTAATTCCACCGCTAGCAGCAGCACAAGAGCCACTATGCAAATCTTCTTTCTCAGGCTGACCAGGGTCTCTAAAGTGTACTTGAGGGTCTATCAGACCGGGAAGGAGATGTAAACCAGAAGCATCGATAATCTGCGTGTTGGAATCATGAGGTTGAAGTCCTCCTCCTGGCTGTATTGTGGTTATTATTCCATCAACAATTAACAAATCACCGATTACTGTAGTCTCTGGGAGAATCATTGTTGCATTTCGGATGAGCATACTCATAGTGGTCACTAATACTTCGCTAGAGCATTCAGTCAATGAATGCTCTTATCGTCTACGAGCACTTTTTGGCCTGAAAGCATTACAGATTTCGTCGTTCATATCAATGTACGGACCTTGAATAAGATCGACACAGTAAGGAACAGCTTTCCATATCTCATCAATCGTTTCACGGATGGCTTTCGGTCGTCCAGGGAGATTAAAGATCAGACAAGTACCTCGAATTCCAGCAGTTTGTCGAGAAAGAATTGCAGTTGGTGTGAACGCTAAGGAAATAGCTCGCATTTGTTCACCAAATCCTGGCATCATTCGCTCACAAACATTCTTTGTCGCTTCAGGAGTCACATCCCGAATAGCGGGGCCTGTTCCACCTGTAGTCACTACAACATGACAGCCTGTAGCATCAGCAAGTTCAATCAGCGTCTTTTCAATGATGTCTTGTTGGTCAGGTATGCACCTGTAATGAACTTCAACAGGCGATGCGACAGCTTCCTTCAAAAAGCCAAGGATAGCAGGCCCACCTGCGTCTTCATACTCCTTTGAATGTGCACGGTCGGAAGCGACCAATATCCCGATTTTAGCCCGTTCTCCAACGTGTCCGTTGTGGCCATCGAGCGATGTTGTTGAATCCATATTATCCAACCTAGTTTGTTCCATACTTTTCCTTGATATCATTGTGGAAGTTATCCAGCAATGTGTCTTCAAACAATTCGGTTTGTCGACGGTTCTTTGTTGAACGAATGTGAAGAATTGCTGCTAGGATGAACACAATAATGATGATTGGAATAACAGCCTCAAGCTTGTACTTGTGCATAATTTTAACAATGCCTTCTGCAGTATATGCCCATGTAATTGATGCGATAAAGCCCCCAACCATTGTAGCCATGAGAACACGCATGAATTTCATTCTTGAAAGCAATCCAAGCATAGCTCCGACAAGAACTCCGGATGCCATGAATGGAATCCATACAAAGACAATGAGTCCCCAGAAGCCCCATTTGTTGATCATCTCACGCTTCTCATTTGCAGTATATTCCACAGTTGAGAGAATGTCGCCGAGTAATTTCGTTTGGAGCATCCGTCCACCAAAACCATCTTGACGGGCAACAGCAGCAATACGCTCATCTTTGTCGCCTTTCGTTTCGACTCTACCTGCTCCAGAGCGATCTGCTAAGGTCGAGATTTGGTTACGAGCCTTTACAATCAATTCCTGAGAGGTAAGCAAATCCTTGTTTCTTTCAGAAATATACCTGCGGAGTTCATCTTCAACTTCAGACGCAAGTCGCTTGTAACGGAAATATGCGAATCGTGTAGTTGGTTTGAAAATTATCGAAACAAAGACAATTCGGTCATCACTTGTAATGACAGCATTTTCAAGATTCAACGTATTATCACGAACGAAGAACAAGTCCAATGAATCTCGAACTTCATCTTCAATTCGGGAGAGGGAGTGAAGTTCCTCAAAGAACGAAGTGTAGTTTTCTGGAGACTCCTCGTCGTTTCGGTCACCTACGCCAATGCCAACACCTGAATCGAAATCAATCGCTTGGTTGGAACCAATACTTCGTACTGTAAGTTGAACCGGCTTGAATACGTGGAAGAGAGCAAACTCTTCAAGAACTTCTCGAAGAATTTCATCTCGTATTGTCTTGCTATCGCTGAGTGTGTTTTCCGTATTCTTGTACGGGACCATAATGTCGATCGATAGATCTCTTGGCTCGACCTTAGCGAGTTCGTGATCGATGGAGATTCCCAATCGACGTTCACACTTTGAGATAATATCATCAACAAGACGAATAATGTGATTTCGTGATAGAATATCATCCGCTTCTTGGTGGTAAACCTTGTACATGATTGGGTAAGCAATCAAGAGTGAGAAAATGGATAGAGAAAGGGAATTGAACGCCATCCACCATGCAGGGATTCCGGCAGCACCACCAGCAAGCATAGCGGTTTCACGACCGCCACCCAATTCGGCAACGAGGAGGATATAGCCCCAATTTCCTAATTCTTGAACGGACCAACACGAACGAGGTCCTGTGTCAGTAATACGAACTTCACGAACAGTTTCATCTCCTCCGAATGGGAGGAATGCGAACCCTTTGGTTGTAATCTCAAGTTCAAAATCAACTGACTTTTGTAATTCTTCCATCATTGGTTGAATCGAATCATTTTCAGCATTTTCTTTTGTCTCAAACATCTCGATGGATAAAGAAACAACGTAATTTCCTTCGTCGAGGGTACTGTAGTCCGCTTTCGCATGAACTCGATTGTTTTCATCATCCAAAACTCGTGATGTCATACTCGGATTCGACGAACTTGAAGTCCCCTTTTCCACAATGTTATAGGTCAATTCAGCATAGCCTGCAGGCAAGTTGTAAACATTTAGAGAAAAGACTTCATCATCTTCGTTGGGGAATATGTGAATCCATGGTTCATCATCAATTTCAGTGCAATCATCACCGATATCGAGGAATGTTTTGGAAGCGCCGTGATCCATGGCTGTCGATTGTCCAAGCATACCAGAGGACATTGACAGAATCAGTACGCCGTAGAGAATCCCATACATTACGCCTACGAATAGGACTGGATTTTCCTTCTTTGCAAACATACTGCGCTTGTCGCCATCAGTACGTCTACGGCGAATTTCATTGAGTTCTTTGAGCAATGAATCGCTCTTAGATTCGGGTTCAGGAGCCTCTTTTGGCAATTCCTCCCCAACAATCGCCTCTCCCATGTGATGTGCACACAGGTTACCACAAATGAACCCATTGATGAAAATGGGTGAAAGGTGGGTTGGGCCGGACTTGAACCGGCGACCTCGGCATCTTCAGTGCCGCGCTCTCCCAACTAAGCTACCAACCCTTTCGTGTCGCCCACGTGGCGTGGGATTTCAAGTCTTCGTTGTTCACTCTTGGCCAGACAAGATGCTTGCCTGCATTTCAAAGAGGGAAGCGAAGCCGATTTCTGCACAATCAAGGAGTGCTTCGAGTTCTTCACGCTGATATGTTGCTTCTTCGCCAGTACCCTGAACTTCAACGAATGAACCGTTGCTGATTTTGACAACGTTCATGTCAACATCTGCATTAGAATCGAGAATGTAATCAAGATCGAGATAGGTCTTTCCGTCGATAAGTCCGACTGAAATTGCAGCAACATCATGAGGTAGGACGCGCATTTCGTGTTCGTGTTGTTCTTCAGCAGAAAGTGACGGAGCGCTCCATCCAGAACGTCTCTGATCTTCGGTTGGACGCAGATGCTTTGGAAGGCATTGGCCATTCGCAATCAAACGACGAATTCCCAGTCGAAGGGCCAGATTAGCCGCAGTGATGGAAGCACAGCGTGTGCCACCGTCAGCATTCAATATGTCACAGTCAACATTGAGTGCAACAGGGCCAAGTTCTTCCAGATCAACACCTGCTCTTAGGGAACGAGCAACAAGTCGCTCGATTTCCTGTGTTCTTCCTTTTGCACCACGGCGTTCTCTTCTGAATCGAGAATCGGTGGAACCTGGAAGGAGAGAGTATTCTGCATGAACCCATCCTTTGTTGGAATCTCGCGGAAACCATCCTGGTAATCGTGCTTCTTTTGTACAACATGCGAGAACAACAGTCTCACCTTGCCGGTAAAGAATGGATGCAAGAGCGTTACTGGTGAAGTCGATTTCAACCTCTACGCCTCTCATTTCATCAGCATTTCGTGTGGTCTTCATTTCGGTTTTGAATTTGCCCATGTACGTGCCACGTGGTTGAGTTCATCAATGCTTTTGTGGGCTTGAAAGAAGAGCATGCGTATGTTCAAGAGGCCGCTGCGTTTCCAAGTGGTATGAGTCAACACACTGCTGTCATCTGCGGCGTCTCTCGAACACCTATTGGCCGATTTATGGGCGCCCTCTCATCGATGAGCGCTGTGGATTTAGGTGTTGCAACTGTGAAAGAATTGTGTCAGCGAATGAACATTGACCCTTCCTCTGGCATCATTGATGAGGTCCTTATGGGACAAGTTTTGCAGGCAGGTATCGGACAAGCTCCTGCTCGACAAGTTGCTCTGGGTGCAGGATTGCCAGTCTCAACGTCTTGTGTCACCATCAACATGGTGTGTGGTTCATCCCTCAAAGCAGTCATGAACGCTGCAACAAGCATCAGAATGGGTGAACACAATGTCGTTATCGCAGGTGGGATGGAAAGCATGTCAAATGCTCCACAATTACTCATGGGACAACGAACAGGAAAGAAAATGGGTGATTCCAAACTTATTGATTCAATGATTCATGACGGACTATGGGATGTTTACAACAACATGCATATGGGCAACACTGGAGAAGTCGTTGCCCGCGAATGCTCGATCGACAGAAGTCAAGCAGATGCCTTCTCAGTCCAAAGTCACATGAAGGCTGCCAAAGCCTGGGAAGAAGGCTGGTTCGATTGGGAGACGTTTGCTTTAGAAATCCCTCAACGTAGAGGTGATTCACTCCTTCTCGAACGGGATGAAGGCATTCGTACAGATTCATCAGTTGAACATCTGTCAACACTCCGGACAGTCTTCGATAAAGATGGAATCGTAACTGCTGGAAATGCGAGCACACTCAATGATGGAGCCAGCGCTGTTCTTGTAACAAGTGAAGCATTTGCTAAGTCACAGGGATGGGAGATTATCGCAACCATCGAAGACTATTGTACCGCAGGTGTTGAGCCAGAACGTGTTATGAGTGCTCCAATCCCTGCAGTCAAGAATTTACTTGAACGAAATGATCTCAACGTATTGGATGTTGATGTATACGAACATAACGAAGCGTTTGCTTCAGCCTCATGTGCCGTCGCTCAAGAAGTCGGTATTCCTCATGACCGATTCAATCTACATGGCGGAGCAGTCAGCCTTGGTCATCCTTTGGGATCCAGTGGAACACGTTGCCTCATTACCATGCTTGGCGTTATGCGAAGACTCGATTCTAAGTCAGGAATTGTGACGCTTTGCCTTGGTGGTGGCAATGCTGTTGCAATGTATGTTCGCAGATGAGGCCAATCGTCGGGTTCATTGCTTGGAAGTGCTTGGGTTGGAACATGCGCTGGCTTGTCGGAGTGTTCCTCGTATTGGTACTCGTTGTGCCAACGGCGACTGCATGTGAAACTGAGGCAGCTCGTTTACTCAGCGGAAAATTCCCTTCACCTACTGGAATTTCTCCAGATAAGGATGAATCTATTCGAGAGGCTGTTCGGTTGGGAAGTATCGGTCAAGAGACCGCTAGGCATACGCTATGGCGAGTACTCATGGGAGAGGTTCTGACTGAAGAAGAAGTAGCCGCAGAGATTGATAGAGCAATGATCGAAAATGGTTCTAACCCAGATTGGCCAAGTTTCGACACGATTGTAGCTTCTGGTTCAAATGGAGCAATTCCTCACGGTGACCCTGATAATAACGGAGCAGGACCCAAAGTTGTCGAAGTTGGAGATATCGTAGTTGTTGACCTTGGAGCACGTGTTAACGATTGGGTAAGCGATATCACCAGAACATACAGCATTGGCCCAACAACGAATGAAACGATTATTGAAGTGTATATGGCCGTATATGACGCACAAAACCTAACCTTCCCCCTCATCGAAGCAGGGACTCCTGCATGGGCTCTTGATGACATTGCTCGCACACATATCGAAGAACAAGGTTACGGAGAAAATTTCATTCACAGTCTCGGACACGGGTACGGCGTATGTGTCCATGAACCTCCGTTGCTCTCTGGAGGAACCGATGACCCACTCTTCGGACTTTCATACAACCAACAACCACTCGCTGTTTGGGATGCGATTACCATTGAACCAGGAATTTATCTCGATGGTTGGTTTGGTGTACGAATTGAAGATGATTTCCTTGTAAATCAAGAGGATCATGAATTTCTTTCAGCCGATTTGCCAAGGGACCTTGATTGGTTCATGATCAAGGCAGATGATTATCCACAATCAGATATGGGCTCGACAGATGGTTCAGATTCAGATATTGTATCTGAAACACTCCCGTTCCCAATAGGAATGGTTCAAACCATGATGCTTCTTACAATCGTAGCATCAGCCTTTGTTCGAAACGAAGATGAAGAATAATCACTCTTCTTCTGTCTCTTGACGGAATGGACTGAATATACCAACATCTTCAATGATTTCAGAAGGGCCTGGGAGAATAGACAAAATATCGTCAGTTCGTAATCCAGTCGCTTTGTAGATACGATTGGCTAAAGCTTCTTTCTTAGTTCGTCCAGGTGATAGTACTGCAAATCGTTCACATCGCTCTTTGATTGTTGAAACAGTACCTCCAAGAAGCAGTGGAACTCCATTGATTGCAACAAGGCCAACCGCCATTTGAACATCTAAATCCTTGAACCATTGACGTTGTCCACGAACAATGAATGCTCCCTTGCCGACATATTCGCCTGTTTGTGCAGACTTGGATACTTGTGCCGGCTTTACTGCGAAGACAGTGCCATGAGCGCCACCGCCATTCCATGCTCGACTCCAGCAAAGAGCGAGTGTAGCGGCTTCTTCCAATTTCTCATCCGTGATTCTTTCATCACCGAGTTTGTCGACGATACGGTAAGAAGCAACTCCAGGTGGTAATTGCTCGAATGGTTCCTTATCGATTGCAAATCCTTGTGTTGCTCGAAGACTGCAGCTCGGAGCGCCATGGAGATCCGCGTGAAGATACATGTCTCCACCTGAAAGATGCTTTTTGACAATCGCATCATTTCCTTTCGCATCCTTGCCTCCAACCAGTAAATGACCACCTGAAATGATACTCCAGCGATGTTGCTCAAACCACAATCGCTTACTTCGACGAACTGTTTGAAGGCGCCCACTGGCTTGTTGTTTTGCTTCTTTCTTCTGCGCTCGTTTGAATTCAAGTTTTGTATCAGCTAATGCCTTAGTCGCCCCAGAAGTCTTGTATTTCTGTTTCCTGGCAGATTCAAAATACCGCTGTGCATTTTGGTGAACGGTTTCATCAAGAGAGAGGGTGAATACAAGTCCCGGTTCTCCATTTTCATTTGGAAGACGAACCATCATTGTGCGTTCCGCAGGATTACCTGAATCAACCCAAGGGTTTTCTTTTAATCCGGACAGAATTGTTTTCCAATCTTTTGTTTCTAGTGCTTCATTCGCTTGCTGTAAAATCGTTTCAACATGCGTCCAATTCGATTGAATCGCATGACCAATCGCTTGTTGTTTTTCGATCTTCTTTGCAAAACCTTCGAGCGCTTTTTCTTGTTGGTTTAGTCGTCGTTCAAGGCGCTCAACATTTGTTGAATGTCCTCGTCCTGGTGCAGCGGCATCGAGTTTCTCTCGTTCACGACGCGCCAATGCATTTGCATCGTGATGACCTTTCCAAGCATCAATGGTTGAACCAAGTGTTGGATATTGAATGTAAATTGATGTTGAGTGAGACGGTAATAAGAGAGGTGTGGCTTCTTTTGCAGTCTCTCGAATCACGCCATTCGCAGCAGCATCATGTCCCTCCATTGCAGCGATGGTTTGTAATGCCTCAGCAGTATGTTCTTCAGTCGGTTTTACAATAAGATAGCCTTGTTTTGAAGTTTTTAATTCCTCTAAGAAATGTGTTAGAGAGTCGTGAATGACGCGTGCATCTGCCTCTGTCGTTGGACTGTTTGGCTCAAGGCCTGCATGCTCGCATACAGCATTGGCATAAACGCCTCCAAGATTGATTTTTCCTCCAAGGGTTGAAACCAAGTCACGATCAGAATCTGAGAAGATATCGTTAATCACATCAGGAGTTAATGTGTAAGGGTCTACTGCGGCAGGGGGAGGGATGTACACCTCTCCTTTCTTGATGGTTCTTCCAGCATAACTTGCATGCGTAAGAGGTTGAATAATGACATCTTCTTCATCCATGAGAATGACATTCCCGTCTCGGAATAATTCAACACTGAGGGAACGTTTCCCATGCTTTGTATCGAATCTGAGGAGAAGAACTCGATCGAAACCGAGTTGTTCAACACCGGTCAATCGTGCATTCTTGAGATGTTTACGCAGAACCATGGCAAATGGAGGTGGCGTCATCGGCATGGGGCGGTCTCTTTGAGAAGTGTATACTCGTTGTCCTCGAACGATAACCAAATCAAATTGGACAGATTCTTTTGGATTAATACGAAGAACAATTTGTTCGTAATGAGGCATGTAGGCTTTCTTGACATAAGCGCCTGCCCATGAATCAAGTTCTTGCGAAACAGCTCGAACGTCAAACCCAGTCATTGATGCCTTCATTTCAATCCCTCCTACTCTTCAAAACGTAACAATACTTTGCCGATATTTTTCCCGTCATGTATGTATTGGTGAGCCTCTGCAACATCACGGGCATCAAAAACAGAATCAATGATTGGCGCTAACGCCCCTTCTTTAATTCCATTAACAATACGTTCCATTTGCTCAGTCATGACATCTTCATCAGGCCATGTCCCCATATGAACTCCAAAGACACCTTGATTTCTTGACATCATTTTCATTGGGTCGAAACGTGGGCGTTTCCTAAAAGCAAAGAAGGCTTTGACAAGAGAACGCTTTGATGAAGGAGCAGCAGAAGACATTCCGTATGTGTACAGTTTTCCTCCATGGGCTAAGACCGATAGGCTTCGCTTGAGATGATCGCCGCCAATTGGATCAAGGATGTGATCAACACCCTTCCCATCGGTTGCATTTTTGATGATATTTACAAAATCTTCATTGTGTCGGTCGATTGCAGTTGCTCCATAGGATTGAATAATTTCGGCCTTAGCAGAAGATGCAGTTGACCAGACATTACTGACTCCTGCCCATTTACAGAGTTGAAGAGCAGCAGTCCCTACACCGCCGCCACCACCGTGAATGAGAACAGAATCTGTTGGCTTTAGGTTTCCAAGATGATGAAGCATGTGATGGGCTGTGATATAGGTTACAGGCATAGATGCAGCAGCCTCGAGAGTCATTTCGTCAGGGATTGGAATGACGCGAGATACTTCCGTAACGACGTGGGTTGCTTGACCGCCAGTCCTCATCATACCGACAACACGTTGCCCAACTTTGAATTCTTCAACATCGCTTCCTAGAGCGTGTATAACGCCACTGACTTCGTATCCTGGAGTGAAAGGAAAGGGTGGTCTTGGCTGATAGAATCCCATACGCATGAGCGTGTCTGCAAAGTTGATTCCGGCAAAGTGGACCTGAATGCAGACTTCATCTGCCTTCGGGACTGGAATCTCGATATTCTGTATGTCTAAGACTGATGGAGATCCAGGCTTCGTAATTACAACTCTATATGGCATTCATTCAACTCCTCTAAGATTCCATCCATTCGACTGTTGCTCAACAAGCCCCATTCGTTCATGTGAAAGTAAATGCGCAAGGGTTTGGTCTTGGGCAAGGCCAGGATGTGCATCTGGTGAATCAGAATACGCCATGGTTGCAATGGCTGAAATGGTCTTATGTCCAAACTCCACGGCTTCGAGTACCTTCTGATGGCGTTGTTTTCGATGTTTGATGTAGTAAGAAAGTGTTTTTTCAGGCAATGGTATAACTGGACCATGACTTGGGAATAAGAGATGAGGCTTCAACTCTCGTAGACGTTCCAATTGCTCAATGTAAACATCCATGTCGCCAGTGCCAGGAGGAATCAAGATCGTTCCAATCCCAGCAACCATGTCTCCAGCAACAATACCTGCTGGTGAAGAGAGGCAAACATGGCCAGGATGATGGCCCGGTGTGATGAGAACAGTCCACTCTTGTTTTCCAAGTTGAAGTATGTCACCATCGTTGAGTATGTGATCACATTCCACCGTTTGGGACGTGTAGTCACTGCCCCAGATAGGAACATCAAACGCTTCTCGAAGTAAATCCATGTCTCCGATATGATCTCCATGGGAGTGGGTGAACAGCAGAGCGACCAATTCTCCTTTGTGCCTGTCCACAGCTTCTGCTAATTCTTCCATACCTTCTCTCATGTGACAGGCAGGATCGACCAGAACGAATTCACCTTCTGGATCTCCAACAAGATATGCGTTCGTATGGTCTGCAGGCGGAAGTGTTGCAGTTTTAACAGGAACAACTTCAACACCATGCGCAAAAAGAATCGAGCGACGTCCTGGCTGCCTTCGTTGTAAATCTTCAGCAGTTTGAATCATATCGCCTTCAAATCGGTTTAATGTACGATCAAGTTCCATCAAAAGTGTGACTACAGGTGGTGCAACACGGATTTCATTTTGAGACCAACGGTGAATCATATCAGTGGGTTTCATCCATTCAAACGCAGTGAACTCCGTTTGAAGTTCTAAAGATGGAGTAAAGTCATCGTCACCAATGTGGAGATGGAAGAAGGTATTCTCAAATTGAACTGGACCAAATGGTGGAGTCGTACGACTTGAAATGTGTCGCAAACAGGACGTATCAGTCACAATTTCTTCACTTGATATCGCTGTCAAGAATGCTTTCTTATCAGCAAGAATATTTTCTCTTAGGGATTGATTAACAGGTTGTAAGGCATTCCCAGATGGAACCACACCCAACTCCTCGGACATTTCACGCACAACAGCAACAATAGCTGAATCTTGAGCACCTGAATGATTGGAAATGAATCGTGTTACTTCTATGTCCGAACGAGATACTCCACCACCAGGAAATGCCCAGTAGCCAGGGAATGCTCTCATTGTTTCAGATCGACGTCCCAAGAGAACTTCTACGCCATCGACACCATCACGAGTTAGGGTCAAGGTCACTGTAGGACGTGGCGTCTTCCTCGCAAATACGGGAAGGTTGACACCTTCGGGTACTTCGCTCATGTTCCACCCTGTGGGTGGACTGCTTCAAGCCTTTGTGGCTTCACTCGTTGCGTCGAATGAATGCAGCTCCAAGGAGTGCAAGCATTCCAACAAGTCCAGTGAATCCTGGAGTATTGTATATTGGATTCTCGTCACTGTAAGCATCAGCAGAGATGGAGTACAAACGAACAGTATTCCATTCTCCTGTAGTTTCACCAATGTGAATCATGTCGCCAACAGAAATTGTTCCTGAATTGTCAGTATCATGGAACATGATGTCGGAATTCTCTCCTGCATCTGAAATTGCAATTGACATGACACTTTCACCACATGTTGTATCATACCCCATAGTATCTGGGTTGTAATCGTCTCGACAAGTTGTAAGTTCAATCTTGTAATCTGACATGTCACCTTCAAACGGAATCATAACGTCTTGAGAAGTTTCGATGTAGAACGTGTTGCCATCAGAATCACCGTGGTTATGATCAGATCCGCCCATATCGTCTTCGTCTTCGCCACCGGCACAGTTTTCATCACCGTCGTTAACATAATTCATCGGGATTGTAGAACCGTCATCGCACATGAACTCATCATCAGATCCGCCCATATCGTCTTCGTCTTCGCCACCGTCACAGTCTTCATCACCGTCGTTAACGAAACTCATTGGGATCGTGGAACCATCATCGCACATGAACTCATCATCGGATTCGTCCATGTCTACGTTTTCGTCAGAATTATCTCCACAATCATTATCTCCGTCGTTAACGAAACTCATTGGGATTGTGGAACCATCATTGCACATGAACTCATCATCGGATTCATCCATGTCATATTCGTTTCCTATGTAGAACGGAAGAGCAACAAGTTCGCCTGCATCGACGTTGGCAAAGATTGATTCAACACCTTTGTCTGTCAGGACGAACATCTTCACTTCGTTTCCATCCATGCTCATTCCGAAGTACTCGATTTCGCCTGCATTGTTGAAGGCTACGGACATATCAGGCATTTCGCCGGATTGATCCTCATCATGCATGTGTTCATCTTCGTCATCATGCATGTGATCATCCTCGTCTTCGAGAGAATCCATAGATTCGATGAATGTTACAAGTTCAGTTGAGTCAAGTTCTCCGTTAGCATTTGCGTCTGCGTTATCAAACACAGTTCGCATTTCATCTATATCCTCCTCTTCGGTATCATCAGAGGCTGTGAATTCTTCAAAGGAAATACTGTCGCTGTTATCAATATCAAATAGGCACAAAGCCATATCTGGTGTCATTGAATCTTCCATATCGGCCATTGTTACATCAAAGATTTGCAATCCATCAACGGTTTCTGTGGAAGGTGTGAAAACGCCCATACATTCAGTGAATGTGAAGACTTCAAGCATCTCCATCATATCCATGCCATCACCATCATTTTGTGTATCTTCTGCCATTGCAGCGATGACTTCAGTGTGGGTTGTGGTCGTTGTCATAGAGTATGCTTTGACCTCGGTAAGCCTTGCCATCTCCTCTTTGCAATCTTCGATATCTTCTTGTTCTTCCTCATCTGCGCATAGGTCACCTAGTTTTTCATATCCCATTTCCATGTAGATTGTTGTACCAATTTGTGTCATAGAGCTAACCATTTTTATCGATGAACTTTCGTTACCAATGCCCATTATCCTAGATGTATGGTAACCATCTGGTGACCATGCTTGGGTCATTTCTACTGTTCCCATTACGTCAGAGTCTTCATCAGAGTCTTCATCAAGTACTGCTACGCCCATTTCTACAAGCGCATTGGAATCCATTTCTTGCATCATCGTAATTCCAAAGGATTCCCCTTCATCTACGGTCATGAAGTCATTGATTTTCTCAAATGCAATGTCTTCATTGATCTCGATTTTCTTCGTTTCTCCGTCTCCGGAGTCTAATAATTCAGTACAACCTGCAAGCAGGAGGGTGGCTACGAGAAACAGTACGAGTGATTTCTTCATACTTGAGCCACTTGAGTCCTCACTATAAACCTCACACCTGCGAGAATCCATGATTCAAGACGCAATTTCATGAAGGACAAGCGGTTAGGATGAACATGGTGGCATCTTCAGTCGAAGAAGAACTCGAGCAACTTGCAGCCCTTGTTGCCGAAGCTGAAGCATTGGGTATTGACCCGTGGCCTGAACGAAAACCGCCTCGACCTTGGGCGAAATACGCACTTGCTTCATTCATGATCATTATGATGCTATCATGGGTTTCAAAGGGAATGTATCGATTCGCTGTAATTTGATTCACAGTCCACCGTTGATTTCAAGAAGGACATCAAAGTGGGCGAATCATAGTCCCTTAGTGTAGCGGTCCATCATGGAGGATTCTGGTTCCTCCGACCCCGGTTCAAATCCGGGAGGGACTACCATCATTCTTCTTCTTCAGGTTTTACCAATAGGAAAGAGGTAATCATCGACATTGGGTCACCAGACGTCAATTCACCAGAATATTCTTTGACTTGTCCATATGTCACGATACGCAGCCTAAACTTGCACATTTTCTTGGTTCTTCGCTTTCGATGATGTCGATAGAAATGAACACCAATCTTGTATTCGCCATCAGGTGCGAATTCAGTCCAAACAACGTTTTCAATTGGCTTCTTTGATTTAGGTCGAACGTTCATATCAACGTCAAGTTCTCCGCCACAAGCACTCTTTCGATTGTTGAAGTAAATACGTTCTCCAGAAGGGCAGAAAACGTGCATGTCAAGATCGTTGTAATCGTCCCAAGCAAGGCTGATTTGAACCACACCAGATTTCCCACCCTCTCGAGCAAGGCGTTCCATAAGTTCTGAATCTTCTTCTTGACTGACACGAACAGATATTCCAGTGCCGACTTCTTCTTCTGCTACGAGATCTGCATGGGTATTGAGATTGTCTTCATTATCAGAAATCCAAGTAGATCGATCTTCTTCCTCTTCCTCACTTTCTTCATCTTCAGTGTCTACAGCATCTCGTTCTGGAATGAATATTTCATCCATTACAAGTTGCAAGTCTGAGAATTGCTCAACGCGACGTCGTTGTCGATTCTCATATGCTTCACGAGCTTGGTCACTGAGTTGGTCGAGTTGTAAAGACCGTGAAACAACGTGTCGCCGATCATGTCTTGCTCCTTTCCGAGAAGCACGCATGCTTGAGAGAGGCGCTCGACTTGCATTGTGAAGTTTCTGACGCTTCTTCAGTTCCCGCTTTTTCTTTACTCGAATCAACATAAACAAAGCACCGAAAAAGGATGCAGCGCCACCAATAATGAGGGCTAGAAGTATTGTCTGGTCCACAGGTTCACTTCCATTTTCTCCTGGATTGGAGATTCATTTGTTTATTCATCGACCAAGGAATTCCGAATTCATTTGCTTGAGCATGTCTTCAGATGGCCTAAGGTCTGAAGCGTCGACATCGAGAAGAGGTGTTGATACAAGGCCTAGATCTTCGGCCAGTGAAGGTTTACTCGAATCGAAGTAAAGCAGTCCAGTGACGTGCTTCTTACCTACCTCAGCTTGATGCAAAGCGGTCAAAGCAGCCATAGCGTCACTTGGGTCATGGGAGTCTGAAATCGTTTCAAGACGGATGGTTGAACCATCGTGAAGGGTGATGTCAGTAAAGTGTCCTTCTGGAATTTCAACTTCCGTAACAGGTTCGAAGTGAGGGATGTAGTCTGCCATGTGAAGTGTTACCTCGTTATCCTTGACGTATCCATAGGAACGCATTGATTCGTCGTTGTTATTGAACGTAACACATGGTGAGATTACATCGATTAAAGCAAATCCTTTGTGAGACATAGCGGCCTTAATCAGAGATGTCAATTGCTTCTTCGATCCAGAGAACGAACGTGCCACAAAGGTGCATCCAAGATTGATTGCAAGAGCGCACAAATCAATTGGTTGTGTTTCATTTGGCTTTCCTTTCTTCTTTTTTGAACCGATATCTGCTGTCGCTGAGTATTGTCCTTTTGTTAGGCCATAGACTCCGTTATTTTCGATGATGTAGACCATGTCCATGTTTCGTCGAATAGCGTGAATTAACTGTCCGATACCAATTGAAGCCGAGTCGCCATCTCCAGATACACCAAGATAGAGGAGGTCTTTGTTGATTGCATAAGCGCCAGTGGTTACAGATGGCATTCTTCCGTGAACTGTGTTAAATCCGTGAGATTGCCCTAGATAGTAGGCAGGTGTCTTTGATGAACATCCAATTCCAGACATCTTTGCAATTCGGTGAGGTTCGATTCCGTTCTCCCAAGCAGCAGTAATGATGACGTTCGAGATTTGGTCGTGTCCACAACCAGGACAGAGGGAAGATGGCCCTCCCTTGTAATTCTCTTTGGGCTCGTTGATAACATTCAACTTAATCGCACGTGCAGGTTTTTCGCTCATTGGCTCGCCTCCTTGATGGTTTCAAGAATTAAATCAGCATAGATACGAGCCCGTGGAGGCATACCGTCAGAGTAAGCGACGGAATGAACTTGGCTAACGATGTCGTTTGGTAACTCTCTTCGAAGAATTCCCCAGAGTTGTCCATCTCTGTTAATTTCAAGAACAATTGTGGTCTTGTGCCTTCGGATGAAGGATTCGACTTCACTGTGAATCGGAAGCGATCGAACACGACATTGGCTTACCTTTATTCCAGTTGCTTCAAGCATGTCATCAATTTCTTGGATTGTATTTTCCATGCTGCCGAAGTAAACAACGCCAATTTCTCCTTCGACCTCTTCACGTAGAATTGGTGCTGGAAGATCATCACGCGCACGATTGATTTTGTCTTTTAATCGAGCCATGAGGTTGAAGTAATCGTCAGGCTTTTCTGAGTAAACACCGTCAGGATTGTGGCCTGTCCCTCGGTAGAGGATAGGAGCCATTCCGCTTCCAGGGAGTGTTCTGTAAGGAATTCCATCACCATCGACATCACGATATCGGCCGAAGTTTTCCATTGCTTCAAAGACATCTTTCTCTCTTATTGTCTTGCCTCGATCCATTGGAGTATCAGGGTATGTGAATCCTTCACAAGCCCATCTATTCATACCAAGGTCAAGGTCTGAAAGGCCGAATACAGGAGTTTGGTATCGCTCTGAAATATCGAATGCTTTCCAACCGAATTCAAAACACTCTTCGACAGTTCCTGGCATGATGACGATGTGTTGTGTATCACCGTGACTGCCTTCGTAAAGCATAGCTAAGTCTGATTGTTGTGTTCGAGTAGGTAGTCCTGTAGAAGGGCCTACTCTGTTTACATCCCAAAACACACATGGGACTTCTGCAAAATAAGCGAGTCCAATGAATTCTTGCATTAGAGAGATACCTGGTCCAGAGGTTGCTGTCATACCTCGTCCACCAGCCCATCCAGCTCCAATAATCATCCCAGCAGCTGCGAGTTCATCCTCTGCTTGAATAACTGCACAATTTGCTTCTCCCTCATCGTTGGTTCTTAGTCTTGGAATCCATCCAATAATCCCTTCTGCAACACTTGAAGATGGTGTGATTGGGTACCAAGCAAGGAGTTGGACTCCACCGAAAATGCAACCGAGTGCAACTGCTTCATTTCCTTCAAAGAAGAAACGGTCTTTCTCAATTGGGCGCTCTTCAACAACGTATGGGTCGCCTTTTGTATAGTTCTCTTTGGCATGATTTCTACCAAGTTCAAGTGCAGTTTTGTTGAGTTCAATCGCCGAAGCTTTACCTTTGAATTGACCTTCGACTGCCTTGTGAAGTGCTTCATCCGTAATGCCAAGAATCTCAGCAAGTACGCCTACATAGACGATGTTTGTAACCAGTTTTGCCAACTTTGGGCTAAGGCTTCGAGCAAGTTTCGTCATTGGAACTGGGTAAGAAAAGACGTCAGTTCGGTCCATTGGCATCTTGGAATCAGTATTCCAAACAACAACAGATCCAGGTTCGAGTGAAGCTAAATCCTCTTCCCATGTTGCCTTGTTGACAAGAACTTGAACGTGGGTGCGATCACCTGGTGCTTGATACCCTTGGTCTGACAGGCGTACGATGTACCATGTAGGGAGTCCTGAGATGTTCGAAGGGAAGAGATTCTTTCCTGATACAGGAACGCCCATGTCGAAGAGTGATTGAAGTAGAATTAAGTTGGCTGATTGAGAACCGGTACCGTTTGCAGTTGCAATGTTAATGGTGAAGTCGTTTACGATGGTATCCATCTCTTGTGTCTCCTCAAAGGCCTACGTCTTGAGCCGACGCCGCCCTCTTATTCTGTCCCCATCGCTTTCATCACTTCAACATGTTGCCGTACTAACCTCAAGAATGTCCGGCCGTGAAGGTCAAAACAAGGAATCGATTCGGGTGGAACATGGCGGACGAAGCATTAACCGAAGCATGGAAAAAAGCGGGTAAGGAAATTACCAAAGGAAAGAACGAGGGAGCACTCCAAACTCTTCGTCTTGCAGACCCGCAGGCAAGCGATGCAATGACAGGTAGACTCGTTGGAGAAGCGCTTTGGAATATTGCAAAATCAAACGATTCAAGATCAGATTATCGAAAAGCCGCCATGTTCTTGCGTGAAGCCAGTAAGAAAAACCCAAAGGACAAGAAAACGGGTGAACTCTACAATAAACTGCGCAATGAAATGCAAGACAAGCGAATTAGTGAAACTCTGATTCCTAAGTTCTTCAATAACGGAGGACCAACATTAGCAGGCATGGTAGCCATTCTTGGAGGGTTTATTTTCGTTCTCGCCGTCATTATGGTCGCAAATTCAGACTCCACGACAACGGACACCATCGAACTCAATCTTTCTTGGTCTGAAGGTGGAGTTGACAAAGAAGGAGTTGTCGTTATAGAACTCTATCCTGACGAGGCGCCAGTTCACGCTGAGAACTTCAAACAACTTGTCAGTCAAGGCAAATACGACGGCACAAAGTTCCACAGAGTCATCGATGATTTCATGATTCAAGGCGGAGATTTCACGAACGGTGACGGAACTGGCGGTCATGCAATTATTTGGGATGGATACTGTAACGGAGAAGCAAAGCCAAGTTCATCTGATTGTCTTGAGAATCAATGGACAATCGGAGACGAGGCAGATAACGGTTTGATTCACAGCCCGTGTACGATCTCGATGGCGAAGACAAGCGCACCTCACACTGGTGGCAGTCAATTCTTCCTTATCCCAAGCGACAGCACTCCTAACTGGCTCGATGGTGTGCACACCGTATTCGGTAACATCACCTCGGGTTGTGACCATGTCACTTCCATCAGTGGAGTGGAAATTGGTCAAGGGGACAAACCTGTGAGCGATGTTGTAATCGAATCAGCAGAATTCCTCGGAACCGAAGAAGTTGACCCGTGGTACAAATTCTGGTGAAGCAGGCAAACCAGCGAACAGTTCGCTTGATTAGGGGGGCGCTATTCCCCTGAATCATGAGCGATTCAGACCCCTTCAATGCAAAGCGTGAACTTGACATTGGTGGTGCATATTTCGCATTACAAGCACTCGATGAAGCTGGAATTTCAACAGCACACCTCCCCTATTCGATGAGAGTCTTATTGGAAGGAGCACTTCGAAATTGTGATGGATTCCTTATCCGTGAAGAGGATGTGAAGTCGATTGCTGGTTGGCAAGCCAACAGCGAGCGGGGGGAAATCCCGTTCCGTCCTTCTCGAGTCATTCTTCAAGATTTTACAGGTGTTCCTGCAGTTGTTGACCTTGCAGCACTACGTGATGCAATGGTACAAATGGGCGGAGATCCAGAAAAAGTCAATCCCCAAGTACCAGTTGATTTGGTCATCGACCATTCTGTTCAAGTCGATGTTTCGGGTTCTCATTCCGATGCATTAAGTCTCAATTTAGATATTGAATACCATCGAAACATGGAGCGTTATACCTTCCTTAAGTGGGGGCAACAGTCACTCAACAACTTCCAAGCAGTACCTCCTTCAAGAGGAATTGTTCACCAAGTCAATCTTGAATTCCTAGCCAGTGTTGCTCGACAAGAAGACAACGTTTGGCTCGCTGATACGTTGGTTGGGACAGATTCACACACGACCATGGTCAACGGGCTAGGTGTCCTTGGCTGGGGTGTTGGCGGAATTGAAGCAGAGGCAGTTATGCTCGGCCAACCGATTTACATGCTTTCACCAGATGTTGTTGGTGTTCGACTTATTGGATCTCTCAACAGCGGCGTCACTGCAACCGATATGACACTTCGAATCGTTGAGATTCTTCGTAATCATGGTGTTGTTGGGAAATTCGTCGAATTCTTTGGCGAAGGAATGGTTGCACTTTCTCTTGCTGACAGAGCAACAATCGCAAACATGGCTCCAGAATACGGGGCTACGTGTGGATTCTTCCCTGTTGATGAGCGAACAATGGAATATCTCCGTCTTACTGGCCGTGATGAACAAGCGCTTCAAGGCGTTGAATCATTTGCAAAGGCACAGGGTTTGTGGTATAATTCTGAGGATGCTGAGAAGTCGTACACCGCGGTTCTTGAACTCGACCTTTCTACAGTTGAACCGGCTCTTGCAGGACCCAAGAGGCCTCAAGACCGTGTTGATTTAAAGAGCATGAAATCGCATTTTGTTCATTCCCTTACCCACGAAGTTGGACACCAAGGCCATGGTCTAGAACCCTCGGACTTGAATCGTGGAGCTATTGTCGAGACAGACGGTGAAATGTATGATTTGAATCATGGTGATGTTGTTATCGCTGCCATTACTTCTTGTACAAACACATCAAATCCAGATGTTATGTTAGCCGCTGGACTTGTTGCTCGAAAGGCACGAAGCCTTGGTTTGGATGTCAAACCGTGGGTCAAGACATCATTGGCCCCAGGTAGTCGAGTCGTGACAGAATATTACGAGGCGACAGGTCTGCAAGAAGATCTGAATGCACTCGGGTTCAACGTTGTTGGCTATGGATGCACAACCTGTATCGGGAACTCTGGTCCATTGCCTGAAAATATTGTTAACGCAATTCAACAAGAAAATATTTATGCTGTTTCTATTTTATCTGGGAATAGAAACTTTGAAGGAAGAATTTCTCCTCACATTAAAGCAAATTATCTAGCATCCCCACCATTAGTAGTTGCCTATGCAATAGCAGGTCATATGGAAGTTGACTTATATAAAGAGGCACTGGGTAAAGATAAAAATGGAAATGATGTTTTCTTAAAAGATATTTGGCCATCAAATAAAGAAATTGAAGACACTTTAAAACAATCTTTAAATGCAGAAATGTTTATTCAAAGATATTCAAATGTTTCAGAAGGACCTAGTCAATGGCAAAAAATTAAAACAGAAGAAAGTAGTATTTACAGTTGGGATGAAGGATCAACATATGTAAAAAAACCTCCTTTCTTTGACAACTTATCAGATGAGCCAGAGGGATTTAAAGAAATCAAAGATGCAAGACCTTTATTAATTCTAGGTGACATGGTTACAACTGATCACATATCTCCTGCAGGAAATATTCAAAAGGAAAGTCCAACTGGAGAATATTTCATGGAACATCAAATTCTTCCAAAAGATTATAACTCTTATGGTTCAAGAAGAGGAAATCACGAAGTAATGATGAGAGGAACATTTGCAAATATAAGAATTAGAAATGAAATGGCTCCAGGAACCGAAGGTGGCTTTACAAAAATATATCCAGAGAAAAAAGTATTACCTGTATATGATGCGGTGGTTGAGTATAAAAAAAGAGGAACAGATTTAGTTGTCATTGGGGGCAAAGAATATGGCACTGGTTCTTCAAGAGATTGGGCTGCAAAAGGAACAAAATTATTAGGTGTTAAAGCAGTTATTGCTGAAAGTTTTGAACGAATTCATAGATCTAATTTGATAGGAATGGGAATTTTGCCTTTACAATTTACAGATAATGTAAATAGAAAAAACTTAAATTTAATTGGCTCAGAATTGATTAGTGTTCTTGATGTTGAAAAAGGTATTAACCCATCAGATGAGGTCACTATTGAGATAAAATATGC
>ENA-ORDA01000109-ORDA01000109.1-marine-metagenome-genome-assembly--contig:-NODE-109-length-81170-cov-4.498107_pt1 | contig 81170 bp, 71 predicted proteins | sample MGYA00237778_ERZ508506 | MGnify/ENA primary metagenome ERZ508506 (study PRJEB26177, sample SAMN06267891) | marine metagenome | isolation source: Monterey Bay, California, USA | place: Pacific...
TGGCGGCTTTTTCGCTTTAGTTTCTTCTGGATGTTTCCATTGGTCAGCGGCTTAGCGCTGGCCAATTCTCTCAGCTTAGAAAAAACGAATGTTCAAAGCGTTCATGCAGGGTTTAAGCATGAGGCGATTTACGGGCTGTGTGTCGATGAAGCGAAAGCGATTGCCGTGGGCGAGGCAGGCTTGATTCTGTCATCTGCAGATGGCGGTGATACGTGGATTGAGTCGGAACGATTTGCGGAGGTTGCTTTGCTAGACGTCGAGTGTGGCCGTGGAATCGAGCTGTATGTCGGTCAAAGTGGTGAGGTATATCGGCGTACGAACGGCGCTATACAGGCGGTATCAACAGGTTCTGATGCGCGTCTGATGAGTGTGGCCCATTCACAAGCAAATGGGCTAACAGTCGCCGTTGGGGCTTTCGGTAGCATTTTGGTTTCGACCGATGGAGGGGAAAGCTGGACGTCATCAATCGTTGACTGGTTTGAAGTCCTTGATGATTACGTTGATCCCCACCTGTACGACGTTGATATTTCCGAGCAGGGCGTCATCACCATTGTGGGTGAATTCTCTCTGATTCTTCAGTCCCTTGATCAGGGCAAGTCCTGGGCAACGCGGCAGCGTGGTGAGCCTTCATTATTTGGTTTGAATATTGATAGCTCCGGTATTGGCTATGCGGTGGGGCAGGAAGGAACGCTGCTGTCGACGTCTGATGCCGGCACTTCCTGGGCCACCATAAAAACACCCACCACGGATATTTTACTGAATGTAACCAGCATAGATGGCGGCGTGATTGTTGCCACCGGTATGCGACAACTGATTGTTAGCGACGACGGCGGTGACCACTGGATTCTCAATGACAATGCGGCCTTTTTGCAGGGCTGGTATCAGGGCCTAGAAGTCTCACCGGAAAGCTCGCTGGGCACGCCAATGATTCTTTTAGCAGGACATAGAGCGAATATTTTGAAAGTTGAGTTGCAATAAAAATAGTCAAACAGAGGAAACGTGATGAAAATAAATAAAAGAGGGGTCAACAGAACTCTCACAAAAGCAAGCCTCATGTTATTGGCAGGGCTTTCTCAGTCAGCGCTCGCGATTGACTGGTATGTCTCCGGATTTGTCCGGCAGGAGGGCGCCTACAGTATCGACAGCAAAAACGAAAATCCATGGAACCAGTCTGGTAACGTTTACAACGGCGTGGCCGCCCCTAATGTGGTCGACCAGCTGTTGGGTATACCCCCGGGAACCGTAACTCGACCCGCATCATTTACCGAGAGCAACGACTGGAACGTCATGCTTACCAGGGCCGAGATCGATATTGACGCTACTATCAATGACAATTGGAAGCTCGTTGCCAAAGTGCGCGGACTCTATGCATGGGATACCTACGATAGTGGTCCCGGTGAGACCAACTATTTTGAGTCGCCTTTTCGTGGTGAATGTGCCACGCGTTTAGAGGTTTGTGGCTCTGACTACATGGTCGACTTGCCTTCGCTCTACTTAGATTACAACTCCGGGCCCTTGTGGTTGCGAATAGGCAATCAGCAGATTGCATGGGGCGAATCTATTTTCTTCAGGGTGCTGGATAACCCCAATGGCCTAGACCTGCGTCGACACTCGGCGTTTGATTGGGCGTCGGAAGAGTTTTCGGACAAACGCGTTCCTGCTCTAGGCATCCGCGGTAGTTATCGCTTCCAAAACGACTGGGAGCTTGAGGGATGGATACAGGAGTTCCAGCCTACGGTGCTATCAAATGCTAATACGCCGTACAACCCCATCACCTCCACTTTTACAGTGCATCAAGAGGAGGGCTTTGATGCAGTCGACGACGAGTTCAATTTCGGTGCTCGATTACGGGGCCAGATCGGTGAATTGGGCTTGCAGTTTACTTTTACGGACAGGATGAATCCTGATGGCGCCTTCCGCTGGACGGAATCTGGAATTAACGTTTTCGATCGCGCCGGAATCGCTGATCCTGGCATTGGTGGTCTTTTGGCCCAGACTCCCTTTGAGCCAATTTCAGGCGGATTGGGCATTTATTCCGCGGAGCAGTGGATGACAGAGGCCGCAGGGTCACGCCTAAACGGTAGCAACCTTCAGGCCCTCCTTGATGATTTCCCGGCGGCACAAGCTCTAGTGAGCGGCGCGTTGGGCAACTTTGGATTGCCACCGGATACGCCAGTAGATAACTACGCTCTTTCAACCACAGTACTGGATGCGTTTTTCTCACCAAATCTTGGACTGGGAGAATTTAAAGGCCATATTGAGCGCACATTCCATCGAGAGGAGATTTACGGGTTCGGTGCTAACTATATGTTTTTTGGCGAACCGGATTCGTTTATCGATCAATTAATTGTTCGGTTCGAAGCGACCTACACACCAGATCGCGTCTTTACTGACCCATCATTACTGGGAGCCGACTTCCTCGTTGAAGATGAGTACATAACTTCGTTGGTGGTCGAGAAGTACCACAGGTTCTCGCAAGGTTTCCCTGCAACCTACATGGTCTTTCAGTGGCTGCATAAATCTGAGAGCGATATTTTTGGTCGCCACTTAGACGGTTATGGTGCGAACACTTTTGGACCACCTACGGGTCGCAGTAGCTTCAACGCTGTGTCATTTGCATTTCAACAGCCTTCGCCAACACTGAAATGGCGTACCGATTTTGCTTTCTTGTACGACACAGAGGGCGGCTATCTCGTGCAGCCTGGGATTCGTTACAAGCCTAGCAAGTCGATTAGTGCTGAGCTGTTCGCCAATTTTGTGGGCGGGGGTGACGACAACATGGATGCCATGTCGACTTTCGATTTCGTTGAAGAATTGGCTTTTCGATTGACTTATCAGTTCTAACCTCGCGCAAGGAGACGGCGCCTTCAGGAGATGAGATACCAATCTTAAAGCCTGAACGGCGCTAATGGCCGCTGAGCGAACAAAAAAATAGGTATAAATGGTGGTGATTTATGGGTGAAGTAAAAGACTACAAAGCCGCGTTTCAATTGCATGGCAAGGTTGCCTTGGTTACCGGAGCTGGCGGTAATTTAGGTGCGGAGATTTGCAGGGCGTTAGTGTCTGCTGGCGCAGCAGTACTTGCAACTGACGTGAACGACGAAGGTGCAAAAGCGGTATCAGACGCATTGAATGCAGCAGGGGGGCATTCGGCTTGGATGAAGCACGACGTTACCAATGAACTTGAGTGGGAGTCGGCGGTAGCGGTAGCGGTCTCTACCTTCGGTGGCATCGACATCATGGTAAATAACGCGGGGATCGTTCCAATGAACTTTCTTGCTGACCTCGATATTGATGAATTTCGGCGCGTTCAGGATGTCAATGTCGCTGGACCAACCTTGGGTTGCAAACATGCCTTGAGAGCAATGCGACCCGATGGAGTCAGCGGTCGCGGTGGCTCAATTATAAATATGTCGTCAGTTATGGGTCTTTCGGGAACTATTGCTCTGGCTTCTTACAACGCTTCAAAAGGTGCGGTTCGATTGTTGTCGAAATCGGTGGCAGCGGAATGTGCGCTGTTAAAAACGAATATTCGCTGCAACTCAATACACCCCGGAATCATCGACAGCGACATGGGTTCCTTATTTCATGAACAACTTGTTGCACTTGGCGTGGCTCCCAGCATGGAAGCGTCAGAAGCTGGGTTTTTAGCTGCGGTCCCGATGGGAGAGGCAGGTCAACCCTCCGATATTGCGGCCGGTGTCGTTTATCTCGCATCAGATGCGAGCCGTTATGTCACGGGCTCAGAACTGGTTATTGACGGCGGTTTTTACGCCACCTGAACAAAATTAAAGAGGAAATTGAAATGTCAGATGATTTAGTGATTGCAGGAGACGAGTTTCACGCTCGTGATTTGGAACAAGCTGCGGTGATTCGTAACCCCTTCCCTTACTACGATATGTTGCGTGATAAGCCTCTGCAATTTGGTGTGCGGGGGTATCCACCGGGCACAGTGGAAGGAATGGATGAGCCCATACCTTCTTGGGCGGTTTTGAAATACAAAGACCTTATTCATGTGGCTTCTAATCACCAAATCTTTTCTTCGCGTGACCGCATGCAGGAACAATCAGACGCTCCCACACTGATGCTGGTTAATCATGATCAGCCTGAGCATACCTGGCTACGTACTATCGCTAGAAAGGCCTTTTCCCCTAAACGTGTTGAAGCAGATGTTGCGCCTTGGCTACACGAAACCGTTGCCGATATGCTCAATGAAGAAGGCTCCGGGCATTTAGATGTCATGACGAACTTAGCCGCTGATTTGCCGCCAAAGTACATTGCGAAGCTTTTGGGCACACCGGCTGAAGACTTTAAAAAGATCCGAGGCTGGGCTGACGCCTACATGGGCACCTCTACAATGACAATGTCTGAGAAGGCTCAATCAAACGTGGAGCTTCATGAGTATTACACCGATCAGGTGGGTCAGCGATACGACATGATCAAACGTGGAATGGCAAATGACGATTTGCTGACAGGCTTCATCGAGGCTAGCGGAGACGATGGCCGCAAGCTGACTCCTGAGGAAGTTGTGCGTTTCTGTATCACGATGGTCGCTGGTGGTGCTGAATCCAGTGTGTTTCTGATTGGTAATCAGGTGGCTGCTATGCTGGAAATGCCTGAGCTTTATCAGCAAATGCGCGATGACCGATCGCTGGTTAGACCCTTCCTAGAGGAAAGCATTCGACGGGATGGTCCGATTCAGAGACTATTCCGAGAGTGTCTAGAGGATACTGAAATCGGCGGTACGCCCATCAAGAAAGGTGAGTGGGTTTGCGTCTTTTTCGGCGCGGGAAACCACGATCCTGAAATGTTTGAGCGTCCCCACGAGTTTATTTTGAACCGTCCGAATGTTGGGAAAAACTTGACCTTTAGCCATGGTATCCACCACTGCATCGCATCCATTGTTGCCCGAAATGAGGCGGCAGCCATGATCAACGGCATCTTGGACCGTTATCAGCGGGTCGACCCGGGTAGTGCCCCTGTGACATACCAAGATCGAAACTTTATTAACTACGGACCCTCAAGCTGTCCGGTTAATTTCGTGCCTGCTTAAAAGACGGAGGGATCCTTAATGTCTGATTCAGGAAAGCCACAAGTGCAAGTTGATATGGTCGTAGTAGGAGCTGGCTTCGCCGGCCTCTACATGACCTATAAAGCGCAGGAAGCGGGCCTTTCCGTAACCTGCTTTGAGGCAGGTAATGGCGTAGGGGGTACCTGGTACTGGAACCGCTATCCGGGTGCTCGAGTAGACATCGAATGTGTCGAATACTCTTACTCTTTTTCCAAGGAGTTAGAGCAGGAGTGGCAGTGGTCTGAGCGGTACGCGGCTCAACCAGAGATCGAGCGATATGCGAATCATGTTGCTGAACGATTTAATCTGAATGAAAAAATACAGTTTGGCACTCGCGTCGTCTCCGCTATTTTCGATGAAGTAACCCGTCGATGGCTGGTGACAACCGATCAGGGTGATGTTGTGTCCGCTCAATATTGCATTATGGCGACTGGCCTCATTTCAGCGCCGGTGGAACCGCGGTTTGAAGGCTTGGAGAGCTTTAGGGGCGAGCAGTTTATGACCAGCCGTTGGCCGCAAGAGGCGCCGGAATTTGCAGGGAAGCGAGTGGCTGTAATTGGCACGGGCTCTAGTGGCATTCAGGTAATTTCTGAAGTGGCGAAAGAAGCGGATCAGCTTTATGTGTTGCAACGGACGCCGTCTTATACGATTCCACTTCAAAATCGTCCTGTTAATGCAGAGCAAGTTGCCAATATAAAGACCAACTACGAGTCGCTGCGTCAGTTGCAGTACGATTCTTTTGCGGGCTTTACCCTCGTGCACTCAGAATTAGCGCCGCTGCCATCGCAGTCCGCACTCGAGGTCAGCCCTGAAGAGCGAAGGGCGGAGTACGAAAACCGATGGGCCTCTGGCGGTCTTTCACCTTATTACGCTTATACCGATAGCCTGTTGGACGAGACTTCGAATGAAACTTTGGCCGAGTTTGCTCGAGAAAAAATCCGCGAGAGAGTCGATGATCCCGAATTGGCAGAGAAGCTTTGCCCGGACTATCAAATTTTAACGCGTCGACTATCACCTGAGACGAATTATCTCGAGGTTTTCAATCAGGCCAATGTAGATTTAGTGGATCTGAACGAGCGACCGATTGAGCGATTTACCGCATCTGGAATTATCGTCGGTGGTGAAGAGCTTGAATTAGATGCGGTAGTTTTCGCTACGGGATTTGATGTCATGACCGGGGCTATGGATCGAATTGATGTCCGAGGACGAAACGACCGGACTCTCAAGGATCGTTGGTCAGAGGGGCTGACAAGTTACCTCGGTATGATGACCAATGGCTTTCCAAATCTGTTTTGGGTGAATGGTCCTCACAGCCCTTTCTATAACCCAATACTACTTGCTGAGTATCAGGGTGATTTTATTTGTCGGTTGTTTGAAGAACTTCGAACACATAATGCCGACACGATAGAGCCCGATGTCGATGCAGAACGACAATACGTTCAGTTTACTAACGATATCGGCAACATGACGCTATTTCCTAAGTCGGATAACTATTACATGGGCGATAACATTGAGGGAAAACCCCGTAATGTCGTGTTCTTCTTTGGAGGATTCCCGCTTTACAGAGAGCAGTGTGAAGCCGGTGCCAGTGGCCTCGGCGGGTTTTCTTTTTCATAAATAATTAGTCAGCTAGGGAGTTATAAGTATGTCTGAATCTGGAATAGATAGCCGGTTTCTGATGAGCATAGATATCAGTTTCGAGCCGCCTGTGGTCGCCACGCCTGGTTTGGTTGTGATTAATGTCACCGGAGGTAGTTTCGAAGGACCTTTGCTGCGCGGTGAAATGATCGGGCCTAGCGGAGACTGGGCAAGAATTCAGGACAACGGTAACTGGAAAATCGACGCGCGCCTTGCCATGAGAACGGAAGAGGGTGACACAATTTATTGCTACTACGGTGGAGTAGTCAGAATGACCGAGGAGCTAGCGGCGCGTTCGGCAGCCGGCGAAGTGTTGACTGGAGAGGATCTTTATCTGCGCTCGGCCCCAAATTTTGAGACAAGCTCGGAAAAGTTTGCCTGGTTAAATGATATAATGGCCGTCGGTAAGATGACCAAGTTTGGCGGCGGTAAGCTGGGTTACGACGTCTACGAAATACTTTAATTTTTGCCGTTTCTGCGGCACCTGAACTGGAAGCATGTGGTATGAAACTATTGGTTACAGATAGACAGGGCGAGGAGCACACGGTTGAGGCTACGGTTGGCGAGTCTCTGATGCTATCTCTGCGGACTCATGATCTTGTGGACGCAACCTGCAGCGGTTCTTGTTCTTGTGCAACATGCCATCTGTTTATCGGAGAGGCGTGGGTTTCCGATCTTCCTCCTCCTAGTGATGACGAAGCTGAGGTCATTGAGTTTTTGAAGTTCGCCCAAGAAGATAGCCGACTTTCCTGTCAGCTGATCGTGACTGAAGCAATGGAGGGTATGAAAATTACTGTGGCGCCAGAGGAGGGTTTCTGAGCGCTGTAATGGCGCTTTGAGGTGACGTGTTTGGGTAACCCGGAAGGGGCTTGATAATGTCTGCTCTTAAGCAGCAGAACAGTCACACCCTAATCTCACAAGCGCTCTGAGTTTGGCGACAGCGGCCCCCGCGAGGGCTTGGGTGGGTGTTCAGCCGACGCGAAAAGGCCCTGGGTAGCTGTCAAAAATGGCGTTTGTTCTTTCGAAAATGTGAACGACCATGTCCAGCTCGTCATCGCCCAGTTGGTCTACCAGTGTCTGAAGGTAGTTAACGCCACTTTCGACCAGTTTAGAAACAAACTTCCTGCCCTTAGGGGTCAGTTGAACGGTTTTTTCTCGACCTGATTCAGGGCTTTCATCAATCGTTAACAAACCAACCTCGCGAGTGGTAAGTGAGCGGATCGCCTTCGAGACTGAACTACTCGTCAGTTCCAACCAGCTACTTAACGCGGCTTCTATGCGTTTGCGCGCCATTTTTGAGTGGTTTTCCCCTTCGCCAAACATTAATAGAAGAATGATGATTTGTTGCCGGCTTAAGTCAGTGCCGCTGCGCATCACCAGCTCGAGTTTATTTCCCGCTTTGTAGTGAATTGGAAAAAAGATATTGAGCTGCATCAGCGGGACATACTCGCGTGGGACAGTCGGTATTTCATCCCATGAATAGCTCTTTTCTGTGATGACATGGGTTAGGGGGTGATGGAGTACCGATTCCTGTGGCGCTGCATAGGCAACTGGCTCGCCAGCGTCGCGCCGCTCGGCATCGATCATTTTTCCAAACAGTGCAGTGATTTTTGTGTAGATGAACAGACAGACATCAACTTCTGATTCCCACTGGGACATGTTCTCCAAATACCATTCGCACATTGCTGATCCATTGCGAGTCATTTTTTGCATAAAAAAGACACCAGCCGGTGTTAACTCAATCAGCTTTTCTCTACCCGAGTTGGGACTCTCGGTAATATTAAGAAATCCGATGTCCTTGGAAGCTAGTCCACGAATGGATTTGGAAATAGCGCTACTGCTGATGTCATACCAACTCGTCAGTTGCTTTTCTACGTACTTTCTGGAGATGGATCTGCCGTCTGTACCCTCGGAACGAATAATCCAAAGTACTGCAGTCTGGTGGCGATCTAGGCCATCATTTGTTCTAAGCGTGTCTTGCACCTTCATGCCGACTATGTAGTGCACTCGGTAGAGAAGCTCAAGTAGTAGGCGAGCCGCTTGGGCTCTGTCTACAGATTTTACGTGTGCTTGGTGTGAAGCTTCTGTTTTCGGCATATCTATAAAACCAACTGGATTGCTCAATGGTCGCACACAGCAACTCGAAATTGAATGACATCATTATTTAAAATATGTCTTTTGTAGATAATATCATTGTGACATTATGATGCCAAATCGCGGAGGAATTTTATGCGTAACTCTGCTCCGGGAGGAGGCAAATGTCGGGTGTGTTAATTGTAGGGGCGGGCCAGGCCGGAGGTACTGCGGCGCTGCAATTGCGCGCCTCGGGGTACGACGGCGATATCAAATTAGCAGGGTCCGAACCCCATGCTCCTTACGAGCGTCCACCCCTATCAAAGGGATACCTGTCAGGTGCGCTTGCCTACAACAGTTTGTTGGTCAGGCCTGAAACGACTTATGAGCAGCAGCAGATAGAACTGTTGAAGGAAACCACCATTGCAACGATTGATCCCGAGTCAGGTATCGCTCAGACAAGTAAAGATTGCGAAATAAAGTTTGACCGGCTGCTATTTACGACCGGTGCGCGACCACGCCAGCTCCTAATTCCGGGCGCTGAGTTGCCAGGAGTGTATTACCTGAGAACCATAGCCGATGTTGAAAAGCTCAAGGGCGCTATGGCAACGGCTAAACGAGTCTGTCTTATTGGCGGCGGTTACGTAGGACTTGAATTTGCTTCAGTGGCGATTAAAGCTGGATTAGACGTAACGGTGCTTGAGTCAGCGGACCGGCTTCTTAAGCGCGTGACTACCGAGACTATGAGTCACTACTTTGAGAATTTACATCGCTCTCAGGGCGTAGATATTCAGTGTAATTCAGAGATATTCAGCATAGAGGGTGAGGTTTGCGCAGAGCGTGTGGTATGTCGTAATAGTGTGATCGAGGCTGACTTGATTCTTGTGGGAATTGGCGCGATCCCTAATACCGAGCTAGCGGAGTCAGCGGGTGTTGAGTGCGACAATGGAATTTTAGTCGATGAGCAGTGCAGAACGTCGGTAGCCAATATTTATGCAGCAGGGGACTGCACCAATCATCCTAACCACTATTTAAATCGACGCTTGCGGCTGGAATCTGCGCCTAATGCTACAGATCAAGCCAAAGTTGCCGCTGTGAATATGCTGGGTGAAGACAAGTGCTACCGATCTGTTCCTTGGTTCTGGAGTGATCAATTTTCAAGCAAACTTCAAGCAGTTGGCTTTTCAGCTGATGGGACTAGCAGTGTCTGTCGCGGTAGGCAGGAAGAGCATGAGTTTGCGACCTTTTACTTACACGACAATCGGCTGGTGGCAGTTGAGGCAATTAACTTCCCCAGAGCCTTTATGGTGGGGAAGCGCCTTTATGGTCTCCAGGTCGATGTGGAAAAGCTGGCCGATTCTTCGGTCGATCTAAAATCATTGCTTGTATGACTGAGATTCGTGCGCTGTTCTCGTTGCCCCGTGATGACGAAAGGTTCTCGATTTTGGCTTATTCCTGTTGCCGATGACTGAGAGAAGAACGTTGCACATCAAAAAGTTTAACCACGACTTTTCTCGTCGCCATTTTTTAAAGGGGATGGCTAACGGGGCATTAGCCACCGGCGTTCTTATGCCGCTTTGGCCTGCATTGGCTGCTCGAGGTTCTACCGAAGGGGTTTATCCAGACGAACTAGCTTCTCTCACCGACTATACAAAAGGAAAGGTTTCAGAGGGCAGTGTTATAGATGCGAGTAATGTTCACTACGTTCGGGAATTACTAGACCCCATTCAGTATCTGCAAGTCTCTGAGATGGGAAGAAAGTTGGATGTTATTCCTGCCACTACGGACTTATACCGTCTAAGTCCTTGGGAATACATTGAGGCGACGCTCAGAAATCAGGGGCGCGCTCGGTTTGCTGAAGACGGCAATGTCGTGACTGAGGAGGGTGCCCCTTGGATAGGTGGCAATCCATTTCCCGACCCGCAATCAGCAACTGAAATTTTTGCAGGGGCTACGCTAAGCTGGGGTCGCCATGATGTCTCCCTGTACGCTGTGAAAGAGTATGACCTTGACCCTAACGGCAAGGTCGCCTACGAGTACCAATCTTGCTGGGTCGAGATGAATGCGACAGGACGTCTCGTTTTGGACCCCCAGCCCTACATGAAGGGCCATGAGGATAAGCTGAGGTTTCAGTCGGTGTTTTTTTTAACGCCCAGTGACACCCGCGGGACTTCTTATCTCAACATATGGCCCTATGATCAAAATCGTTATCCCGAGCTGTATGGTTATTTACCTGCCTTTAAGCGGGTAAGGCGATTTCCTACAAATCAGCGATTTGAACCTATGATCCCGGGCTCTACCATTTACATGTCAGATGCCTGGGCAGCAGGAGATCCCTTCTTGACGTGGGGAAATTTTCAACTGGTGAACCGAGGCCCGATGCTTGCCGCTATCAACAGTGGTTGGCAATCTGACTCTGCCAATTGGGAGGGCCATGTTCATGGCGGACAACACGGCGAGACTTTCTGGAATACTTCGGTAGAGCTTATTCCAGAAGTGCTGGTTGTAGAGGCAGAACCCACGGGGTATCCCAGGGCGCCCGTAGGCAAAAAGCGAGTCGCTTTCGATGCCCGCACAATGCTACCGGTTAGTATGGTGAGCTTCGATCGACAGGGAAAAATCTATCGATCTTTCGACGGCGCATTTTCCCTTTATGATAACGGTAAATCTCGCGTGATGGACGGTGACCACCCTTACTGGTCATGGACGCGAGTTCATGCTCACGATGTGCAAACCAATCGCGTGACCCGACTAGAGCAAGTCAAGGAGGTGGTTGGCGGCTATCGTTCAGAGGCCAATATCCCGGATGCGTATGATCGTTTTTTGACCAAAGGTGCTTTGCGACGTCTTGGCAGCTAATGTCCCTACGGGTCATATATTCATGAGGTCGCTAGCCTCATCAATGAGTTGAACCACGAACATTCTTTTGCTTTATTCAAAAGTCTTTTTCTCGTAAGCGGCTTGCGGCGCTCCAGCAATGACGATCGATCGTCGGTCTCATGGGCTGCTTCCATTGCACCGTCAGGCGCTGTAATGCTGAGTAAAAGTGCGTATACGTCACACTGGCAGTGTTAACGATTTCCATCGTTTTCTATGGGCTTATTAATTACCCATCGCCTTGAGTTGGTTCCTACTCACTTTCTTCCCGAAATTCACCGGCCATTATGTGTCTGAGCGATAATATATCTTTAAAAAAATATGTATAAATGACATTATCTTCAGCCGGGCTTGCTAAGGGCTCTTGCCAGTTGCTGCGTTGAAATTTTTAGGACTCGATATGAACCGAAATAATGAAAGCTCTGTGGGAATGGGGCATATGGTGATGCGCAGGGCCAAAATGACCCCTCAGGATCCAGCCCTGACCTACGAAGGCGACACACAAACATTCGAACAATTGGCGCAAAACATCGGAAAAGTCGCGTACTTCTTGAAGTCGTTGAATATAGAGCCAGGCGATCGTGTGGGCTACCTGGGACAAAATCATCCGCGTTTTCTAGAGGTGCTATACGCGAGTAGTCTGGTAGGTGCGATCTTCGTGCCACTGAACTATCGATTGACCTCTCAAGAGGTACAGTTTATCGCCAATGATTCGGGCCTTAAGGTTCTTTTTGCGGATCAATTTACCGCAGACCTTATTGACGGATACGAAGATGAATTACCTTGTAAACACTTGATCAGCGTCGGGTTTAATTCTCGTGGCTGGACAGCCCTAGACAGCGCCCTAGCCAATGACGCCATCGAGATGGCCGGAAGGAGCCTAATCCCCGCGCAGGTAACGGAGAGCGATACTGCGTTAATTATGTATACGTCGGGAACGACTGGCCGCCCCAAGGGGGCGTTGTTAAGTCACGGAAATATTTTCTGGAACTTGCTGAATGCTAAATTTATGGAAGAAATTATGCGCGGGACGACACTGACCTGTGCGCCCTTGTTTCATATCGGGGGGTTGAATGTCACGACTCACCCATCGCTGGTAAGTGGTGTGCACGTGGTCCTGCATCAAGCATTCGACGCTAAACGAATTTTGGCTGACATTGAAAAGTACCAAGTGTCTACAATGTTTGGCGCGCCCACCATGTTCGATATGTTGACTTATGAAAGCACATTCGAGGCAACAGACTTCAGCTCAATCATAGCCTTTAATTGTGGGGCGGCGCCGGTTCCTTTGCCACTGATTGAGACCTATTTGGAAAAAGGTGTTCAGTTTTGTCAGGGCTATGGATTGACGGAAACTGCGCCCTACGTCAGCGTTTTGAGCAGCAAAGATTCCGTCACTAAAAAAGGATCTGCCGGCAAAGCCCTGATGTTTACGGAGGTTTGTATTGTTGATGCCAGCGGAGCAGTAGTGCCCGCTCTGGAGCGTGGTGAAATTTGCGTGTCAGGCCCCAATGTGACAGCCGGCTATTGGGGCCTTGAGGCAGCAACGCGTGATGCATTTGATAATCGCGGCTGGTTTCTCACGGGTGATATTGGTTATCTTGATGATGATGGATATCTTTTCATCTGTGATAGAAAGAAAGACATGATCATCTCAGGTGGTGAGAATGTATACCCCGCTGAGGTAGAGGGTGAGTTGTTAGCCCTGCCCGGTGTCAAGGAGGTCGCTGTGCTCGGCCTTCCTGATGATAAGTGGGGTGAGAAGGTTGTCGCTGTAGCGGTTATTGACGATTCCTCTGATATTTCCATCAAGTCTGTGAGTGATTTTCTTGCAGGAAAGTTGGCACGTTACAAGCAGCCTCGAGAGCTTCATGTCGTTGATGAGTTACCCAGAAATCCTGCAGGAAAAGTACAAAAATTTGTGCTCAAAGAACGCTTGATTTCCCGGATCTGACTGAGTTTAACCAGCCGCTAAACGTTACTTGCCGGCTGAGGCTTTGAGTTTGAGATACCACCTCGAGTTTATAAGAGCATAAAATATCTGCGATGGGATAAGCGAGGGCTCGCGAAAAGAGCGGTCTAGCTAACGGTGACAGTTTAGGCTTTTCGAAATATAGCGGCGAACCCCTGATCGGCTCCGTGGTCATCGTCGGCATTGGCGTAATATGTCACGCGCACAAATTCGATGGGGGTGATTTGCCTGTCAGCCTGCAAAGCTGCGAGGTGCGAGCCGAAGTGGTATTGGTCAAAAGCCGTGCCGTTAATTCCTATGATGAAGAGTGCGGACGAGCGGCAAAGAGGCAAGAGTTTTGCAAGCGCCTCAGGTCCAACATGGCCATGGGTAAAAGTGCCTGCACTGACGACGGCGCCGTAATGATTCTTTGGTAGCTCAATCGATTGACTTAGATCGCGTTCAAAAAGCTGGCGGTACAGGTTTTTTTTCTTGCTGACTTCTAACATTTCGGGTGAGATATCGACCCCGTCAATAGTGAGTTGCGAGTCTATGGCGTGGTGCTCCCGCATAGTTGATGCTACCAGCCCTGTTCCTGAGCCCACATCTAGTACGGGGACGTCATGAGCGCCTGCATATCGGCTGTAAATGTCCGCTATCTGTTGGGGGTACTGGTAGCCACGATCTCTGGCGAATTCGGCATCGTAGGTCTCGGCCCAGTTGCGATATAGCGCAACATTATCCGCTGGCGTCTTCAGAGAATACGCGTCATCAAGCTTAATTTTTTTATCGTTACACATTAGCTACTCAAATTAGACGGTGACTCCAGAAAACACCTGGCAGACTATAGTCGCAGGGCAGGCTGAAGCCGCGGCTGATAAGACACTGTTTACTGATAGTAACAGGCATAAAAAAACCCCACACTGAGGTGGGGTTTTTTGCGTTGCCAACTATGCGCCAGCTGTGAAGATAATCCTTGTATCAAAGCTTGCTGGATCGGCACAGCTCGCATCCACTTGTTCCTGACTCGAGTGCTCAGAGGCCCCATAGGCTGAGTAAATGGCATCGCGCTCACTGTCAGAGGCAAAGAAGTTAGCCCACATGTAATCAAAGTTATTCTCTGCTGCTGGCTCAAACAGTGGATTCATAATGGCCCACCAATAACTGCTCGCACCCATTTCGGCTTCATAAGCATCGACGAAATCCCCGTGCATGCTCTCAAAAGCCATGCGTTGGGCTTCGCCCTGACCCTCACGGTATGAGCAGAAAATGTATTCCACAATACCCGTACCAGTGGTGTTCATTGTCGTGGCTGGACGTCCAGAGGTTGGGGCAAAACCGTAAGCATTATCGGCTGAGTAAGTGAAGGTTTCGCTGGTAAGCTCAAGCCAGGCGGCTTCATGATTTTCGCCCCAGTCGGCCCATGCGTTGTCACGGGCTTCGACAGTTGGCCAGACCATGACCCAAAGAAAATCAAAGTTTTCATTTTCGACACGTGGCGTATGAATTGCGGATAAGCGAAGATCCCAACCCGCTTCAGTTGCAACGTTGGCCCAGTACTCAGTATGTGACCACAGTGCGTCATCACTGAATCCCTCGGCTTTGCTGTGCCATACGAATTCGACCATGGCAGGTAGGGACGACGTCTCCTGAGCAGCTTCGACAACAACTTCAATTTCTTCAGCGGTCACTGCGGCTGCCGCTTCAGGCTCCGATGGTTTGCCACCGCACGCGGTGATGATCAATGCGATCATGAGTAGGCTTACTTTTTTCATAATTCCCCCTTGGAATAAGATGGCCATTAGACGGCACCGTCCCAAGATACTAAATTTTGACCAGTACTCAACTGTTTCTGAATTTCACCGTCTATTTATGCGCCGACTGTGAGCCACTTCTCCAGATTATGGGCTCTGGCTGCTAGCATTTTTGGCTAATTTGTTCGACTCAGGTTTTCAGTAGTGAGCCCACGGCGCTGGATCAATAATTAACAACACCCTAGCTTATTGCTCGTCGACCGTATTTGCGGGGGCGTGGTTATCCAGCGTCATCGCTGTGGGATAGTGACAAGGTGGTTGTAGCTGCAATCATGACTCGGGTATCTTGTCTGCCCATTACTCCTAAAAACAGGGACCCGTGACTTGTTGATTTTAAAGTTGAGTGCGCACCTTTTGCCAATTCTGTTGTCGTCGATGGTTGCAGTTGCAAGCGCCGGGGTCCAGGGGGCATCGAGTAGCAGCCCAGGGGCCCACTTTGCTGAGTTAAGCGATGCTGTTCAGGCACGTTCGAGTGTTAAGCGTGGAGCTGCCGACGATGGGGGTCTTTGCGGTGAGTCCAATTGGAGCTCTGGAATTTATTCTCTCGAGCGGGATGGTTTGAGCCGTGATTTTCGAGTTTTTGTTCCTGAGTCTTATAATCCGAGTGAGCCAGCGCCCCTAATTGTTGCCTTTCACGGATGGGGAGGAGGGAACGGAGAGTTTCTCGACAAAGGCGTTGTTAGCACTGAGTTGGAAGCCCGAGGATACGTATTGGTTGCACCGGTTGGCCTGGGGCCAGAGGAAGCCAGGCGCTCACCCGCCTCATGGAGCTTTTCCGGGTCCACTACGGGTCTCGATGGTGACGGTTTAAACCTGGCGATCAACGGCGATACGGAGGCGATCTGTGATGACGCCCGCACCACTAACTATGACTATGCGTCTTGTTCTGATGTGGCTCAAAATGGTTGCTCTTGGACGCAATGCACTGATGACGATGTCGATTACGCAGTGGCACTTGCTAAGGCGGCAGCGGAAAACTTATGCATTGACTCAGGCCGAGTCTTCGCTGTGGGTGGTTCAAATGGAGGTATGTTTACCTGGGATCTTGGCAGGACAGCATTGAGCGCCCAGATGTTTAGGGCGATTGCGCCGATTATTGGTTTGCCCCATCGGGGATACTTAGATCCTCCTGTGAAATCTGGAGGTATGCCGGCGTTGCTGATTACTGGAAAGCAAGACCGTACGGTGCCTCCAGGGGAATGGTCAGATCTCGGATTTACAACCACGACCGATGGGGATGTTTTTTATTACACGGGAGCGTCAGCGATTGCCGAAGTTTGGGCGGAGGCTAGCGATTGTGACGTCTCTCAGCCCCCGACAGCGATTGATGTTGGGGTTGCCAATGTTGAGTGCCGCGCCTGGAGTGGCTGCTCAGGTGGCGGTAGGTGGCCACCTGTCCTAGATTGTCGCAGTGATATGGGGCACGTTTATGGCTTGAACTGGTCGTGGCCCTTGATCATGGATTTTTTTGATCAGTACAAATAACGATTTGAAGGCGATGCTTTTTTGCAGCGTTGACGGGTCTTTGCGTTATAAACGAGGAAAACGATGACATTCCCTATCGAGCAAGTTCGAGCTAATTTCCCTTCGCTTTCGACGACGGATAACGGCCAGCGGCGCATTTATTTTGATAATGCCGCAGGCACACAGGTTCCAAAACACACTATCGATCGGATCACTGACTTCTTTCAGCGCTACAACAGCAATACTGGTGTGTTCAATGCCACATCGATTGAAGTCGATGCAATGTTTGCTGACACGACCGCTGCGCTGGCTGACTTTCTGGGAACTTCAGATCCTGGTGAGGTGATCATCGGGGCTAATATGACAACGTTGACCTATCAGTTGTCGCGCAGCTTGGCGCACCGGTTTGATCCCGGTGATGAAATTATTATTTCCCGCATGGAACACGAGGGTAACGTAACCCCTTGGCTGCAAATGGCGGAGGATAACGGCTTGACGGTTCGCTGGCTCGATTTTGATCAAGATACCTGGTGTGTTGAGCCGGAAGCCCTGATCCCTTTGCTCAACGAGCGCACCAAGCTTCTTGCGCTTAATTACGCGAGCAACATGACCGGCGGGGTCAACGATGTGAAAGCTTTAGCGAGTCTTGCTCAGGAGGCAGGTGCGCTTGTTTATGTCGATGCTGTGCAATTTGCTTCCCACCGCCTCATTGATGTCAAAAATTTAGGTGTCGATTTCTTGGCATGCTCGCCCTACAAATATTTTGGGCCGCATTTGGGGGTCGTTTATGGGCGGCGCGATTTGTTGGAGTCACTGCATGCGTATAAATTGCGCTGTGCCAGTGACGATTTACCCTATCGCTTTAGTGTTGGAACCCCCGCTTTTGAGCTCATTGCGGGCTTACTGGGCACGCTTGAATATTTTCAATGGTTAGCGGGCCTTATGGGGGTGACGGGAAGTCGCCGTGAGCTGTTCTCTGCGGCGTACAGTGCTATGGGTGAGTACGAGGATCACTTGTCCTCAGTGTTGCTGGAGGGTTTGCTGTCGATACCCGGCTTGCGGCTTCAAGGCTCGAAATCCTTGGCGCGTCGCGTCGCGACCTTTTCGTTTATCCACGATAAACACGCCCCCAGCGAGATTGCCAAAGCACTGTCAGCTCAGGGGTTATACTGTCACTGGGGCGATAATTATGCGGTAGAGGTGGGTAAGGCCTTAGGGCTTGATCCCGTTGAAGGTGTGCTGCGGCTGGGCCTTGCGCATTACAACACCGAAGCCGAGGTGCATGAGGCATTGGAGCTGATAAGGGGTGTGCTTGTTTAAATACGACCTCACTGCCACCTCTATTAAATCGTTTCGGTCGTCGATGTAAACCGCTCTTGGGTCAGTACGTCTGCCGTTAGGGAAAAACATGTCAAAAAATCTACCCTTGAACGCAAAAATAGTGGTCGTCGGTGGCGGGGTTATAGGTTGCAGTGTTGCTTACCATCTTACTAAGCTGGGCTGGTCTGATGTACTGCTTCTGGAGAAGGAGCAGCTAACGAGCGGTACGACCTGGCACGCTGCGGGTCTGATCGTGTCTGGCTTATTAAGCGATGAAACAAGCGCCGATATTTTTACCTACAGCCGCAATCTCTACGCAACATTAGAGCAAGAGACCGGACTTTCCACGGGTTTCAAATCGATCGGCTATTTACAAATTGCATGCGACACCGAGCGGCTTGAAGAGATGCGCCGTTCCGCTGCGTTCATGCGTAATTTCGGTATTAACTGTAACGAGATTAGTCTCGAGGAGGCTCGGGCTCATTGGCCAAACGCGCGCTGGGATGATGTTATCGGCGCCTTCTATACTGCGGAAGATGGTCGCGCCAACCCAGTGGATGTGACTATGTCATTAGCAAAGGGTTTTCGGCAGAGGGGTGGAAGGCTTATCGAAGGCGTTTGTGTGACAGACGTTGTGCAGACGCAAGGCAAGGTTTCAGCTGTTGTCACTGATCACGGCACGGTAGAAACCCAATATGTTGTTAACTGTGCGGGCATGTGGGCAAGGCAGTTTGGAAAATTGGCTGGAGTAAGTCTGCCATTGCAGGCAGCGGAGCATTATTACCTTATCACTGAAGATATGCCGGCCATGACACCAAAGACGCCGGTTCTCGAAGACCCCGATCGTTATGCTTACTTTCGTGAGGAAGTAGGCGGCATGATGATCGGCTTGTTTGAACCTCAGGCAGCGCCATGGAATTTAGACCGCATACCCGATGACTTCTCCTTTGGGGAGATTGAGCCCGATTGGGAGCGCATGATTCCATTTTTAGAGAGCGCTTACGAGCGCATACCCGAGGCAAAAGACCTCGGCATACGGAAGTTTTTTTGCGGGCCTGAAAGTTTCACTCCAGACCTCGCGCCGCTGGTCGGGGAGGCTCCTGAGCTGCGCAACTACTTTGTCGCCTGCGGGATGAATTCGCTGGGGATATTATCGGGTGGCGGTATTGGGCGAATTTTGGCGCACTGGATAGTGAATGGACAACCTGATGTCGACGTGACGGGTATCAACGTCAACCGGTTTCATCCCTGTCAGGCTAATCAACAGTATCTGGGCGACCGACTCGTTGAAGTGTTGGGTAAGATGTACGAGCCCCATTATCCCAATTTGGGCATGAAAACTGCGAGGAACGTTAAGCGTTCAGTCTTGCACGAGCGATTGCAGCAGGCTGGAGCGCATTTCATTGAGAGTTCGAGTTGGGAGATCGCCGACTGGTATGCACCTGTTGATAAGGCAGCAGAGGTAGAGCGTTACAGCTGGGGGCGCCAAAACTGGTTTCCCTATCACGAGGCCGAACATCGAGCGTGTCGTGAAACGGTGGCGCTGATGGATATGTCCTTTATGGGCAAATTTCTCGTTCAGGGTCGCGACGCAGAGCGTGCTTTAGGCCAGCTATGCTGTAACGACATTGCGGTGCCCCCGGGGCGCATTGTGTATACCCAGTGGGCTAATGGTGCCGGGGGCATTGAGGCCGATCTCACGGTAACTCGACTGTCCACTGAGCGCTTTATGGTGATTTGCTCGGACACTGCCCACGGTCATGTTGATATGTGGATGCATCGACACATTTCTGATGAGCAGCACGTCTTTGTCACAGACGTGACCTCCGCCTATGCGCAGTTGAATCTTCACGGCCCCAACGCTAGAGCCCTTCTTGCGGCTCTGACCACAACCGATGTTACCGATGAAGCGTTTCCGTATTTGCACGCACAGCAGATTGACTTGGGGTATGCCCTTGTTTGGGCTATCCGCGTTACTTATGTCGGTGAGTTGGGTTGGGAATTGTACATACCAACCGAGCATGCGGTACAAGTTTATGACCGCATTGTGGAAGAGGGGCGTAATCACGGTCTCAAACATGCTGGCCTGCAAGCCCTCAATAGCCTGAGATTGGAGAAAGGCTATCGTGATTATGGTCACGATATCGATAATATGGATACACCCCTGGAGGCAGGCTTGGGCTTCGCAGTAAAGCTTGATAAAGCTGATGGTTTTATTGGGCGAGACGCACTGGCAGAGCTGAAATTGGCGGGTACGCCGACTCGGCGGCTGCTGCAATTTAAACTGAGAAGCCCAGATCCACTGCTGCACCACGCGGAAGCGATATACCGCAATGGTGAGGTGGCAGGTTACATGCGGGCCGGAGCCTATGGTTTTAGTCTTGGGGCCGCTGTGGGTTTGGGTTTTATTGAGTCAGTCGAGCCCATAACATCCCAGCATGTTTTGGAAGATCGCTGGGAGATCGATATCGCCGGCACGTTGTATGCAGCGGATGCGTCCCTACGTCCTATGTTTGACCCCGGCATGACGCGGATTAAATGTTAGCGTTGATCGGAAAACATTGAACCAGCCGGCTCTTTATTTTTATTTGATTGCCAAGCCCCATTTGCTCCATTGCAACTAAGTTCAGTGGTTCAGTTGGCGAAAAGTGCATAGGACTTAGGCATCAGGATTATGCGCAGGTACCAAGCGGTGTTTGAGTATTAGCTTGCGGTGGCTTTGAGCCACAAAGATTGTACCCATTCCCTAATAAGCAGGCCTTCGGCCCATCGATCAGATAATTCCCGCTGGTGTTCGTTGGTAATGGCATAGGGGGGTGGGCCCAGCTCTACAAGAAATCGCAGGGTGTCATTGGCCTCGCTGCGTTCAGACCAAGCGCGGAAACCGTCTTCCCACCATGTTAAATATTGAGTGACCCAAGGGGCATGCTGCTCGAATTCAATCGCAATTTGAACTTGTTGGTTACTGGAGATTCTGCCCTGAAAAGAATCGGAGCGGTGGATAATGTCATTAAAATATTGATGATCAATGTCGCTAAGAGGCAGCGATAACTCTCTATCAACAACGAAATGGGAGAGGTCAGCGCATAGGCGCAACTGCGGTACTTTTTCGAGCACGTCCAGGGTATAAAATAAATCATTTAACGTACTGTTCCGGTGGGTCTCCATGAGCACTGGAAACGGGTATTGCTTGGCTAGATCGAGCCAGCGCTCCACAATGGGTACAGCGGCCTCAGGGGATCGTGGCATGACTTGAGCAATAATATTGAGCTGTGTGGCCTTGAGGGTGGCTGCCATGTCCAGTAGGGGCTCTAAGCTGTCTTCGCTGTGGGGGAAGGCATTGACCATACATTTAAGACCTAGATCTTCAAAGTAAGGTGCTAGGGCCAAACTCTCGGGAATTTCCGCGACATTCGGGTCTACGCAGGCACCATGGTACCCCGCGCTGGCAATGGTCTTAAGGTGGGTCTCTGGTGTGCCCTCGGCTTGGCCGGGAATGCGTTGCTCCATAGCCCAGAGGGATTGGTATATTTCAAGCTGTTGGGGCACAGTCTAAAACGCCGTTAAAAAGGAAGCCGCATTGCCACCTGTGAGTTGTGCTGATTGGGCCGCTTTGAGAAAAGCGGGCCCACTCACCGACCGAACGCCTGGTGCGTCGTGAAAAATCCGGTAGGTTCGATATCGGTGGTACATCAGAAGCTGTGGCCATAGTCGGATAACGGTTTGTGGGTCTTCGCCAAATAACTCTCTATGGAGCGTGGGCAATTCATACCAGGGCGCGGTGGGCTTGGCGTGGTGGGCATTGTGATAGCCAAAATTCAATATGAGCCAGTTCACACACTCGTAACGCCAGGACAAGATAGGGCTAAACGTATGAGCTTGTTCCCAGGCGAGGTCGCCTTTGTGCTCAGAAATTGGGCCGCCAAATAGGTTGGTGTTATAGGGGTAGTCGTGTTCTAGGCCGTCCACAAACCGCAGCACAATAATCATGATCATATAAGCAATCATGTAGCCCAGTAGGGCAAAGGGGTTGAGCATGGCTACAGCGGCTAATAGCGTGCCACGAATACAAATGATCACCACATTGCGCGTCAGCTGGTTACGACGCTCAGGAATAATAAAAGCGGTGAATACCATGATGCTGTGCATAAGAATGTCGTGGGCCGGAATATAGAACCACTCGAGGAAGGTAGTGAGTTTATAAACCCGCGGGTGTTGTCGAAAAAACGCCTCGTAATCGAACCACATAACATCGTCGTTTTCGACATGGTGCCGTAGGTGCTTCGTTCGGATGTCTTTGAAGGTGCCGTAACAAGACCCACAAATCCAGCCCAACAGATTAGCCAGCTGCCCATTATGTTTGTTGGTAGTAAAAACCGTATTGTGCGCGCACTCGTGAACAAAGTAAGCCGCGATTATCATTCCGTGGCCCAGAAGCAACACGCCGGGTACAAATCCGATCCCGCCGCCTTCAAACAGTAACCACCAGCCCGCCGCATAAGCGGTTAGTGCGTAGAGTAGGGCGCTGCTGTGCCACCGTGCGCCTTTTACCGATTTGAAGGTCCAGGTATTCATAATATTAATGGTGCCTGCTTGTGCTGAGGTGGCTGGAGTAGCGGAGTATAAGAGTCTTGGATGATAAACAAAATTGTAATTTTATGGGGTCTGTAGAGGCTATTCGAATGGCTCGCTGGCCCATGGGTTGATCCGTATTTTATGCCTACACCCAAGTCTACGTTCAGGGTCTCTCAGGCCCATCGTAAAGTCATTATCACCTCTAATTTTCCGCCCCCATCATTATCCGGTATTCGCATATGTCTGAGTTCCTATGCGTGTTACCCGGCAGCTCTAGCCTAGGTCGCTAAACGCTTTGCTGATATAACGTCTTTGAAAACTTGCTCTAATCAGCGTAATAGTTTTCGACCTTTTCCCCCAAAATACGTAGGCTAATCGCGGTAACCGCTGCGGCACCAAGCATTCCGGCCCACCACGGCAATCCAAAGCTTGTGGGTACCGTCCCTACCAGCAAAGCAGCTCCGCCCGCTAGCAGGGCATAGGGTAATTGTGTGCGCACGTGCTCTATATGATCGCACCCTGCGGACAGCGATGACATGACGGTCGTGTCCGATATGGGGGAGCAGTGGTCCCCCCACACAGCGCCTGCCAGGACGCCAGATACTGACGAATAGAGAAGGTAATAATGTTCTGGGTCAGCTTGTCCATTGGCGCCCATGACCGCCCAGGCTAGGGGCATCACAAGTGGGAGTAAAATACCCATAGCGCCCCAGCTACTGCCGGTAGAAAACGCAGTAAATGCGGCAAGCACGAAAACTGTAGCCGGCAGCATTGTAACCGGTAGATTATCTCCTAGGCTTGCGATCAAAAAGTCTGCTGTGTGTAGCTCGCTGCTGATTTCAGACATAGACCAGGCAAGCACTAAGATAATCATGGCGACGAACGTAAATCGAGCACCAGAAATCCAAGCGTCAACAATTTCTTCCAGAGATAGCAGTCGTTGCAAACTACTCATAACTACTGCGGTGAAAGCCGATAACAGTGACGCCCACATCAACGCCCTGTACGAATCTGCAGTACCAACGATATCGCTTACGGTATCACCTTCTCCGGTGATGTAGAGACCTGCAAGAATGCTGCATGCCATAACAGCCACAGGTAGCAAGGCGTTAATAGCTCGAGGCGGCAATCCTGGCTTCATGGCCAAGGCGGCTTCATCGTCTGCTCCGACCGTTGATTTAATGGGTGGCGCCGTAACTCCGGTAGTTCGTGCACGACGCTCGGCTTTTAACATTGGGCCAAATTCGCGTCCGGTGGTAATGATGAGCACCACTAAAAACATAGCCATAAAAGGATAAAAGCTATAGAGAATAGAGTTTAAGAAGAGGCTGTAGGCGCTCATTGTGAGACCATCGATTTTTGCAATGGCGTCGCCGATAAGACTGACCTGATAGCCAATCCAGGTAGTGACCAATGCAATGGTAGCAATAGGTGCTGCTGTTGAGTCTACAATGTAGGCAAGTTTTTCCCGGGATATCCGGAGGCGGTCGGTGATGGATCGGCTCGAGTTTCCAACGACTAACGTGTTGGAGTAATCATCAAAGAAAATAACAAGGCCAAGCGACCAGACCGCCAGCTGGCCTCTCTTGGCACTGCTTGCACCTTTAATAATGAGTTCGACAATTCCGCGCATGCCACCATTGCGAGACACGATACCCACCATGCCCGCGATCATAAAAGTAAAAAGCATGATGGTAACGTGATCACGATTAACTACTGCATTGGCGACATAAACCTCAAAGCTAGTAAACAGGCCGAGGAACAAGCCTTTGAGTGACATGCCTTGCAACGCCCACGCTCCTAACCAAAGGCCCAGCATTAGCGCGGGGAGCACGCTGCGGATAAGGAGGGCTATCGCTATGGCCAGTATCGGCGGGAGTACTGAGATCCAAGCCGCTATAACGGGTATGGTTTCGCTGGTTGCTTGATTGTTACTCTGCAGTGTGAGCTCTAAGGCGCGCCCATCGTCGGACCGCACATTTCGAAATGCCCAGCCATCACCGTCAGGTTCTGCGTGGTAGGTATTAAGCGCAGTAATCAGCACTGCGGTATTAGCGTCGTCTCCTGTGACAGTGATATTGTAATCAATGCCTCGAAGAAACACCTGAGGGGTTTCAATTTCAGCGCCGCTGACATTGGCACTAAGGGTTAGCCATAAGCTCAATGTTAGAAAGAGTCTAATCATTATGGGTCGCAGAATGTTGCGCTGCATATTGAAACTCCAAGGCGGAGAGAAATTGATGGTGGATTTGCCCACTCATTATGCCCTTTAGAGCTACTTATTACTTAACTGACGCTTCATAGTTTTAAAAAGGCGTTTTCAGGTTGCTGAGCTGCAGGGAGCTGGGGCCAGCGATGGTCTTATTCAGAGGGAAGATCTGATCACACGGCGTAAGTTTACGTGAGATATTTATCAGCTGCGCCGCGGGTACGGATGGCAAGATGCGCCGACCAACGACCAACGACCAACGACCAACGACCAACGACCAACGACCAACGACTACGAAACGCCTGCCTACTAACCTTTATTGCCCAAATGTTGTAGCTCAGGGCTTTGGTGGTAAAAAACACCGGGAGATTTCTCATGGCAAAGGGTTAACAGCGCACTGGCTAGTCGCGTTGCTGAGATGCTTGCATATCGGTCCCATGGCCCTCGGGTGAGAAGGGCTATTGCTGGCGCTAACCGCTGTAACAGTTGTTCTACGGGCCGTCGAACTTTGCGTTCACCCAGTAAAAGGCCGGGTTGTAAAATATCCAGTCTTGCGAACCCCAAGTCAGCTAGCTCGATCTCTACTGCACCCTTGATTCGGGCATAAAAAGCACTGGCCCTGGCATCGGCTCCGATCGCCGTGACGATCAGAAAGTGCCTTACCCCCGCTTCCTTGGCCGCACTGGCAAAGGCGAGCACTGCATCGAAATCAATGGCCCTGAACGCCGCCTTGGAACCGGCATCAGCAATGGTTGTGCCGAGTGTGCAGACGGCAACTTCTGCAGCAGGTAAGGCAGGTAGTGCGGTAAAATCAACGATCAACTCATTAGAAGCGCTACCGGTCACGCGGCGGCCTACAGTCGTTAGGCTTATGGCGTGCTCATTGGCTAGTGTGATGAAGGCTCGACCTACAAGGCCGGTTCCGCCCGCTAACAGTACATTCATGAAACAAACATTCCTTTTTCAGCGCAACACCTGAGGGCCCGCAGGTTCGTTAGTAGTGCAGGGGTTACATTGTACTCTACAGATGGAGTTACACCGTCTTGCGCTGCGGAAACGTGAGGGCGTAGTACGTCATAGTCGCTGTTATGTGGCGAGCCTGAGCAACTCGTTTGCAAAGTGGGACTGCTTATAGAGTGGAACTACTACTCATGGTGTCTTACGATAGATTTGGCTGATAAGCCTTAAGGGTTTGTGCAGCGCAATCGCGGAGCACAGGATAATAGGCGCGTATGTTACTTCCGTCACGCGCGCCTAGCACCGAGCGATGTTATCTTTTTTTAGGCCGAGGCCAATTACTACAGCCGATCTGAATGTTTTCTTTCAGTCGAGATTGTCATCAATGCAGTCAATCAGCTTGTCGCTCTCTAATTCGTCAATAAAGTCGTCCACGGCGTCATCTGAGGGCTTGCCTTTATTTTTTTTGATCATGGCGTCAGCGGCTTTCATCACGCTAGCATCTGCTTTGCAGGTTTTTAATGCGGCCATCAGTTCGCTTGCTGCATCAGCCGCAGAGACTGTGGAGGCTTGCAAGAGTACGGCAAATGCGCATGCGGTAGCACGAGTGACAGTAGCTGATTTCATCGTTAAATCCTTACAGTAGAGTGTGTTAAGCGTTTAAAAGTACGCCTAAAAGCTCGAGTTTAAAAGCCCTTAAATGAAAATTGGTCACGTTTTGATGACCGAGCGCGCGCATCTTTTTCTCTTGTCTGGGCACTGGTGTCCGTCTGCTAATCATTAGCGATAGGCGTGTTTTTAGCGCCGTAATAAACTTAGATTTAGGTTTAAGGGCGCGCTTTGCCTCTCTTGCCGCAGTCAACGCATCAGATAAGGGTAAATGTACTTTTATTGCGCATCTTACCAAGCCTTCATCAATGGTATGGTTTAGGTTCTCACATCAAAATTCAGGGTATGGATCGCCATGACGGATGGCAGCAAATCGACGTTATTTATAGGGCCTAAAGGCGAGCAGGGTCGGATTTTTTCGTCGCTCTGGGATCACCTGTTTTCGGTGACCATGCAACGCAGATCGCAACGGTTTGCCAACGATTCCGAATGGCACCCGTTAGCTACCACGGCTCATGATAGTGATCAGGCGACGGTTTTATCGGCTTTGGAGGAGTTGCTTGGTTTATTACGGGAGGAAATCCCTACTTTTAGCCCACGATACTTAGGGCACATGGTGTCAGACGTATCGATTCCGGCCCTGTTGGGCCATATGGCGATGTTGTTTGAAAACGCAAACCTTGCCTCTAGAGAGGCTGCGGTTGTGGGTTCTGCCCTTGAGACTGAGGCCATAAACCTTCTGGCGAATATGGTGGGGCTCGATCCCAAGCCGGCAAGGGGGCATTTTACATCCGGGGGAACCCTCGCGAATTTTGAGGCGGTATGGCGGGCGCGCTATAGGCTAGATCATTGGTTAGCTTTAGGTGTTTGGTTAAAAATTAATGGGCATAGTAATGCCCCACTGTTTGATTGGGCGCATTGTGGCTGGTCTGTTTACCATGAGCAGATGAAATGTCATGACCTCTCAGAGCCTGACCTCCTGCCTTACAGCAGTGTGGTCATGGGGGCTCTCGCGATGTCTAGATTCGCGCGTGAGCATTTCGAAGAAGAGTGGCCCGAGCCCGTGTTATTGGTGCCTGGAAACAAGCATTATTCCTGGCCCAAGGCAGCCAATATATTTGGTTTGGGCCGTGAAGCCGTTTGGTCCTGTGATCTCGATGAAAAAGGCAGGCTAAGTCCTGATGCGCTCAAGGCCCAGATTGGGCGAGCCGAGGTGGACGGGCGCCCAATCATGATGGTGGTATCGGTTGCTGGAACAACTGAGCTGGGCATGATTGATCCAGTGGATAAGGTAGCTGATCTCCTTGATGAGCTTTGCGAGCATCGCGGCCTTCATATTTGGCATCATATTGACGCCGCCTATGGGGGTTATTTTTGTAGCGTTTTAAAAGGGGATGCCAGCTCGCTATCAGCAGCGAGTGAGGCGGCATTGCGCGCGTTTCCTAGGGCCAGTTCTTTGACCTTAGACCCCCATAAACTTGGGTTTGTGCCTTATGCCTGTGGGGCTTTTTTAGTCCCTGATGCCAATGCTTACCTCGTTTCCAACATCCACGCGCCTTACCTTGAGGAAATAGCCGATGCGAAGTTTCCCAGTTGGTCCACAACGTTAGAAGGGTCAAGGGCCGCCACAGGGCCTAGTGCGGTGTGGCTGAGCGCAAAAATAATGCCACTCGATGGCCAAGGACATGGCTGGTTCCTGAATAAAAGCTTGTCGATTACGCACATGCTCTACGATGTGATTTCCAGAGTCTCTCCTAATATTCGCATGCTAGATTCAAGCGATACGAATGTTATGTGTTTTGCAATAGCAGCAGAGGGGGATTCTCTAAGGGAAGCCAATCGAAAAACTGACGTCGTTATTGCGCACTTCCGAGAGAGTTCTGAGTTATCGGCAACACGAACAGGTCTAACCGTAGAAAATTATGGGCAGCTAGTAACCCGTACGGTGGCTGGTTGGGATGGTGTCCTCGACAGCGATCAGCTGACGGTAGTAAGAATGGTGGTGATGAATCCGTACTTGGACAATGAGGCCATTGTTCAAAATATAAAGACTCAACTCGCAGATTCGTTGCGTAGCGCCTTGAATTGACCTCCCATGCTTCTCGTTAACAAAAAGGGCATGTAGTGCGTTAGTGGGTTGAGGCTTTGTACTTTGGTCTGTCAGGATTAATATTAACCAAGGACGCATTTACATTTTACGAATCTCTGCGCAATACGGCGCGGTCACCAATAATTAGGAGCGACTGATGAACAACGTTGAATCTTTTACGGATGAGGCAGAGGCCTTTGCTCAGATTGAAGCTAAAAATTGGCACGCGGTGACACTCGATATACCGGCGGAATCCAATGATTTTCACTGGCACGATTTTGATGCTGTTGTTTACGTTACCAAGGGAGAGTTGATGTTGACCGTGGAGGGAATGGATGGTCCTGTGACTTGCGGTCGCGGTACTAAAATTAACGCGGCTGCGGGTGTGGTTCACCGTGAAGAAAGCACGGGTTACTCCGCTATTATTGGGTTTGAACAGAGGCCTGATACTTTGACTCAGCCCATTAATAAAACGCCCCCCGCAGCAATGGGAAAGTAACCAATGATAAGAACTCTCAACAACGTCAACTCAATACACAGAACCATGAAGGCTGTTGGAATACGGCTGCTTAGCCTTGTAGTCGTTGCATTGTGCTGTGCTAGCGCACAGGCCAGCACGATGATTCACGCGGGACAATTGGTTGATGTCGCCAACAGTCAGGTTCTCGTGGAACAAACCATCCGGGTCGAGGGCGATCGTATTGTTGCTGTTATCCCTGGATACGTAACGGAGGCGGGTTTCGAAGTCGTAGATCTTCGCGATGCCACCGTGATGCCGGGATTTATGGACATGCACGTGCACTTGGGGCAGGAGCTTGATCCGCCGGGCAGTTATTCCGAGGGGTTTTACATGAACTCCGCCGATATCGCTCTACGGGCCACAGTTTATGCCCGGAGAACCCTTGAGGCTGGTTTCACGACGGTACGAGACCTGGGTGCGAGAGATAAAGACGCACTATTTGCACTTAGGGACGCTATTAATAAAGGTGTTGTGTCGGGGCCCCGTATCTTTGCAGCAGGTAAATCTATTGCAACGACAGGGGGACATGCCGATCCAACCAATGGCCTGCGAGAAGACCTTCGGGGCGATCCTGGGCCGAAGGAGGGTGTAATTAATGGCCCCAGTGACGCTTATAAGGCGGTACGACAGCGGTACAAGGACGGGAGCGATGTGGTGAAGCTGACGGTCACCGGCGGAGTGCTGTCATTGGCTAAAAGCGGCGATAACCCGCAGTTCACGAGTGAAGAGCTCGAGGCTGTCGTTGCCGCTGCCGACGACTATGGTTTTGTTGTTGCCGTGCACGCTCACGGTGCTGAAGGCATGAAGCGCGCTATCAGAGCGGGTGTGCATTCTGTCGAGCATGGCACTTACATGGATGGAGAAGCCATGGCTCTGATGAAGGCCCACAATACTTGGTATGTGCCCACCATTTCTGCGGGTAAATGGGTCGCAGATCTGTCAGAGCAAGAGGGGAAACTTCCCGCCGTGGTGAGGCCTAAGGCCGCTGCTGTAGGCCCTCAAATTCAGAGCACATTTGCAGAAGCCTGGCGACAGGGGGTGCCGATCGCTTTCGGTACCGATGCCGGCGTTTCACCTCATGGCAAAAACGGTCGTGAGTTTCGCTTTATGGTTGAGGTCGGTATGCCAGTGATTGAGGCGTTACGTGCCGCAACTATTAATGCGGCAACGCTGTTGCGGATGGAAGATGAGCTCGGGCAAATAGCGCCGGATTATTATGCGGATCTAGTCGCCGTTCGACGCGATCCCTTCGCGGATATTACCAGCCTTGAATCGCCTGATTTTGTGATGAAAGGTGGCGCTATCGTAGTTTCTAAATAGCGCGATTAACGACGCTGAACATAAGGCGGGTGCGTTTTCGGTTGAGCTTTTTTGGCGAGGAAGGCGCGCCGAAACTCATCTAACCTACAGGCTAAAGCAAAGCGATTGCGGCGGGTGGCTTCTGCGAGGCCTTTGTTTAAACGGTTTGGCACTGCTGGCATCGCAGATCTAAACTCGACCCAGGGGCTGCTTATTACAAATAAAGGGGCCGCTATTAACGAGGCCTTGTAAGGCATCCACATCTAATCGGTCTCGCTGTTATCATGGGATGCCCTGTGAGCATTCCTACTGCTGTTACTGAAGCACTGGCAGCACAGGCAACACTGGAAAACCGAAGCCGAGGTTACTTTGAGCCAGCGAATACAACATTATCTTCGTGAACACACGTCTGTCATTGAGGCATTGTCAGCCGAGGTGGCGACAATTACCTCAATGATTGAGCTTTGTATTCAGCGCTTGGGAGAGGGCAACAAAATTATGATCTGCGGTAACGGCGGATCGGCGGCAGATGCGCAGCATATTGCTGCGGAGCTGATCGGACGCTTTGTGGGTGATCGCCGCGCATTGCCGGCTGTGGCTTTGACCACAGATACTTCAGCCCTCACGGCAATTGCAAACGACTACGGTTATGACGCTGTATTTTCGCGTCAAGTTGAGGGGCTTGGTCGTGCCGGAGATGTGCTTTTGAGTATCTCCACATCGGGAAACTCTGAGAGTATCACTGAGGCCAGCCGGGCAGCGACGGCACTCGGAATGCATACGATGGCATTAACGGGTAAAGGCGGCGGTGTCTTGGCGCCGTTGGTCGATCTTGCGCTGGTGGTACCCTCCGAGGTGACTGCACATATTCAAGAGTGCCATATCGTTATCGGCCATCTGTTGTGTGATGGTATCGAGCGCGGGTTGGAGTTGGTGTAACCGGGTGGCCGGATCAAAAAATCATAAGGCAGTCTTCCTCGACCGCGACGGCGTGATAAACAGCGATCGAGGATATGTTTCACAGTGGTCTCAATTTGAGTTCTTGCCTGGGGTGGTTACGGCCATGGCCCAGTTACAAGCGCTAGGCTATCGGCTGATTATTGTGACTAATCAATCGGGCATTGGTCGTGGTTATTACACCGAAGGCGAATTTGCTGCGCTGAGCACGCAGTTGATCGATTTTTTGGCAGATCACAACATCGCACTTACCGCGATCTATCATTGTCCACACCATCCCACAGAGGCTCTTGGTGGTTACAAAAGAGATTGTGATTGCCGCAAGCCGCGGCCCGGCATGATTATAAGAGGCATCAACGATTGGCAGCTGGAGCCTGAAGTCTGTGCTTTGGTGGGAGATAAGCTCTCAGATATTGAAGCTGGTCAGGGCGCAGGCATTGGCCACCTGTTTCGCGTCGATAAGACGGCTGATCATGATGGAGTAACCGCTGTCACTGGCCTGCCTGAGGTCGTAGAGTATTTGACGGCGATAAATGATGCACAGATCGTCAAAGAGCATTGACCCAATGATGAGTAATACAGGTCGCTACGCGAATTGCACAGCCAGCTCGGGTTACACTCCTAGTTTATGGTTCAGCCAAGGTTCTTATTGCAATGACTATGTGTCCTGAGTTTAGTGCGGCTTCAGTGTTGGTTGTGGGCGACGTCATGCTTGATCGCTTTTGGACCGGTGGCACTGACCGGGTTAGCCCAGAAGCTCCCGTTCCTGTCGTGCGGGTTAACGACAATTCCTGCCGGGCCGGAGGAGCAGGTAACGTAGCGGTTAATATTGCTGCACTCGGCGGACAGGCGACGCTTAGTGGACTTTGTGGTGAAGATGAAGCCGCAAATCTCTTGCGCAATGTTATAGAGGCGGCGGGTGTGACCTGGGCGGTGTGCCCATCAGCCCCTGAAACCATTGTGAAATTGCGGGTCATGAGTCGGAACCAGCAGCTATTGCGCATGGATTTTGAATCTTCGATGGCGCCTTATGCCGATGATCTGTTTAGCGCGTTGGTTAAAGCTCAGATGGACGCTGTCGACACGATAATCTTCAGTGATTACGCCAAGGGCACCTTGGCCCAGGTTCAGGGTTTAATTGAGCGAGCTAAATCTCAGGGTAAGAAAATTTTAATAGATCCCAAAGGTAGTGACCTGGCTCGCTACCGCGGTGCAACGCTGCTAACGCCTAATTTGGCCGAATTTGAAGCGGCTGTGGGGCACTGTGCAACTGAAACTGAAATAATTGATCGTGGTACAGCGCTGCTTGACGACTTGATGTTAGAGGCCCTGTTAATTACCCGCAGCGAGCGCGGTATGACCTTATTGCAGAGCGGGCGGGCACCATTGCACTTGCCGGCGAAGGCGAGAGAAGTTTTCGATGTAACGGGCGCGGGGGACACCGTGATTGCGGTGCTTGCAGCCGCACTTTCTTCAGGTGAGAGTTTAGAGAGTAGTACTCGGCTCGCTAACGTGGCGGCGGGTTTGGTGGTCGGTAAATTAGGCACCGCAACGGTATCTCGTGATGAAATTATTGCGGGGCTATCAGCAGATTCTCTTTCCCCGTTTTTGTCTAAAAATCGTATTTTCAGTGAGGAAGACTTGGTGTCGAAGGTTGCTACGGCCAAGGCCTCAGGTGAGAAAGTGATTATGACCAACGGCTGCTTCGATATCCTCCACCGTGGCCATATTGATTATTTAAGTCGGGCTCGAGCCCTAGGACATCGACTGATAGTCGCGGTAAATGACGACGCCTCTGTGGCAGCTCTGAAGGGACCGACGCGTCCTGTGAACCCCTTGGAGGCGCGGATGGAGCTACTCGCGGCCTTGCGATGCGTCGATTGGGTGGTTTCGTTTTCGAGTGAGACCCCAGCAGACTTAATTACTGCCATCGCCCCAGATGTATTGGTGAAGGGCGGGGATTATCGGCCAGAGGAGATTGCTGGGGCCGATGCCGTTCTGGCGAACGGCGGGCAAGTAGAGGTGCTGAGTTTTGTGGAGGGCTTTTCGACTACAACGTTGATCGAGGCCTTGCAGCGGTAAGACCGAAATGCCGGCGCCTATTGGCTCCGGACGGCTAACAGGCTGTGTGACAGCTATATCGATACGATTAGCGTGCCAGACCTTCTGCCCCTGACCCGAAGTTCAACGCGGCCTGAGCCCACCCTGGCCTGCTGAGTTAAACCCTTCGGAGTGAGCTTCCACTAGGGCTTTGTATAGGCTCGGGGCATGTCGGTGGCCTCATCAAGATAACGATCGCGGAGTAGCGTTTGCCGACTCACCATTGTGTCAGGCACTCCACTCAGAATAACGTGCTCAGCTTGCGTAGTGACCTCGAGGGGGTCACCGCTCCAGATAACCAAGTCTGCTCGAGCGCCTTGACTAAGACTGCGAGGCTCTCCGCCAAAAACCGCTGCGGGTGTTGAACTGATGGCCGCAAGGGCCGCGCTGTGGGGTAGCCCGTTAGCTGCGGCATTACCTGCCAGTTGGCGGACCTTGCGAGCGTTGTGGGTCTCGCCGCTACTGAAAATCACTCGTACATTGGCTTTGTGCAAGATGGCGGCGTTATCGAGTCGGGCGCCTAAAGACTCAAAGTTTTCTGGCAGATTTTTCAACGGATTCAGGATCACGGCCACGTTTGCTGCCGCGAGTGATTCTGCGACCATCCAAGCTTCACTGCCTCCGTGAATAACGGCTGATAACTCTCTCTCCTCAGCGAAAGCGAGCACCCGCATAATGTCAGCTGCTCGGTCGGCGTTAAATAAAAATATGCCTTCGTCCGTGGCTGTTTTTAAAGCCGTTGCGCCCTGAGGAGTTATGAGAGTTAGCTCCTCATCGGTCATAGCCTCGTCAAAGACCTGATTGAGTAGCATCCAATGTGCCACTCTAGATCCTCCTACGGAGCCTGCGGATCGACCTGAGGTTTGAATGTATATCACGGGCTTACCTTCGAAACTTGAGTAACCGCCATCAAATCGCACCAAGCCACCTTGTCCACTCAGTGTCTTATCGCCGCCCCGTGCGGCTAATAGTGTAAAACCAAAGCCCTCGATACGTGTGATTGGTATGACACTAGAGTGGGGGTTGTAGACCATACGAACGTCAAACTCAGGATGCATCAATTCGGTGTACAGCTCGCGATAGCTACTGTCCACGGCCTCACTCACGGCGTCTACCTCGCTTAGACCCGATACGGTAACCCCTGCAAACAAAGCCGGTGTCACAGGTCGGCCGCCAGCATCAATGACTCTGATCATTTTATTAGTAGGGATTCTTGGTGCAATTCTTTCAATGTGTCCGTCTTTGATCAGAATATCGGTATTTTCAATTATCCCCGCGGCGCTTTGGGTATGTAGATTTGCCCCTGTAATGAGAAGATCTTGTGCAAAGGCGATTGGGCAAGCGAGGGTCAGTAGTAAAGTAAAAAACTGGCGCTTCATGGTGCTGCCTCCAGCAGTTGTCCTAGTTCAAAATCCGAGACCGGTTGCAGCGTCTGGTCATTGCGATCGAATACCATGGCGCCGTCAATAAATACCTGTTCGGCTTTGGCGTAAACGCTGAAGGGATTCTGATTCCAGATCACAACATCAGCCATTTTGCCTGGAGCGAGGGTGCCGGTTTGTTCTGCGATGCCTAGAGACTTGGCCGCGTTTGAGGTGATCCAACGTATGGCTCGCTCCGGTGGTATGTCCAAGCCAGCAGCTTGGCCCTTGCTCATGGCTTTGGCGGCCTCCTGATTAAGGCGCTGTATACCTTCTTCTGAATCTGAGTGAACAATAGCGCAGCTATTCTCGGGTCTATCGACAATGGCGATATTTTCCTGAATGCCGTCGTAGGCTTCCATCTTGAACCCCCACCAGTCTGCCCAGAGAGCGCCGCAAACGTTATTCTTGGCGAGCTCATCCGCAATTTTGTAGGCCTCGACACCGTGGTGAAAGGTGCCTAATTGGTAGCCAAATTCGTCGGCCATATCGAGGATGGTCATCATTTCATCGGCTCTATAACAATGCATATGTACCAAAATCTCACCTTTTAAAACGCCCGCAAGGGTTTCGAGCTCGAGGTCTCGCTTTGGGGGCTTTATGAGTGCTGCCGCGAGGGCGCTGTTACTGTCGGTCTCGGCGCCTGACGTTTGCTTTGCCATCTTTTGTTCATACTGTTGCCAATCTCGAATGTAACGCTGAGCGCGGATCCAAGAGGCGCGATAGGCTGCGACATTTCCCATGCGAGTGGAGGGAGCTTGATTTCTGCCCCCATAAACGCGCTTGGGATTTTCACCGCAGGCCATTTTTAAACCGTAAGGCGCTCCCGGAAATTTCATGCCTTGATAGGTGTTCTGGGGGATATTTTTTAAAGTAACGCTGCGGCCGCCAAATAGATTTGCAGACCCTGGCAATATTTGCAGCGTAGTAATGCCTCCTGCCATAGCCCTAGAAAATCCGGGGTCTTGTGGCCACACGCTGTGCTCTGCCCACACCTCGGCGGTGACTGGGGCGGTAGCCTCATTGCCATCTGAATGGGCAGAAACTCCCGGGCTAGGATAAACACCCAGATGCGAATGCACATCAATAATGCCCGGTGTTAGCCATTTTCCCGAGGCATCAATCGTAGTAACGCCCTCGGTTGGCACAGCGCCTTCACCCACCCAAATAACCTTCCCGTCAGAGATATACATATCCGCTTCGTCAAGGCGTCGACCATCTCCGGTCAAAATGGTCGCATTAGTAATTAGCGTCGGAGACGAGGGTAATGGCTGATAGGTCGAGGGGAAGGGTGAGGCAGAAACAGTCGTTGTAAAGACTGACAAAATAATCGCAAAAATTGAGCGCATTGTTTGTCCCGAAAAGGCTTTTTGGAGACGTGACTCTAAACCTTTGTACGCCTTCTGCCAATCAGCTGTAGCCAGCGCTGAGTTAGGCCGCTGTGGCTGCTCATAATACTCCTACGGTGGGTCTGAGTGGTTTTATGCTGCTCTGTTACGGGGGGCGCGACGTTGAAAAATGCTCGAACAGCCTCTGCCTGAGCCATGGTGTCGTCGTATCCCAATTGCATGAGCCGCTGGCAGTATCCTGGTTCGAACAAAATGTAGGATAGGGCGCCTCCTGACCCTGTGGTTTTGATCGATCCGGTTTTCTGAAGGAACCAGCGCATAGAGCGAGGCAGTTCGCTGATATGTTCTCGAGCCAGCTCGCTGAGAGAGCGAGAAGGTGAGATCACGAGCGTATCAATCACCCGCATAGCTTCTAGCCCAGTCTTTTGCAGTTGTTTTGAGCTAAGTGGCTCGACGAGCGCGTTAATCCTTTGCAGAGACTCGAGATCGGTTTGTATCGAATCTAAAAACACGGAATTTAGCATCTGCCCCAATACTTGAGGAATTGTTGGCGCAACCTCGGGGTGTGGGTCTTTTTCAAAATCATCACCGCTCTCACTGACGCCAATAATGAAGAGGCGTTCGGCCCCTAGTCGGATAGCTGGGCTTAGTGGTCGAGATTGTCGTAGGGCACCGTCACCAAAAAAGTGTTTATCGAGTTGTACGGCCGGAAATAGCGTTGGTAAGGCTGAGGATGCCAGCAGATGGTCGACATTTAGTTTACAGGGGACACTGCGACGGTGAGCGCGGGCCCAAGGCGCTATGTGAGCCTGGGCTTGATAAAACGTGGTGGAATGCCCGTTGGTATAGTTCATGGCCGTGATACCAAGGCCCTCGAGCTCCCCCTTGGCCAATGCCTTGTCTACGCGCTCAAATTCGACGATGTCGTTAAGCAGCTGCCTCAAGGGACTGTTGTCGAGCAACGCTAGGGGTTTCCTACTTGCGTGCGTGCTACGCAATAAAGCCCAAAGCATACGAATGGCATTACGAATAACACCTCGTGCGTCGGTTCGGTATACGGCATCGCTGTCCAAGGAAGCCCAAACAGCGGCTAGGGCTCTTGTTCTACTGCGAAAAGAACCGGATCTGCCCGCCAGCCCTAATGCATTTATAGCCCCGGCTGATGTCCCCGTGATGATGGGGAAGGGCTGCTGGATATCCGGTGGCAGTAAAGCCGCGACGCCGCGCAGCACGCCCACCTGATAGGCGGCACGGGCACCACCGCCCGCTAGGATAAGACCTGTTTTAACAGCCATGAATCTACTCGCCGAAATGCCTAACAGCAGTTAATCTCTGATAAACCGAACTATACGAGACTTAGCCATGCGACGCTTCATTGATCTTTCAATATATCTTGAGAACGACGTTATCAGTGACCCCCCGATGATGCAGCCAAAGATCGAGTATGTGACGCACGATGCGGGTGCTGAGCAGGTGAAGCTATTTTTTGACGGCTTGGAAAGTCATGAATTACCTGATTCCGAGGGCTGGGCAGTTGAGTTTGTTCAACTGTGCACTCACAACGGTACGCACTTGGATGCGCCTTATCATTACCACAGCACAATGAATGGCAAGGATGGTAATCCCGAGCGTGCCATTACCATCGATGAGGTGCCACTTGAGTGGTGCTTTCAATCTGGCGTGAAACTGGATTTTCGTGACAAGGCCGATGGTTATGTCGTGACTGCGGCAGACGTGGAAGCCGAGCTTGCGCGTATCGACCACACCCTTAAGCCCCTGGAGATTGTGCTAATTAATACGGCCGCTGGTGAGGCTTATGGGCAGCCCGATTATGTTAGTAAAGGGTGCGGTATGGGTTATGAAGCGACCATGTATTTGCTGGACCGTGGTATTCGCGTTACCGGCACAGATGCCTGGAGTTGGGATGCACCGTTTAGTTATACGGCTGAGCGATATGCTGATGACAAAGACGCCAGTATTATTTGGGAAGGCCATAAAGCCGGCCGTGATGTGGGCTATTGCCACCTCGAAAAGCTTCATAACTTAGAGGCCTTGCCCACCCGAGGATTTACAGTCAGCTGTTTTCCACACAAGGTGCGAGGCGGATCCGCAGGCTGGACCCGCGCCGTTGCTATCATTGACGATGAAAGCGAGCAGAGCGATTAAGCCGCGTCGATATTTTTCAATGTCGCATAAGCTTCGAGGGCGCTTTCCCTAGCGGTACGATGGTCAACGATCGGAGTCGGATACGTGGTGCCTAGCTCTACGCCTGCGGCCTTTAGGGTCAGTTCAGGTGCCTCCCAAGGCTTGTACAAGTATTTGTCAGGCAGTTCGGCTAGCTCAGGGACCCAGCGACGGGTGTACATGCCGGCTTTATCAAATTTTTCTCCTTGAGCAATGGGATTAAAAATTCGGAAGTACGGTGACGCGTCTGCGCCTGAGCCACCGACCCATTGCCAGCTGCAGGCGTTGCTTGCAAGGTCGGCATCGAGCAAACAGTCCCAAAACCATTGCTCACCGACGCGCCAATGCATGAGTAAGTGTTTGGTTAGAAATGATGCCACTACCATGCGGACACGGTTATGCATAAAGCCTGTTTGCCATAGCTCGCGCATGCCGGCGTCAATAATAGGGTAGCCGGTGTTGCCTTGTTGCCACGCGCTGAGGTTCCTTTGATGGCTCTGCCAGGGAAAATACTCAAACTTAGGATTCCATGCTTTATCTGGCATCGCCGGAAACTGCGCTACCAGATGATTACAGAATTCGCGCCAGCCAATTTCGGATAAAAATTTGTCGATTGAACTCCCTTCGTCAGGGTTGCTTTGTTTTGTATTTTGAGCCGTCCACCAAATCTGGCGCGGAGAAATTTCTCCAAACTTTAGATAGGGAGATAGCCGCGATGTATTGGGTTGGGCCGGAAAGTCTCGACCATCGCCGTAACTGTCTACATGGCTGTCTAAAAAGGTACGCAGGGCACGGCTTGCACCCGCTTCTCCGGGGCTCCAAAGTTCTTCCCACCCTTGAGCCCAGTTGGGTGTTTTGGGGCACAGTTGCCAACTGTTAAGTGCATCTGATTGAGGCCATTCATCGGGGCTAGTAAGCAAAGGAACGGGTTGAGGTTGCGGTGGCGCGGGCTGTTTTAGTGCGGCCCGCCAAAAAGGGGTAAAAACTTTGAAGGGCGTGCCGCCACCGGTTCTTATATTTTCTGGCTCGAATAGTAGGGTGCCGGGGTATCGCTTAAAGTCCCCACCGGCTGACTCGGTTACCGCTTTGACTGCTTTTTCAGTGTCGGCCGCCCATGGTTGGTATTGACGACTGGCGAAGACATTCTGCGCCCCTGTTTCCTCGAGAAGCTTCGCTATAACCTGGCTTGTCTCCCCACGACGTAATATTAGCCGGCTGCCAAGCTCGTTTAGGTCTTCGGCCAACGACTGGAGGCTGTGATGCAGCCACCATTGGCTTGCACCCCCCAGACTCCAATCGCCGCCTAGGGCTTCATCCCAAACGAAAACAGGAATCACCGTTCCCGCTTTGGCAGCGGCGATTAAGCCGGGTAGGTCGGCAAGACGAAGGTCGTGTCTAAACCAGTACAGTGAAGCATTAGCCATGGTTAATTCCTTGGGGAGGTCGACTTTGCATGAGAGGTGCTAGGGATGAAGTGACTTCTCGAAATAGGGAAAGGGCGTGAGCGTTTATTTTGAGGGTGGCCATTTCATCAGCGCGAGTTGTGCCTTCGTTGAGTATAACGAGAGGCTTGCGCTGTTCGACGGCCTGCCGACAAAACCGGAAGCCCGAAAAAACTTGTAGAGAGCTGCCTATAACTAGCAGGCCGTCTGCTGCGGTGAGAGCTTCCTGGCAGCGGGTCACACGTTCTCTTGGAATCGTGCCTCCGAAAAACACAACATCGGGCTTAAGCATGCCCCCACAAACTTCGCAGTCCCAGATATTGACATCACGGACCTGTTCGGCGGACAAATCAGCATCGCCGTCGGGGCGGGCCATTGCCTCAAAGCCACGGTGTTGGGGGTTAAGTTTCTCAAGTTCCTGCTGAACACGATCGCGCTCGTAGCCCGCCCCGCAGTCTAAGCAAACGACGCGATCAAGGCGGCCGTGAAGGTCGATAACGTTTTGGCTGCCAGCCGCTTGATGCAATCGATCAACATTTTGAGTAATCACCAAGGTCGATCGGCCGGATCGTTCAAAATCTACCAGTGCACTGTGGTTGGCATTACAGCGTGCGTCCCTGACGTTGGGCCAGCCGATCATTGAGCGTCCCCAGTAGCGTTGCCTAGATTCGCGCTGTTGGACGAACTCTTGATGTTGTATGGGTCGATTGCGGAGCCATGTGCCACTGTTATCACGGTAGGTGGGTATGCCGGAGTCGGCGCTAATGCCCGCACCGGTTAGCACTAACCAGTTGGAGTACAGCGAAAAAAACTCAGCGAGTTGTGACGTTATTTTATCCATGACACGTATACGTGGATAAACCTACGCTGGTTGAGTGTGGTGAGTGCCAGCCACTAACACGAGACTTTGGAGAAAAAGCTATGCACATACTGGTAACAGGGGGCACTGGATTCATAGGTTCGGCACTGGTGCCTGAGCTTTTGAAACACGGGTTTTCCGTGACAGTGTTAACGCGCTCGGAGCAGCCCGTACGAGCCGGTGTGTCATTTGTACAGTCATTAGACGCAGTGCGCTCTCCAGTTGATGTCGTTGTTAATCTCGCGGGTGCGTCTTTGGCAGGTCGAAGATGGAGTGATAGTTATAAGGCTGAAATGGTGGCGAGTCGCGCCGGGTTCACCGAGACTTTGGTGCGATGGATGCGTGCTCAGTCGACCCCCCCTGGCGTTTTGATATCGGGAAGCGCTGTAGGCTTTTACGGGTGTAGTCGTGACCAGTTTTTTGACGAGACTTCGCCTGCTGGATCTGGCTTTTCTGCACAACTCTGCCAGGCATGGGAGAGTGCGGCCAGCGTTGTTGAGGATGATATGACTCGCGTCATTTCTTTGCGTTTGGGGGTGGTGTTTGACCGCAACGGGGGGGCGCTCACTGAGATGATGCGTTCCTTCAAATTGGGTATTGGCACCTGGATGGGTGACGGTAATCAGTGGCTTAGCTGGGTGCATCGCACCGATGTTGTGCGCGCTATTCTCCATCTTTGCGCCGATACAGGCGCCAAGGGTGCTTATAACCTTGTGGCCCCCAGACCGGTCACGCACCGGGAGTTCTGCCGAGTTTTGAGCGCACGGAGACCGACTTTGCTCAGCCTGGGTCTCCCCGCGCCCATTATGCGTATGGCCTTGGGGGAAATGGCAGATGAACTGCTGCTTAAGGGCCAGCGGGTCACCCCTAACCGACTGCTGGATGCCGGTTTTGATTTCCGTTTTTCGAGTCTTGATAGCGCCCTGATCGACATCTTGGCTAGAAGCAAGCGCTGAAGCGCCCTCGATGAGAGCGCCAGCGGGGTGGTTCTCTAACATTTCAGTAATTGCTGGCTTCGCTGTAATCCGCAAAGGCTGCTTTTACAGAGTCTTGGGCTTTTAGCTTTCGTAAGGCTGAGCGCTCCAACTGTCTCACCCACTCGCGGCTGACGCCCAAACTGTCTGCAACTTCAGCACGGCTTAGAGGCGGACCATCGTGCAGTCCCCACCGAGCTACTACAACACGCTGTTCAGATGGCTCTAACGCGTCCACGGCCCCGCCCAAAAATTTGTGCAATGACGCCTGTTCAGCTGAATCCTCTGTACCACCATAAGGCTCGCCAGAAAGTGTGTCGAGAAGGGTACCTTCGTCGTCGTCGAATCGTGGCGCATCTAGCGATACCCCCAGATTTCGCATCTGAAGGAGCTGACGCGTTTTCTCAATATCCATTCCTAATTTCGCGGCCAAAGTTTCTTCGTCGGGTTCTACCCCAGTGCGCAGTTGTTCAATGGCTTTCTCTTTATACAGCCTTCCCATCTGCTCCTGTACGTGTGTGGGTAGACGAATCAGGGTGCCCACATCCCCCACATACCGGCGTACTGCTTGTGTTATCCAGTTAAAGCAGTAGGTGCTAAATCTAAAGCCTTTCTCGAACTCAAATTTTTCCGCCGCGCGGATGAGCCCCAGCGTGCCCTCTTGGACTAGATCAAGGTAGGAGACCCCACGCCCCTTATACCGCCCAGCGATCGAGTAAACGAGGCGAAGGTTGTGCATGACCAATTTGTCCCTAGCCTCGGTGTAGATGCGCAATTCCCGACGTAAAGATTTCATCGTCTCGCGCTCGAGAACGTGCCCGCTAATCGGCGGTTGCCACTGGCGTTCCCAATTGGCGATGGCATCGGCCACGCTGTCAGGAAACTGTCCTCCAGCACGGCGCAGCATGGCAACCGACATACCCACTGTCAGACTCGCGGGAAGGTTAAGGCGAGAGAGATGAGGCAGTCGGGCTTGGGTGGTTTTCAAGGTGCGTAATTTTCGCGCCGCAACGGTCGCCAATTCATGGGACTTTCCGTCTGCAAAGTAATCAGTGAGCTCCCGCCGGAGTACAAAGTGTTGTTCTCGGTTGGAAAATCTCCCAATTTTTGGTGGATTCGCCCCACACTGCTGAAGAAAAACTGCCGTGTACTGTGTGAGTTCAGGCACATCGGCGAATAGCTCTTGGAGTGTCCAGACGGCTTGCCATTTGCGCCCGTCAATCTCACGTTCTTCTTCAGCGGTGAGCAGGGCGTAACGCCTAGCCTCAGCAAACATTAACTCGAGATCGCGATCATCAGCTTGGTCGGTTGCTTTCATGTGCTTGTTCCCCCTTTGATGTCAACTATACGGGGACTAAGTCGTACAAAGATCCCTCTGAGGGTCAGTTTGTCCATGCTGTTTATGGACACAATATGAACAGATAGGGCTCAAAGAATGTTTTTGTCCAGAAAAAGCAGATCTGTTGGTGGGTGAACAGCGTAACCTTGGACAAAACCAGACAAAGATAATCGGAGTGTTGTGCTATGAATGCCCCCGCAACTGCAGTAAGTCAGCTAGAACCTCGACCCCTTTACGGTATTGGCACTGTCGCCAGGCTAACGGGGTTGAAACCCGACACGCTTCGGGTCTGGGAGCGGCGCTATGGGCTGGGAGCGAGTTTCAAATCTGCATCGGGACGACGACAATACACCCAAGCCGATCTTGAGCATTTGCAATTAATCGCGGCGTTGGTTAACGACGGCGCGAGGATAGGAGAGGTAGCGTCTTCTGAAAGGAAGACGTTGGAACTGCTTATCAAAGGTCGGGGCAAGCACCTTGAGCGTGCGGTACCCGCGGCAAAACCAAGAGTCGTATTTGTTGGGGCAGAGTTGTGTAGTTGGCTAGATGGTCACCAGGGCTGCATATCGGGTGTGAGCGCATTGTTAGCCCGGCAACCCCTTGCAGAGATTGCCGATACGCTAGAGGTAGGAGGCGAAGACATCGCGCTGTTGGTGTTGGACTGCCCTGCAGTGTCATTAGCCCAAATTCAATTGGTGCAACAGCTAAGAGCGAGACTAGGGTCACCTAACGTTATCGTGACTTACCGCATGGCAAATGACCGCTGGATTTCGGAGCTTAATCGCCATGGGGCTGAAGCTATTGCCTTCCCGATGGAGCCTGCGCGTCTCGCCTATGAGATGGGTCGAATTGCTGTTGAGACTGATACCCGCCAGGGTGAATTTGATCTGGGGGATTTGGTAAAGCCAAAGGCTCGCATGTACTCAGATAGCGAGCTTGCGGCGGCGGCCCAGTTGAAGCGGCTAGTCAATTGCGAATGCCCGAATCATATCGTCGAGTTGATTACTATGCTCAATCATTTCGAGCAGTACACGACAGAGTGCGCGGTTGATAACTGGACGGATGCCGCTGTTCACTCGTGTATGTATGCCTACACAAACCAAGCGCGTTTTTTAATGGAGAAGGCGCTCAAAGGCGTGCTGGACGAACGCGGTATGGAATATCACTCGCTATTACGCGAACTGTCGAGTTGACCATAAAAATCGACCCAGACACCTTAGTGTTAGACACAAACGCTGTCTCAATGCGATGCAATTTCGGGCCGGTGATCGGTAGATGTTTTTTACAGTCATACCCACACCAGCACAGTTAATCCAATTCAAGAGGCCTCGCTCCCAGCGCGGCTTCTCTATCAGGTAACAAGGATACCTCCCGGGTAATCCGTGCCGGGATTCGCTAACAAAGCGTTTGGGTGGTGAGGTTCAAAGGGCCCATCACTGGGCGGCGGAATACGATGATTGGCCCCAGGCAGCCGGTGATAATCTCAAGGATGTTGTATCCTAATTCTTTCTCCAGCCCGTTAGGCAGCGTGTAAATATGCAGTACTTAGCAATGATCATTAGCGCAGTTATGTTTGCTTTTAGTGGCTGGATGTACAGCCAAACGGGCGATTGGGTCGCGCTCGTGTTCATGGTGGGCAGCGGTGCTTACGGCCTTTTATTTGCGAGCGGTAAAGTTGCAACGGGTTTGGGACGCAACTCTTCAGACCAGTGATCGATAAAAAATGATTGCAATGATGATGGGGCAAACAAACCGCACGTAGACAGGCCAAATGCGCCAAAAAACGCCTTCTGCTACTTGAGGATCGTTTTTTTGCAACTCCGCCAGCACAGCGTTGCGTTGCCACACCCACCCGACAAAGAGACAGAGTAAAAGCCCCAGCAAGGGCTGTCCGTAGCGGGTACTCAACGCAATGACCGCGCCGAATAAATTTTCGAAGTCTAAAATAATTAGGCTGCTTAGCCCCGCAATTAGCCCTCCTGCCACTATTGCCGCTCGCTTGCGAGACCAGTCGAAACGCTCGACGATAAAGGCGACTGGCACTTCTAAAATAGATATCGATGAAGTTAATGCGGCGATGGTCATTAAAAAGAAGAACGCGGTTGCGAGGGCAATGCCCACCGTGCCCATGGTTGCAAATAGCTCGGGTAATACGGTCAGTATGAGTGTGTCCTCTGACAGTAGAGCGCCGCTGGCACTAAAGATCTCTACGCCGCGTTCTGCCGCAACGTACATAACGGGTAAGATCAAAAAGCCCGCCAGCACGGCAATGCCTACGTCAATGAGCGCGACTTGAGCCCCAATTGACGGCAGATGTTCTTTGTCGGAGATATAGGAGCCATAGACCAGCATGGTGCCTACGCCGAGAGATAAAGAGAAAAATGCTGAGCCCAAGGCCGACAAAATGAGTTGCGAGGACAGTATCTTGCTGAAGTCGGGAATTAGATAGACCCGTAGTCCAGTCATGGCGCCTTCTAGGGTGAGAACGTAGGCGGCGAGTGCGATCAAAGTAATAATTAGTGTCGGCATTAGTCGCGACGACCAACGCTCTATCCCTTCTTTGACACCCCCCATAATGATGGCGATGGTCATGAGCATGAACACACCCATTAAAATAAGATTTCTGGGAATCGTGAAGCCGGTCAACCAATTAGCCGCAGCGCTCGCACCAACAACCTCCAGTGGGTAAGCGATGGTGTATCCCAGCATCCAGCCCGCCACAATGCCATAAAAGCTTAAAATCATACTGGCGACCAAAATTCCCAACAGGCCTGTACTGGTACCGATAGCTTTGGTTACCGGTCCCCTAGAAATGCCCGACAGCGCCGCAACAGAATTACCGTGGGTGTACCGGCCTAAAATCAGCTCCGCCATCAGAACGGGGTATGCGAGTGCAAAGGCTAGTATGAGATACACCAGGAGAAAGGCGGCGCCGCCGTTGCTTGCTGCCTGGGTAGGAAAGCCCCAGATATTGCCCAAGCCGACTGCGGAGCCTGCCGCGGCAAATATAAACCCCAGACGGGAACCAAATTGACCACGATTTGCCGTCACGTATTGCCCCTCAAAACGTTATTTTTATGTAAAGCGCGACTTTACCACTACGTAAGATGCATTGCAGATCCCCCTTACGTAAATACCGTGTTATCCTCGCGCCTCCTCACTGCCCGGGTGGTGAAATTGGTAGACACAGGGGACTTAAAATCCCCCGATCATTGCGATCGTGCCGGTTCAAGTCCGGCTCCGGGCACCATTACAATACGACGTTGAAACGCACCAATCACAGGGTCCTAGATATACTGTCCCTTCTAGGTTTTGTTTTTTAGCAGGTGCTTCACCCAGATTTATGTTTTTACGCCAAACCCGGCTGTAACTCGCTGATCAGCTGTCTTTCCCTTTATTAACCTCGCCTTAATTGATTGCTGTTTGCAGGGTCTTGTGTGCCTAAGGGCTGGCTAAGGTCACCAAGTGCCACTAGGTCGTTGACGTCTTTTGCTAAAAATATTCTCGCATCGCAAGTATAGACTCGGCAGGTCTTTTACATCGGGAACACTTAATGCAAAACGGACTTGTTCTGGCATTGATTAGCTTGGCGCTAGCCACTCAAGCGAAGGGTGCCGAACCAGTCCCTCACTTAAACAGCGTCTCGGCCTTCCTGGGCGTAACGAGTGAGGGCCGTCGTCAGCGAGCAAGTACTCTGGGTCTAGAGTATGAGCGCCGGCTAAGTGAGGAGTGGTTTATAACGCCAGCGATGGAGCATGCGTTTGGTGATCTGGATTTCAGCGTGGTAACGCTGACCCTAGGTTACCGGTTTAATCGATGGGCGGTTTATGCCGGCCCTGGCGTTGAGTGGGCTCAGCAGGACCATGTCGATGGTGCCGGAACTCAGCGCGAGTTTTTATTCCGCACGGGAGTTTTATACGAGCTTGAGGTCGGCGACTTAATCGTTGCGCCCCACGCGATGGTGGATTTTGTGGCGGATGAAAAGGTAGCTGTAGTTGGTGTAACTGTCGGCATTAACTTCTAATCCTTTTCACGGCTACCGCTAGCTCAAAGACACCGGGTAAACCGCAACGGAATAAGCCCTGAATAGCTCTTATTACCCTTACTATCCAGCTCTCTTAAAGCTCAATTTATTAACCAAGCGAATGCAGCCTAGGAGACTTTTCGCTGATTTGAATTCATTGCCCGAGGCACCGACAAGCTTGCTGGGCAATAGTCCTCTCAATCATTCTATGAAGAAGCGCTTGGCCCCTAATTTCCTAGTGCGATAACGACGACCGGAAAAGCCGGCATTTAGGTGACAATCGTCGAATGACATAATTTTGCTATGCCTCGAATGCTTTGCCAGCTATTCTGGGCGCATGAGCAAACAGCCAGCGCCACCCAAATACACCAATAGTGATGATCTTTTTCAAGAGCATCTTTTTTTTAGTTTGGTCTATTGCAGTCAAGTTGCACCAGGGGTAGGTGATACCGACGTTGACGCCATTATTGCCGCTTCACGACGACGCAATGCCGTGCTCGGAATTACGGGAATTTTGGTGTTTGGTAGTGGGGTGTTTTTTCAATGGATCGAGGGACCCAAAGCTGAGGTGATGGACTTGGTGAAGCTCATCGAATCTGACCGTCGGCATGAAATGATGGTGACATTAAGCACCGATGAGGAGGTTCGCGAGCGTATCTTTCCCAGTTGGGATATGGAGCTTGTAGACGCTGAAAACATTCAAGAGGTCCTTCAGGATGCCCTGGAGACGGCTCACGATGAGAAAAGCGTTGATGCGCTGCAACTTATGCTTCACAAGGTACAAGAGCAGGCCTAGGCAGCACGGAAGGTTCTACAGCCTACGCATTTAGCTGCTGAAGTATGGCGAGTATTAGCTTGGGACCGGCGAGCTAATAATATGGCGCCGGTAGCCTGATCCCCGGCACCTTCAATTGATTTTTCCAATGCCAGGTACTACTTTCCCCACCCGTCGAGAATAATCCTTGTAAACGTCTCCCAAGCTTGAACGCAGGTCTTTTTCTTCGTACCGAATACCAATAAAGATGTAAACGGTCATGGCAGTAGAGAACACAAGGTGGCCTGCAGTCATATCGGGTGACGCCCAAAAAGCGATTAAAAACCCCGTGTAAATTGGATGGCGAACCAGTTTGTAGAAGAAAGGTTGGCGGAACGCTTGGTTTGGCATGGGTTTGTCTTTCCAGTCAGACCATATTTGTCGCAGCCCAAATAGTTCAAAATGGTCGATTAAAAAGGTCGAGATCAAAACGCTAATCCAGCCTATGCCTGCTGTGCCCCAAACAAGTGCCCGAAGCGTGTTGTTTTCAATCTGCCAGACAGTGGTTGGAATTGGATGCCAGAAGACAAAAAGTAAGTAAAGCGCCAACGAACTCATGACGACATAAAGACTTCTTTCAATCGCCGGTGGCCAGTACTTTTTGAGGGCGGCTTTAAACCAGGGCCGCGCCATAATGCTGTGCTGGATAGCAAAGAGGCTGACCAAAAACAGATCAATAAGCAGTGCTTTGAGAGGGGCGCTGGAGGGGCCGATCGAAATGCTACGGGGTACTACTTGATTTGATACAAAAGCTATCAGATATAAAAACATGGCAAAGAAAAAGACATATGCCAGCAGGCCAAATAAAACACGCGAAGCTTTTCCCATTACTTATCTCCACACTTCATAGCGTAAACTTCTGCAACATAGCATCTCATGAACGAAACGAGTACTTGCTGGTCCTGTGTACTGGCATAGCGCAAATTATTTTATGCCTTCCAGGGGAAGACTCGGGGTTTTCCCGTCGTAGACCACAGCGCTATCCAAATGACGATGGGAAGGCCAAAAATTATGACCCGCTCACCCCTAAGCACCTGGTCAAAGTAGAGTTCAAACAGCCAGGGAAATTCCCGCTGTGGCACTCCAGCAACTTCGAGCAAGATAAGGGTGAATGCGATCAGTACTAAATGTAAAAATGCCCACCAAGCCAGTGCGGTACTCAGCCCTTTTTTCATCAATGCGCTCCATCATTCTCTAGACTGCTGTGTGCACAGCGGCGAAGGGGTTTACCAGCGGCTCATTCGCTGTTTGATACGCAAAAATATTAACGCACCAGACAGATCGCCACACCTCGAATGCTCTCATAATACGTGTTTAAAAAAGAGCTCCAAGAGCTATCGGCATCCCTTTAATCTAGAAACATCACGTGAAGAAGCAAATGGACAGTGGTTCATTAGCAATAAATTTGGGCTTTGCGGCAAGCATGAAACTCTCAGCGTTGATAGATAAGGGCCAGCAACGCAATGACCAGTTGAGCGCCTTTGCTTGGCAGGAGAGTTTTATCAAAGCCTTACCAGGCTCACTTGCGGTCGCCACTTGGCGGAATAAATTAGCAAGCCAATGGAAGCCACGGGGATAAAGACTTATCGTCCAAGTGCAGTGCGGTTGCTTTAATCTTTGGCTAGTAAGTAAGCGGCTTTTATAAAGAGAGATCGGCCATGCGTTAAATCTGCATCTTGACTAAAATATCCATTGAGCTTAGATCCTGCGATACAGGAATATAAAATTTCAGCGCGCTCAGTGCGTTCTTCATCGTCCATCCTGCCGCCATTAAATACCCCTGCGAGTAGTTCAATGCAGCACCGATCCATTTCCTCTTTATGAACTGCCAAAGTCGGGTCGGTTACGGATGCCCCAATAGCTTCATACATGACGCCGGTGGTAAGGTGGTTTACCGATTTATTTTCGGTGTAAAAAAAATCAGATAGATAATTTATTTTGGATTCAAAGTCTTGTTCTTTCAGCGCCTCCATACCTTCAACGATAGCTTCGCAGCGGTGTTTAAACACTTCGCGTAAAATGTCCGTAGTAGATTTGAAATAATAAAAGACGTGACTAGGAGCGATGCCTGCTTCTTGGGCTACACCAGCCATTGAGGTATTGGAAAATCCCTGCTTCTCAAGTGCAGAAACGAACCCTTTGATAATACTCTCTCTGCGCTTGGCGCCTTTTGGCTTGTTCGGCTTATATAACTGCATTGCGCATTCCGTACTGGCCGTTGAACGGTCGCCCGCTACCAACCTAATAATGGTGAAGTAGTCTGGACCTTTGGATAACAGTACCGTGTTGGGCACAGTATTCCAAAAGTATTTTGTAGTTGCTCTTTGAAGATGCGACGAATCTGTTGATTTATTGCAATCGGACGCTTACCTAGTTGCAGCTTTCGTCCAAACTGTAGAAGACAAACAAATTGCTTAAAGGCCCAGTATGCTCATTATTGACGGCTCGCAATGTCGATATTAATTAATCGGTCGAATCGCTGGGTCAAAGATATGGCCAAGTGCCGCTCAGGAAGTGAGCAAACTTCAGCAGTGGCGGTTAGTTTAACTCCCTTGTCACGTTTGGCCGGTGTGACCTCCGCGGGCCATCGGTGGATTAATTCCAGTAGGGCGTGATACTGAGTGAGATTGACTCTGTGCTCGGTAGCCGGTGCCGCTAAATATGCTATGAAATACAACATCGGAGGTCACCCGGGTCGTGCTGTCGCCTTAGGGCGTTCTCAGGTTGCAGAACAGCTTGTCGTTGGAGCTGAGTGAAAGGCGGGGAGCTGCAACTGGTCAGGCCATGCACCGACACAGCTAATCACGCCCGTACTTTTTATGACCCCAAAAGCTCACCCGCGCATGGAGGGTAAAGTCGTTGGCCTTGGTCATTGGTTAAAGTCGGGGGCTGGGTGGTCCAGCATTCGAATGATGGCAAGAATGCGGTGAGAAGGACATATCTATCAGCGTGAGCTTATGGGTTGGTCAAATTTTGAGCAGGCTCCCCGGCGGCCACTGCGCGTTGTTCTCGATTATTGAAGTCGGCTCGATAATGACGAAATAACAAGAAGGTAAATACCGCCACAATAATAAAAACAAGCAGCGCAAGCTTCAAACTCAGGCCTAGAGAGTCAGAGGGGCTATTTCCTGCTGCCTGAAACGTATCGCTCAGATATCCTATAGTAAATGGGCCCATAGCGAGACCTAGAAAAGTACCCATGGCCAGATAAAAGGCTGACGCGGTAGCGCGCATTCTGGGCAGTACCAAAGTCGTAATAATGCCACCGCCGGCGCCGGTCCAAAGCACGCCGACAAACTGAAGTGCCGCGTTTGCTATGTAGGCGCTTTCCAGAGTTTCTGCGTTAAGCACAAAAAAAGCGGCAATGGTGGTTAACACCCCCGAGATAAGGCCCATGAAGACATGGGCGTCGTCTCGAACATAACGCTTCAACAGATCAGCAATGATACCTCCTGCAGCCACCCCTAAACCGCCACAAATGGCGGTCGTTAGCCCTAGCACCATGCCAAGCTCAGATAAATCGGTGTCAAATTTTCTCAATAAGTACTGTGCCAACCATAAGGCAAAGCCATAGGTAATAAATGTAATGATTGGAAAGGCGAGATTTGCATAGATCATCGACTTACAGCGAAAGAGCATGGCGTAAGTCGCGGGATCTCTAATTGCAAGTGACTTTGCCCAGCTAAACATTGCATAGATACCCACGCCGAGAACAACCCACTGTGTTATGCGCCCAGTCAGATGGCTCACGATACCTGCCACAGCGAAAATCGACATTGCTGCAACAATATTAACGATTAATGGTGAGGTAAAGCCCACTTGACGATACAGGCTGATCATTGAAAACGGAGGAATAATACTGGCGAGCTCTCGCAAGCATTCTTTAAATGGGTGAGGGTGATTTTGTACGCCCGCTACATTTTCACTGTATCCGCGCACAGGCTCTTTAAGTGTCTGGAATAATGCTGCTAATAAAATGCCCGGCGCACCAACAATTATAAAGGTCACCTGCCACCCTTTAAGTCCGAGTGGGGCGTTGGCAATATCGGGGTAGCTCAAGTTCCACCAATCAACTATCCAACCACCGATAAACATACTGAGGCCCATGCCGATGTAAGCACCGGTCGAGTAAATGGCGATGACCGAAGCACGATCTTTGGGCTCGAACCAGTCTGACAGCAAGGAGTAGGCAGAGGGCGTCGCAGTGGCTTCGCCAATACCTACACCGAACCTAAAGAAAGTCAGGCTGGCCGCACCTCCAGCCATTCCACAGAGCATGGTCATTATGCTCCAAGTAAAAAGTCCACAGGCGATGAGTGTTTTACGTACCCATAGGTCAGCCAGCCGACCCAGCGGCAAACCAAAGATGGCGTAGAAGACGGCAAATGATGTCCCGTACAGAAATCCCATTTGCGAGTCGCTGATCCCGAGATCTGCCTGAATCTCGCCGGCCAGTATGGCCAGAATTTGGCGATCGAGCAGGTTCATTGCGTAGACAAGTATTAGAAGAAAGAGAACATATTTGGCATAGGGTCCACCCACCGAATAGCGTCCGATGTGAAAGTGGGGTGAAGCGTGAGGCGCTGTATCGTTATTATCTGGCGGCATATTTTTGGGGTCTCATAATTAGGGGCTAGAGCAGTTTGCTGTTTTTCTTAATGACCGCTTTCGTGGGTATTGGGTTTTTAAAGCCCTTGACTGCCAGCTTCTCTTTGCATGGGTACATAGTCTTCGTAGTTGGGCCTTCTCACCATTGACCCTGTTGTAACACCTGCATCGGTTGTTAGAGTTAACCCACTGGTATAGCCGGATTCATCACTGCCTAGCCAAAGTGCGGCATTAGCAACATCCAGTGCCGTACCGGCACGTCCGGGTAACGGAGAATTTGCTGCGAGTGTTTTTTCTACCTCGTCAGTTGCCAGATGATTATTCAGATGCGCATCGGCCACCATGGGCGTTGCCATAGAGAAGGGCGCGATAGCATTAACCCTGATGTTATGCGTGCAGAGTTCTGCGCTGGCACTTGTGGTTAATCCGACCACTGCATGCTTGGCCGTAGTATAAGCATGCGGCGCAAGGCCACCCATGACGCCAGCGACACTAGACATGTTGATAATTGATCCTGAGCGCTGTTTTTTCATGATGGCTGCAGCGTGCTTTACGCCGTAAAAAACGCCATTAATGAGTATGTCGGTTGTCGCACGCCACTCGTCGGCGGGTGTCAGGTCAATAGGTCCTTTGGCGCCTACGATACCGGCGTTATTGAACATGATGTCTAGCTTGCCAAATTCTAAAATGGCACGATTAACGACTCTCTCTACATCAGTTTCAATACTAACGTCGCAGGCCTCAAAATAGACGTGATCACCAAGTTGCTTAGCGAAATCAAGCCCGAGCTCCGATTGAATGTCGGCGAGAACTAGCAAGCACCCTTCATCTTTGAACCGCTGTGCTGTAGCCGCACCGATGCCACTCGCAGCACCGGTGATGACAGCTACCTTGCCTTCCAGTCTTTTACTCATAACTTTTCCTTGTAGCAGTCATCTTAATCATAGTTGCATTGGTCAACAGGGCAAAAATCTGTCTGTTTAGATGAACATTGATAGCCCCATACTTGCACATTAATTTAACGAACGTCTGTACCAGATTGCGGATAGGGCATCACTGACATTGGTTGATCCAATTTGCCCCCTAATTTGAGTAATTTTTTTAGGGCGCAGTAGTCGGTCGTTGGTGTTCAAAGCCGAAAGCATGGCACGTGGTTGCGAGCAGAAAATTTGGGGCTGTCACAGTCAACCTGCAAAGAAGTTACTCATGCATATTGCGGCATTCAAATCTAATTTTTTAACTCCCGTAAAAATTTACAAATTGACTAAATGTGAGTCTGAGCTTTCACTGATTGCTAATAAGTCAAAAAATTAAACGGAGCCATGAGATGAAGAAGGTAGCAACCAACTTTGAGGTTTTCTCTACAAAGCTGCATAAAAAATTAGCCCTTGCGTGTGGGATGGTCGTAGCTGCGACCGGCACACAGATTGGAATGGCGCAAAATGAAGAGCCCAGTGCTCTCGCGATTGAGGAAGTCATAGTCACGTCGCGAAAGCGCGCGGAATCGATTCAAGATGTACCGATTGCGGTTACCTCTATTACGAGCCAGCTGGAAAATCCGGCAATTAGAAACCTGAGAGATATCGAGGGGTTGGCGCCTAACGTGCAGATTCGTCAGTCCATGGGACGTACAGCCGGTCACGCCATATCTATCAGAGGTATCGGTTATAGCAATGACGAAAAGAGTTTCGATCCGGCGGTGGGTGTTGTCTACGACGGCGTTGCGCTAACAACTAACTCTGGGGCTCTCATTGATAACTTTGATATTGAGGCCATCGAAGTCATGCGGGGGCCACAGGGCACTCTGTTTGGGAAAAATACAATCGCTGGCGTAATTTCGTTAACTCGAACTGACCCAACAGGCGAGTTGGGAGGTTCTATATCGGGCACCTTAGGTAACTTCGGGCGTACTGATGTTAAAGCTGTAGTTAACGTGCCAGTTATCAAGGATGTGTTAGCGGCTAAATTTTTCGCCGCGAGCCTGCAAGACGATGGCTACATATACAACGTCACGCTAGACAAGGATGTGTCGAAGCAAGACTATCTCAACTACGGTGCGAAGTTTTTATGGACGCCTAGCGAGAACTTCAGTGCAAAGCTCACGGTTGAAAAAATCGACGACCAAAGTGACAACGGTGCCTTTCGCAACCTTACTGGCCTGGGAGGGGATCGGAAGATCGCACTTCAAGACGGGTACTCAGGAGGCTGGCAGCCCTATTCACCAGCGATCGTCGCATTGACTAGTGAAAATGCGACGCCTTGGCGCGTTGCGGCTTACAACGACAATGCGTCTTATCCCGATATTCGTGGTGATGGTTGCTTGCTTGAGAACGATCCGGGTTCAACGGATAGCACGACCAGTGCATCTAAAGAAAATATTGGTGACATGCAAACTGACGCGATCACGCTGCAAATGGACTATGAGTTCAGTAACGGGTCTACGGCAACCTATATTTATGGCTATCGCGATACAGAAGAGTATGCGGTTTGGCCATATTCAGGCAGCGCTTGTGACTTTATCACTGTCGACAATATCAATGAAAATGATCAGGAGAGTCACGAACTTCGCTGGGCTACCTCGTCAGATAACTATGACCTGGTTGTTGGTGTTTACCAAATGGAAAACTCTTACTCACAAGATTGGTTTACTTACGATTTTTGGGAACTTGTGAGGACGCCTGAGCTATTGGTTTCACTTTATGGAGCCACGCCTGAGCAGGTCGATCGATTGGGCAATGATTTTGGTCAGAATATTTACCAGTCTCAGGATGCCAAGAGTCAGGCGGTATTTGGCCAGTTCGACTACGATATAACAGAGCGGCTTGAAATTTCACTTGGCTTGCGTTACTCCAAAGATGAGAAAGACTTTTTTGCCCGACAGTTCTGTATCAAAGCCGATGCTGACCGACATCTTCAAAATTGGGATACCTGCGTCCACGGGGCACAGTACTCCGATGACGAAAAAACCGGTAACTGGGATGAAAGCTGGAGTAAGACGACCGGCAAAGCGGGCCTCTCTTACCGTCTAACTGATGACATTATGGTTTATGGTTCTTACGCGACGGGCTTCCACAGTGGCGGCTTCTATGGAAAGAACCAAAGGTTGGTAGATTACGCGATCACCTACGAGCCTGAAGAAATTGAAAGCCTAGAAATGGGCGCAAAGATGGATTTTCTAAACAATCGGGTGCGCTTGAACGTCGCAGCGTTCAGCAGCAATGTTGAAGCTCTGCAGGCTATTACAACACTGCCAGCGGACGATGGCACAGCGGTCTCGGTACCCTTTAACGTGGGTGAAGTTGAATACCAGGGCCTCGAAATTGAGGGGCAGGCACGTATTACTGACGCGTTTACCATTAGTGGTGCAATAGGTATCTTGGATGCTAAGTACAAGTCCTTTGACGCTGACTTGTCTTCCACTCAAGGTGGTAACCCGGTCGACAATAGCTATCTCACGCCGAAGCAGGCTCCAGATCTAACGTTGGGTGTTACCGCTAGCCATACGGCTAGCGCATTTGGCGGCTTGATTCTTACTGATTTGACGTACTCATGGACGGATGATTTTTATACTCAAGAAGATAACGACCCAGTGTCGCTGGTAGAGTCTTATGGAAAGACCAACCTATCGATCGCTTACGATCGTGACAGGTATAAAATTGCTGCCTTCGTCAACAATATTGAAGACAATACCAACTGGGTGAGTCGAACGACCAGTACGCTTATTACTTACGGCCAACAGTCGAAGGGCCGAACATACGGTGTAGAAGTAATGGTTAATTTCTAGAGCTCTTGACCGGAGCTCGTTTAAACCCGTTGAGGTGATCTCAATGGGTTTTTTTGTGTCTGCTAATGTCAAAAATTGGATGGCGTCAAACGATGTCAGAGTGCGTTCTACAAATTTCCCCTGCTGCCTCCAACACATCTAAGTACGTTTGAGCAGACGCACTGGTCGGTAGTTCCCCGATATCTAGGGTGAAAGCTGCGGTCAGACAAAGAGCAGCCCAATGACTCGCGTTGCCATAACAAAGAATCGCTTAGAGCTGATTGTTAGAGCGTAAAGGTTAGCTGAGCGTAGATGCTTCGGTGCTGACCTGCTCTTGCAGCCACTACGGGGTAAAGATAAAGGTCCATTGGATAAATGGGCCTTTTGACCAGCTGACTGCCGTTCGTTGTAAGCGCTGAATTAGGGCTGATGGAAGGGCAGGGCGAGGGGCCAGCAGCTGTCGCAGATTAGCAAGATATTGGCCGATGATCTCGTAGGCGTTGGAGCCCATAACTACTTCATAACCGAGTTAAAGCCCCTATAGAGTCGCGCTAAAGCGCTCTCAATGGCAGACATACGCTAGCAGCAAGGGCTTGCCTTAATTGTTAAGGGTAATTAGATGGCTATCCTCGCGAAGTAATCGCAACCCTTATAGGATGACAGGTCTATTTGGGGTGCTTGGGTAATCTACCTGAGGCTTTGCCCGTGAGAATGCTGATGCCTTCATCGTTCTTTTGCCAAAGACGACAGTGCACAATGTCGTATTCCTCGCCAACTTCGAGACCTTCGATCTCTCCGCCACAGTGGAGAATATCTTCAGGAAACACATTAGCCGAAAATCGAATTTCTGTACTAGCTAGGTCCCAGGGTTGATGGAGCCAGTTGGTAAAGAACTCGTAAAGGTACGCTTGATTCAGTGGGCCTTGCTGTACTGTGTCGGGTAAACCTCGCTCCTGCGCGTAAACGCGATCGAGATGCAGTGGGTTGGTATCCCGTAAGATAAGTGCAATCGGAATGTAATCAAAGCGATCCATAGGGCCGAATTTAACGGTTGGTAAGGCCATGCCAATGGTTAAATCCTCAGCGTATGGCTTGTTGGGTGCGATAGTCATTTGAAGAGAATGTAGGATTGCTTTCCAGTCATGACAAGCTGGCCATCTCGATCCCCCTTTATTTTAAATGCTAACTCGACGACATCAAATTTCTGCCGCCCTGATTTTTCATAAACGTCGTTGATCATTGCGCTAATCTCTACTTCTTCATTGACGTAAAGTGGCCTATGGAACTCAATAGACTGCTCTCCAAACATGGCCGTCCCATCTCGGTAGTCAAACTCAAAGTCGGCACTCCAATCGAATGTTCTCAATAAGCCTAAAACGGCGACTAGTGGTGCAAAAGTAGGCGGTGCGATTTGTGGGACTTTCTCTGTTGAGCCTGAGGGCTGGGGCATCACACCCATAAAATCCTGCACATCTTCGGTGGACACTCGATAGTTTGCGGTGCGAAGTACTTTTCCAATAAGTGCTTTTCGGTCGATTGGCTTGGATGTGGCAAATGAAATGGGCACGATCTTTTTATCCAATAATACGGTGTTTTTTGATGATAGAACCCTAAGTAAGCGGCCCTTTCATCGAGGATGGCGCGTCCCGCATCAAGTGGCGCACCTCATTTTTTGTCCAGTGTTTAACCACAGGCGTTTACGGTCAGCTTGTCTGCAAAGCTCCTGTGAGTAAGACCGTAATCATTGATGATTGCGTATTCAAATTGTATTTTTTTAACACACATAAAAATTAACAAATTGACTCTTTGTCTGACGGAGTTTTCACTGTGGTTGTAGTCGTGGTTAATGCGTGGCCGTCCAAAGCAACGTAAGAGTATGTTGCTTTGGACAGGATGCGAGACGCAGAATTTCTTCGCGTGTTAGCAGATTATACGATACTAAAAACAAATGTTTAAAACGTGTTTTTAGCAAGAAGGCTTGGAGTGCTACCTTGGTTGCGGGGCTTATCAAATTGTTGATGATGGAATATTAAAGTGCCTGATGCTGACTACTTATTGTCGAATTTGCTACTCAACGCGGCGGAGAAATATCCCGATCGCCAAGCACTGATTTTCCCTGATTCCCAGCTCTCTTACTCGGAGCTTGCAGCTTTAAGCCAAAGCTACGCACGAGCAATGATTGGGCATGGTTTGAAGCGTGGTGAGCATGTCGGAGTTTTAGCGATAAATCGGCCTGAATATATCGCACTTTTATTCGCTTGTATGTTCTGCGGCACTGTCGCTGTTCTGCTCAATGCGCGTTTCCGTGTTCAGGAGTTGCGCCACGCAACGACACACTGCGACCTTAAATGGATATTTGTCGGCCAAAATGAGGGGGTGCCTCATGCTGCTCGTTACTTAGAGGCATACCCAACCCTAGCTGACGCCCCCCCTGGCCAGCCTCTTGCTGTACCCGCCGCGCCCAACCTCGAATGCGCAGTGGCTCTGGACGTTTTTGAAAGTCCTGGTTTTTTAGCATTCACTGATTTTTTAGCTGAAGAGAACTTGGCAACTCCTGAGCAGTTAGATGCTCGGCGTAAAGAGGTGGTTGCGAGTGAGCTCGCGTTGATTATGTTTACATCAGGTACAACCTCTTTGCCGAAAGGCTGCATGCTGACGCAGGAGTCGGTATTCAGGACGTCGTTGGCCATGAGAAATCGATTGAGCTTAACGATAAAAGATTGCATGTGGGACCCCTTACCCATGTTTCACATGGCGTCAATTTTGCCACTTCTCAGCCTTTTCCACGATGGTGGTTCATGTTTGACCGACGACAAGGTCGATATTGATCGTGCGGTGGAGCAAATTCAAAAGCACCGTGCGACCTTTCTATACCCGGCCTTTCCCGCCATCATGGCAGAGCTGGTTAATCATCCGGATTTGAAGCTGGATGAAATGGATTACGTTCGACTTATCAATAACGTGGGATCGGCTCAGGCCCTCAGAGAAAACATGCGTGTTTGGCCTTCTGCGACACACATCAGCGCGTTTGGGATGACTGAGCTTAGCGGCATTGGCAGTCACACTGACCCCGCCGATTCTCCTCAGATCCGTGCTGAGACCTGTGGCAAGCCCTATGAGGGTGTTGAGGTTCAAGTGGTTGAACCGGACACAGGTAGGATCTGTAAGGCCGACGAGCAGGGAGAGCTATACGTTCGGGGGTTCTTGGTGTTTGAGGGCTATTACAAGCAGCCCGATGAGACTGCAAAAGCAATTGATGATCAAGGTTGGTTTCACACGGGTGATTTAGGCTCGCTGGATACCGAAGGCAGAATTCGCTTCCACGGGCGCATTAAAGACGTGCTCAAAGTGGGCGGTGAAAACGTATCGCCTCTGGAGATAGAAGCATGGTTATCAACGCATCCTGATGTCATGGTGGCTCAGGTCGTTGGGGTCCCTGATGCAAGACTCGACGAAGTTGTTGCAGCATTTATACAGTTGAGGCCTGGTGCCACCTTAAGTGACAAAGAAGTTATCGATTATTGCGAGGGGCAAATCGCGTCATTTAAAGTGCCAAGAGTCGTTAGGTTCCTAAACGAGTGGCCAATGTCCGCCACTAAAATTCAAAAGTCGGTGCTGCGCGAGCAGTTTTTAACCAAACCAACGTAAGGGCAATTTTAAAGAGGCATTCAAAATTGCAGTTGTGCCAGGACCTCACTCGCCAAATTAATAGGGTGTAGGAATCCTCACTCTAATTCCGGGCTGAGACTTCACTGTCGCTAGCTCTCCGTCCATTACCAGTGTAAAGATCAGTGCTTCACTGCTTGCTGCGTTGACCCCGCCGGGCATAGCATTTAGGCCAGTTTTAGCGACTGCTCACTTGGACCTAGAAAAAAAACCGCCGGTAAAGTGCGCCCAGAAGATGGCGAAATCTCCGTAGCCAAATTAGCCATTATTGACTCTCGGGTGACATCGGTTCGCACCCAGCTTAATCCTTTGGTTCAAGTCCTTGGTTGACCGGTTTAGGTTGCGTAACCTTCTGCATTGAGGCGAGTGGCTGTCGTTTTAACTGCAGCTAGACCGGAGCTGCAATCGACACATCGTCATAGCCAATCTGCTAATGTTGAGTTCATAAAATTAGGAGGCAATCCAGTGCGGTTAATCAATAGTTCAATGCACTATGGATGGAAAGGAACGCTTATTTTTGTGTTTATCTGGGCTCTGTTTGTTTACATGGATGAGCGCGGTCCTTACATGGGCCTAGATGAAGTGATAAAGATTTTTTGGCCGTTGGTGGTTTGGATGGGTGCCAGGTTGATTTTTTTGCCCGCCAAAAATCAAAGTGACCAACCGCCGCGGTTGTGAGGTTCACTGCGAGATTAATTTGCTTGGATGTGATGACGATCGCTGCTTCAGGGTTTCGATGTGACCCCTTATGGTTTGGCATATGATAAAAATTGCACGAAACCACAATGCTGGCTCACATGAGTTGATCGGTGTCATGCGCCCACGAGACGAGGCGGCTTATATATTACGATTATTGCTGTTACTGGTTGTTGTACTCATTACGCCGACTAAGGCGGTAGCAGAGCAGTTCAGGTGCTATTCCATCTTTGATACCACAACACTGAAAGTTAGGGCCGATACCCGCGGCTGGATCGATATGGAGGAAAAGCCTCGTCAGGAGGTCGAAACTCTTATCGATTCCAACGGTGATCGAGTGTGGGTTTACGGCCCCAAACAAGCGTTTAAAATTCGTCCAGATGGTACTGGGAATCTGGTCACAATTTTTAGCGATACTCATGTCGAGAAGAGCCCGGCTTATTACTGCAAGCGCTAAAGTTAATGAGTATGGCGGTTCTAAATGAGCGAGCCGACAGTTCGTGGCGGCTACGCTTGCAACACTATGCACAGCGTTGCTGAACTTACTTCTACCGCGTTATGGGGCAAAGTTTAACCCTAGTCAAAAGCCAGTGTTCACAATAATGCATCCGTCATTTTTATTGTCACAACCACGCAGACTTTGCTTCGCCTTTCTCTGGCTAAAGACTGCGGTATCGGGCTGGCAAATTATGAGGTAGGGTTGAGACGGGCTCATGAGTTAAGCGAGTTACCAAGAACAATAAATTTAAAACTGTAACGGTAATAGGAGCGGCTGATGAAATATTTGGTTTTTGCAGGTTTATTCTGTTTCGCGTCACTAACAATGGCTGATGGACACGATGAGCTGGGTTTAGAAAAGAGGCAGCCTGACGCACCCATGACGGTAACCTCCGTTGTACTTGGAGAAGAAATGACGTCTATAAGCGCCGAGGGTGGCATGGAGGGTTATGGTCAGGTGTACGTGACCTACGACCTAACCTATAACACTGCGCGAACGGGCGGCACCGTCGACGGGCAGGGGCGCGGCTTTACAAAGGACGGGGCCGCATCGGGGAGGTTTCAAGGTTTTTGGGAGCTTCAGGATGGCGTAGTTGTCATGCGCAATGTGGTCAATATTAACAACGGCACCATGAATCTTGACGTCATTAAATTTAACCCGCTCACGCGAGACCTTGTTGTTCAAGCTTACATCTTGAAATGACCCGAGGGAGTGGTCCCTGCGTCGAAGAGGGGACTTTCTCCGTGTCTGTATAGACGCATTATAACGTGGCAGGATTGCCGCGCAGAAGACGCGTTTCGTCGCAGTTAGCACGAGTCAGTTACATTGATATTTTCCTTGGAAAGGCGCAATCGCTTATGAGATTTCTTCTCCTATTCTTATGCCTAGTTAGCCTGCTCGGTTGCTCAGAGCAATCTTCGCACTCGCTATCTACTGAAGCTGACGCTGTAGTGTCCGATCCTGTGTCTCATTGGCCAGTCGCCGAGCCGGCCTCGCTTGGTCTATCTGAACAGCAGTTATTGAAGATCCACGCTGACATTAACGACGGGCAGTATGGTTGGATAGACTCGTTTTTAGTTATCCGAAATGGCCGTATTGCTTTTGAACGTTACTACGAGCACGACTATGGCGAAATTTACGGTGAGGAATCTAGAACTCCGGGTCCTTTAGTCGTGCAAAACTTTAGTGGTCCCTACAATTACTTTAATGCCTTCTGGCATCCGTATTACAAAAGCAGTGATCTACACTCAATGCAGTCGGTGACTAAGTCGATTGTTTCAGCGGTTATTGGAATCGCAGTAGGCCGAGGTGACTTCCCCGATATTGACACTCCGGTGCTCTCCTTTTTTGACGCTACTCAGCTGTTAAATATTGATGACACAAAACGGGCGATGACCATCCGCGATTTGCTAACGATGTCTGCAGGATTAGAGTGGGATGAGGGTGTGCCTTATTCAGATCCTACAAACACTTTCACGATCATGGCGCGATCACCCGACTGGGTGCAGTACACTTTAGACCAACCTATGGCGAGTCAGCCCGGTACGGAATTCAACTACAACAGCGGTGCTAGCTTGATCTTGAGCCAGATCTTTCTTCAGGCTACTGGTATCGACATCGAGGTTTATGCTGAAGAGCATCTTTTCCAGCCTTTAGGCATTGAGCGCTATGAGTGGAAACGTACACCTACAGGTATTGCGGACACTCAGGAGGGACTGTTTTTGTCGGCGAGAGACCTTGCCAAAATTGCACAACTCTTTCTACAAAATGGCCAGTGGAATAATCGTGAGGTCGTGCCACAAGACTGGGTAATCGATTCATTGAAGCCCGCCTTTCCCCTCGATAATGACGCTAGCGCGGGATATGGCTACAAATGGTGGTCTCTGGCCTATGATCACGATGGTGGCAACTATATGGCCTACTTAGGAAAAGGTTTCGGTGGGCAGCGTCCAATTATTCTGCCGGATTTTGATATGGTCATCGTTGTGACGGGCTGGAATATTCTGCCAAACCGACCGTTTTTCTCTGCTGCAGAGGTGATTGAGCGCGTTTTGTTGGCTGTGGAGTGACCAAGATATAAAGCTTCCGCCGGGCATCACAGGTGGTGATTCAAGGGAGCTCATTTTGGTAGGTGAGAGCCGATGGGTTTCTACAGCTGAGACCATAGAGTGTTATTGGGGCTTCAATGTGAGTGAGTTAAAAGGGTCGTGTGAATGTGGCGAAGTGACTTACTTAGTTAAAGGCCCTCTGCGCCCCACAATTGCCTGCCACTGCACTCAGTGTCGCAAAACTAGTGGACATTACTGGGCGGCGACCCAAGTTCCTAGCAAGCATCTAAAGCTCGTTAAGGATGGCGGACTTAAGTGGTTCCGGTCCAGTGCTCGGGCGCGGAGGGGATTCTGTGTTGGCTGTGGTTCATCGTTATTTTGGCAAATGGATGGCGAGGGCACGACGTCAATTGGCTCTGGGACACTTGACGATTTACCTGCCGGCGAGGCATCCGTTGATAAGCATATCTATGTTGCAGACAAGGGGACTTATTATAATTTGTCGGACGGCTTGCCGCTGTTTGATGGCTGGTAGCAATTTGAAATCATGTATAAAAACATCAACATACCTATTAGGGTTGGGCTATCTCGATTGCCGGCTAAGCCTAGGTATCGTCGATAAACTATTGGCAGTGAATCAGCCGATTGGCTATCGCAGAATGACCGGCGGCTGAATACTCAATACGGACATGTAGCGGGATCTAATTTTAGCCGCCGATAAACTGCAAGGCAGATAGGGGTTTTTGGGCACATATGAACCAAGATAATAGTAGCGTTACTCAACTCAACCGTGACGAGAATCGGGACGCTACACTGGCCCAAAATATGTCGTCTGGTCGATTGTTCTGGATTATGAATTCAAGCGGTTGGGTTGCATTATCCGTGCTCACATATTTCAGTTTGAGTCTTCCTTATAGTCAATTTGAGCTGAGCTACTTTGCGCACAACATCTCTCAATCAGTAGTCGGTCTTTTGCTAACTCTGCCGCTGAGATGGTGCTTCAAGAGCCTATGGAGCTGGCCAGTAGCGCAGCGTTTTATCTTGGCCGTGATTGCAACCATTTTCTTCTCGATGCTTTGGGCGGTACTTCGCCTACTTTTATTTATGCTCATGACCCAAGAGCAAAATCTCTGGGCCGATTACGGGGGCTGGGTTTTTCCTTCAATATTTGTGTTCTTTACTTGGTCAGCGCTCTACCACGGCATTAAGTACTATCAGTTGCTGCAACAACAACGTGAAGCAATGCTGGTGCTTGAGTCGCAGCAACGTCAGAGAGCATTGCAGCTGGTAAGGGCAAAGGCTGAGGTAAAAGATGCGCAGCTTCAATTGTTACGGTACCAATTAAATCCACACTTCCTGTTTAATACCCTAAATTCGGTGGCGTCTCTTGTCAGTGCTGAGAGGACGGAAGACGCAAAAACGATGCTGAGTCGGCTTGGAGACTTTTTACGTTATTCATTGGATGCTGGCGAAGATATGCTTATTCCTCTGGATAAAGAATTTTGGGCGCTCAGCCAGTATTTAATGATCGAGCAGGTCCGATTCTCAGATCGTATGACCTTGAAACTCGATGTGCCCGCTAACCTAGAATCACTGCTTGTGCCAAATATGCTGCTGCAACCGCTAGCTGAAAACGCGATTAAGTACGCGATAGCGCCCTCTGAATCGGGAGGGACTATAAGAGTCTCCGCCCAGCTAAAAGATTCCAGGCTTGTGTTATCGGTTGAGGATAGTGGTTCAGAACGCTTAGGAGTTTCTAGTGATACCCTAGAGCTGTCCGAATCGGGAGCGGGTATAGGTCTACGTAATACTAGGGAAAGATTAAAAAATCTTTTTTCAAATGATTTTGAATTGCTGGTAACGGACTCTCCTTTGGGAGGTTTATGTTTTAGTGTCGCAATCCCGGCAACTGAATCTATAAGAGAGGAGTCAATGTGAAAGTAGCCGTTGTTGACGACGAACCACTGGCCCGAGAATTTCTTACTCAAATTCTCAATGGCAGCAGCGATATAGAGGTGACAGCAAGTTACAAAAATGGTCGCGAGGCTATTACGGGTCTTAGGTTAGACCCGGTTGATGTTGTTTTTCTCGATATACAAATGCCTGGCTTGGGCGGTTTTGAGGTGGTGCAGGCAATTCAGTCAGACACCATGCCGCTCGTTGTTTTTGCAACTGCGCATAGCGAATTCGCGGTTGAGGCATTTGACTTGCATGCGGTCGATTACATATTGAAACCTTTCTCAGCTGAGCGGGTTTACGAAACACTGTCTCGATGTGCCACACGACTAATGGCACTGTCTGTCGATTCCGCAGAAGATGGCCCTGATGTTACTGACCGAGCCGCTCGACAAAAAGGAGCAGTGATTTCAGCTATGGGCGGTCAAAGTGGTCGGGTTTTAGACGCCGCGAATACAATTACGTCGATGGATGTAGGTAAGCTTGCTATAAAAGATGGGCAGCAAACGACCTTGCTGCAGATGGATGAAATAGAGTGGATCGATGCTGCGGGGGATTATATGTGCGTCCACGCGAGCGGACAGACTCATATTCTCCGTTCAACAATGAAAGAGTTAGTAGCGCGGCTGCCCGATAACTTCGTACGAATCCACAGGTCAACTATCGTCAACTTGTCAAAGGTAGAAGTGGTAGAGGGCTTACCGAAAGGAGAGGCGCAGCTACTCATCGTGGGTGGCGGTGTTTTGAAAGTTAGCAGAAATTTTCGTAAAGAAATTCAGAACTTGCTGATCTAGCCCATTTCGGAGGTTGTTTTTTTGCGCTCATCTCCGGGCCTTTAAAGTTTGGCCCATAAAAAATGACTTTTATATTCAGGCCTTGTTGTTGATGGGTGCCACCCGCGCCAAGTTTTTCTTTAGGGAAGAGCGCGTCTATTGCGACAGGTAAACCCACATGACGATTGCGCGCTCAAGCTTTGCGGCCGATTTTTGCAACGGAATGTGCAACAGCAAGAATCTCTGCTGATTCACTTCTGATATCGGCTTCTAAAAATGCGATTGTCCGTGTCATACGTCTGACCCAGCCCGTTACGGTTAAGAGGTTCTCACCACGGGTGACGCTTTCATAGCGAGTGGTAATCTCTAGGCTTGATAGCCGTTCAACGCTTGGGTCACAGCTAAAGACAGCATGGGACATTGCGGCATCGAGCATCGCCGAAACAAAGCCTCCTTGGACGATATTGCCGCTATGGCAAAAGTCTAGAGGTACACAAAAGGTAAATGTACAAGAGCGCGCTTCCAAGTCGGCGGCAACAATTTGTCCGCCTAGTAGCTTAATAAACCCCGGGGAGTGACTATTCAGTTTGGCGAGGATGTCATTTTCAGAGAAAGAATTTGCCATGGAAGTGGTACTCTTTTTGATGTGGAAGCTTTGAGTCGTTGCAGCAAATGGAATGAGGTCCAAAGGCCTTCCCAGTCGTAAATAGAGCCTTGAAAGGGGCTGTGACTTAGGCCGGGGCGCACACCCTACCATGCAGTCCGGTCATTCTTCGACTGTTTTCACGTTTCGTTGTCAGCCTTTAATCGGCTACCTTTTGAAATGCTTAGGCATACGTTGATGCCCCTTAATCGATAAAAATGAAGTGGCCGGTAAGGTTTAATGCGCTGTCAGTGCGTTGCCTATATCTGATGCCTATAGGACGGACTGGTGGCGTTTTAGGTATGGCTCGTTCAGGCATCACTTTATAACCCCAGACAGACACAACTTGAATTTGCAGACTTGCGGTAGCTGAAAAGTGGGTATCATTGCGGGAGCCAAATTGTGACAATCCAGTAACGTTACGCGACAACAATCTTTGGAGACAAAAGCTATGCACCAGGCGCTCGAAACCATGCTGTCTATGCAGCACCGAATGAACGCACGAGTACATCAAGACTGGATTAATCAAAATTTCGAATGGTATCGCGCGATATGGATTGAGTGTGGTGAATTAATGGATCACTTCGGCTATAAATGGTGGAAAAAGCAAGAGCCTGACATGAGCCAGGTGCGTCTGGAAGTTATCGATATTTGGCATTTTGGCCTGAGCGCGCTTTTTCTTCCTACTACAGATATCCCAGAGCTTGCTGAGCATATAGCCTCTGAATTACAAACAGCGAGTGATCAGGTGTTAGGAGTCAGAGAAGCCACTGAGGCCCTTGCCATGGATAGTTTGCAATCTCAGAGTTTTTCGGTCGCTCAGTTCGCAATATTGATGCATGCCTGCGACTTATCTTTCGATGACTTATATCGCCATTATGTTGGCAAGAATGTGCTTAATTTTTTCCGGCAGGATCATGGGTACAAAGAGGGTAGCTATAAGAAGGAATGGAATGGCCGAGAAGATAACGAGCACTTATCTGAATTGATGGAGGTCCTCGATAGCGAATCTAATGATTTCCCCACAGATGTATACGAGGCGCTAAAAGCCAAATATCCCGGTTAATTCGTTACGATTGGAAGCAGGGTGCAAGTATGGTTACGTCATATTTCCGAGACATTTATTTTAGATCTGGCGATGGGTTGACGCTGTATGCCAGAGATTATCCGGGCCCTGCGTCAGATTCACCCATCGTTGTGTGTTTGCACGGGTTATCGCGAAACAGCCGAGATTTTGAAGACCTAGCACCGCTGCTTCAGAGATCCCATCGTGTGATTGTCCCTGATCAAAGAGGCCGCGGTCGTTCCGACGCAGATCCACGAGTCGAGCGCTACACCGCCCAAACGTATATTTTAGACACCCTGCGGTTACTCGACGAACTTACGATAGATACTTTCTCGATCGTTGGGACTTCGATGGGAGGGCTCATGGCTATGGGCATCAGTGCGGTAGCGCCAAGCCGGCTTTCTCGAGTGGTTATAAATGATATTGGTCCGGTGATTGCAAACCGAGGGCTTGATCGGATTAAGAGTTCGGTTGGTTCTGCGATGATTTTTCCTGATTGGACCGCAGCTGCAGATCACCTTGCTAGGGTAAATGGGGTGGCATTTCCCCATTATGGTGCTGCAGATTGGTTGAGATTTGCCGCAAGAGCCTGCTCTCAGCAACTCAACCAAGTGGCGCTAGATTACGATCCGAATATTACCGTGCCGTTGTCAGCCGATAACTCCGAGGTATCGGCTGACGATCTTTGGGCGATGTTTGCAACATTGAGCGATAAGCCTCTATTACTCATAAGAGGGGCTCTGAGTGACTTGTTAGACCCTGCGTGTGCGGCGGAGATGCATCGGCGTCATGGCGCTATGCAGCTTCTGGAGGTCTCTGACGTGGGGCATGCGCCGATGCTCGATGAGCATGGCGTATCTGAGGCGCTAATTAAGTTCCTGAATCTCCCAGCAGCCCATTGATAGAATCTGCCAGATTGAAGTCTTTTTTAGTGAGCCCGCCAGCATCATGAGTGACTAGCGCGATTTCAACGCGGTTGTAGACGTTAAGCCACTCTGGGTGGTGTTGCTGCTGCTCCGCTAAGAGGGCAACTCGAGACATAAACCCCCAAGCCATGCTGAAGTCCTGGAACTGAAGGCTGAGTGCCAGTTTGCCGTCTTGTAGTCTCCAAGCCGATTGGCCTGCCAGCCACGCGCTGATTTCAGTGTCACTCAGTACAGTCATTGCGTTCTCCTAGTGAGTAAGACGCCGCTTTCAAGATGATGGGTGTAGGGGAATTGATCGAAAAATGCGAGTTGGGTTATCTGATGGGTTGGTTCCAATGCCTTAAGATTTTCCAGCAATGTGTGAGGGTTGCAGGAGATGTATAAAATGTTTCTGAAGCCACTCGCGAGGGCGAGGGTAGCGTCATCGAGACCCGCTCTTGGCGGATCTACCAGCAAGGTGTCGAGCTGATATTCGGTTAGGGGGACGGGGAGGTGGGCCAGCCTACGAAAGGGCCTTGCTCCAGACATCGCTTCTGTCATTTCTTGTGCCGAAAGCCTGATAAATTCGACGTTGTTAATAGCATTACGCTTGCGGTTTTCAATTGCGGCTGCAATGGCCGCCTTAGAAACCTCGGTAGCGAGAACCCGATTAAAGCGGTGCGCCAGTGGCAGGCTAAAGTTACCAATGCCGCAATAAAGTTCCAGCAGATCAGCAGATAAATCTTTACAGGCGCGATCTGCCCATTCAATCATGCGTTGATTGACATGGCCGTTAGGCTGCGTAAAAGCTTGGTCCGGCTGCTTGAAATAGTATTGTTTGTCGTTAATGCACAGGGTTTCTTGGACGCTATCTAGTTCAAGAACCTTTTTTTGTTTGCGGCTTCGTCCTATCAGTTTTATACCTAAGTGCTGGGCGAGTTCTTTGGCTTCGATTTCCCAGGAATCATCTAGCGCCCTGTGGTAGATCAGAGTCACCAGCATGTCGCCGGTTAAAGTGCTGAGAAATTCGACCTGAAAGAGTCTTTGGCGCAGCTGAGTGTTGTTACGCAGGCCTTGCAATAGTTCAGGCATAAGTTGCTGAATTGCCTGAGAGGCGATGGGAAAGCGCTCTACCGCAACGGGATCTTTGGGAGAACCCGGCCTAAACATGGCGTAGAAAAGGTCATCCCCATCGTGCCAGATACGAAACTCAGCCCGAAGCCTAAATGCGAGTGGGGGTGATTTAACAACCACAGGCGCTGGTGCTCCTAGCTCTGCAAAAGCATCTATTAGTGGAGCAATTTTCAAGGCCAGAAGCTGCTCGTAGTTGTCAGGGTTAATTGCGCTAAGGGGCATAAGGAATTGGCCTATAAACAGTTTTTGGGCTTTGGAAGGCCTGCAATACGGCTGCCAATTCGAGCAGGACTGCCGGGGAAAAGATGCATAAGGTAAATTGAATTGCCTTTATCAGCCCCTTCATGGCGTTTAACCCAGTTAACGAGTGCACGGTTTGCCGGCGACTCTCCAAACTCCAGATAGAAAGACCTGAGTAAATCGAGCACCTCCCAATGTGCAGGGGTCAATTTTATGCCTTCTTCCGCGGCCAATGCCTGGGCAATTTCTGCATTCCAAACCTGAGAATCAATGAGAAATCCACGCGAGTCACACAGCTGATCTAGATCAAATTCAGCCATGCCACTCAGGTCCAGTTAATCTGATGAGGGTGCTGAATAGTAAGCGCGACCCAATCGGCGTAGCCAATTCTTATAATCTCCACGATATCGATGTCCGATTGTTTTTGTGGAAACTCTTCGTGGAGCGCGTAAACCGAACCGGATAGCGGCGCTACGGCGGATAAGTTGAAATCAGCCCAATGCTCAAGCGCCTCATTGAACATAATTACCGCATCGCCTTCTCTGAAAGCCTCAACGAGTGCTTTGAAGCGAAGGGGGTTATAAAGTACGTGGATTGCCATCAAAAACTCAGTACATGCTGACTGTTAGAGATTAAGTTGGCGAGCCCTGCGCGAGTGACAATATTAACCTGCAGTTGGTCAAAATGAGTAGCCGGAATTTCCTCTGGGTTGTCTGTGACTAAATGCACCTTATGGATGTCATAAAGTGGTAGTGAGGTTACCAGTTTGAAAAGATTTCGCCCCCCCTCTACCGGCTCTTGAGGGGGCTTAAGGATATCGATAGCTGAGTCTTCGAGTACGAAAATCACGCTTTGCCCAAAAGCGCCGCAGGCGAGAGTGGCATCAATGCCTAGGGCTGCCTTTGGGCTGACGTAGGGTGCCGAGTGGATACGTATTAGCCATGTTGAAGTATCAGTCAAAACTAATGACCCGATCGCAGTCATGGCCGGCTTCCATAAGGGCGCCCAGGCCCATGAGTGTAAAGGAGGTCGGAAGGGTAAGGACGCCATGAGTCTCTGCAGACGCACTACAGAGTACGAGATCACAGTCTTGTGTGGCAGCAATCTCAGACCACTTATGAATGCTATCAGCGTTTTCAGCAGATGCTGCGCGGACGCCTTCACCGTAGAAAAAGACGCGAGTTAAGACAATATTTGCTTTCTTGAGCGCTCTAGCGAATTTCTGCGCACGCACGTTACCGGGGCCCGATCCGGGAGCCGCTAAAACAACCAACGCGTACTTCATGCTTTTCTGTTTGTCGTCATTATGCATCGGTCTAAGGCAATACCCGCATAAAAAAACCCCGGTGGTACCGGGGTTTTGAGACTTTCATCTGCTTCAGTCGTCGCCGCCGCCAAAGGCACCCACGAGGTGGAGCATGTGTATAAACAAGTTATAAATGTTGAGGTAGAGCGATACAGTTGCGCGAATGTAATTAGTTTCGCCGCCGTTAATAATTCGGCTGGTATCAAATAAAATCAAGCCCGACATAATCATAATTATCGCAGCGGAAATCGTTAGTGACAGAGCTGGAATTCCGAGGAAAATATTCGCAATGCTCGCTACGATTGCTACGATGAGTCCTGTCATCAGGAACCCGCCCATGTAACTAAAATCTTTGCGGCTGTTCAATGCGTACGCAGACAAGCTGAAAAAGACCAGCGCAGTGCCGCCCAAGGCCTGCATGACCATACTAGGGCCCCCAGGTAGCGCGACGTAATAATTAAGCATGGGGCCGAGTGCCGCGCCCATTACACCAGTGAAGGCAAAAATGGCGGGGAGACCTTTAGCCGTGTCTGCCATGCGGTTAACAACAAATAGCAGGCCAAAACCCACTAGCATCATCACAAGTCCCGCCATGTGTGAGAGACCGAGGGCCATAGATGTCCCCGCGGTGGCTGCACTGAAGGCTAGGGTCATACCTAGAAGCATGTATGTATTTCTGAGAACTTTATTCGTGCTAACGGCATTGTCTGCCCCTAACACGTCTACTTGAGATGAAAAGACTGGCTTGTCGCTCATTTCACACTCCCTTTGGGGAAATAAGATAATTCGTATATCTAATAATAGGGTTCAGAACAGCAAATTCCAAGTGGTGTTACTAACTTAGGTTGATTCAGGGCGAAATAGCAAATGTGACGTCTACACTCGCTGAGACTACAAGCTCTCCGGGCTGATACGTCGCACTTTCTGGGGAATCTGATGCCATCGCTCTCATCATCATGGGCGGCTGCGGATGATATGACTGCTGCTGCGTGCTCATGTGTATAACGGGACCGAGGCGCACATCTGCTGCCTCTGCAAGTGCTTGAGCACGCGTCTTTGCTTGGTGAACCGCAGCCCCTAATGCTTTGAGATAACTTTCCTCGTACTGAGAGCTGGATAGCTGTGGGGCGCTTATGGTGTTGATGCCGGCATCGCCTGCTTCACTCATAACGCTGCTCAACAACGTCAGGTTACGTACAGTAACGTTGATATCTCGAGACACTTCATAGCCATTGGTAACGGACTCCTGTCGCCCTTTGTCGTAGCGATAACGAGGCGCGATGCGGATATTTGTAGCGGCAAGGTCCTTATCTTCGATGCTAAGCGCTCTCAGTTGTGCCAGCATATTGTTGACCGTTGAATCGGCAGCGGCCTGCAGCTTTGACAGATCGTTTCCCCTGACGTTAATACCCAAGGTGATCAACGCGGTATCGGGTACTAATTTTAAGGTTCCCGTGCCCGTTAGTTTTATAACATGCAATTCATCTGACGCTTTTACAGGCACATTGAAGCCGATACACAGTAAAATAGATGCCGTGACAGCACATAAAAGTTGGTGGTAGCGATGTCCCTGAACGTGTCGAGTTTTTTGCATATCGGTCTCGTCAGAAGGTAACTGATTCAAGAAAGGCCAGGTGCACTAGTGTCATCTAAGCCGCTTAAGGTCGTTTGGAACATTTAATATCGTGAGAGTTCCCAGTTAAATCGCAGTTTGTAGGTAAATATTGCTGAGTTTTAGGCAGCATACGCCTTGCTGTTGTTCGGTGGCGCTGATGAAAATATGATGAGCCTTGAAAATTGGAAACGCGCTGCGGTGTTATCGATACGTGCTGCGGTGTTATATTGCCGCCGCGCTTAGCCTCGTCTTAGGTCTTATCCGCGGATTGGGGCAGCAAGCCATGCCACAGAATGAGTGAAAATGAGTTTTCCATGCGCATATTACACACGTATTCAGAGCAATTATTGAGGGGACCTTCTGCCGCGGCCTTTGCCCTGCGCTTTATTGTCTGTGTCAGCCTCTTTTGTTACGCGATGTTGGGGCAGTCATCGCCAACCACAGATGCTGGGTTGGATGACCGGACGGTCAGTGAAGCAAAAGCGCTGCGAGATGATGCACTAACAGGGACAAAGGCATTTCAGTGGGTTGAAGATTTAACGACCGAGGTGGGGCCAAGGTTGGCAGGATCCGACTCCGAGGCGAGCGCTCGTGCCTGGGCAGTCGAAGCACTGAAAGAATTTGGATTCGATCGTGTTTGGGTGGAGTCTTTTCCGTTGCCTGGTTGGGAGCGTGGGCTTGAGACAGGCTATGTTGTCTCACCCTATCCTCAACCACTAACCCTCACGTCTTTGGGCGGGTCAGTCGCTACTCCAGACGAGGGAGTGGAGGGGGACCTCGTAATTTTTACTAGCCTGCAAGCACTTGAATCGGCGGTCCCGGGCAGCCTTGACGGAAAAATAGCTTACGTGGGACACGCTATGCGTAGTACCCAAAATGGTTCGCATTATGGCTACTTTGGGCGGCTTCGCCGTGAGGGGGCGAGTATTGCGGCGAGTAAAGGCGCGAAGGCTTTATTGATTCGATCTATTGGCACTGACAGCCATCGTATGCCGCATACCGGGGCTATGACCTACAGTCCTGACCAACCTAAAATTGCTGCGGCCGCACTGTCTAATCCCGATGCTGATCAAATCGAACGTATGGCTGCCAGGGGGAAGGTGCCCCGAGTAAAGCTGCTGCTAACTCCGCGTTTTTTGGGTGAGGTAACGTCAGGAAATGTGATCGCAGATATTCGTGGAGCGGTTGCCCCTGAGCAAATAGTGATTATTGGCGGCCACCTCGACTCTTGGGATCTTGGCACTGGTGCTATCGACGACGGTGCTGGGGTTGGCATTACGATGGAAGTTGCGCGTCGCATCCTCTCATCGGGCAAACGGCCTCGACGAACTATTCGCCTTATTTTATGGGGAGCCGAAGAGGTAGGCCTCTTGGGTGGTAGAGCCTACCTTGAGTCGCGCAAGCAAGAGCTTAAGAATCACGTGATTGGCACGGAAAGCGATTTTGGAGCGGGTCAAATTTGGCAAGTTACAAGCAGGGTTGACGATCGCGCACGGCCGCTCATAGATCTTATAAGCCAGTTGGTGGAGCCTTTAGGAGTTGCGCCGGGACCTGCAGATGTGGCGAGTTCAGGCCCGGATTTAACACCGTTAGTGTCGGCTGGAATGCCAGCATTTCGGTTTGTTCAAGATGGCCGTGATTATTTCGATCTACATCACACGCCCGATGACACCCTCGACAAGATCTCACCTCAAGATCTGGATCAAAACGTTGCCGCCTATTTGGTTTTTGCGTGGCTAGCTGCCAACACCGCGCTTGATGACTGGGGCTGGCTGCCAAGCGAGTAAACCTTGCTCGACAAAAGCCTGGCACATGACTTTCATGAAGCAAGCGCGCGCGTTGTCGAGTCAAAGGAGGTCGGGATGGGTCAGGTGACGCCGCTCTGCCAAAACTTCCTGTTGTTTTTTTGATACGAAATGGACGATCTGTTCGGTCAGGGCATCTTGCTCTGACTGATAATGTGTTCTGAGTCTAAACTGCTCTTGATCCTCCTCACGTTCTTTTGGAATACGTTTGCAGCTAATCACATGAGCAAGAACAGTCACCGGGGTATTTGTGGTGGGTAATATCAGTGAAATTTCTACTTCACTATTTTTGCTGGCCTCCCGAGTTGTCGTAAATGAAATACCAGAGCCACTGATATTCACCCTACGTTTTCTGCGCTTGTGGTCTGAGGGAGACAGTTCATCGCGGATTGCGTCGAGCTTGTTATTTAGAAGAGTAACCAGATGCGCCAAAGTGGGGTGCTCGGGCGCGCAGTCATGAATTCCAGCACTAATTTGATGGTTGATTTCCGTCAGAGGGTCGTCGGCTTCAGGGGTCGCTGTCCCCAGACGCCATCCCATTACGAGGGACGTATCAACACGAAAGTAATCTCGACGCTCTGTGCTCATCGCGTCTTGCCTCCACGGTTAGTCAACAAACGCTGATGTTATTAGTTTATGCGATCGTTAAGCACTGTGAACTTATCTGAATTTGATTGAATTGTGTAGCGGATGGCTGTGCCGATCATCGTCACTGCTGTTATTGCAATGCCCTTAGACGCCAGCGGTTATATCGGCTTGCTTTGCTTTGTTGCAACACCGCACTCGCGCTGCTGTGCACTACCACAGTCTTGGCAACATAAGCCCTTTTTCAGTAGTGACCTACAGGGTGCTATTTGCTCCAGGGTCGACCTTGGCAGGTAGCCCGGTTTTTACAGGACTCGGTACAGCCTCGGCAGGGCATAGACTCTATCGGCGGGTTGGGGCTTGCCATACTTATTATTCCTCGCTGCTCTAGCATTTGAGTGGTGGTAGACCTAGAAACCCACGGCGCCACTAGTCACGGTGGACACATTAATGGGAACGATAATCTCGTTGCGCCGCATGAATGGCAACGTCCAAGGAGGATTGTACTGATTCAAGGTGGGCCTGCCAGTCGTCGATATATTCTGAGCCGCTAAAAAAGCGGTCAATAACTCCCATTGTTCATCGACGCGGCTGTCCGTAGCGCGACCGCTGAAGCGAATAACCGCGGCATGATACGCCGGCTCTTCTTGAAATCTAACTCGTGAATCATCAGGTTTTGGCAGTTCGGTTATTTCGTACTCTGCAGGCAAAACGAAGGCCATCTGCGCGCCATCGACTCCTGGCATGGTTCTTTGCACGGGGGCGGTCATCGCGATCTCTTCCTCTTCCGCATTGCCTCCAAAAATGTACCCTGCGAGCACGCGAAATCCCGAGTTTTCTCCTGCGGCCATTTCGGTGAGGGCTAATATTCTTGGTTCGTAATGTCTTATCTCTACTGCGGGTTCGTCCCAAGATTCGACAAGGCTATAAACCGGCTCCTCAATCGCGGTGGCGGTCAAAGGCAATACTCCAGCAAGGCCCAGTAACGCGACCATTGTAGATTTGATCAAATTCATAATCGTATGACACTCCGGCGTTTGTAGGTTGTATTACGCGCACCCGCGGGGTTGGATCATTAGCGCTAAAGAGATCGTTGTGCCGCGGGTTTTACCTTTACAATAGTGCCTCGTAGACATAGTCGGATTTGAGCTTCATGACAGGACATCCTTTGAAACTAATTTTAATGGCCACACTGGTCGGTGTTTTGGTGACAGCGTGCGAATCTGAAGACCTAACCAAAGAGGACCTTATGCAGTCATCATCAAAATCCACTCCGTTAGCGCCACCCGTCACACGAATCGAAAATGTAGTGGACACGCACTGGGGAGTTCAAGTTGAAGATCCCTATCGATGGCTCGAGGACCAAGATAGCCAGGAGGTGTTGCACTGGTTTGAGCAGCAGGGCGGCTTCACTGAGCAGGTCTTAAATGCTTTGCCCATTCGAGGGCAACTTCTGGAACGACTTATAGAGCTCGATCAAGGAGCGCCTTATAGCACCTACGGGGTTCGGCAACTGGCAAATGGGGATATCTTCTTCCTGCGTCGCAATGCTGGGGAAAGTCTCGCGAAGCTCTACCATCAACCAAAAGGTGCGGTTGAGGCAACGCTGCTGCTAGATCCAGATGCTCTGGCTGATGATGCCGACTCACACGCCTCAATTGAGGGTTACATGCCCTCTTGGGAGGGGCAGTACCTGGTCTACGGCGTGGCACAGGGTGGCTCCGAAGAGACGACCTACGGCGTGATTGATTTGACCTCCGGAGAGACTTTATCCGACACCTTGACTAACATCGAAACAGCGTACAACCGCCCACAGTGGTCATTAAATGGTCAAGGGTTTTACTATTCTCGTCGAAGAGAATTGCCCGTTGATGCGCCTGACACCGAAATTTACAAGCGTACGGAAGTGCGTTACCACGCTATAGGAACTGACCCAATAGCAGACGTTGTCGTAGCAGCTTTTGGTGTTTCAGATCTTTTGCCACTGTTAGAAACCGATTTCCCCAGCGTGGTCATCACACCGGGATCGAGCTATGCGGTGCTGAAGGTGAAGCATGGTGATAATAATGAGATTTCAATTTTCAGTGCACCCGTTGAGACTTTGCTAACAGGTGCCGTGCCTTGGGTTCAAATTGCCCGGGAGTCTGATTTGGTCGCCGACTTCGCAGTCGTTGCCGATACTATTTATCTGATCACGGCGAAGGATGCCCCACGTTTCAAACTCGTAAAAACAACCCTCACCGCGCCTAACTTTAATGAGGCTCGGGAAATAATTCCTGCTGGTGATTTGGTTGTAGAGGGTATTGCCGCTGCAGCGGATGCTATTTACTTAAGCGTTAAACAAGATGGCGTCAATAAAGTGATGCGCTTATCTGGTGAGGGCGACGTCACCACGCTTAAAACACCCCGCGATGGTGCTGCCTATATTTCGTCTGTCTCTCCACAGGTGCCGGGTGTGCTTGTCTACGAGTCAACCTGGATTCAGGGGGGCATTCGCTATGTTTATGACCCCTTTAAAGATAGTTTTACCGACACGGGGATGGTTCCGAAAGGAAAATTCGATGATTTGGAGGGATATGTTGCCGAGGAAGTTCTGGTGACCTCTCATGATGGAGTCGACGTGCCAGTATCAATTCTCCGTCGGGCCGACCTTGTTTTGGATGGTACTAATCCAACGATTGTTTATGGCTATGGCAGCTATGGCATTAGTCAGGATGTATCTTTTTCCCCTATTCGTCTGGGATGGATTGAGCGAGGTGGAGTATTTGCGATTGCCCACGTTCGTGGTGGCGGGGAATACGGGCAGGCTTGGCACTATGCGGGCCGGATGCAGAACAAACCCAACACCTGGAAGGACGTAATCGCTACGGCCGAGTATTTAATTGATAAGGGTTACACCGCAGCAAATCATATGGCACCCATGGGTGGCAGTGCCGGGGGGATTTTGGCGGGTAGGTCTATCACCGAACGTCCGGATCTTTTCGGTGCGGTCGTCATGCAGGTTGGCATGCTTGATGCGATCCGAGCTGAAACCACCACTAACGGTGTACCCAACATCAAGGAGTTCGGTACCGTCACCGACGCGAAGGGGTTCGAGGGGCTGCTGGCGATGAGCGCTTACCACCACGTCGAGGATGGGGTGGAATACCCAGCGGCGTTACTCACCCACGGTTTTAATGATCCAAGAGTCAATCCTTGGATGTCGGGTAAAATGGCCGCACGTTTGCAGGCCGTGGCTAAAAATAATTCGCCGGCTTTACTCCGTGTAGACTTCGATGCGGGGCACGGTATTGGCTCTACTCGAGAGCAAGTGCTGGCTCAATATGCCGACATCTATAGCTTTTTGTTTTGGCAGTTGGGGCATGCCAATGTACCAACAGAGGACTGAGGCATCAGGCTTTTGAATATGCAAATTTGGCGGTTTCAGTAGAGTGAATTTGCTCAAACTAAGCGTGGATTAAGGAGCCGGCGATAGGTGCAGGGCAGTCGGCGCTTAATGTAAATGCAATGGCTAGATACTTCTTCAAAGATTGGATTGAAGGGTATAGAAATTGTCTGGCTGGCCAGCAAGGTCCTCACAGGGCGCGGTCAATTGTGCTAGCTACTTGCCGCATAGACCTCTGAAAAAACTCGATCGAAGATGTTTAAGTCTTCCAGTTTTCCCATGCTGATTCGGATGTGGCTTGGGTAGCCCGCATAGCCGCCTCGAATTAACACGTTGCGATCGGCCATTCGTGCGACAAATTCGGTCGACTCTATGCCTATATCAGCGAATACGAAATTGGTCTGAGAGGGCACAGGCGTCACGCCAGATCTTTGTAAGGTCGCATTAACCATGGCGCGTCCTTCAAGTATTTTTTGTCTCGAGAAGGCAATGAATTCTTCGTCCAGGTAGCTGTGATACGCCGCTGTGAGGCCAATGCCATTGGGCCACGCCATAAGGGTGTTATTTACCTTGGCAATGGTCTCGGGTTGACCAAGCGCGTAACCCACTCGCATACCCGCCATGCCAAAAATTTTGGAGAAAGTGCGAGTGATCAGTACGTTTTGGTTGTCGCGTACCAGATCAACCATACTTTGATCGGAAGGGCTTGTTGCCAACTCATTATAGGCTTCGTCGACAATCACTAGTGTCCTCTTGCCAACTCTCCTGCAAAATTGTCTTAGCGCCGCCGTGTCAATCGGTAGTCCTGTAGGGTTATTTGGGTTAGCCAAATAGACCAGCGAAACAGTGTCGTCGACGATCGCGCTCATAGCGTCTAGGTCGATTTGCAAGTCACTCCGGAGCGGCACGCTAATGATGTCGACGCCTAGTTGTTTCGCGTAATGTAGGTGTGCGTCGTAGGTGAGACCCGGCACGAGGATTTTGCCTTTATCACCATAAGCAAGAATCGCTGCTTGAAGGGCTTCATTTGAACCAGAAGACACCAGTAAATTTTCAGACGCTAAACCGTGTCTTTGCGCTATAGCCTTTGTGAGGTCATCAAGTATCGGAAAGTCGGTGGGGGAGTCAGGGTAATAGGCTGAAAGGGCAACCACGTCATTAACTGCTGCTATTGCTTTCGGGCTTGGCCCGTACGGATTTTCATTGAATACCAAGCGGACTTGCCCTGGGGGTAATACGTATTGCCCGAAGCTTGAGCCGCTGAAAGGAGACAGCAGTGCCACCCCTAAACCACCTAATAACTGCCGTCGTTTCATGAGTCGCTCCTCATTGCTTCAATGGACTTCCTGATTTTCGACGCGGGTCGTAAGTAGGCCTCAGCCTGCATCAAGAGTTGAAATGGCTACGCTACATAGGAGCCGACAGTCACGTCAAGTTGGGACGAACAAATTCAACGCGGCAAGGGCTAGCGGCGGGAGTAAGACTTGTAACTTGGGAGGGGGTTAACTCTCAACGCTGTTCAAGTTTGAACTACCCCTCTGAAGTACACTTTAGATTTGGGAGCCTTGTTTTAATTTGGGGTTTAGGTAAGCCGGTTTCTGAGAGGCGTTTCCAAGCCGCCACGTTACCGTTGGCCTAAATAAAAAGATCTAAAGAGGTGTTCGTGCCTAATAAAAAAGAGCCCCCAGCGTGTATAGAGAGAGGCCCCAGCGTGTTTGATGGATGCTTAGGAGTGCCGCCTCGCACACTCCATATAAGTTCTATATCAAAGGGACTTTTACTCCGGTATAAGTGTGGTTTAAGACTTCGGAATGCGTAGATGATTGAAAAACAACAATCGGTCATCATCATTGGGGGTGGGGTCTCTGGACTGTCAGCGGCAAAGCGACTTAAGGAGGCGGGCGTACCGATCATGCTTCTGGAAGGCAGGGATCGCCTGGGCGGCCGAGCGCACACACGGGATATTGCGGGGAACCAGGCCTCCTGGGTCGAACTGGGCCCCTTCTGGATTGAGGATCATCTGACAAACCCCGCGTACCACTTATTGAGGGACATTGGGGCCGAAGTTCATCACCACGATATTGGCCCCTCAACGGTGCGGATCTATGACCAACGTTCGGCGCGTTGGCTAGGCTGGACAGCGGCACTGTTGGCATTTTTCAAGCTTGGTTGGAGCTTTAGCCGGTTCGGTAAACTTCGGCCTAATACCTCTGCGTTTAATAACCTCGGCGAGCGAATCGACGCCGTACTTGGTAAGCGACCCAAACGTGAGCAGGTCTACTTGTTCAAGATATTTTCCGAGAGTCTTAACGGTGGCTCGACCTACGACACACACCGGAATCAGTTAAGCGATGACCTCTGGGAGTTCACCAACCATGATGAAAAGAGTCAGGTCTTGATTTCTGGTGGATTCCGCCTTTTGGTGCAGTTGTTGCGTGATTCCCTGTCTGCTGAGCAGGTGAAGCTGAATCAGACTGTCTCACGAATCTCAATTCAACAAGACACTTTCACCCAAGCGCCGGTGCAGGTTACGACGGCTGACGGAGAG